>OERT01000085.1_pt1 | contig 22951 bp, 19 predicted proteins | sample 1540111 | NCBI WGS metagenome assembly OERT01 (sample SAMEA3891235, study PRJEB23780) | metagenome | biome: terrestrial biome; feature: animal house; material: water of meat washing | place: Italy | collected 2015-05-12
CATCAAGGCCCACGTCACCAAGCCGGTGGTCTCCTATATCGCGGGCGTCACCGCCCCGGCTGGCAAGCGCATGGGTCATGCGGGCGCCATCATCGCCGGTGGTAAAGGCACCGCGGCCGAGAAATTTGCCGCCCTGGAAGATGCCGGCGTGAAAACCGTGCGCTCCCTGGCCGATATCGGCAAGGCCCTGCGTGAAGTAACCGGCTGGTAATTTCTGTTAGCCCGTTATCTCTAATAAAAGTGCCGCCCGATGGGCGGCATTTTTTATGGGTTTTAAAGTGGTTTGATTTAATCAATCATCGCGATTCAGGCGCTAAACGAATTTTATTACAGGAGACCAGAAACAGTGTGGATACTAAAATAGTCTGCGATTTGAACTTGTCAGATTGATTTGTTCCTTTACCCATTGCATCGAGTGACCTGTTTGTGGGTAATGCTAAAAGTCATGCAAGGATGTCAGTGAGATAACGTAGTGTCAGGAGGACATAATGATTTCACGTATTTTGGGAATTGGCTGCCTTACCAGTATCTGCTTGCCAACAGCATGGGCGGCGGATTGCCCGAACAGGCAACCGGGGCAGCATCTAGAGTTTCTTGGGCGTTCGGCTGACAATTCGGTATCACTATGGCTTTCAAGTCCAGGTTCCGGGGGTAATTTTCGCCTCTCTGCTCCCGGGGTATCTGAAATCGATAGTTGGAATGCAAACCGCGCGTCGTTGCACTTGAGTGTCTCACCTGTAGTACTTGATGACCTTAACGGGACTCACAAACTGGATCTCCTCAATGCGGATGGTTCTTTCAACTGCTTCTTCGATTCGAGAAACCAGAACAATCCTGTATTTCCAAATATTCCCCCGATCGATGGGGGAGACAGTAACGGTGGCACTGGTGGCGGAACCGGAGGTGGTGGCGGCAGCAATGGAGGAAGTGGTGGCGGAACCGGAGGTGGGGATGGCGGCAATGGTGGAACTGGTGGCGGAACCGGCGGTGGGGATGGCAGCAATGGTGGTAGTGGTGGTGGCACCGGTGGTGGGAGTGACCCGATCCGCAATATTGTGACCAGTATCAGTGCAGATGCCTTGATGGGCTATTTGAGCGGCTCCCTCAGTATTTCAGATCGTGTCGTTGTCGGGCTTGACCAATTTGAAGATATTGCCAGTCAAAAGGGGTTGTGGCAGGTATGGACTGATGTACGCCATACCGGAGTCTCCGATGATCGTAACGAGATAGACACATCCGGACATGCCAACAGCTTTTTGATCGGTATACACAGATCCCTTGGTAAAGACGGGCTGGGCGGTATTGCATTTGCCAATAGCAAAACCTCTCTTGGCACGTTTGGCAGTTCGGTACGAAATGAGGGGGACAGCTTCTTTGTTGGGCCATATGGCGGCTATAGGCTAGATACGCACTGGCTGCTGGATGGCTGGGCTGCATGGGGACGAACTGATAACGATACCGAACTCGATGTACTTAAAGGGAGTTTCAAGACAACGACCGGGTTGATCTCAGCCAACCTGACCGGTGGCTACGACGTTGGTGAATATCTGCTGCGGCCCAAGCTTGCCCTCTTTTACAGTCACAATAAATCCGATGCGTTTGATTACACAGGCTCATTGCCTTATGCAAACCAGATTTATAACGTGACATTGCGGGTTAATGAAAACTCTTTTGAATATGCCACCAGTGAAGCATCAGGGGATATCAGTCGTATTTTCACCACAACCGATGGTGTTCAAATTATACCGGCCCTGCGTCTTGGGGTTCGTTATGATATTGAGCGTCCCAATGATGGTCAGATCCTGAATGAAAATCTGACAATGGAAAGTACGACCCCGTGGAGTGGATCTGCACGGATTGCACTGGCGGTAGCCCCTCAGCGTCATCAGCGTTTTGAAGTTATCACCGGTTATTACAGTATCGGGCGTCAGGACCTTGACCTCTGGGATATTAGATTTAACGCCGCAGTGAATTTTTAACTTACATAGGGAGATAAAAGTACCGATAACTTGGTCGGCACTTTGATTTAAATTACATGTATGGAGATGGTATTCACCTGACAGTTGCCCACAAAAGGGAGTGGTCATACGGCTTCATACCGAATAACAAACTGCATCCCTTGTGGTGGCCCGTGAGAGCCTTATTTAGTTGATGGATATATCCACAAATGGGTGTGTCAGGAGTGCCGAATAGCTAGAGACGGATATCCGGATGTAGGGCTGAAAAGGGAGATGTGTGTGCAGGAGCGTCAGCTTTGCGAAATAGCAAAAAGGCACCCGAGGGTGCCTTTTTCACAATCTGAGTGGCTTGCCTATCAGGCAGCGGCTTTCAGCTGTACGGCGGCGGCTTTCTTGTGATCGCCGATCGGCATCACGGTGCGGCCGAACTGCTCGTTGATCACGGTGGCCATGGCCAGGTAGATGGCGCTGGCGCCACAGATGATGCCTTCGAAACCGGCGATGGTGCCGATCAGGGTGCTGCCGGTGAAGTCACGGGCGGCCAGCAGGAAGAACAGCACGGTCAGGGAGGCGAACACGAACTGCTTGGCGCGCGGGTAGTTGATGGTGCCAACCAGCATGAACAGGGTGAACATGCCCCACATCAGCAGATACCAACCCATGTAGGCGTGCGGAGTGGCTTCGGCCAGACCCATGGTCGGCATGATCAGCAGGAACACCAGGCTCAGCCAGAACAGGCCGTAGGAGGTGAACGCGGTCACACCGAAGGTGTTGCCACGCTTGTACTCCATGATGCCAGCGATGATCTGGGCGATGCCGCCGTAGCACAGGCCCATGGCCAGGATCATGGCGCTGATGGGGAAGAAACCTGCGTTATGGATGTTCAGCAGGATGGTGGTCATACCGAAACCCATCAGACCCAGAGGGGCAGGGTTGGCCAATTTTTCGCTCACGTGGCGTTCTCCAAAAATAGAGGTGGGGGTTAACAAAAGACGCGCGATTTTAGGCAGGCTGTGGCGCGCCCGCAAGGGGGCAAGGGGGATAAATCGTAAAAAAACTACGTGATTATTTGCATCAGAGGCCAAATGCTCACCAAGACAGGCTGTTTGGTGAGCAAAAGGTGTCAAAATAGTTGAGGGGTTGTATTTTTATTACGCATTTGCGCAGTGCGGCGGCCTTACTGATCCAGTGTCAGGATCACTTTGGCTTCCTTGTCCTCTTCCTTGACCTGGCTGTCGAGCACGAACAGCCGCTCCGGGGCGATCCCCTGGCTGTCGACCAGAAACTCCTTGGTATTTTGCGCCCGGCGCATGGCGAGATTGCGCAGGGATTTGGCGGTGATGAGCTGCTGATCCCGCAGCAGGATCACCGCCTGGGCCCGCAGTGCCGCGCTCTCTTCATCCAGATGGAGGCGATCGGCCAGATCATCCAGATCTTCGCCAAAGCGCTCTTCATAGGCCTGGGCCAGCGCCTCTTGCAGGGCGGGGTCCTGTTCCAGCAGGTCGAGATCCGCCTGATTGCCGGTGAGCTTGGCCAGTACCCGCTCCAGCTTTTGCCGTTGCAGGATGGGGCGCTCCTCGTTGAAGTTGACCTTGCCGCGAATGTTCATGCTGAGCTTGGGTCTATCCTTGAGGGCCTGCGCCAGCTTGACCAGTTTCTCCTGCTGGGTGGGGGTGAGATCGGGATCCCCCGGCAGGAAGGGAAGTTCGTCGAGATCTTCGGTGCCATCGGCCAGCGAGGCGAGCAGGGAGAAGGGGGAGGTGATCGCCTTGCTCAGGGTGTTGCCCAGCACATCCCAGAAGATATTGCCGATGCTGAAGTCCGGTTGATCGAGATCGCCCTTCACCTTGAGGTTCATCTGTATCACCCCGTTGGCATCGCTCAGCAGGGCGATGGCCAGCCCCAGCGGCAGATCCTTGGCCTGATCGCTCTTGATCTTCTCGCCCAGTTGCAGCTTCTTGATGGTGATGTCGTTATCCCCCTCCAGCCGGTTGCCCTCCAGCTTGTAGTGCAGCTTCATGGAGAGCTGCCCCTTGTCGATGGCATAACCGGCATAGGTGCCCGAATAGGGGGTAAAGGTGGTGAGCTCCAGATTGTGGAAAGCGACCGCGATGTCGAGGATCGGGTTGGCGACCAGCAGGTTGGTGCCGCCGCGAATGGTCACCGGCGCATAGCGATCCACCTTGCCGTTGAAGGCGAGATCGGAGCGTTGCCCCGGAATATTGCTGATATGACGGCTCTGGCCGCCCAGCGAGGCGATATCGGCCACAAAATCCTGACTCAGGCTGCGATCGGCAAAGCGCAGGTTGCCCTGCTCGGTGCGCAGCTGGTCGATGGTGAAACGAAAGTCGGGAGCCTTGCTGCCTGCCTTTGCTTCAGTACTTTTTGCTGCCGCCGGTTGCGGCAACAGCAGCTGTTGCAGGTTGGTGGTGCCATCTTCGTTGATCTCGATGCGGGCGAAGGGCTTGTTCAGAGCAATGTCCTTGATCCGCATCTGCTGGCTGATGCCGTCGTACGTCAGACCGGTGAGAGCCAGGGTGTTGAACTCCAGCAGCCGCTGATTGTCTGCCCGATCGACCACCTTGAGCCCGTTGACATCGAGCCCCCCTTGCAGGGTCAGCTTGCTCAGATCTCCCTGGGCGGTGGTGGCGAGATCAAGGCGGGTCTTGCTGCTCAGCAGCCCGTTTTGCACCTTGATGCGTACCAGATCGGCCAGATAGGGCTGTGCCAGCGTCAGGGGCAGCCCCTGCTGGTTGATGTCGCCGCTTAAGGTGAAAGGAGTCAGGGTCAGTTGGCCATCAAAGGCGAGGGGGCTGCTCTGGTTGAACTGGGTGGCCAGAGTCAGTTTGCTCGGTTGCTCCCCCTTGCTGCCCAGTGGCCCCAGCGCCAGCTTGAGGCCGGAGAGCTGGCGTGCCTGCGGTTTGCCGCTGCTCGATTCGGTGAGGGTGAGATCGCCCTTGTCGATAAGGATCTGCTTGATCTGCCACTGCCAGGGTTTGTCTGCCCCGTGTTTCTTGCCGTTACCGGCTGTCTTTGCTTGTTGTGCCGACTTGGGCGCCGCATTGTTGGCCACCTCGTTTGCGGCGTGGGCCCCTTTGACGGGCTTGGCGGGGGCCTGTTCAATCAGCAAGTCAGCCAGATCCAGCTCCTGCTGTGGGTTGAGGGTGGCCTTGAGCAGGGGCTGTTGCAGGGTCACCTTGCCGATCTGGAGCGACTGTTTCTGGCCATCGACAGCCAGATCGCTAAGGGCCAGCTGGCCGAAGCGGGCAAATTCGTCGCCCTTGTGTTTTTTAAGCTGCCAGTTGTCCAGGGTCAGCTTGCCTTTGGACAATTGCCACAGTACCCCTTGCTTGCCCTCTTTAAGCTGGTACTCCACCTCTGCATTGGCGTGGCCCTTGGCCAGATCCAGCTTGAGATAGGGTGCCCAGAGCGGGGCGAAGGGTTTCAGCTCGACCTGCTTGAGGCTCACCTTACCCTGACCCATGCCGCTCATCACATCGAGTTTGCCGTGAGCGGCGAGGCTGCTTTTGCCGTTGATGGCGGCGCTCAGCTGATAGGCGGTCGGGTGATTTGCCTCGGTGCGCAGGTTATCGAGCTTGAGGGTCACTTTTTCCAGATTGAGGGGCGGCAACCAGCCGGGTTCGCTCTCCTTGCGCTGATCCTGATAGCGCACATGCCCGTCAGTGACATTGACGCTGGCAATATCGACCAGCAGCGGGGCGCTGGCTGTTTCGGGCTCGGGGGAGGGCGAAGGGGCGAGCAGGGTCGCCAGTGCATCGGTCAGATTGAGTCGAACATCCCCTTTTTTGTCTGTCAGCCGTTGCAGCAGCACCACGGGTTTGGTCAGGGTGACGGCGGAAAGCACGACCCCTTTCTGCTGCCAGCTGGCTTGCAGGTTTGGGGTGATAAAGAGCTGCTCAAAACCGATGATAGGCTGCTGTTTGGCATCGAGCAGGGCAGTCGCGCCGAGGGTGAGAGAAGGGTTGCGCAGCCCTACGTCAATCTCCCCCAGCGTCAGTTGCAGGCCATAGTGCTCGGCCAGCCAGCCGGGCAGATAGCGCTGGATCAGACGGGGGGTTTGCCACAGCAGCAGAGTGATCAGGATAAGAAACAGCAGGAAAGCGTAGGCAAGGTAGCGCAGCAAGCGGAGCTTGGGGGACGCGGGCTCGGTGGTGTTCATTTGGTGCACTCCCATTTGGTTCCCGCCATGGTACAGAAAAGCTGGATAGTAATCATGGGGTTGCGTGCTGTTGTACGCCGTACTTTGTCCAAAGGCGATCCAGTTCACCCTTTTGTTGCAGCGCTGCCAGCCACTGTTCCAGCTGGGCAGGGGTAATGGGGGCCTCAGGGTGAAGGATGGCGCGGTGTTGATACTGTTGATCCCATTTTTGCGAGATCAGCAACTGGTCGGCTGTGTCGGGATTGGCCTGCAGATACTGGTTAAGGTATGAAACGTTGAGAATGGCTACCTCGCCGCGCCCTTTGAGTAGCGCTTGCAGGGCGCTGACGTTGTCTTTGACCAGGGTGATATTGAGCTTGCGCTGCAGGTAGAGAGGATCGGCATTGAACTGGCCGACGCCGTAGTGGTAGCCGGTCACCCCGATAAGATGATGCCGAGAGGGGTCATCGAAAAAGCGCTGATCCCGGCCCGCTTTGTTCAGGGCCACATAGACCTCGCCACCACCGAGGAAGGGGGTTGTCATCTTGAATTTATCGGTGTCCCAGCCCCACTTGGTGTCTTCAAACAGCATCAGCGAGAAACGGCCCAGATCGAGCGCCTTGTAACGGTTGGCGGCCGAGGTGGGAACAAACACGAATCTTACCTCTTGCTGGATCTCGTTTAGCTTGGCGATGAGGTCCAGCGTCAGCCCTTCATAGCGGGAATCGGAGAGTTTGACCACAAAGGGGGCATAGGGGTATCCACCAACCTTGATGAGGGGATGGCTCCAGCCAGAGAGGCTGAACAAGAGCAAAAACCAGCACCAATATCTCATGGGATCCCCAGGGCAATAGCTTGCTCCCAGATTCGGTTAATCTGCGCCAGTTTTCAAGCTGTTAAGGGAATTAACACAGCGCTGTTCGGCGGCTTCCAGCTCGGCCATCACCATCTGGATATCCTCCAGTTGCTGGCGCAGGGCGCCGCGTTTTGCCTCGATCAGCTGGATCATGGAGTGGAGCTGGGTTTTGCTCGATTTGTCGGTGTCGTACATATCGAACAGCTCGCGGATCTCGGCCAGGCTAAACCCCAGCCGTTTGCCGCGCAGGGTCAACTTGAGCCGGATCTTGTCCCGATGGCTGTAGATGCGGGTTTGCCCCTCCCGCAGCGGGGTGAGCAGCCCCTCATCCTCGTAGTAGCGGATGGTGCGCGGCGTGACATCGAACTCGTGGGCCAGCTCCGAAATGCTGTAGGTGATCTCCTTGCCGGGCAGGGAACGGGACATGGTCATGACTCCTGTTGCTGGGCGTGTGGCTGGCAGAGGCGGGCACGCAGCCGCTCGGCATTGGCGTGCAGGGCCTGACCGACCCGCGAGCCGTTGGGGCGAGCGAGCTGCTCGCTCACCCACTGGCCGGTGGCCGCCAGTTTGTCGAGATCCACCCCCGTCGTCATGCCAAGGCCGTGCAGCAGGTAGACCACCTCTTCTGACGCCACATTGCCGGAGGCGCCCGGCGCATAGGGGCAGCCGCCAAGCCCCGCCACCGAGCAGTCGATGGTGCGAATGCCGCGCTCCAGCGCGGGTAGCAGGTTGGCCAACCCCTGGCCGTAGGTGTCGTGAAAATGGACCGCGAGTCGACCCGCCGGGATCTCGTGCAGCACCGCATCCAGCATGGGGGCCACGGTGCCCGGAGTGCCGACGCCTATGGTGTCCCCCAGCGAAATTTCGTGGCAACCGAGATCCAGCAGTTGCTCGGCCATGGCGGCGACCCGTTTCGGGCGGGTCGGGCCATCGAACGGGCAGGCGATGACGGTGGAGAGGTAGCCGCGCACCTTGATGCCGAGGCGGCGCGCCTCCTGCACCAGCGGGGCGAAGCGCACCAGCGACTCCTCCACGCTGATGCCGATATTGGCGCGGGTAAAACCGTCGGAGCAGGCGGTGAAGAGGCCAATCTCATCGGCGCGGGCGGCAATGGCTGCCTGCAAGCCTTGCAGATTGGGCACCAGAGCGCCGTAACGGGTTGAGCCCTTGCGCGGCAGTGCCTCGAACAGCGCTGCGGAGTCCGCCATCTGCGGCACTTTTTTGGCAGAGACAAAGGCACCCACCTCGATGCGTTGCAGGCCGCTGTCGGTAAGGCGCTGGATCAGCTCCAGCCGCTGTACCAGGGAGAGGGGCGCAGCTTCATTTTGCAGGCCATCTCGCGGCCCCATCTCCACCAGACTGACCCTGTCGTCACGGACGTCCTGTGATCGGTTCATGGGTGATCCTCCTGTGTGGCAATCTCTTCGGCAAAGCGCACCAGCACGGTTCCCTGGCTTACCTGCTCGCCCTGTTTGCACTGCAGGGCTTCAATTACCCCGTCCCGCTCTGCACGCAACTGGTGTTCCATCTTCATCGCCTCCAGCACCAGCAGGGGTTGCCCCTTGCTGACCGTTTGCCCCTGCTCGATCAGCACGGCTACCACTATGCCGTGCATGGGGGCGATGGCGCCCTGCGCCTTCTCGTTTGCCTGCTCATGGTGGTGGCTGTGCTGCCGATCATCGGCCGCGAAGCGGATGCGCTTGCCCGCCAGGGTCATGATGAAGGTTGCCTCCGAGCCTGCGACCGTCTGAATGGGGATCTGTTGCCAGCAGCCACCCTGCTGCAGCCGGATATTATCGTCACCTCTCTGGTAGCAATGAGTCTCCCCTTGCCACTCAAACTGGCCGCCATGATCGTTAAGGGTCAATACCCGGTGCTCATCACCGATGCGCACCGCCGCCGTCCAGCAGCGATCCGGCCCCAGCCGAAATCCGCAGGCTTGCTGCCAGGGGGAGGTGCCCGCAGGACGGCTCGCCAGCCAGAGGGTGGCCAGCGGCCAGGCGAGCTCAGGAATGGGCCGTGCTGTGGTGGGTATGGGCCACTGGGTATGGTGGCCCATGGCCAGGACGTCGGGCTCTTCACACAGGCGCAGCAGCAGCGGGCCGTTGTGCACCAGCGGCCCGAGATCCAGTGCCGCCAGCGCATCGGCCAGTTTGGCGAACGCCTCGGCGCGGTTCTGGCCGTGGGCGATCAGCTTGGCGATCATGGGATCGTAATAGGGGCTCACCTCATCGCCAGCGGTGACGCCGGTGTCGATGCGCACGCCAACGGGCCAGTGGAGCCAGTGGATAGGCCCGCTGGCAGGCAGAAAACCGGCCGCCACATCCTCGGCGTAGAGGCGCGCCTCCACCGCATGGCCGCGCAGCACCACTTTATCCTGAGACAGTGGTAGCGGCTTTCCTTCGGCTACGGCCAGCTGCCAGGCCACCAGATCCTGCCCGGTCACCGCTTCGGTGACCGGATGCTCCACCTGCAGCCGGGTGTTCATCTCCATAAAGAAGAACTCATCCTTGCAGAGCAGGAACTCGATGGTGCCCGCCCCCTGATAGTGGATGGCCTTGGCAGCGGCCACGGCTGCATCCCCCATGGCGCGGCGCAGAGCCGGAGGGATGTCGGGGGCGGGCGCCTCTTCGATCACCTTCTGATGGCGTCGCTGCAAGGAGCAGTCCCTGTCCCCCAGATAGATGGCGTTGCCGAGGCTATCGGCAAAGACCTGTACTTCCACATGGCGAGCCTGGGGCAGATAGCGCTCCAGCAGCACCAGATCGTCACCAAAGGCGGCCTTGGCTTCCCGTTTGACTGCCGCCAGCGACTCGTCAAAGTCAGCCAGCTGATCGACCCGGCGCATCCCCTTCCCACCGCCGCCACTGGCCGCCTTGATAAGTAGCGGGAAGCCAATCTGGCTCGCCTGATCGCGCAAGAAGTCCGGTCGTTGATCCGTGCCGTGATAGCCGGGCAGCACAGGTACACCGGCCGCCTGCATCAGCGCCTTGGCGCCCGATTTGTCGCCCATGGCGAGAATGGCGGCGCCGCTTGGGCCGACAAAGCGCAGGCCGCGCTGTTCGCAGGCGGTGGCAAAATCGCTGTTTTCCGACAGAAAGCCGTAACCGGGATGGATGGCATCGGCGCGCGCCTCTTTGGCAATCTTCAGCACCTTGCCGGTGTCGAGATAGCTCTCTCTGGCCGGTGCGGGCCCCAGATGCCAGGCCTCATCGGCCAGACGGGTGTGCATGGCATGGGCGTCGGCATCGGAGTAGAGGGCGATGGTGTGAATGCCGAGGCGTTTCGCCGTCTTGATGATGCGCACGGCGATTTCGCCGCGATTGGCGATCAGCAGGCGTTTAATCTGAGTGTGATGGGTCATGTCTCATCCTTGAAACGGGGACGCCAGGCGGGAGGGCGTTTGTCGAAGAAGGCCTGCATCCCCTCCTGGGCTTCGAGTCCCACCCGAACCCGGGCGATGGTCTCGACGGTTTTCTCTTCGTGCAGGCGGGAAGGATGGGCCTCTATCGCCGCCAGCAGTCGTTTGGTCTCTTTCATCGCCTCCGGCCCGTTGCGGCACAGACGAAGGGCCTGCGCCCGTCCCTCCGCCAGCAGTTGATCCGGTTTGCAGAGTTGATGTGCCACATTGAGCCGACAGGCGGTAATGGCATCGAACGGCTCGGCACTGAGCATGTAGCGGCGCGCCTGACGCATCCCCATGGTGCGCACCACGTAGGGGCTGATCACCGCAGGCACCAGACCCAGGCTCACCTCTGAGAGGCAGAAGCGGGCATCGTCGCTGGCCAGCACCAGATCGCAGGCGCAGATGAGCCCCAGCGCCCCACCATAGGCGGCCCCTTGCACCAGCGCCACCGTGGGGAAGGGGAGCTCGTCGAGGGTCTGCATCAGCCGCGCCAGTACCCGGGCGTCTTCGCGATTGTGCTCGAAATCGGCGTGGGCCAGATTGCGCATCCAGTTGAGATCGGCGCCCGCGCAAAAGTGTTTGCCCTCTGCCCGCAGCAGCAGGGCGTGGGGGCGTTCGGCAAGATCATGACCATGGAGATGGGCCAGATCATCGAGGCAGTCGAGCAGCCCCAGCATCAGGTCGGCATCAAAGGCGTTGTGGCGGGCCGGGCGCGACAGCACCAGCTCGGCCAGCGGGCCGTGCCGCTCCAGCCGAAACGGGCCCTGTGTTGAAGAGCCAAGTGCTGAGGAAGTAAGTGGATCTGACATGGGTTTGCTCCTTACATCCGGAAGATGCCGTACTGCTCGGGTTCAATGTGGGCACCCTGACAGGCGGCGAGCGCCAGCGCCAGCACGGTGCGGCTCTGGGCCGGGTCGATGACGCCGTCATCCCAGAGGCGGGCGCTGGCGTAGTAGGGGTGACCCTGGCGCTCATACTGCTCGATCACCGGGGCGCGGATGGCGGCCGCCTCCTGCTCACTCAAATCTTTGCCCTCGGTAGCCAGCTTGTCCCGACGCACCTGCACCAGCACCCCGGCAGCTTGCTCGCCCCCCATGACAGAGATGCGGCTGTTGGGCCAGCTAAAGAGAAAATCGGGTTCATAAGCGCGGCCGCACATGCCGTAGTTGCCGGCACCAAAGCTGCCGCCGACGATCAGGGTGATCTTGGGCACCCGGCTGCAGGCCACGGCGGTGACCAGCTTGGCGCCGTGCTTGGCGATCCCCTCCTTTTCTGCGCTGCTCCCCACCATAAAGCCGGTGATGTTCTGCAAAAAGAGCAGCGGGATGGCACGCCGGTTACAGAGCTGGATAAAGTGGGCCCCCTTCTGGGCGCTGTCGCTGTGCAGCACGCCGTTGTTGGCGAGGATCCCCACTTCCATGCCGCAAATGCGGGCAAAGCCGGTCACCAGTGTGGTGCCGAACAGCGCCTTGAATTCGTCAAAGTCAGAGCCATCCACCAGTCGGGCGATCAGTTCGCGGGCGTCGTAAGGGCGTTTGAGACTGGTGCCCACCAGACCGTAGAGCTCCTCGATCGGGTAGCAGGGGGGCTCGTAGCCGGGGCTGCTCTCTATCGGCTCGTTACCCAGATGAGTAACCAGCGTGCGGGCGATGGCCAGCGCATGGGCATCGTCACGGGCCATATGATCAGCAACGCCGGAGTGGGCGCAGTGTACCTCGGCGCCGCCCAGGGCCTCGGCGCTGATCTCCTCGCCGGTGGCGGCCTTGACCAGCGGCGGGCCCGCCAGAAAGATGGTGGCCTGCTCCCTGACCATGATCGACTCGTCCGCCATGGCGGGCACGTAGGCGCCGCCTGCGGTGCAGAGCCCCATCACCACCGCCAGCTGGGGGATGTTCTGGGCCGACATGCGGGCCTGGTTGTAGAAGATGCGGCCAAAGTGATCCCGGTCGGGGAACACCTCGTCCTGCATCGGCAAGAAGGCGCCGCCGGAATCCACCAGATAGAGGCAGGGGAGGCGCAGCCGCTCGGCGATGGCCTGGGCGCGCAGGTGTTTTTTCACCGTGAGCGGGTAGTAGGTGCCGCCCTTCACGGTGGCGTCGTTCACCACCAGCATGCAGAGCCTGCCCGAGACCCGGCCGATGCCGGTGATGATGCCGGCGGCGGGCACCGGCTCGTCATAGACCTGCCAGCCAGCCAGCGCCGACAGTTCGAGAAACGGGGAGCCCGGGTCCAGCAGCTGATTGATGCGCTCGCGGGGCAGCAGCTTGCCACGGGCCTGATGGCGGGCGTTGTTGGCCGCGCCGCCCCCTAGCGCGATCTCGGCAATGCGGGCATGGAGATCGTCGACCAGCCCCTGCATGGCGGCCCGATTGGCCGCATATTCCGGGCTCGCCGTGTCGAGGCGGGAGTGGATACGACTCATGCATTTTCTCCCATCAGCTCGCGGCCGATGAGCCAGCGGCGGATCTCCGAGGTGCCGGCGCCGATCTCGTAGAGCTTGGCGTCCCGCAGCAGGCGGCCGGTGGGGTATTCGTTGATGTAGCCGTTGCCGCCGAGCAGCTGGATGGCATCGAGCGCCATCTGGGTGGCGTTTTCGGCGGCAAACAGGATGGCGGCGGCGCAATCCTTGCGGCTGGTGCGGCCCTGATCGCAGGCGCTCGCCACCGAGTAGACCAGTGCCCGGCTGCTGGCGAGGCGGGTATACATGTCGGCGAGCTTGCCCTGCACCAGCTGGAACTCGCCGATGGCTTGACCAAACTGCTTGCGCTCACGCACATAGGGCAGCACTACATCCATGCAGGCCTGCATGATGCCAAGGGGGCCCGCAGCCAGCACCACCCGCTCGTAATCGAGCCCGCTCATCAGCACCTTGACCCCGCCGTGCAGGGTGCCCAGCAGGTTTTCCTGCGGCACCCGGCAGTTGTCGAACACCAGCTCGCAGGTGCTGGAGCCGCGCATCCCCAGCTTGTCGAGCTTCTGGGCGGTAGAAAAACCGGGAGTGCCGGCTTCAACGATAAAGGCAGAAATCCCTTTGGGGCCCGCACTGGTATCTGTCTTGGCATAGATGACGAAGGTGTCGGCATCGGGTCCGTTGGTGATCCACATCTTGTTGCCGTTCAGCACGAAGTGATCGCCCTCGCGCTCCGCGGTGAGGCGCATGCTGACCACATCGGACCCGGCGCCCGGCTCGCTCATGGCCAGCGCCCCCACATGCTCGCCGCTCACCAGCGGGGGCAGGTAGCGTGCTTTTTGCTCCGCCGTGCCGTGGCGGTGGATCTGGTTGATGCAGAGATTGGAGTGGGCGCCGTAGGAGAGGCCGACCGAGGCGCTGGCGCGGCTCACCTGCTCCATCACCAGCACGTGGGCCAGATAGCCGAGGTTCACCCCGTCATACTCCTCCGCCACCGTGATGCCGTGCAGCCCCAGTTCACCCATCCGGGGCCAGAGATCACGGGGAAAGGCGTTGCTCTGATCGATCTCGCTGGCGCGCGGGGCGATCACTTTCTGGCAGAAGGCCGCAACCTGTTCGGTCAGGGCATTCAGGGTCTCATCCATCTGCATCCATGCTCTCCTTGCGGATATGACAGTCGGGTAGGAAGGTTGGTTCGACCGGCTGACTCGGCGTTACGGCTGGCAGTGGTCGGTCCATTTTGTACTTCACTTCTGCCACAAGTTTACGTTAGCGTAAACGTAAATCAATTGTTAATCTGTTGTGTGTCGATAAAGCCGTGGTAGTGAGAGCGTCATCAGCTACCACGACAACAGCGCCATAGTGGCAGATCCGAATGACCAGTGTGTGGGCGCCGCGTCATAAAGCGCTAACTCAGGAAAATAAGCGCGGGGCAACAAGGGAGCGAACGACAAGATGGATTTTACCCTGACCGATGATCAACAGGCGTATGTGGAGGCGGCCGCCGCCTTTGCCGATGAGGCGCTCAAACCCCATGCCGCGCGCTGGGACAAGGAGCATGAGTTTCCGATCCCGACCATCAAGCAGGCGGCCGGGCTAGGTTTTTGTGGTCTCTATACCCCGGAGCAGTTTGGCGGATTGGGGCTGCCGCGCCTCGATGCGAGCCTCATCTTCGAACGCCTCGCCATGGGCTGTACCTCGACCACTGCGTATCTGACCATCCACAACATGGTGAGCTGGATGCTGGGTAGCTGGTTGCCCACCGAGGTTGCCAAGGAGTGGGTGCCCAAACTGGCCAGCGGCGAGCTGCTGGGCTCCTATTGCCTCACCGAGCCGGGGGCGGGTTCCGATGCGGCGGCACTCAAGACCCGGGCGGTGCGCGAGGGTGACAGCTACCTCATCGAGGGGACCAAGGTCTTTATCTCGGGAGCAGGCAGCAGCGATGTGCTGGTGGTGATGGCCCGTACCGGTGGTGAAGGTGCGAAGGGGATCTCTGCCTTTATGGTGCCGGCTAATGCCCCCGGCGTGAGCTATGGCAAGGCAGAAGAGAAGATGGGCTGGAACAGCCAGCCGACCCGGGAGGTTGTTTTCAACGGGGTTCGCATTCCTGCCTGTTATCGGTTGGGCGAAGAGGGGGAAGGATTCAAGTTCGCCATGCAGGCCCTCGATGGGGGGCGCATCAATATTGCCACCTGTTCGGTGGGCACCGCCCAGCAGGCGCTGGACGATGCGCTGGCCTATGTGCAGCAGCGCCAGCAATTTGGTCACCCGATCAGCGAATTCCAGAGCGTGCAGTTTCGCCTGGCCGATATGGCGACCGAGCTGGCTGCCGCCCGCCTGCTGGTACGTCAGGCCGCCGACAAGCTGGATCGCGGGGCACCCGACAAGAGTGCCTGGTGTGCCATGGCCAAACGGTTTGCCACCGATGTGGGTTATCGAATCTGTGATGAGGCTCTGCAACTCTTTGGCGGCTATGGTTATATCCGCGAGTATCCGCTCGAGCGCTATCTGCGCGATACCCGGGTACACCGCATTCTGGAGGGCACCAACGAGGTGATGCGACTCATCATCGCGCGCCGCCTGCTGGCCGATCCCGGTTTGTCGCTGGGCTAACCGGTGGTCGCATCAAGGGTGTGTTGCCTGCCACCCGATTTGCACCATGCCATGCCGGTTTCGGCTTTGTGAGCCAGCCACAGGTTGGTGTCATTCAAGCCTGTCATCATGGCGGCAGCTTCATCGACAAGGACAATGTTATGACAAGGATCAGACTCGAATATCATGGCCACGTGGCCTATATCACCCTCGACCATCCCCCTGCCAACACCTGGACCCTCGCCAGCCTGCAGGCCTTTTTGCAGATGATGGTGGAGCTCGACAGTCGTCCCGATGTGGTGGCGCTGGTGATCCGTGGTGCGGGCGACAAATTTTTCTGCGCCGGTGCCGACCTCAATATGTTTGTCGAGGGGAATGTCGAGCTGGCCCGCGAAGTAGCCGAGGCCTTTGGCAAGGCCTTCGAGGCGCTGGCCCGTTTTCACGGCGTCAGTATCGCCGCCATCAATGGTTATGCCATGGGCGGTGGCCTGGAAGTGGCGCTGGCCTGTGATATCCGCATCGCCGAGCAGCAGGCGTTGCTGGGACTTCCGGAAGCCTCGGTGGGCTTGCTTCCCTGTGCCGGTGGCACCCAGCGTCTGACCGAGCTGGTGGGGCCGGGCTGGGCCAAGCGGATGATCCTCTGCGGCGAGAAGGTGAGTGCCTCGCTGGCCTACGAGATGGGGCTGGTGGAGGAGGTGGTGAAAACCGGTCAGGCGTGGGAGGCCGCGCACCAGATGGCCCATCTGGTGGAGCGCCAGAGCCCGAGCGCCCTGCGCGCCTGCAAAACCCTGATCAATCAGGGCCGCAGTGGCCCGCGGGATGCCGCCTTGCCCCTTGAGCGGTCGCTGTTTCTCGATCTCTTTAGCGATGCCAATCAGCGTGAAGGGGTGGCCGCCTTCCTGGAGAAACGCTTACCGCGCTGGCAATATGGCCCAACAGAATAAATCCATACGGAGCCGTTTATGAGTGAGCCGGTCAAGGTTAGCTGTTATCCCACCGAAGATGGCCATCAGATCGGGGTGTTGACCCTCGACAGCCCTGCGTCTCTCAACGCATTGAGCCTGCCGATGATCCAGATCCTGCAACAGACGCTGACCCGTTGGGAGCAGGATCCCGCCATCGTCTGTGTGCTGCTGCAGGGGGCGGGTGAGAAGGCATTTTGTGCCGGTGGCGATATCCGCTCCTTCTATTACCGCAAGCAGGAGGCGAGCGGATCGGAACTGTTCGAATATGCCCGCGACTTTTTCGAGCAGGAGTACCGGCTCGACCACCACATCCACTCTTACCGCAAGCCCCTGATCTGCGTGGCGGACGGTATCTGCATGGGGGGCGGCATTGGCCTGTTTGCCGGTGCCGATTTTCGGGTGGTGACCGAAAAGAGCCTGTTCGCCATGCCGGAGGTGACCATCGGCCTCTACCCCGACGTGGGAGCGAGCTGGTTTTTAAGCCGTATGCCGGGGCGGCTGGGGCTCTGGCTCGGTCTGACTGGCGCCCGCTTCAACGGGAGTGATGCCATCGGTCTTGGGCTGGCGGATCACGCCATCGCCAGTGGCGAGCGCAGTGCGCTGTTGTCACGCCTCGCCGTACTCGACTGGGCTGGCAGTGGTGATCCCCGTGAGCAGATCGATCTGCTGCTGAGGGGTTTGCACCGTGAGGTGGCGGCCCGCTTGCCTGCGCCTGTGCTGCTGCCCCATCAACAGAGGATCGATGCCCTGCTGGCGGGGCGCACGCTGCAAGGGGTATTGGCGCGGTTGTTCGAGGCTCAGTTCGATGAACAGGAGGCGGTACTCCAGCAGGCGCAGCAGCTCTGCCGCACCGGCAGCCCCATCAGCCGCGCCATTTTGTGGCGCCAATATTGGCAGGCTCGCCGCAACTCACTGGCAGAGGTATTTGCCGAGGAGCTGACCCTCTCGGTCAACTGCGTGCTGAAGGGGGATTTTGTGGAAGGGGTACGGGCACTGCTGATCGACAAGGATAAAGATCCCCGCTGGCAACAGTTGCCACCGGAGGGGGAGTGGCTGGACGAGTTCTATCGCTGGCCGCAGGGGCGCAATCCGTTGGCCTGCAAGGAATAACATCTTGGCAACCGGCGGACGCCGCCATCAGCAACGCAAGGAGCAAGCGGGATGACAAGGATAGGGTTTATCGGGCTCGGCAACATGGGGGGGCCCATGGCGGCCAATCTGGCCAGGGCCGGGCACAGGGTGCAGGTGTTTGATCTGGTTGCCCAAAACATTGAGCGCGCCATCGCCGCTGGCTGCATCGCCACGGGGGATGCCCGTGAGGCGGTGACCGGCTGCGAGGTGGTGATCAGCATGCTACCTGCGGGGGAGCATGTGCGCGACCTTTGGTTGTCTGAGGGGCAGGATCTGCTGGCAGCCCTGCCGGTTGGTGCACTGGTGATCGACTGCTCCACTATCGATGTCGACTCTGCCCGTCAGGTCGGGGAGGCGGCCCGCGCACGCGGTTTGCGCTTTATTGATGCCCCCGTATCGGGCGGTGTCGCCGGTGCGGCCGCCGGGACGCTCACCTTTATCGTTGGCGGCGACGCGGCAGATTTCGAGGCGGCGAAACCTCTGCTCGCCTGCATGGGGCAGAACCTGTTTCACGCCGGGGCGCTGGGCGCCGGGCAGATCGCCAAGATGTGCAACAACATGCTGCTTGCGATCCATATGGCGGGCACTGCCGAGGCGCTGGCCCTCGGGGTGAAGGAGGGGCTGGATCCCGCCGTGCTCTCCACCATCATGGGCAAGAGCTCCGGCAACAACTGGAGTCTGGAGCGCTACAACCCCTGGCCCGGGGTGATGGAGAATGTCCCTGCCGCCCGCAACTATCAGGGGGGCTTTATGACCCGTTTGATGGTGAAAGATTTGGGATTGGCCATGGCGCTGGCCGAGCATGGCCACAGCGCTGTGCCGATGGGGGCGCTCGCGCGTAACCTGTTCAACCTGCATGCCGCTCAGGGGCAGGGGAGCCGCGATTTCTCCAGCATCGTCGAACTCTATCTGGATAAACAGGATCCCGCCTGACGGGCCACCTCTCTTCAAGGCATCTCCCTTCGACCAGCTACAAGGAGCATTGATGGATATCAAAGATAAGGTCATCGTTATTACCGGCGCTGGACGTGGCTTGGGACGGGCCATTGCGCTGGCCCTGGGCGCACAGGGGGCGACGCTGGCGCTGCTCGACATCAATCGCGCCGATCTGGAGGCGACCGCAGCCCTGGTGCGCAGTCAGAATGATCAGTGCGATCAAGATAGCCAGTGCGAGCTGTTTGTCTGCAATGTGGCGAGCGAAGCCGAGGTTGAGTCGGTTTTTGCTGGCATCAAGGAGCGTTTTGGCGTGCTGCACGGTCTTATCAACTGCGCCGGCATTTTGCGCGATGGCATGCTGATCAAGGTGAAAGAGGGTGAGCTGGTGGAGAAGATGACGCTGGCCCAGTGGCAGAGCGTGATTGACGTCAACCTCACCGGTACCTTCCTCTGCGGTCGCGAAGGGGCGGCGCTGATGGCGCAAGGGGGGCAGGGGGGCGTTATCATCAACATCTCTTCCATCGCCCGCGCCGGCAATATTGGCCAGAGCAACTATGCCGCCAGCAAGGCGGGGGTTGCCTCGCTGGTGGTGACCTGGGCGCGGGAGTTGGCGCGCCATGGCATTCGGGTGATGGGGATTGCCCCCGGGGTGTTTGCCACCGACATGACGGCGGCGATGAAGCCGGAGGCGATGGCGCGGATGCAGCAGGCCATTCCGGTCGGCACCCTTGGCGAGGCGCAACAGCTGGCCGAGACGGTGAGCTTTATTTTTGCCAACGACTATCTGTCGGGAAGGATGATAGAACTGGATGGCGGTTTGCGTTTATAGGGATTTACATAATGGGCCCCGGTGTTTCCACCGGGGCTTTTTTATGCAGATTATTTATACAGAGAGTGCCTGAATGGCGATGCATAGGAACCATGCGAGTCAGGTTGTGTTGGCAGAAAAATGAGAAATATCAATGGGTCTTGGTTAATTTGAGCCAGCTCACAGGCCATATGGGTCAGTGCTGTAAAATTGCGCGCGGTCAAGGCGGTGCATGATTGACGGGACGAGGGATTGCGGTCGGAATAGTCATGCAATATAGTTGCCGCCTTTTTCACGGGGTCAGGATTCCCAGCCCCTCCCATATTGCGCGCAGTATGAATACGGACGCTCTGCCGCCGCCTAAATAAACAGGATTGAAATGGACAAGAAACTAGGGCTGGGCGCCCTCATTTCGCTGGTGATCGGCTCCATGGTCGGCGCCGGGGTCTTCAGTCTGCCACAAAACATTGCTGCGCATGCCAGTGCCGGGGCGGTCGCCCTGGGTTGGGCCATCACCGGTCTTGGCATGATCTGTCTCGCGCTGGTCTATCAGAACCTCTCCATGCGCCGCCCCGATCTCGATGGCGGTATCTTCAGCTATGCCAAAGCCGGTTTCGGCGATTTCATCGGTTTCAACGCCGCCTGGGGTTACTGGCTCTGCCAACTGCTGGCCAACGTCTCTTACGCCATCGTAGTGTTCAGCGCCCTGAGCTACTTCTTCGATACGCCGGACAACGTCATCTTCGGTGACGGCAATACGCCGGTGGCCATCACGCTGGCCTCCATCCTGATCTGGTCGGTGCATGCGCTGGTGCTGCGCGGGGTGCAGGTCGCTGCGCTGGTGAATATCGTCACCACCATCGCCAAGATGGTGCCGCTCATCGTCTTCTGTGTTGCGATCCTGCTGGCCTTCAACATGGATACCTTCACTCTGGATATCTGGGGCCAGAACAACATGGAGCTGGGCTCCGTGATGGATCAGGTCAAGTCCACCATGAAGGTGACCCTCTGGGTCTTTATCGGGATTGAAGGGGCCGTGGTGGTCTCTGCCCGTGCCCGTCATCGCAAGGATGTGGGCCGCGCTACCGTGCTGGCGTTGCTCGGCGCCCTGACGCTTTACGTGATGGTGACCCTGTTCTCGCTGGGTGTCATGAGCCAGCCGCAACTGGCGGCGCTCAAGAACCCTTCGACCGCCATGATCCTCGAAGCCGTGGTCGGCCCCTGGGGCGCCTGGCTTATCAACATCGGTCTGGTGGTGTCGGTGATGGGGGCTCTGCTCAGCTGGACCGTGCTGGCCGCTGAAGTGCCCTACATCGCAGGCAAGACCGGCGTGTTCCCGGGCTGGTTTGCCAAGGAGAACAAGAACGGCTCGCCGCAGGTGTCGCTCTGGTGCTCCACCTGTCTGGTGCAGACCTTCCTCATCATCATCTACTTCCAGAGCAGCACCTATCTGGCGCTGGTCAACATCGCCACCTCGGCGGCGCTGGTGCCCTACGTTTTCTCCGGTGCCTATGGCCTGAAGCTGGCATTGAAAGGGGAGACCTATCAGGGTCAACCCCATCAGCGCAAGCGTGACCTGCTGCTGGCCCTGCTGGCAACCGTCTACGGCTGTTGGCTGGTCTATGCTGCCGGTGCCGAGTACCTGCTGCTGGTGGCGCTGCTCTATAGCCCGGGCATCTTCATCTACTGGAAGGCGCGTCAGCATCACGGTCTGCGCGGCCTTAACCGGTTGGAGCAGGGGATGACGGCGGCCCTGCTTGGCTGTGCCGTGCTGGCCTTCTACAAGGTGATGGACGGTACCATTCCACTGCACTAACCGGCACAATGAAGAGATGGCCCTCGCGCCATCTCTTTTTTTTCATGCAGATATCCACTGTTGCCCGGCCGTGTTGGCCAGTTTTTGTTTAACACAGGAATTTTTATGCTGTTTATGGGTTACCTCCTGCTGGGCGCCTTTGCCGGTATGCTGGCGGGACTGTTCGGGATCGGCGGCGGTCTTATCATTGTCCCCGTGCTGGTCATGACCTTTCGCGCCCAGGGCATCGACCCTGAAATCATTACCCATCTGGCCCTCGGCACCTCGTTGCCCACCATGATCTTTACCGGATTCAGCTCGCTTAGAGCACATCAGGAAGCGGGCGCCGTCGACTGGGTGATGATCCGCAGATTGGGGGCGGGCATGCTGGTTGGTGCCTGGCTCGGTGGTATGACGGCCAATCTGCTCAGTACCAGCACCCTCAATATCATCATCGGCTGCTTCGCCTGGAGCATGGCGCTACAGATGGGGCTTAACCTTAAACCCAAAGCGGAACGCCATATGCCGGGTCCGCTCGGCACAGGCATCGCCGGTACCATCATTGGCTGGATGTCTGCGCTGTTTGGTATTGGCGGTGGCTCGCTGACCGTCCCTTATCTGAGCTGGAACTCGGTGCCAATGCGCAATGCGGTAGCGGCCTCTGCAGCCTGCAGCATGCCCATCGCGCTGGCGGGGAGCCTCAGCTACCTCTATGCGGGTTGGGATCATGCCGATCTGCCCGAGTGGAGTGTGGGCTACATCTATCTGCCCGCCCTGCTGGGCATTGTGCTGACCAGTACCCAGTTCGCCCGCATTGGCGCCAAGCTGGCACACCGCCTGTCACCCACACGCCTCAAGCAGGCCTTTGCCCTGCTGATGCTGCTGGTGGGGGCGAAATTTATGCTGTTTAGCTGATTCATTCGGCAGATTGTTGAAAAATAAGGCAAACGATCTGTTGGAGGGTAGAAAGCCGTTGCATTGAACGCCCAGTTTGCCTATTCTCCTCGCCGGTGGTCCTATTGGTCCTCTCGCATTGATAACCCGTCGACCTGGTCAGGACCGGAAGGTAGCAGCCAAGGCGGGGGACTCGAGTGCCGGGATGTGGCTGGTAGGGCCACCACTTGTTTCTGCAATTCAATAAGTTAGCTTCCTAAAGCCCTTGGTCATCCACTTTGTGTGGACGACGAGGAGCTCATCGATGAATCTCTGGCTCAGTCCCCACGGCATCTGGTATTACCGGAAAGTCACCACGCTCCCCTGTGGTCGCCGCAAAGAGATCAAAAAATCCCTGCATACCCGAGACAAACTTTGTGCACGTCACAAGGTGACTCAGCTGCTTGCCTGCGTACGTTCCAGACCCAAGCCAGTTGTGCAACCCACAAGCGAGCCAGAGAACCCGCAACCTCAGCCGAATATCAAGCCTGCTGTTCCGGCGGCCAAACCGCTTGCTCCGCTGTTGTCGGTCTCGTGTGACCGCTATCAAAAAGAGAAGGCCCTCTCCTGGGCACCGAAAGAGCTCAGCAACCAGAAGAACTACATCGGCTGCTTCATCAAGGCGCTGGGTGAAATTGCACTGTGCGATGGCGAATGGATTTGCTAACGGATGGGTCAACTTACTGGTCAAGCGTGACGGGCCTTAGTCGGCTGCCATTGCCGACCACCATGGAGGCGGCGGTCAGTAACAGGGCACTGCCCATAAAGGTGGCCCTGATAGAGAGGGAATCCAGTAACCACCCCCCCACGGCAGCCCCCAACGTGATCGCCAGCTGAATAGCTGCCACCATCAGGCCTCCACCGCTCTCGGGTGAATCTGAGATGCCCTGGGTGATCCAGGCTGACCAGGCGACCGGAATGGCGGAGTTAAGGGCGCCCCAGAGGATCAGCATCAAGGCCACACTCCAGAAGTGATGCTCCACCGCCAGCAGCGCCAGGGTG
>OERT01000116.1_pt1 | contig 20715 bp, 19 predicted proteins | sample 1540111 | NCBI WGS metagenome assembly OERT01 (sample SAMEA3891235, study PRJEB23780) | metagenome | biome: terrestrial biome; feature: animal house; material: water of meat washing | place: Italy | collected 2015-05-12
CTTGATTGTAGTAATCGTTATGGCTATTTGCTTTATTTATAAAGCAAATCTTAGTGCATGTTTCGCAGTTTTATTTTAAAAAATTTGGTTAGGTATGAACGGTCTCTCAATTAAGTTTCAAGAAGAATACAGTGCTAAGATCCCCGCATTAACATTGTTAATGAATTTGGGGTGGTCATTCTTATCCCCATCACAGGCACTCGCTGCCCGTGATGGAAAACAAGACCAAGTGGTATTACGTCAAATTTTACGTAAAGAGCTCTCTAAACGTACTTTTCCATTTGCGGGTCAAGAATATCCACTATCGCCAAAATCAGTTGATAACTTAATTGCCGAAATCTGTAGCCCTGCTTTGAATGAAGGGTTACTGACTGCTAATGAAAAAATGTATGACCATTTATTCTATGGCATCCCTGTCACTGAATTTGTGAATGGAAAAAAGGTTAGCCCGACGATTCCACTGATTGATTGGCATAACATTCATAACAACGACTTTTCATATACTGAAGAATTTGCTGTCACACGCTCAGGTGGTGTAGATACACGTAGACCCGATATCATTTGCTTTGTAAATGGTATTCCTTTAGTTGTGATTGAAGCAAAACGCCCTGATAGTCAGGCAAAGAAAGGTCCAACGATTAATGAAGGGATTTCTCAAACGCTTCGTAATCAGCGACCTGATGAAATTCCACATCTGTTTGCATATAGCCAACTGATACTCTCTATAAATGGGCATGAAGGTCGTTACGGCACATGTAATACCCCTGCAAAATTTTGGGCTGCATGGCGAGAAGAAGATATTTCTGATGCAGAAATGTATGCGCTTAAAAATAAGAAATTAAGTGCTTCTCAAAAACAGAGCCTATTTTCTTATCGTCCAGTTGATGACTTAAATTGGTATGAAAACCTAATTGCAGGTGGAGACTTAGCTGTTACAGGTCAAGATCAACTGCTGATTAGTCTATTAAAGCCTGAACGCCTACTTGAAATGGTTCGCCTATATACGCTTTTCGATAAGAAAGCAGGAAAAATTGTTGCTCGTTATCAGCAAATCTTTGGTATCAAACGACTTATTGAGCGTATTAGTACGAAGAACAGCAAAGGTGGTCGTGAAGGTGGTGTGATTTGGCATACAACAGGCTCAGGTAAATCTTTTACCATGGTCTTTCTCAGTAAAGCCTTGATCTTGCATGAGGCTTTAAAACAATGCCGTATCTTGGTTGTCACTGACCGTGTCGATTTAGAAGATCAACTGAGTAAAACCTTTGTATCAGGTGGTGAACTGGCAGGAAAAAAAGACAAGCAAAATGCCATGGCGACTTCAGGCAAACGCTTGGCTGAACAAATTGGTAAGGGTACAGAACGAATCATGTTCTCTTTGATTCAGAAGTTTAATTCTGCAACCAAGCTTCCTGAATGTGTTAACACAAGTTCAGACTTCATTGTCCTGATTGATGAAGGGCATCGAAGCCAAGGTGGTGAAAACCATGTACGTATGAAACTCGCACTGCCAAATGCGGCATTCGTGGCATTTACAGGTACACCATTGCTTAAAGATGAAAAGACCGTTAATAAGTTTGGTCCTATCGTTCATGCGTATACTATGCAGCGAGCCGTAGAAGATAAAACCGTAACGCCTTTGCTATATGAAGAGCGCATTCCTGATTTAGATGTAAATGAACGTGCTATTGATACATGGTTTGAGCGCATTACAGAAGGTTTAAATGATCAGCAAAAATCAGATTTAAAACGTAAATTTGCGAGAAAAGGTCAGCTTTATACTGCTGATGACCGTATTCGCCTGATTGCATTAGATATTGCCAATCATTTTGTTAAAAATATTGATGATGGTTTAAAAGGTCAGCTTGCTTGTGACAGTAAAGCCTCAGCGATTAAATATAAAAAATATTTGGATGAAGCTGGTCTATTTGAATCGGCAGTGGTCATGAGTCCACCCGATAGTCGTGAAGGTAATACTGATGTTGATGAATCAACTACCCCTGAAGTGACTCAATGGTGGAAAGAGAATGTCGGTACTCAAGATGAACAATCCTATACAAAACAAGTCATCGAACGCTTTGAAAAAGATGAATCCCTTAAGTTATTGATTGTAGTAGATAAGCTATTAACAGGTTTTGATGAACCTAAAAATGCTGTTCTTTATATTGATAAAAATTTAAAACAGCACAATTTAATTCAAGCAATTGCGCGTGTAAACAGACTTCACCCATTGAAAAAGTTTGGTTTATTAATTGATTATCGCGGTATTTTAAAAGAATTGGATGCCACAATTCTTGATTACCAAGATCTCGCTGCTCGTACCCAAGGTGGTTATGATATTAACGATCTTACAGGCTTATATACTCAAATGAGTTCTGAATACAAACGATTACCTCGTTTGTATAAAGCACTTTGGGCAATTTTTGCTGATGTTAAAAATAAAAATGATCCAGAGCAGTTACGCCAAGTTTTAGTTCCTCGTATTGAAGAACGTAAGGGTGAGTTAGTCGATATTCACTTAAAAGTTCGTGATGATTTTTATGAAGCACTTACAGAGTTTGCAAGTTGTTTAAAAGTTGCGTTGCAGTCAGCAACCTTCTTTGAAGATAAAAGCTTTTCTGATGCAGATCGTCAGCACTACAAAGAAACAGTCAAACTATTTACAAGCTTGCGTCAAATTGTGAAACGAGATGCTGGGGAGACTGTTGACTACGATCAGTATGCAGAGCAAGTCAAAAAACTGATTGATAAGCATGTTGTGGGCATTGAAGTTAAGGACCCTGATGGGGTTTATGAAGTTGGCAAGATGGGTAAAATAGCTCAGCCTGAAGATTGGAGTGAAGAGAAAACACGTAATGAAACGGATATCATTAAAACTCGTGTAACTAAGATGATTGAGCAACAATTGCGTGATGATCCTTATGCTCAGGAGGCTTTCTCTAAGCTGTTACGTCAAGTCATTGAAGAAGCAGAGAAAGAGTTTGATCACCCATTGAAGCAACACATGTTGTTTAGAGAGTTTGAAGAACAAGTTGAAGCTCGTCGTTTAGATGAAATTCCCGATGTGTTCAGTGGTAATAAGCATGCTCAAGCTTATTACGGGGTCTTTAAGAAGCTATTACCTGAAGCATTCTCGATAACAAATCAACAGAATCAAGATAAGTGGATTGAACTCGCTTTCGAGGTTGATCGTTCTGTGATGAGCTCTGTGGCTGAAAACTCCATCAATCCGCAAAATATTGAAGCGGATATCCGTAAAAAATTATTACCTCAGATGTTCCGTGAATGTAAATCCATTGGGAGTGGTATGGATCAAGCAAAAAAAATTGTAGAAATGATCGTACAAATTACTCGGGTTGGTTTAAATGGGCTCTAGGATGAATACGCTGCCAGAGAGAAAGTTAAGCATTGTTTATGGTGATGAAATTATTGATTTTGAGGTGCTTGAAAGTCCTAGTCGTACTCAAAAGATACTGATTAAAGTCTATGCTGATTGTCGGGTGGTTGTATCAACACCGTTAAATACAGATGATCAAACAATTATTGAAGCGGTAAAGCAGCGTAGTCGTTGGATCTATAAACAATTACGAGAGTTCCGTGAACAAAGTAGATTTATCACGCCTCGCAAATATAAAAGTGGTGAAAGCCACTTTTATTTGGGTAAACAATATCAATTGAAAGTGATTCATGATGATACCAAGCCAAAAGGTGTAAAACTTCTAAGAGGAAGATTGGAAGTAAACACCTTGGATATGGGTCTTGAAAGTATTAAATCTTATTTAAATGAATGGTATAGAATCCGAGCAAAAGTCATATTCGAAGCACGTTTGCAACATATTCTAGAACAAGCTTTATGGGTTGAAAATTACCCTGATATTCGTTTGATGACCATGCGAACACAGTGGGGAAACTGCTCCCCATCAGGTTTACTTACGCTCAATCCTCATCTAGTTAAAGCGCCTACAATCTGCATTGATTATGTGATTCTGCATGAACTTTGTCATTTGGTTGAACATAATCATAGTGAGCGTTTCTACCAACTATTGAATCAAGTTATGCCTGATTGGTCGAAAATAAAAAATCAATTAGATATGATGGCGAATAAGTTAATAAATTGATTAAGATTTTTGTTTTTCGACAAGAGTTAAGAAAGGTTCTCTAATTTATTTAAGGAACTCATAAATATTAGAATTTAAGCACTCTAGCCAATCCATTAATTCAAGAATATCGATTCTTCGATCCAAATTCTCTATTTTTGCTACATATGACTGTGGCTTTTTTAAGCGTGAGGCAAGCTCTACCTGAGTAACTTCTTTTAACTCACGTATTCGAATAAGTTTATCAATTAGCTGTTTATAGCGAGGATCATGTATTGAGCTCATAGCTCGACATGTTGTACTATTCTTTTAAATATCCCAAAATGGGATATTTTGGGTTTTGGAGATGGTGTTTAGATATGAATATAAATCATCAACTTAAGTTTAGTTTTCTAGACTTTTTATCAAATCAAACATTCTTTAACTCTGAGTTTAAAAACATTCGAGCAGAATTTATAAAATATTCTCCTGAATATGAGCCTAAAAGATTTTATTCAAAAATCTATATTATTTTTAGGGAGTTAGTAAGTCAAAACTTGATATTTATGGATACTAGTAATTGTACGTACAAATATTCATCTAATTATTCAAAAAAAGATATTTGCGATTTAATTAGCCAATTGAAATCTTTAGAGGTTGAGAATTGTCTTTCGATGGAATATACACGTGTAAATGAGAATATATCAGATTTATTTCAGGAGTTAAGCATATATAAAAAGTATCTTATAAAATTTCCTAAGTGCTCTGAACTGATTAATCGATTTATAGATCAAAAAGAATCAGAAATTCACCTTTTAAGCTATGAGCTAAAAGCTTTGAGGAATTTATTAGAAGCTGAATAGGAGCAGGCTAGTCTTATAAATTTCAATAGAGCTGCGTCTGAATAATCAAGAACAATAATATCTTTACATCTGATCCTAATTCAACTGTATATAAAATAAGTATTGCAGAATAGTAATTCGAATGAACTTATACAGATGATTAACACCATAATTTATAAAAAAGATAGGTTGAATTTAGTATAGATAGAAGCAATTTTTTTTTGTTATAGTATTATTTGTAAAATATTCAATTTTTTTAAAAAAACATATGGATACTGCAACTTATAGTAAAACTAATATGAGCAAAGTCATATTAGTGGGCACATTAGGCCGAGATCCAGAGACGAAAACTTTTCCAAACGGTGGTTCGTTGACCCAGTTTTCAATTGCAACGAGCGACTCTTGGACAGACAAAAGCACAGGTGAGCGTAAAGAGCAAACCGAATGGCACCGTATTGTGTTACACAACCGTCTAGGTGAAATTGCGCAACAATACCTACGTAAAGGTTCGAAAGTTTATATTGAAGGTTCACTGCGTACTCGTCAGTGGACAGATCAAAATGGTCAAGAACGCTACACCACAGAAATTCGTGGTGAGCAAATGCAGATGCTCGACAACAACCGTCAGCAAGGTGAGCAAATGCAAGGCGGAAATGATGGTTATGCACAACCACGTTTCAACAATAACCAAGGTGGTGGTTATAACAATAACAACAACCAAGGCGGTTATGGCGGCAATCCTGCAGCGGGCAATAGCAACAACCAACAAAGTGGTTATGCGAACAATAACCCAAGCGGTTTTGCACCAAAGGCGGCTCCTCAGTCAGCGCCTGCGGCAGCACCAGCAGATATGGATGATGATCTTCCATTCTGATTTGTATAATATCTAAATATTGTATGAAGTGAAAAAGAACTTGATTTATATCAAGTTCTTTTTTTATGGCTAGGCAAATTTGGTATTTAAAAAAGAGCTTTATAGAATAAAGATGTTCAGCTAATACGAGTGACATAGCATACTTTTCCTCTCTATAAAAAAGGGACCTCTGATGAGATCCCTTTTTAAAAATACGAAATGCTAATAAATCATGATAAAGATTGCTGAGGATGAACCATATTTTTGATCGATAGCACATCAGCCAAAATTTGATCAGACAATAGGTTTTCAGCTTTAATTAAAGCCAATACACTTTGACCAGTTTCATTCGCTTGTTTTGCAATACGAGTCGTTGTTTCATAGCCCAAATATGGGTTGAGTGCAGTAATAATGCCGATTGAATTATCTACATTTGCCTGACAGTGTTCAGCATTGGCACGGATGTTTTCAATACATTTATGTTGGAACATTTGCATCGCTTTACCCAACAAATCGATCGATTCGAACAGTTTAAAAGCAATTAACGGCTCCATCGCATTGAGCTGTAACTGACCTGCTTCGGCCGCCAAAGTAATGGCCAAATCATTTGCAATCACTTGAAAACACACTAAATTCATTGCTTCTGGAATAACAGGGTTCACTTTGCCAGGCATAATTGAGCTGCCTGGTTGACGCGGTTCCAAATGGATTTCATTCAGACCTGTGCGAGGGCCACTAGAAAGTAAACGCAGGTCATTGGCAATTTTTGAGAGTTTAGTCGCGGTACGTTTTAAGAAGCTCGATAATAAAACGAAATCACCCATATCTGAGGTTGCTTCGATTAAATCAGGTGAACTGCTGATCTGCTTTTGCGTAATTTCAGACAACGCTGCGATGGCATATTCACGATACTTAACTTCGGTATTGATGCCTGTTCCAATTGCTGTTCCGCCCAAATTTACAACACTTAAAGCAGACGGCATGATGTCATTGAGCTTGTTTAAATCATTTTGTAAGGTATTTGCAAATGCGCCAAATTCTTGACCCAAGGTCATTGGAACGGCATCTTGCAATTGGGTACGACCCATTTTTAAGATATGCGAAAACTCATCGGACTTGTTCTTAAAACTTTGAATTAAATTTTGAAACGGACTGTTCAATTGCTCAATTGCAAAAATTAAACCCACTTTAATGGCTGTTGGATAGACATCATTGGTTGACTGAGACATATTAATATCATTATTTGGATGTAAATATTGATATTCGCCTTTTAAATGCTCTAAATGTTCTAAGCCAATATTAGCCAGTACTTCATTGATATTCATATTGGTGGATGTTCCCGCACCACCTTGAATCATATCAATTGGAAATTGGTCATGATACTTATAATTAATAACTTGTTCACATGCATACTGAATAGCATTGTATTTATTTTCTTCAAGTTTATTGAGTTTAAAATTGGCTTCTGCGCATGCAGCTTTAACCATTGCAAGGGCATTAATAAAAACAGGGAATTGATTGAGTTTATTTGGACTTAAATTAAAGTTCTCTAAAGCTCTTAAAGTTTGTACGCCATAATAGCAATGAGCAGGAATTTCTTTATGTCCTAATAAATCCTTTTCAACGCGTGTGTTAATCTTAATGTTCATTTAAATAGACTCTAATCTCGAATAAATCGATATTAAAGTGCGCACGGTTTTTTTTCTAATGTAAAAATATATTACTACATGCATTTTTTGCATAATAGATTATAATTGATCAAAGGATGAGTGAAGAATGAGTTATGACTTTAGAAATTCGATGGATTGAAGATTTACTTGCATTAGAGCAAGAAAAATCGATATCTCAAGCAGCAGCTCTACGACATGTCACGCAGTCTGCCTTTACGCGCAGAATTCAGAATATTGAAAACTCATTGGGTTTCCAAATTTTGAAAAGATATAGTAAAAATATTGATTTCACAGAAGCAGGGCAAGTTTTACTGGCTTCGGCAAAAAACATACAAAATCAACTCACTACAACAATAAAATATTTAGAAAAGAATGTGAAACATGATGAGTTAACCGTCAAGTTTGCAGTGTCACACTCGCTCATTACCCAGTTTTTCCCCCGCTTTATTCATGAGTTATCGATGGATATGACGGACTTAAAATTGGAAATTATTGCCTCAAATTTCAAACAGGGGATGCGCTTATTAAAAGATGGCTCGTGTGATTTTTTAATCAGTTATTGTGATCAAAAAACATTAGAACAATTCGATCGTTCTTTGTTCGAATTTCATAAAATTGTTGAAATGGAAATACTCCCGGTGACGGCCTTAGATCATGACGGGACTGCCAAATATTCACTCGATCAGTCTTTTCCTTTGTTGTCTTATAGTAAACAAGCATATTTAAGAAACTGTGTGGATGAAGCGATTGAAAATAAGTTGGATTATAGAACTTTATATGAGACGGATAATGCAGGCGATTTAAAAGAGTTGGTGTTGCAAGGTTTGGGTGTGGCATGGTTGCCTAAATTATTGGTTGAAAGAGAGATGCAAGAAAATAAATTAAAAGTACTGGACGGTAAGCAGTACTATTTATTTCAAGATGTCTATCTGGTTAAACGAGAAATGTCATTTTCAAATCGAATTAATTATATTTGGAATATTTTAATTCAGAAAAATAAATAATTGGATTTTATGGATTATTTTATTTAATCATTTTGAGATATATTTTAATCATAAATAGGGTGATTTTATGAATAGTAAATAAAGGACTTTACTTACTATTTAAAAATCACCATTTTATTTTCTCTATAAATAATTCTAACTGTTATCGGCCAATTGGTTTGCGGGAGGAATGTTGTTCACCATGATACCTTCTTGCTCCGTAAGCTCATCTTTATTGCCCTCAGTACGTGCAATCACGGCAGTTGCAATACTATTTCCAATCACATTGGTTGCCGTACGGCCCATATCTAAAAACTGATCAATCGCTAAAATTAATAGAATACCGGCTTCAGGAAGTTGGAACATAGCCAGAGTGGAGGCAATCACCACAATAGATGCTCGTGAAACACCTGCAATCCCTTTACTCGTAATCATGAGGGTAAAGAGTATGAGTGCTTGCTGGGAAAAACTTAAATCAATGTTGTAGGCTTGTGCAATAAATAACACGGCAAATGCCATATACATCATCGAGCCGTCGAGGTTGAAAGAATAACCTAAAGGGAGCACGAAACTGGTAATGCGTTTAGGCACACCGAATTTCTCCAAAGCTTCCATGGTTTTTGGATAAGCCGATTCGCTACTTGCGGTCGCAAATGCCAACATGGTGGGTTCACGCACGATTCGCATCAATTTAAAAATATCTTTTTTCAAGAAGATATAGCCGAAAGCAATCAGGAGAGTCCAAAGCACCAGTAATCCTACATAGAACTGTCCAATGAAAATACTATAATCGATAATCAGCTTAGGGCCTTGGATGGTAATCGCGGAAGCAATGGCTGCAAAAACGGCGATAGGGGCAAATGCCATGACATAATCTGTAATTCGGAACATGACCTTGCAGAGTTCATCAATAATTTTACCAATGACGGTCACTTCACTTTGATGTTGCACATAGGCAAGTGCAGAACCAAAGAAAATTGAGAAAACCAAAATCTGTAATATCTCATTATTGGCCATGGCTTCAGCAAAACTACGCGGGAAAATATGCGTAATGAAGCTTTCTAAGCTCAGACTTGTCGCACTGACACCGATATCAACCGCTGTTTGAGGAACGGTGAGATTCATTCCAGCGCCAGGTTGGAATAAATTGGCTAAGCCCATACCCAGTAAAAGTGAAATAAATGATGCACCAATGAACCAACTCATGGCTTTTAAGGTAATTGATCCCAGAGATGAGGATTTTCCCATCGAGAGCAGACCAGAAACGATTGTTGCAAACACTAAGGGTGCAATAATCATTTTAATTAATCTTAAGAATACATTGGTCACAATTTTAAAATAGGCTGCAAGTTCTGTGGTTTGTGCAGTCGTTAAAGTGCTATGAAAAGCCCAACCAATCAGTATTCCTGAGATCATGGCAATCAGAATATATTTCAGTAGTTTCTTCTGCTTCATACTTATCGTTCCTTCTTTAATCTTCTTTTCATCAACTTTTGGCCTGATGTAGCAAGGCATTGATGACATTCCATGTTGATCAATTTATAGAGGCATTGCTTTAGATATTGAGTGCTAAATCGTCGATTGGGGATTTAACTGTGGCAAGTGTTACTTTTTTTTAAAAAAAACGACAATGCAATTTTTAATTCAGTTATGCAAAAAATGCATGAGATGATTCTTTAGTTTTACTTGATATAGGTGAGCTGTTTTTAATATAACGACCGAATGTTTGTTTTTTTCATTCTGATTGGTGATAGGAAAGATACTAAATTTCCTGATTCTGTGAGGAAGAGCCAAGGTCAGAAAGCGGAGCCAAAGTTAATAAATACAAGAACTCAAAACCAAGCTTGCACTCTTAATTTTCCCACAGACAAAACCATTGAATTGCCTGTTTTATCTAATATTTTAACAATCATCCCATGACTTTAAGTTGCTGATTTAAAAAGATAATTAAAATAAAGATGTAGCGTGTTGATGACGTTGATTGAGCAATATCATGACTTTTCACAACTCACGCACAAGGGCTTAATGTTTTCATTCTTTCCTTTCGTACATCCACAAAAATTATCCACGCATAATTCATTGTTAAAGTGACAGAATTTCTAAACATGAATTTAGTTCACTTTGGTGTGAGATTAAATCATTTTTATTCATGTGATCATTCAGGTATAAATTAAACCACGCTCTTAACGATAGATCATATTCATCGTTGCTTCTTAGCCTGATGCTCAGAAAAATCTGAGAAGGTTGGAAAGACGATTTGCTAGAAAGATCCAAAAAGAAAATTGGACCCTCTAGAAAGAGCATGAAAGAAATTCAGTTTTATCGCAGAAATATAGGGTAACAGATCGCCATGAGTACAGAGTTTGCATGTTCAATTAAACGCATTCGTTTTGATGAAAACTATCAACCAGCAGATAACACACGTCTAACGACGAACTTTGCTAACTTGGCGCGTGGTGAAAGCCGTGAGCAGAACCTACGTAATACACTTCGTATGATTAATAATCGTTTCAATGCCTTAGCACAAACAGATAACCCGAATGGTGATCGTTATTCGCTTGAAATCGATATTATTTCTGCAAATTTAGACATTGAGGGGAATGGTCAAACTTTCCCAATTATTGAAATGCTGAAAAGCACGATTAATGATCACCACACCCATCAACGTATTGAAGGCATGATTGGCAATAGCTTCTCGTCTTATGTACGTGACTACGATTTTAGCGTGGTGCTGAAAGAACATAATAAAGAGAATTCGACGTCGTATGCACCTGAAGGTTTTGGTGATCTACATGGCAAACTGTATCAATACTTGGTGAACTCAGAGACTTTTAAAGCAGAGTTTAATCAACAGCCTGTGATTTGTTTGAGTGTTTCAACAGCGAAGAAGTATCACCGTACTGCCAATGAGCATCCTGTTTTAGGCGTTGAGTATAAACAAGATGAATATTCACGTACCGATGAGTATTTCCATAAAATGGGCTTACAGGTTCGCTTCTTTATGCCGAAAGGGAGCGCTGCACCTTTAGCATTCTATTTTGCGGGTGATTTACTGCGTGATTACACCGATCTTGAATTGATCAGTGTGATTAGCACCATGGAAACTTTCCAAAAGATTTATCGCCCTGAAATTTACAATGCAAATTCATCAGCAGCTCAAGTCTATCAAGCCAGCCTAGAGTACCCAGATTACTCATTAACGCGAATCGTCTATGACCGCGTTGAACGTGGTCAGCTCGCGGTCAAGCAAGGTAAATGGACTGAAGAGAACTTTATTAAGCCTTATCAAGACATCCTTGAACAATGGGCTGCGAATTATACCGTAAACAGCAACGCTGCTTAATTTAACTGAAATAGAATATTGAAATAGAGATTTAAAATGGCCATTTTATTACCAACATCAACTGCGGGCAGTTTACCGAAACCTTCTTGGCTTGCTGAGCCTGAGAAACTTTGGTCACCTTGGAAACTCGAAGGTGAGGCATTACTCGAAGCGAAACAAGATGCTTTACGTTTGTCATTGCAAGAACAACTCCATGCAGGCATTGATATCGTTAGTGATGGCGAACAAACCCGCCAACATTTTGTGACGACGTTTATTGAACATCTGGATGGCGTTGATTTTGAGAAACGCGAAACGGTTCGTATCCGTAATCGTTATGATGCGAGCGTACCCTCAGTAGTAGGTGCAGTAAGCCGTCAAAAGCCTGTTTTTGTTGAAGATGCTAAGTTTTTACGTAGCCAAACAAATCAGCCGATCAAGTGGGCATTACCTGGCCCGATGACCATGATTGATACGCTGTATGATGGTCACTATAAAAGCCGTGAAAAACTGGCTTGGGAATTTGCTAAGATCCTGAATCAAGAAGCACGTGAGTTAGAAGCTGCTGGCGTGGATATTATTCAGTTCGATGAACCTGCATTTAATGTGTTCTTTGATGAAGTGAATGATTGGGGTGTTGCAACGCTTGAACGAGCACTTGAAGGTCTGAAATGTGAAACTGCGGTTCATATTTGCTATGGCTATGGTATCAAAGCCAATACCGATTGGAAAAAGACCTTGGGTTCAGAGTGGCGTCAATACGAAGAAGCATTCCCTAAACTGCAACAATCTAAAGTTGATATCATCTCACTTGAATGTCAAAACTCGCGTGTACCAATGGATCTGATTGAACTGATTCGCGGTAAAAAAGTCATGGTCGGTGCGATTGATGTTGCAACCAACACCGTTGAAACACCTGAAGAAGTTGCGAATACACTACGTAAAGCACTTCAGTTTGTCGATGCAGATAAACTCTATCCTTCGACCAACTGTGGCATGGCACCTTTAGCACGTGAAGTGGCACGTGGTAAGCTGAATGCGTTAAGCGCAGGTGCAGAAATTATTCGTAAAGAACTTTCGGCTTCATACGCAGCAAGCGCGTGATGTGAAAGGGCTACCTGTTTGATAAAATGGGTAGCTTTTATCTGAGTCAAAGCATGTGTCCGTTCTACTGAGGAATAAAATGATGATTGAAGCAACAGACTTTAGAGATGCAATGTCTTTGTTAACCAGTGCAGTGAGTGTCGTAACTACGGCAGGCATGGCTGATCGTCATGGATTCACAGCATCTGCCGTATGCAGTGTGACGGATACACCACCGACATTATTGGTCTGTATGAATAAAGCATCGCGTTCACATGCACATTTTGTCGATAATAAAATCCTCACTGTGAATGTGTTAGGCGCACAGCATCAGCATATTTCGAATGTCTTTGCATCTAAAATGACGTCTGAAGAGCGTTTCAAACATGGTGTGTGGACAGAGCTAGAAACGGGCGCACCTGTTTTAAAGGATGCTTTGGTCAATTTTGATTGTGAAATTGATGATATTCAAGAAGTGGGAACACATACGGTTTTTATGTGCCGTATTGTCGCGATTCAACAAAGCCAACATGAGCAAAGTTTGGTTTATTTTAATCGTGCTTATCATCAGGTGGGGCAGACCGAAACGGCTTAAATTCACTTTTTATTGAACATCAAAGCTTTGAAAGGCCCTTCCAAATCATAGATTTTCCACTGCTTGACTCTAGATTTGACTGTATTAGCTCGATTTGAAAAATCGAAAGGTTTTCATTTAGGTCACAAGATGGTGAAAATCGGGCAACAGTGTCGGGAAATAATAAATCTAAAAATCCGATAAAAATAATAAAAACTTACTGTTTTACCAATTTTTGGTTTGTGCGTATTCTTGCTTCATCACTTAAGCACTCTCACAAATCTTTTGAGGACGAATACATGAGTTTAATCAATACTGAAGTTAAGGCGTTTAATGCAACAGCTTACCAAAATGGTGAATTCATTGAGTTGTCTGAGCAAAACTTGAAAGGCACATGGTCTGTCGTATTTTTCTATCCTGCTGATTTCACCTTTGTGTGTCCAACAGAATTGGGCGACTTAGCCGATCACTATGCTGAATTTCAAAAACTCGGTGTGGAAATTTACGGCGTATCGACCGATACCCACTTTACCCATAAAGCATGGCACGACACTTCAGATGTGATTGGTAAAATTCAGTATCCATTGATTGGCGATCCAACTTGGACTTTGTCTAAAAACTTTGATGTGCTGATTGAAACAGAAGGTCTAGCAGACCGTGGTACTTTTGTGATTGATCCTGAAGGTAAAATCCAAATTATTGAAATTAATGCTGGCGGTATTGGTCGTGATGCATCTGAACTATTACGCAAAGTGAAAGCAGCACAATATGTGCATGCGCACCCAGGCGAAGTATGTCCTGCAAAATGGAAAGAAGGTGAAGCAACGCTTGCGCCGTCAATCGACTTGGTTGGTAAAATCTAAGTTGACCTCGATAGTTGCATCGTGCTGAGTCATGAGCATGATACCTGTAAAAAATCAGCCCAAGTGGCTGATTTTTTATGTGGGTTCTTTTCGGTTCTAGAGATGGTAACCCTTGCTGGTACTGGCAAAGTCTCTTAAACCCTGAATCAAATGCTCAATCAGTTTTTCCATGACCAAACGTTGTCCTTTACGTGAAGCATAGACCAACTGTACGGTTCCAATATTGGAACACCAGTCGGGCAAAATGTGAATCAGGCGACCTGAAGCAATATCTGCCTCTACCGTTAAGTAAGGCAGGTTGGCAATGCCGAGTCCATCCAGAGCCGAGTAATACACGCCTGCGACATCATTACTTTTGACCCGTGGTTCTAAAGGAATCACGATCTGTTCATCACTCTGGGTATGATGCAATAACCATTGATAATCGGACTTTTGTACCCCCAGTGCGAGCGTTGGAAAATCATTCAGCTCGGTGGCAAATTGAATTTCACGGCCTTGTAGCAGATCAGGACTGGCCACCAAACAATGCGTGGTTTTGACCACATCACGGACCACAATGCTCGAGTCTTCATTGGCACTAAAATTGGTCCGAATGGCAAGATCAATGTCATCATGCAAGACATCGACACGACGGCTGGTCAGCTCCATTTCCACTTGGACTTTGGGATATTGTTTTAAAAAATGATTGAGTAAGTTTCGTACTTGATAGCGCATCATCACAGAAGGGCAGCTGATCTTGATTAAACCTTGCGGTTCACTTTTCTGTTTCAGTAAAACATTGTGTGCACTTTCGACTTGCTGAATGATTTGACGACATTCTTCAAACAGCTCTTGTCCCAAGGGGGTGACTTTAAAATGTCGTGTTGAACGCTGAATCAGGGTCACGTTGTACTTGGCTTCAAGGTCTAAAATACGGCGACTAAGCTTAGACTTGGTGATGTTCGAGGCATCGCTTGCAGCACTGAAACCGCCGTGCTTGACCACAAGATAAAAATAATAATAGTCGTCAAATGAATGCATGATGGGTTCAAGCCTGTATTGATTTGTGACCGAAGGCAGTCTGTGATGGATGATCTGATACTGTATCATCGCTAACGATTGCGCACGACAAAAAAGCGATCCGAAGATCGCTTTTACTGAGGGCTGATTATTTTTGAGCCGTATTTTTGCTATAGCTTTGAATCAGGTTTTTATAGTCTGGAATATGCGCTGCAAAGAGTGAACCGAGGCCTTCAATATCATTACGCCAGTCGCGGTGTAATTCACACGCTGCACCAAACCATGACATTAGCTGCGCGCCTGCCTGAGACATGCGATCCCATGCTGCATCACGGGTGATGGGGTTAAAGGTTCCCGATGCATCGGTAATCACAAAGACGTCAAACTCTTCTTCAAGTGCAGACAGTGCAGGGAAGGCCACACAGACTTCAGTCACTACACCCGCAATAATCAATTGTTTTTTACCTGTGGCTTTCACGGCTTGAACAAAGTCTTCATTGTCCCATGCATTGATTTGCCCTGGACGTGCAATATAAGGTGCATCGGGGAACATTTCGACCAATTCAGGGACCAAAGGACCGTTTGGACCATCTTCAAAACTGGTGGTCAGAATGGTGGGAAGATTAAAATATTTCGCGGCAGCAGCCAGTGCCAGCACATTGTTTTTAAATTTGTCTGGGTCAATGTCACGGACCAGTGAAAGTAGACCCGCTTGGTGGTCAACCAAAAGAACCGCTGCATTATCTTTGTCTAAACGAATATAAGGTTTCGCCATTTTTCTGTCCTCGTTGTGATTATCAGTCGAGTCTCAAGGCAGTCAGTCAGAAGGTTACGGCCTTGAGCTTGAACACCATCATAGGTAGGAAAATGAGACAATAAAATAAGCCAAACGAGATGCTTAATCTTAAAAATAGGAAAATTTGAGCAAAAATATGCCATAAAAACAAAAAATGGCTTTGTTTTTAAATTGGTTTTTATGTAGGTGAGATGATTTTAACGAGATTGTCCTATCTGTGTGATTGTGTGTACTAGCGCAGTGCTATAAGAGGGCTGAGGAAAGGGGTAGTATAGATTGCATATTCATCCTATCGATATAGGAGTTCCAAGATGAAAAAAGTAATTGGTGTTTATCGTAATCAAGACATGCATTGGGTGGGTGATGGTTTTCCTGTCAAAAACCTCTTTTCATATGACCGCTTAGGACAAGCGATTAGTCCGTTTCTACTTTTGGACTATGCTGCACCTTACAAATTTGATCCAACCACATCGCAACGTGGTGTGGGTTCACACCCGCATCGTGGCTTTGAAACAGTCACCATCGCCTATAGTGGTGAAGTGACGCACAAAGACTCTAGCGGCGGCGGTGGTACCATCAATACTGGCGATGTACAGTGGATGACTGCGGGTTCAGGTGTGGTGCATGAAGAGTTTCATTCTCCAGCCTTTGCTGAGCATGGTGGTCTGTTTGAAATGGTACAACTTTGGGTGAATTTGCCAGCCAAAGACAAAATGACCACACCGCGTTATCAAGCCTTGACCGTGGCGGATATCCCGCGCATCGAAATGGATGATAATGCTGGACACATACGCGTGATTGCGGGTGAGTTTGGTGGTCATCATGGCCCTGCTCAAACGTATAGTCCCGTCAATGTTTGGGATGGTGAATTAAAAGCAGAGTACGAAACTTTTATCCATGTGCCCGTCACGCATAACACGATTGTGGTGGTGCTCAGTGGTGAAGTGCTGATTAATGGCACGCAAAAAGTGGTGGATAGTTCCATTGTGATGTTTGCTCAAGATGGCGAAGCTGCAATTCAACTACAAGCGCTGCAAGACACTAAGTTCTTGGTGTTGACTGGTGAACCACTAAATGAGCCAATTCAAGGTTATGGTCCATTTGTGATGAATAGCAAAGCGGAAATTGTGCAAGCTTTTGACGATTTTAATCGTGGCAAGTTTGGTGAAATCCCCGTTGCTGTGGTGGACTAAAATCTTGTCGCTAAAAAGAAGAAATCCCTACTCGGTCAAGGGTAGGGATTTTTTAGGCGCTGTAGTCTTCTTGTTTTGCATAGTTGGTCATGAATTATTATGTGATGTAATTATCTTTTTTATGCGAGGCGCATATTAGCGCTTTTTCGCTGGTTTGTAAAACAGATGTTATAAAAATAGTTAATTTATATACTTTGTTTTTAAAGGGTTTATATTTTTATTTAAAATAAAATGCATAAAAAACCTGTGTTTATTTAAGTGGCTTTTTAGTGTAATGAAATGTAATTTAAGCAAATATCGTCCTACCAGTGCGGCACATGAAAAAATGTGATTCTGGTATTTTTTAATAGCCCTATTTTTTCGACATTGGGTCATAATTTCAGTCAATATAAGTCAGACTGACGGATCATAATTTTGGATATTGCAGTTATTGGTAGCGGCATGGCCGGTCTTGCTACCGCAAGAATTCTAAAGGATGCTGGGCATAATATTACTATTTTCGAAGCACTGACTGGGCGAGGGATGGATAGCCACAGTACAGAGTTTGAAGGTGGTCTGATTGATGCTCCGTTACGTGTCATGAACCCACACTTATGGAAAAACACCTTAAGTCTTGCGACTTATTTAGGCATCAAAACGTATCCAGTACGCACCTACATGGCGTGTAGTTGGTTGTTTGAAGACCGTACAGAAACATGGTTAACCACTACCCGTAGCCGCATTGGCAATTTCCCAATTATCAATAACCGTAAAGGCCTGCAGCAGTATGGATGGCGCTTGGTTAAAGGTATGTTGCAGCTTAAAACCGCGATTGCTAAATTCTTCAAATCTAAAGATCAAGACATTACCTTGGCTGAATTTATCAACCAGCATGACATTGAAGAAGTATTTTGGCATGGCGCAGTCATGCCTGTGCTCTACACCATCTGTACCTGTAATCCAAAAACCATTGGCGAATGGCCAGCGAAACCGCTGTTGATCTTTTTACGTCAGTTGACGGATGGCGATGCTTTATTGCGTATACAAGGGGGAACACCTGCCTTGGTCGATAAATTGATTGAAAACATCAATATCCAAAGCGGATCGGCTATTAGCAAAGTCACTGAACAAGGTGACAAGGTTTTGGTTGAAAATAATAAGGGCGAACAGCAACTGTTTGACCGTGTGGTGGTGGCAACGCCAACCACAAAAATTGAAGAGTTTTTAGATCCTGTTCAGTTTGCAGATGATATTGCGCTGTTAAAGCAGTTCCGTTTTGAGCAAGGTCAGCTGGTGATCCATACTGATCCTTCCGTGATGCCGCCTAAGCGTAAAGACTGGTCGGTGCTGAGCTATATGATGGACCGTAAGTTTACCCGTCAACAGTTCACGGTTTGGCTCAATTCAGTCGAACCGAGTCTGGTTGGTAAAAATGCCGTGTTCCAAACGTGGCAGCCTGTGACCGAGATTGACCCGAAAAAAGTAATTTCAACTGTAACTTTGACCCGTGCGGTGGTGGACTCGCAAACGGTGGCTTTGAATAAAGAGTTACAACAACGCCATAAGAGTGCTAACCGAAAAGTCTTCTTCTGTGGTTCATGGTCGTGCGATGGTCTGCCTATCTTAGAGTCTGCCGTCACTTCAGCAATGCATATTGCAGAAATTTTCGGTGCGCCATTGCCGTTTGTTGGATTAAAACCTAAAGTTGAGGTTGCCCCACAACTCGGCTACTAAAGCATGAAATGGCTCCAAACCTTACAGCGACATCTGCCCAAACATAAATATGCAATTGATGCAAAACAATTGGGAGATCACGCTGTATTGGCTTGGAGCAATCTTGGCTATTGGGATGATGCAAGGTCATCCTATCCTGAGGCTTGCCAAACACTGGCAACGCATCTTGCTGATCGATTACAGCTAAAATCAAATGACCGTGTTTTAGACTTGGGCTGTGGACAGGGTGCGAGTCTATTGCTGTGGCAGCAGCATTACCATGTTCAGCAACTTTGTGCGGTTGAGTTACAAGCCGAATGTGTTCAGCGTATACAACACACTTTAAATTCAAAGATACACATCATTCAAACGTCATTTTTAAATTTAAATTCAAAGCTATTTTCAGCACCTTTTGATGTGGTGTTTTGCCTCGATGCCGCTTATCACAGTGATTTAAATTCATTTCTGAGATCAACCCATTCTGTTTTAAATTCAAAAGGGCGCATCGGTTTTCACTATCTGATGTTGAGTGATGCATTTTTGAATTTAAATCGTTTTGAGAAACTTCAACTGAAAATGCTGTTAAAAGCAGCCGATGTTCATTTGGAACATCTTCAGTTAGAAGCGAATTTGAAGCATTCGATAGAAGCACAAGGCTATCAGCAGGTTGCTATTGAAGATTTATCAGATGCAGTTTTGGCGGGTTTTTCTCGTTATTATCATGTGCATTTAGTCCAACAGGCCGCTCAAAATTTGGATTATTTCAAAATTAAAATGACGGCTAAGCTCTGCCAAAAATTATTTGAACAGGGCATCGTGCGCTATGTTCAAATTACGGCAATGAAAGACATTTAAAATGAAATAAAAAACCAAAGGGCCAGAAACAACAAAGCCTCACTAAAAAGCGAGGCTAAGTATAAAATGGTGCCGGCACACGGATTCGAACTGTGGACCTACTGATTACAAGTCAGTTGCTCTACCAACTGAGCTATGCCGGCAACGTGGTGAGAATAATAGCGGATTTTCTTGAAAACGCAAGCCAAAAAGTGAGCGATTGAAATGCACATGATTTTTTGTGCAAACTTCACCCACCAAAGGGTGGGTGAAAGCTAAGAATAAAATTTGGGGGCTGTGATGAAACTGTTTTTAAATAGGGTTAAGTGAAAACATGGAACTTATTTGCTCCTTAAAATTTGATCGAGGTCTTGGGCACATTCTTCCAACGTAAAAGCCATGTCGAGTTGCATTTGAGGTTTGAGTTCATTGGCCAGCGTTCTCCATTGTTCAATCAGACGAATTGCTTTTTGAATTTTATGTTTGTTGACATCCTTTGCAAGGGTTGGGGTATAACCGCCTCGTTTAGCGTTTTTAATTTGTTTGACATAATTGGTGCTGTTATTCATTCTGACTCCCGAATAGCAGTTTTATTGGTCAATTTTGTGTTTCGCTAGTTATATACCGCAAATGAATTGTGCTTCATAAACATTGCATCTAGATGATCATTGATGATTTATTTTAACCTCCCTTAGAAATTGTTTTAGCTCAAGTTTGAATCAGGTTCAAGCGTTTATTTTTGAATAAATATTTCACTTTGTGGTGCAAATTATCCTGTTTTGTGAAGAGTCGTTTTTATGAAGCAGACTTTGTGCCAAGTCTAAATAAGAATGTTCAGCATAAAAAAAGACCTTAATCTTTCGATTAAGGTCTTTAAAATTTTGGCGGTGAAAGAGGGATTCGAACCCTCGAAACGCTATAAACGTTTACACACT
>OERT01000119.1_pt1 | contig 20520 bp, 8 predicted proteins | sample 1540111 | NCBI WGS metagenome assembly OERT01 (sample SAMEA3891235, study PRJEB23780) | metagenome | biome: terrestrial biome; feature: animal house; material: water of meat washing | place: Italy | collected 2015-05-12
CACCATCACCGGCGGCAAGCTGATGACCTACCGCCTGATGGCCGAATGGGCCACCGATCTGCTGGCCAAGAAGCTCGGCAACAACAAGCCCTGCCGCACTGCCGAGCTCAATCTGCCCGGCTCGCGGGATCCGGAAAAGGTCTCCGCCCCCGGTCTCTCGGTGCCGGTCGAAGGCTCCGCCCAATACCGCCACGGCGAGCGGGTCATCGCCTTCTTCCGTGACAATCCCAAGGCCAACGCCCTCATCTGCGAGTGCGAAATGGTCACCGCGGGCGAAATCGAATACGCCTTGCGCGAGCTGGATGTGGACAACCTCATCGACCTGCGCCGTCGTACCCGCCTTGGCATGGGCCCCTGTCAGGGCGAGCTCTGCGCCTACCGCGCCGCCGGCCTGATGCAGGAGTACGGCAAAGCGGACGGCCGTCAGGCCGGCGTCATGCTGCGCCAGTTCCTGGAGGAGCGTTACAAGGGAACCCGCCCCGTCCTGTGGGGCGATGCCCTGCGCGAGGCCGAGTTCACCTACTGGATCTACGAAGGGCTGTTTGGCCTGGGAGAATGGACGGCGCCGCAGTTGGTTGCCGATACGCCTCGCGGCCCAACCAGCGAGACCACTCACAAGGAGAGCCGTCATGAAGTTTGACAATATCGTTATCGGCGGTGGCATGGCGGGACTCTCGGCTGCCCTGCGGCTGGTGGAGGCAGGCCAGAAGACCCTGCTGATGGCCTCCGGCCAGAGTGCCCTGCACTTCTCCTCCGGCTCGGTCGATCTGCTGGAGAGCGAGGGAGATCCCCGCGCCGCCCTGCCCGCCTTTATGGCTGCCCATCCGGATCACCCCTACAGCAAAGTAGGAATGCAAAATATCGAAGCGAGTCTGGCCGATCTGCAGCGCCACTGCGCCGAGCAGGGATTGCCGCTGGTGCGCCACGACACCAATCACCAGCGCCTGACTCCCATCGGTACCCTCAAGCGCACCTGGCTCTCCCCCGATACCTGTGCCTGCGTCACCGATGCGCCGATCCCGGACGTACTGCTGCTGGCCACCCTCGAGGGCTTTCGCGACTTTCATCCGGCACTGGCGGCCGCCAATCTGGCGACCCATCCGCGCTTTGCCCACTGCCGCATTCTGACCGGCGAAATCCGCCTGCCCCAGCTGGCGGAATTCAGCCGCAATCCCCACGAGTTTCGCTCAGCCGACATCGCGCGCCTCTGTGACAAGCATCATCTGGTGGCCGATCTGGCCCGCGAGATCAGCCGCATGGTGCAGGAGAGCGGCGTACCCGGCTGCCGCCATATCGTGCTGCCCGCCTGCCTGTCGCTGGGGCTGGTTGGCCCGCGTCTGGCGGAGCTGGAGCAGCGTACCGGCTGCACCATCAAGGAGGTGGCCACCATGCCGCCATCACTGATCGGGATGCGGATGCAGGAGGCGCTCAAGCGCCGCTTCATGGCCCTTGGCGGCACCTTCCTCACCAGCGAGCGGGTGCTGGGCGCCCGCTACGAAGGTGACCGGGTGGTCGGCGTACATACCCAGAATGGCGATGATCAGCTGTTCGAGGCGGACAACTTCGTGCTTGCCTCCGGCAGCTTCTTCAGCCGTGGGCTGGAATCCCGTCTGCGCGGCATTCGCGAGCCCATCTTCGATGCCGATGTGCTGAGTCTGGAGGAGCGTGACGCCTGGGCCGGTCGCCGCCTGTTCGATCACCACCCTTTCATGGGCTTCGGGGTCAAGACCGACGACAAGCTCAGAGTGCTGCGTGGCGGCAAGCCGCTCACCAACCTCTATGGCGCGGGCAGTGTCTTGGCCCATTACGACCCAATTCGTGAAGGTTCCGGCTCCGGCGTTGCCGTTGCCACCGGCTGGCAGGCTGCCGGCCATATTCTGGGCGCGGCCCAATGATTACTACGTCCCATATCCCGTGTCTTCATCATCGCCGGGAGGAGAACTGACATGCTACTGGATCACGCCAACCAAACTTTCGATCAGTGCATCAAATGCACCGTCTGTACCGCCTACTGCCCGGTGGCCAAGGCCAACCCCGCCTACCCCGGCCCGAAACAGGCGGGCCCGGATGGGGAGCGGCTGCGGATCAAGAGCCCGGAGCTGTTTGACAGCGCCCTCAAGCACTGCACCAACTGCAAACGCTGCGAAGTAGCCTGCCCGAGCGGGGTGCGCATCGGCGACATCATCGCCAAGGCCAAGCACCAGTACAGCGGCTTCAAACCGGGGATCCGCGAGTTCGTGCTCTCCCACACCGATCTGATGGGCAGCATGTCTACCCTGATGGCCCCGGTGGTCAACTTCACCACCGGCCTCAAGCCGATGAAGCTGGTGCTGGACAAGGCGCTGGGGGTCTCATCCCACCGCGACCTGCCCAAATACTCCCAGGGCACCTTCCGCGGCTGGTACAAGAAGCAAAAAGAATCTCAGGCCCGCTTTGCGCGGCAGATCGCCTACTTCCACGGCTGCTACGTCAACTACAACCACCCGCAGCTTGGCAAGGAGCTGGTGCAGGTGCTCAACGCCATGAACATCGGCGTGCAGTTGCTGGAGCGGGAGAAGTGCTGCGGCGTGCCGCTGATTGCCAACGGCTTCATGGACAAGGCCAAGCAGCAGGCGGCCTTCAATATCAAGCAGATGGAGAACTCCCTGCTGGGCAACGAGATGCCGCTGCTGGCCACCTCCTCCACCTGCGGCTTTACCCTGCGCGATGAATATCCCCACCTGCTGGAGCAGGACAACCACAAGGTGCGGGATCGCATCTCGCTGGTGACCCGCTTCCTGTGGAACGAGTTCTACAAGGGCAACAAACCGGCGATGAAGCCGCTCAATCTGCACATCGCCTACCACACCCCCTGCCACATGGAGAAGATGGGGGGCGTCATCTACACCCTCGAATTGCTGCGCGCCATTCCCGGGGTCAAGGTGACGGTACTGGAGTCCCAGTGCTGCGGTATCGCCGGCACCTACGGCTTCAAGTCGGAGAACTACCAGACCAGCCAGACCATCGGCGAGGGGCTGTTTGATCAAATCAACCGCCTCTCCCCCGATCTGGTGATCACCGATTGCGAGACCTGCAAATGGCAGATCGAGATGAGCACCAGCTTCCGCTGTGAACATCCGATCCACCTGTTGGCACAGGCGTTGGCCTGACTACTCCGGCCCTTGCGGCCGCATAAAAACAATCCACGCAGAGATAAACAAAGAGCCGGCAATTGCCGGCTCTTCTTTTTTACGCTTCACGCACGCTATCAGGGGTGCTGGATGATCAGGCTATGTTGATCTTCCAGCATGCTCTGCAGGATATCGTGGGACGAGGTGCTGGTGAGATTCCAGCTGGTCAGGTCCACATCCTTCAGGGTGATCTGCTGGGTTATCTGGCCATCACCCGCGGGTGAAACCGAGAGATTCACATCGCTCAGGCCATTGCTCCCCGTGGTCACCGAGGCTGAGAGATGCTTGAGCAGATCATCGACACCATTGCCAGTGACCCCTTGCAGCATATCAGCCAGATCGATCTTGTCCCCTTGCTCCGGATGGAAGTCGGTGATGGTATCGATGGCGGGCAGCCCCAGACTCCCCTCATCCCCGTGCTGCCAAACGAAGAGATCGCTGCCAGCCCCGCCGGTGAGAATGTCGTTGCCATGCCCCCCCAATAGACGGTCATCGCCGGAGGAGCCAAACAGCCAATCCCCCTGATCGGAACCGACCAGCTCATGACCACTCTGGCCGTGCACCGTGATGGTCTCAAGGGGCGTGCTGACGGTTGAGCCGCCGACACTCGACTCGGCACTGATCCCCAGCACATGGTCACCGTCACCAAAACCGCTGAAGTAGAGCGGAACCGAGTGATCGGCCGGGATCAGCCAGTCGCCATTGCCATCGGCATGACCAACGATCTGACCATGCTCGTCCTGCACCTGCGCCCCATTCAGGCCGCTGATGCGGATGGAGAGCTCACCGGTGGCCGGATTGACCACGCTGGCGTTGATGCCAAGGGGGATAACGGCCCCCTGCAAGGCATGGAACGCATGCTGATCCACCGTCAGACCCGGCATATCCGGCTCGGGAGTGACCGTGATGGTCACCTGATCGGTGTCGCTCAGAGAACCGCCCGCACCGCTGTTGCCCTGATCGGAGGTAGTGACGGTAAGGGTATCCTCTCCCCAGAAATCTTTGGCCGGTTCATAGTGCAGGTTGCTTGCCAGCAACTGGTTGAGATCAGCCAGCGACCCCACCAGGGTGATCTCGCTGGTACCCGCCCCCTGCACCATCACGGCACCGGTTGCACCCAGCAAGGTCAGTACACCATGCTCGACCCGCAGCACCATGGAGACAGGCGCACTGCCTGCATCCACATCCTTCACGCTGACGCCGGAGAGCGACAGGGAGCCATCTTCCTTCACCGTCATGCTGCCAGGCAGCTGATTGACCGGGGCATCGTTGACCGGCTGCACCTCGATGGGCAGCACATCGGTATCGCTGAGTGCCCCGCCACTACCCGTGTTCCCCTGATCGTTGGTGACCATGGTCAGGGCGTCATTGCCGTAGAAATCACTGTTGCCCTGATAGGTGACCCCACCAGAGAGCAAGGCATTGAGATCGGCCAGCGTGCCGGTCAGCACCAGCGAACCGGTGCCGTTGCCGACCACCGTCACGCCGCTGCCAGCAGGCAGCGTCAGGGTGCCATGCTCCACCGACAGGGTGATCTTGATGGGGCTGTTGCCCGCATCCACATCTTTCACCTGCAAACCGTGGATGACAAAAGGCTGATCTTCCTGCGCGACCTGAGGGGTCGTTGGCAATACGTTGATTGGCGCATCGTTGACCGGGCTTACATCCACATGGATGGTGCCATTGACCTCGGGGCCAAGGGCGCCGTTGTCGAGGCTCTGGGCGGTGATCTTGAGATCCAGTGCACCGTTGGCATCATTGGTCACCAGCTCGACAGCACCCAGCTTGCCGCCCTCGGTAGTGACCTGCCAGCGACCGCCACCCAGATCAACAACCGTCCCCGCCACGCCATTTGGCAAGCGGATCTCGGCACCATCAGGCACCCCTTCGATGGTGACCCGCACCTGCTCGGGCTTGTTCTCATGCACATTACCCGCACTGCCGCCGGTTGGCTGGGTATCCCGGGTCTCCAGCCCCAGATCCAGAGTAATCACATCCCCTTCGGTACCGCTCGCCTGACCCTGAATGTCGGCGATAAGGGCATCCCCCACCGGATTGACGGTGACGGTAAAGCTGCCACTGGTTTCGAGCGGAATGGTGAGCCCCTTGTCCAAGGTAAAGGCGCTCAGCGACAGCTCCACGGTGCCGCTGAAATCAGCTGGCGGGATCAGGGTCAGCTTGGAGAAATCGGTCCCCACCGGGATCTGCCAGACGCCGCCACCATTGTTGACCGCCGGAGCCGACAGGGTGAAGCCATCCGGTACCCCCTTGATCTGCAGCGCGACGATCTGCTCCGAGCCATCATTGTCGATAAGGGTTGCGCCAAATCCGGCAAGGTTGACCGTGCCATCCTCGCTCCCCGTGACGCTGTGCACCGAGAGCTGGGCCGGATCGTTGACCGGTCTCACCTCAAAGCCGACCTGCCCGCTCCAGCTGCCGCTGTCGGTCACCTGCTGGCCACCGACCAGCGCGGTATCGACGATATCGACCTTGATGTCGAGCGGTACCTGACCGCTGAAGTGCTCTTTGGGCACAAACACCAAATCCTTGAGGGCTGCCACATCGTTGACCACCAGGGTGTTGACCGGCTTGCCACTGCCATCGAGGAAGTAGCCATATTTCGCATCCACCGTGATGGTGACCCGCTCAACGGTTTCGAGGCCGCCGCCCGCGATGGAGGGGCTGATATCGGCCAGTTTCACCGAGAGATCGAGGTGGATCTCGCTATCTTCCAGATTGTCCGGCTGCCCGTCCTGGTTGGTGTCCTGCACGGTCAGTGTCAGTTCCGGATGCTCGCCACGACCACCATTCACATCGACCACGGGGGCCACATCGACCCGTACCGTGCTGCTGTCAACCTTGATGTCGCCACTGGCGGTATCGGTATTCACCACCTTCACCTCGATATTGAGCGAGCCGGCAAAGTCTTGCGGCAAGCCGAGGGTCAACCCTTCCAGGCCCGCCAGTGACGGTGGCACCTTGATGACGTATTCACCGGTCGAGATGTTGTACTCGGCCCCGCTGATGGTGACGCCCGCTGGCAATCCCTTGAGGACAATGGTCACCTCGTCGCTCGCCTGATCGGCGGCGCCGATATGGATCACGCCTTTGAGCTGCTGACCAAAATCAACCCGGATATCCTCCTTGCCCACCAGCACGGCGTTGTCGTCGATATCGACAGTCGCCGCCGGCGTCTTGGGCGTCACTGGCTTGTTCTCAAATTCGGCACTGGTTTCCAGGCTCACTTTGACATGGGCACTGGCATCGCCATCATCGCCCCGGTCGATCACCATGGCATCGATGCGGATCGGTTCGACCTTGCCGACAAACCCGTCCGGCGCATGCAGCTTGAAGCTGCCGAGGTTGCCCGCCGGCACGATCCAGCTGCCGTTACCGTTGTTGATACCGCCAACCACCACGAACTGATCGCCTGCACCACCGTTCAACACCGGCAGGTTGATCACCAGATAGTCGATCTCCTCCACGCTCGAGGGATCGAGGTCGGTAAAGATGAAGCGTCCACTCAGGTCTATATCAGCCCCACTCTGCCCCACGAGAGCTCCACCGCTCTGGGTCAGCACGCCATCGGGCTCCACCACGGCCTGGATATCGACATGCAGATTGCCATCGATCACCTTCTCGGCCACCGCGCCCGAATCCACATCATGCTGGGTCACGGTGACATGGCTCTGGATATTGGTATCCCGATCGCTATCCTCCGGCGCCTTCACCAGCAGTTGTCCCCCGTTGAGCAGGCTGTCGAGCTGGGCGGCAGTCAGGGTGACCTTGCCACTGACCACGGTCAGCTGGCTCTCGACACTGCCGACTCGCAGCCAGATCTGGTAGCCATCCTCCACCCCGGAGAGACTCAGCGCCGTGACTTTCTCGGCGCCGTCAGTAAGGGTCGGATGCCAGTCCAGCACGGTGAACTGATCTTCCAGGCCATGACTGGTCTTGCTGTAGTCGGTGGCGTCAATCTCCGGTTCCACCTTGATATGCAGCGGCACATCGAAGCTCTTGTGATCGCCATCGTTCTCGGTCACCACCACCTTGGCGATCAGGTTCAAATCCGCCGTGCTGTTATGGGGCGGCTGAATAAGCAGGTTGCCAAAATCGGAGACATCGACCTGATAGGTCGGCTTGCCATGGGCGTCGAGTCCGGCAAAGGTGAGGGTCAGCTCCTTGCCATTGGCATCAAAGACCCGAGCACCTTCCGGCAGCCCTTGCAGCACCACGTTGAGGCTCTCGGAGGTGTCGTGCGGGGTATCGACCCACTCGCCCGAGGTGAGGGTAAAGTTGAGCGGTGCCCGTCCATCCTCGCCCACTGTGATGGCATAGCCTGTCCCTTCGGCCTCCCAGCCGGTATTGCCAAGCTCGAAGTGAGGCTGATCCACCACCCCCACCAGATCCACATGAAGGGTCTGGGAGCCGGTCTCCTTTTCGTTCACCACGGTATGGGTCTGGCCGTTGGCATCGGTCAAGGTCGCCGTGTCTTTCACCACCCCCTTGATGGTCAGATCGAAATCGACGTTGCTGTTTTTCGGCGGTTGCAGCTTGAGTTCGCCAATCCGATCAAAAGGAACCTCATAGTAACCGGCTATGTTCTGTGCAACGGCGGAACCACCCAGCAACAAGGTTGCACCGTCAGGCAGGCCACTGATGCGGACAAACATCTGCTCGGAGCCATCGAGTTTGTCACCCAGATGAGCAAGGGCAATCTTGCTGCCCAGATCGAGCAGGGTGTCTTCCTTGCCCTGAATGTCACGCACGGTGAGCTTGGCGTCATCGGCCACCGGATTGACGTTGATCACCAGATCAATTTTGTCTCCCTGCGCCGTACCCTGACCCTGAGCGATCGGGTTCTTCTCGGTGCTGATCGGCGTCACCGACAGCTTGATGTCACCACTGAAATCCTTGCCCGGAACCACAGTCACCTTGTTGATGTTGCCTGCCGAAACGGTGTAGATGCCACTGCTATTTGGCTTGAGCTCGACACCGTTGAGCATCAGGGTTCCCTTGCCCGCTTCCAGCTTGATCTGATAGGTCAACGTCTCGGATCTGTCGGTATCAGTCAGGCTCGCCTTGACGTCCAGCTTGATACCCGTGCTGTCTTCATTGGTGTCATAGTGGCGAGTGGTGTTGGCTGTGTCCCACATCGGCTTGTCGGCAACACCGCGTACCGTCACAGCCAGATCGCCCGTTACAGCCGCAGGTGCCGCCCCTTCGGTGACACCGACCTGCAGTTGCACCTGGAAGTGCAGTGGTTGACCGCCATTGCTCCAGCTCGACCAGTTGCTTGAAGGCACAAAGGTCACCCCCTGAGTGGTGTAGTGAACATTATCACTGGTCACCATGGCCGCTGGCGGCACGATAAACCACTTGCCATCAGCCGTGGTGGTGAGGGCAACGCCGTTGTAATAGAAGGTGCCATGGGCATTGGCAGGCGCCTGGATAAGCAACTGATCCACATGCTCACCGCGATCGAAATCGCCAATATCGAGCTGCATGTTGATAGGGATACCCAGCCTCGGGTCTTGCGCCCCCTGATCTTCGTTACCAATGGCTGCGCTAACGGTAAAGCGCACCGCTTCATCCTGCAGATTGAGGGTCAGTGTGCTGTCTGCACGATCGCCATCGCCATCGACCAGATGGGCTGTCACCACCTGACTGAGCTGACTTGCATCGTGATTGAAACCGGCCGCAGGATTGAAGGAGTAGGAGCCATCGGCAGAGATGGTCAGGGTTCCCATCACCTGCTTGCCATCGGGGCTCATCACATCTTGTATCAAAGAGCCATTGATGGCGTACGTCTGGCCATTGATGGTAATCGACTCGACGCGGGCACCATCCGCACCTTCATTGGCAGTAGGCAGCAGATCGCCGGTCACGGTACTGCTCCCCTCGCTCAGGGTATGAGCCAGCACAGTGCCGATAGGCATGTCATCTTGTACCGTCACGGTCACACTGACGTTCGGACTGCGATCGCCATCATGATCGGTGACAAACAGCGGCACTTCGATGGTCAACTCATCCTTGCCCTGTGCACCGTGATCAAGCTGGCCTACCAGATGGACGCTGTAACTGCCGTTAACATCGAGGTGGACCCAGAAAACGGGCTTGCCCCCCTCGGCCGTAGCCAGATACCAGCCGGTGCTGTGTGCAGCCAGCGTAACCGCTTTGCCACCCGACGTGAGGTGATTGGCCTGATTGAATGCAGCCACATCCAGCTCAAGGGAGGCAACCCGATCCGAACCGGCTGTGATGGTCACCTTGCCACTATCGGTTTCTCCACTCTCTGCAGGTGTGGTCCCCGGATGCTGACCGTTCACTGCATCGAGATCAGACTCCTCGACCCGAACCGGTTCAATGGCGGATATGATCGGGTTGATGCCATCAGTCACCGTGACAGTGGCGGTTCCCTGATTTTTGCTGCCATCGCTGTCGGTGACTTCTACCGGCAAGGTCAGGTTGAGTTTGTTATCCGCCCCGTGATCCAGGTTGGTATGCACCGTTACCTGATAACCGATCTCTGCGCTGGTGTGAGCAGCGATGGTGGCAGGGACGGTGGGGATGGAGACCGTCATCACTACCAGACCGCCACTGGTCACCGCCTGGAAGGTGTGACCATCGGTGCCAACCGCTTTCCAGGTCAGGGTTTCGCCGTTATGGGTGATGGGCTTGCCGCTGGCATCCATGACCTGACCGGAGAGGGTCAGTCGCACATCGGTCACCGGATCCGAGTCAGCCTTGATGGTGATCTTGCCGCTCGCCTGCTGGTCATCAGTGGTCGAGTTGGCGCCATCGAAACGCCCTTCGCTTAAGGTGACGCCAGTCAGGGTGAGGGTTGGTTTCTCCCCTTCCCCAATCTGGATATTGAGGGTGCCGCTGGTGCTGTCGTTGTTGCCGCCCGCCTTGTCGTAGTCGTTGACGATCACCTTGATGGGCAGCTCGGTCACGGCGTTGCCGCCCTGATGAAGCCCCTGATAGAGGGTGACCTGATAGTCAAACCCGTTCTTGCCCGCCTGATCGAGGCTGCCAACCAGCTTGACCTCGAACACCTCGACCCGCTGGCCATCCACCATCACATAGCCCTTGAGCTGCTGGCTGCCCGGGATCAGCGGGTCACCATCCACCAGCTCGTACTGCACCGGTTTACCCAATGCGGTCAGCGCAGGCTGTTCGCTGGCATCGGCAAAGGCCACCTCGACCACCCGATCCGACCCGGCTTGCACATCGAAGTGACCGGTTTGGCTCAGGCTGTTGCTGCCGGTGAGGTTCCCCTCATCCAGGGTCACACCGGTGCCCGGGATAAAGCTCGGCGCCTTGCCGTCCGCAATGGTGAGCGGCAGCGTGGTACCGATGCGATCGCCATCCTTGTCGGCCAGGGTGACGGCAAGCGGCAGGTTGAGGGATTCACTCCCCTTGTGATCCAGCTCGCCGCTCAGGGTAACCTTGGCGGTGACGCTCCAGTTACCGTTGTTATCGACCAGGCTCAGCTCGGCGCGCAGCACCACCTGGCCACCGGCGGTTCCGACCAGCTGGCCGGTTGCGGGATCGACGGTGAAAGTGACCGGGTTGCCGTGGCTGGTGAGTCCGGTCAGGGTGCTCTGGATAGCGGCGATATCAAAACCAAGAGAGTTGGGGTCAAGGGCATCGCTGCCGTGCGCGACCGAGAAACTCATGGTGCTGACGGCAGCCGTCTCCCCTTGCGCCATCTCGGTGATGGTGGTGCCGGTCACGGCGGAGATGGTCGGATTGGCACCATCACCCACCGCCACGGTAATGGTGGAGGAGACCTTGTCACCATCGCTGTCGAGCAGGGTAAAGCCCGCCTTGAGCAGGCTGTCGGCACTGCCCTGATCCAGCGGTTGATGGAGGGTAAAGCTGTATTTGCCATCGTTACCGAGGGTCAGCTCAAACACCAGCTTGCCATCTGGGGTACGTCCCTCGATACGATGATCGGCCACCGTGATGGTCACGGCCTGCTTGCCCGAGGTGAACCCTTGCAGCCCCGGCTGATTGGCATCGAAAGTGATGCTGGCCAGCGGATCGCTGCCCGCCGTGATAGTCAGATCACCGTCAAGGGTCTGGCCCTGCTGCCAGTTGCTATCTTCGGTGAGCGTGAGGGAGACAGGATTAACCTGCGGCAAGGCACCATCGGTAATGGTGATATTGAGGGTGCCGAGATTGCTCTTGTCGCCGTCAAAATCTGAGCCCTGTACCTTCAGGCCAAGGTTGAGGCTGTTGGTCGCTTCCGGCTCGTCAAACACCCCGGTCAGGGAGACGCTGTATTTGCCATCCAGCCCGATGGTAACGGTGAGGATCGCCTTGCCCTGCCAATCCTTGACGATCAGCTGGTTGTCTTGAACCTCGTAACTCGTCGCCTTGCCCTGGCTGGTGAGCCCCGCCAACGCCGGTTGGCTCGCCTCAAAGTTGAGGGAGACCAGACGATCGCTCCCCACCGTCACCGGCAGCTGACCATCGATGCTCTGGTTGCCCCCCTCTTGCAGGGCGACCCCCTTGTCGATGCCCAATGCGGGATCACTGCCATCATTGACGGTCAGGGTCAGGTTGGCGCTGGTGCTGTCGCCATCGATCTCGTTGGCGCTCACCTGCAAACCGAGGGAAAGCGTGTCGCTGCCCTGATGATCGAGCGGGCCGGTGAGGGTGACCACCACCCGCCCAGCCAGATCGCTGCCCTGCTGCTGCGCATTCAATTCGGCGCGCAGCACCTCCACCCGTTGGCCACTGCCATCCAGGTAGTAACCCACCAAGGTGCGATCATCGGCAAATTCAAAGGTCAGCGGATGACCATCGCTGGCAAGACCCGAGCCGTTGAGGGTAGTCAGGGTGCTGCTCTGATTGCTGAACACCAACGAATCCACCAGCAGAGGATCGGCGGTGTGTTTGACCACAAAGCTGCTCTCGCCCACCACGGCGGCGCCGTTGGTAAAGGCATCTTCGGTCAGAGGAATGGCCGGGATCTCGAAGCTGGGCGGATTGCTGTCCACCAGATTGATCACCAGCGGCGCCTTCACCAGATCGCCGTCGCTGTCGCGATATTCGAGGTTGAACGGCAGGCGCAACGCGTCCTGACCGTGATCCAGGCTCTGACTCCAGACGATGCGGTAACTTCCGTCATTGTTGAGGGTCAGGGTGAAGACAGTCGCCCCACCAGCACTGGCGGTCAGGGTCTGACCGTTGATGGTGTAGCCAAGAGGCGCGCCATGGCTGACGAGCCCCAGCCCTTCCAAGGCACTCTGATCAGCGGCGAACTGGACTTGCAGATTGCCATCCTGGCCGGCACCGGTATTTAGACTGCCGGTCGCGGTGATCGGGCCATCGGCCAATCCGGCTTCGGAGAGCGTCAGGGTCTCGCTCTGACCGATCAGCGGCGCCCCATCGCTGGCGCTGTTGCCCGCCAGATCGGTGACACTGGCACGCACTTCAAAGGATTGATTGATACCGGAGAGATCAAGACCTGATACCTGCCAGCGGCCATCGGCCCCCACCTGTGCCGAGGTGGTCAACAGCGGCTGGCCATTGCTGTCAACAAGTGTGATGGTGACACTCTGACCCGCTTCCACATTGCTGGTGGAGCCGCTCAGGGTGGCGCTGCTGTTGCCAAACAGGGCAGTGGTATCGAGATCATCGATGTCGATAGATGCCTGAGTATCGACATTGATAACGAGGGTATCGCTGGCGCGGTTGCCGGCAATATCCACGGAATTGACCTGAAACTGGTACTGGCCATCGGCCAGGGTCTGCGGCAGCTGATATTGCCAGTTACCGGCGGCATCCACCGTCAGGACGGTGAGCACGCTGCCGCCAAGGCTCAGGGTCACGGTGGCGCCGGGCTCCCCCTTCCCTTGCAGCAGCGGGGTATTGTCGCGGGTCAGATCATCGGTCTGGCTGGCGCCGGTGTCGCTCTCATCGGCGAGATCGAGGGTAATGGTGGTGATGGTATCGAGCAGAGTCTGTCCGGTATCGCTGGCGTTGTTGCCCGCCTGATCCTGGGTATTGGCCACAATCTGCAACGGGCCATCCACCAGCTTGCCGGTCACATCGCCAAAATTGGCTTCCCACACCAGGCCGGGCAGCACCACGGTCGTCACCGTCAGTGAATTGCCCGCCTGATCGATAAGGGTCACAGTGACTGGCTGGCCTACCTCCACATCATCCACCACACCACGAATGATGACGCCAGCCGCTTCATCGGCGTTGATAATGTTGTCGCTGGTTTGGGGCTCGGTGATGGTGATGGCAGCAAAGAAATCGCGCTCTTCGGAAAACAGCAGCTCATCGCCAACAGGTTGCACCGCATGGTCGGTATCAAAACCGGCCTCGGCCAGGGTGGCGTCATTGGTACGATCGACCACCACAAATCCACCCGAGCTGGAACCGGCTACACCACCGATATTACCCGCAGCGGCTGCGTTACCGGCGGCGGTCTCCTGGAACAATTCGGTCGGGTCAATACCCTGACGGATCGCCTCTTGCAACGAGGCCAGTTCCGGATCGGCCGGTTGCCCATCAGCAGCAGGTGTGGCGGGCTCAGGTTTGGCGGCCATATCTTGCTCACCAGCAGGATCACTGCCCGGCTCGGCTAGTTGAAAGTGGCCCCCTTGGGCAGCTTGCAGGCGATCCCCCGGCTGCAATGCCATCCCCACCTTTGCTCGTATGACAGATCCATCTGCACTGATGACAAACACGGAGCCCTCGAGTTGGGAGATCACCGTGGACTTTTCAATTTGCAACTCAGCCATACAACCTCCAGCAAAACCTTAACCACCAACATCAGTACCTACAGGGTACTTGTCTGTTCAATAATCATACCGCACCAGACTAAGTGGGTCTTTTCGCTATTTTCGACAATGATTGCCATAAAATGGCCATAACTTACAAGATTGTGCATCTAACAGACCCTTTTTAATAAAATGAGATTTGGATGGACCCAATTCCATCACCTTTATTAATAGGTCTATCAGACTTCATGTGACCATTTCTGTCGTTTGACGATAAATCCACTGCAGCTTCAATAAATGGATCATAATCCGAAGGTCAAAAGCTCACACCACAACACCGCAAATTTGCATATTCAGTCAATTATTAGCATAAGTCATTGCCAGAATCTGTGAACAATACGGCAGCAATCAGGATCAGCAGCAAAAAGTGCCAGTACGTAACTGTATCGATCAAACTCCTGCCATCGAATGCTCGGCAGTTAACAAGAAGTTGAGTTTCCATAAAATTTAATCCAGATCTCATTTCAGCGATCAATCCTGTGCACCAATTGATCTGGCACAACTCTCCCTCCGATAAATCATCATTAAATTTACCTATTTGTTAGGGTAACCCTCGAGCAATCATATATTGCGCGGTTTTATTCACCCGCAAGCGAATGTCTGCCCACCCCGCCCGACGGGGGGAAGATCCACACCAAGATGGAACGGGTCAGACGAGACCAAAACATTTATCTGGGAGTGATAAACGTGGGTTCACAACACAGGCATATCAAACTGGGCCTCGCCGCCCTGCTGCTGACTACCAGCCTTGGCACCAGCGGCTGGGCACTGGCTGATGACGCAACCACCAATGGCAAGATAGAGGCGCGCAGCGAGCTGTTCGCCAAGGATCACGCCGATCAGTTCACCAGCTGGCAAGCCACCAGCGAAAGCAAGGAGCGCACCGACGCGCTGGCGGAAGATCCCAATATGGTGGTGCTGTGGGGCGGTTACCCCTTCGCCAAGGATTACAACAAGCCGCGCGGTCACTTCTATGCGCTGACCGACGTGCGGGAAACCCTGCGTACCGGCGCCCCCAAGACCGCCGAAGATGGCCCGCTGCCCATGGCCTGCTGGAGCTGCAAAGGCCCGGATGTGGCCCGCGTCATCGACGAGAAGGGTGAGGATGGCTACTTCAAGGGGATGTGGGCCAAGGGCGGGCCGGAAGTAGTCAACACCATCGGCTGCGCCGACTGCCACGACACCGCCTCGAAGGAGTTCAAGGAGGGCAAACCTGCCCTGCACCTCTCCCGTCCCTATGCCGATCGGGCCATGACCGCCATCGGCAAGCCGTTCAAGGATCAGGGGCGCTTTGATCAGCAGTCCCAGGTGTGCGGCCAGTGCCACGTGGAGTACTACTTCAGCGGCCCCACCAAGGCGGTCAAATTCCCCTGGGACAAGGGCACCACGGTTGAGCAGATGGAGGCCTATTACGATGAAATCGGCTTTGCCGACTGGACCCATGCCCTCTCCAAAACCCCCATGCTGAAAGCCCAGCACCCCGAGTACGAAACCTGGCGCGCCGGCATTCACGGCCAGAACAACGTCGCCTGTGTCGACTGCCACATGCCCAAGGTGCAGAACGAGCAGGGCAAGGTCTACACCGATCACAAAGTGGGGAACCCCTTCGATCGCTTCGAGCAGACCTGCCGCAACTGCCACACCCAGAGCAAGGAGATGCTGCAAGGGATCGTCAAGCAGCGCAAAGAGGCGGTGATCGAGACCAAGCTGAAGGTCGAGAAGCAGCTGGTACACGCCCACTTTGAAGCCAAGGCGGCCTGGGATGCCGGCGCCACCGAGGCAGAGATGAAGGATATTCTGCAGGACATCCGTCACGCCCAGTGGCGCTGGGACTACGCCATCGCCTCCCACGGGGTGCAGATGCACGCCCCCGAAGTGGCCCTCAAGGTACTTGGCAGCGCGCTGGATAAAGCCGCTGACGCCCGCACCAAGCTGGCGCGCCTGTTGGCCAGCAAGGGGATCAGCCACGAAATCGCCATCCCCGACATCTCCACCAAGGAGAAAGCGCAAGCCGCCCTTGGCATGGATATGAAGCAGTTCAACAGCGACAAGGCCCAGTTCCTCAAGACCACGGTCCCCGCCTGGGATGCCGAGGCCAAAGCGGCCGGACGGCTGGCACAGTAACGGCGCCTGCGGGCCCGGCGCCAAGTCGGGCCCGCAGCGGATGGAGGCTTCCTATGGGTGATTTAACGATGGATTTTTTACGACTGATGCTGATGGCAGCCATGCTGCTCACCAGCCTGCAGGGTCAGGCGGCCGAGCCGGCAGCAGCCCCTGTTCCAGCTACACATGAGGTGGAATTTTTACGCAATCCCGACAAGGCCTGCACCGACTGTCACAAGGAGCAGAGCGAGGGGATGCACGGCAAGCATGGTCAGGCGACCAATCCCAACAACCTCAAGCCGGTGACCTGCACCAACTGCCACGGCCAGCCCTCCCCCCAGCACCGGGAAGGGGTCAAGGATGTGATGCGCTTCAGCCACAGCCTGAAGGATAAAGAGAGCATCAAGCTTTATCCCATCAGCGAGCAGAATGGAGTCTGCATGAGCTGCCACGAGCCCAAACCACTGCGCGAGGCGCTCTGGGCCCACGACGTGCACGCCACCAAGCTCACCTGCACCAGCTGCCACCAGTTGCATCCGGCCAAGGAGCCCATGGTGGGGATCCCGGAAAAATCCCGCATCAAGCTCTGCGTCGACTGCCACAGCAAGCAACATGAGGCCAGCAAGGCCCGGCAGGAGCAGTCCAAACCGGCTACCGGCAAGGAGGCATCATGAGCTGCTCTCGCCGTGACTTTATGGCGGGGATGAGCGCGGGGGCCCTCATCATGATGACGGGGGCTGCTCGTGCCAACACCCGCTCCCTTGCCACCCCCCTCGCCCACAGCCAGACCATCGACGGGATACGCTATGGCATGATCCACGATGAGACGGCCTGCATCGGCTGCACCGCCTGCATGGATGCCTGCCGGGAGGTCAACAAAGTGCCGGAAGGGGTCTCGCGCCTCGAGATCATCAGCTCAGGCCCCATAGGGGAATTTCCCGATGCCGAGTACCACTTCTTTCGCAAGTCCTGCCAGCACTGCGACAACGCCCCCTGCGTGCACGTCTGCCCGACCGGTGCCTCCCATATCCGCAAGGAGGATGGCATCGTCGACGTCAACCCGGATCTCTGCGTCGGCTGCATGTACTGTCTGGCCGCCTGCCCCTATCAGGTGCGCTTTATCAACCCTGTGACCAAGGTTGCCGACAAGTGCGACTTTTGCCGCAAGACCAACCTGGCGGCGGGCAAGGAGCCGGCCTGCGTGGAATCCTGCCCCACCAAGGCGCTGGTGTTCGGTAATCTGGATGATCCGGACAGCCCCATCGCCCAACGGCTGGTGAAGGAGACCACCTATCGCTACAAGCAGGCACTCGGCACCTCGCCCAAGATGTACCGCGTGCCCAAAGGGGAGATAACGTCATGACCATGCAAGCGGCATTTCACTTCCCCTCTCTTGTCTGGGGATTTGTCCGATCGCCATCTACCGCAGTAACAGAGGGAGGAATGGATCATGTTGCATGACGCATTTCACTTCCCTTCCCTTGTCTGGGACTGGCCCATCGCTATCTATCTCTTTCTGCTCGGCATCTCCGCCGGGGCCACCACCCTCTCGGTGCTGCTGCGCCGCAAGGGGGCAGGCAGCGAGAGCGGCATCATCAAGGCGACCGCCATTCTGGCGCCAGCGAGCGTGATATTGGGGCTGCTGATCCTTATCTTCCATCTGGCCCGCCCCTGGACCTTCTGGAAGCTGATGTTCCACTACCAGTTCGACTCCGTGATGTCGATGGGGGTCATGCTGTTTCAGCTCTATATGGCGGTGCTGTTCGCCTGGCTGGCGGTGGTGTTTCGCACCGAGATCGAGACAATGCGCAGCCGGTTGCTGAAAGAGAAGTTCGCTTTTGTGGATGGGCTGATTGGCTGGCTTGCCCGCATCGAGCGGCTGCTGGCGCCGCTCTTGCTGCTGCTTGCCGTGCTGCTGGGGGCCTACACCGGCTTTCTGCTCTCGGCGCTCAAGACCTATCCGCTCTTGAACAACCCGGTGCTGCCGGTGCTGTTTCTGGTCTCGGGCATCAGCTCCGGCATCGCCTCCACCATCTTGCTGGCGGTCACCCTGTTCAAGGAGAACCATCACAGCCAGGGGGTGAGCTTCGTGCATCGCTTCGAGCGGCCGGTGCTGGCGGTGGAGGTGTTGCTGCTGGTCTGCTTCTTTACCGGCCTCTACTTCGGTGGCGGCCAGAAAGAGGTGGCGATGTGGGCGGCCATCGGCAGCGGCTTCTGGGCTCAGGTGTTCTGGCTCGGGGTGGTGGGCATCGGCATGCTGCTGCCCCAGTTGCTGGCCCTGCTGGCCCCCGCGCCGCTGCGGGCCAAAAACGGCTATCTGGTGCTGGTCTGCAGCCTGACCCTGGTGGGGATCCTGCTGCTGCGCTACTTCGTGCTTTATGCCGGCCAGATGACGGTAGTTTAAAGGTATGATCACCAGCGCCAGCCGCCCTCGGGTGACTGGCGCTGGTTTGTTGCTGGCCCAATGAATTTCTGGTGATGCCACACCCGTTGCTTGGCAATGTTCTCCGCCAAAGCAAGACGACGCTACGTGTGTGCCATGACATGAATGACATCAAAGATTGACTGGAGGTTGTGTGCTGGCGGAGCTCGGCTATCTCTCACTGTTGCTGGCGGCGGCACTCTCCTTGCTGCAGGGCACCCTGCCCTGGCTGGGATTGCGACTCGCCTCCCCAACTCTGCTGCGCTGCGCCACGCCGCTGGCGCTGATCAATGCCATCCTGCTGGGGGCTGCCCTGCTGCTGCTCGCCAGCTGCTTTGGCCAGGATGATTTCACCGTCAGCTATGTGGCCCAGCACGCCAACAGCGCCCTGCCGCTGGGCTTCAAGCTGGCGGCGGTATGGGGCGGCCATGAAGGCTCCATGCTCTTTTTCGTCTTTGCGTTGGGGCTGTGGGGCGCTCTGGTGGCCCTTTGCTCCAAGCGGGTCGATCCGCTGATTACAACCCGGGTATTGGCCATCATGGGGCTGATCGTCGGGCTGTTCGGCCTCTATACCCTGATCTTCTCCAGCCCGTTTGACCGCCAGTTCCCGGGGCCGCTGGAGGGGCGCGATCTCAACCCCATGCTGCAGGATATCGGCCTTATCATCCACCCGCCCCTGCTCTATCTCGGTTACGTCGGCTTTGCGGTCAACTTCGCCTTCGCCATGGCGGCGCTCCATTCGGGCAGACTGGATGGCGCCGTGGCCCACTGGAGCCGCCCCTGGGCGCTCGGCTCCTGGGTGTTTCTCACCGCCGGCATAGTGCTAGGTTCCTGGTGGGCCTACTACGAGCTCGGCTGGGGCGGCTGGTGGTTCTGGGATCCGGTAGAAAACGCCTCGTTTATGCCGTGGCTGGTGGGGACTGCGCTGATGCACTCACTGGCGGTCACTGAACAACGCGCCAGTTTCAAAGCGTGGACATTACTGCTGGCAATCAGTGCCTTCTCGTTGTGTCTGTTGGGGACTTTCCTCGTGCGTTCCGGCGTGCTGGTATCGGTACACGCGTTTGCCTCTGATCCGGCGCGCGGTATGTTTATCCTCGCCTTTATGGTGTTGGTGATTGGCGGTTCGCTGCTGCTGTTTGCCGCGCGTGGACACAAAGTTCGCTCACGCGTAAACAATGCGCTGTGGTCGCGGGAATCTCTGCTGTTAGCGAACAACGTTTTGCTGGTCGCCGCGATGCTGGTGGTGTTGCTGGGGACGCTGCTGCCGTTGGTGCATAAGCAACTGGGACTGGGCAGTATTTCGATTGGCGAACCGTTCTTCAACACCATGTTTACCTGGCTGATGGTGCCGTTTGCGCTGCTGCTTGGTGTCGGTCCTCTGGTGCGCTGGGGGCGCGATCGCCCACGTAAAATCCGCAATTTATTGATTATCGCCTTCATCTCTACGCTGGTGCTGTCGCTGCTGTTGCCGTGGCTGTTCGAAAGCAAAGTTGTGGCGATGACGGTGCTCGGCCTGGCAATGGCCTGCTGGATTGCGGTGCTGGCAATTGCGGAAGCTGCGCTACGTATTTCACGCGGCACGAAAACCACCTTCAGTTATTGGGGGATGGTGGCGGCTCACCTTGGGCTGGCAGTGACAATTGTTGGCATTGCCTTTAGCCAGAACTATAGCGTTGAGCGTGATGTGCGCATGAAGTCCGGCGATAGCGTCGATATTCATGAATATCGCTTCACCTTCCGTGATGTCAAAGAGGTGACCGGTCCGAACTGGCGTGGCGGTGTGGCGACTATCGGCGTAACGCGCGATGGCAAGCCGGAAACGGTGCTGTATGCGGAAAAACGTTATTACAACACTGCCGGGTCGATGATGACCGAAGCGGCAATTGACGGCGGCATCACGCGTGACCTGTACGCCGCGCTCGGTGAAGAGCTGGAAAACGGCGCGTGGGCCGTGCGTCTTTACTACAAACCATTTGTTCGCTGGATTTGGGCGGGCGGGCTGATGATGGCGTTGGGC
>OERT01000120.1_pt1 | contig 20422 bp, 14 predicted proteins | sample 1540111 | NCBI WGS metagenome assembly OERT01 (sample SAMEA3891235, study PRJEB23780) | metagenome | biome: terrestrial biome; feature: animal house; material: water of meat washing | place: Italy | collected 2015-05-12
GCGGGAGGATATGGAACACGAGCAGCGGTTTGAATAAGAACTGTCTGTTTCAAGCCCGTAGGGTGCAATGAAATTGCACCTCTACTTTCGTTCCTCATTCCTTGCACAAAAGCCGCTCGGCAAACGGTGCAATGCGCTGCGCTTATTGCACCCTACGTCTCTTCGTCAATTCGCCGGGGTGGTGTGGCTGAGCGCTGAGCCTTGCCAAAGCAACAAAAGGGGCGATCTGCGCCCCGATTCTTTTTATGTCCCCGTTTTATATCGCCGCCCGCTTGTCTGGCGCTGCCTGATTGTCTGCTGACTCACAACCAGCACTCCTGTTTCTTCCCCCCATCAGGCCGGGCAGAAAAAGCCCACCTTCACTCATACCTCGCCGCTTCCCAGGCGTGTATCGCCTGTTTGCGGGTCTCGCCCCAGTGATAGCCGCCGAGTTTGCCGTTTTGCTGAATGACTCTGTGGCAGGGGATCATCAAGGCGACGGGGTTGGCGCCCACCGCCAGCCCCACGGCGCGGGCGGCCTTGGGGTTGCCGACGGCGCTCGCCACCTGGGCGTAGCTCACCACCTTGGCGGGCGGGATCTGCAGCAGCGCCCGCCAGACGCTGATCTGAAAGTTGGTGCCGCTCACGTGCAAGGAGATGGGGCGATCCGGCGCCTTGCTGCCATCGAACATGGTGTTGATGACCCCTTGGGTGCGTGATGGCGCTTCTTGCAGCCTTGCCGCAGGCCAGCTGTGGGCGAGGGCGGCCAGCGGCGTCTCTGGGGTCTGGTCATCGAGAAACGAGAAGTTGCACACCCCCCGCGGGGTCAGGGCGACGAATGCCTGACCGAAGGGGGTGTCGTGCACCCCGTGATCGATAACCAGCCCGGCCCCGCGCTGCTTGTACTCGCCCGGCGTCACCGCTTCGAGCTGCACGAAGTGATCGTAGAGCCGCGAGCCGCTGCTAAGGCCCAGGGTATCGGCCACCTCAAGCAGCGGGCGCGACTCCTGCAGCAGCGCCTTGGCCCGCTCCAGGGTCAGCACCTGCAGATAGCGTTTGGGCGTCACTCCGGCCCAGCGGCTGAACAGCCGCTGGAAGTGAAAGGGACTTAAGTGAACGTGCGCCGCTATCTCGTCCAGAGTGGGCTGGCGCTCCACCTGACTTGCGATAAAACGGATGGCATCGGCGATGCGGGCGTAATCAGACATAAGGCGCTCTCACGATAAGGTTTCGGTCGCAGGATCTTGGGGGCGACAAGGTCATGTGCGACAAATTGATACCCCACCATCGGCCAGCAGGGCAATGCCGGTGGTAAAGCTGGATGCATCGGACGCGAGATAAAGGGCCGAGCGGGCGATCTCCTCCGGTTGGGCCAGCCGTTTGAGGGCATGCATATTCTGCACAAAGGCGAGGCTCTCTGGCGTATTGGCAAAAGCCCGCCCCATGGGGGTGTCGGTGCCCCCCGGCAGCAGGGCGTTGACCCGAATCCCTTGTGCCCCATACTCGGCGGCCAGCACCCGGGTCAGGCCAATCAGGCCCGCCTTGCTCGCCGCATAGGCCGCCATGCCGGGCAGCCCCAGGGTATGGCCGACGAAGGTAGAGGTAAAAATAAGCGAGCCGCCGCCACGCGCCAGCATGGCGGGGATCTGGTACTTGGCTCCCACAAAGGCGCTGGTGAGGTTGGTATCCAGCGTTTCCTGCCACTGCGTCAGCTCAAGCTGCTCTACGCTGCCCGGCGTGCCTGTGGTACCTGCGTTGTTGAAGGCGATATCGAGCCCGCCGAAACGGGTTAACGCGAGATCAACAAGAGCGCGGGCGTAAGTCTCGCTTTTCACATCTCCCGCCAGACTCACCGCCTGGCCCCCCTCATGGCGGATCTCCTCCACCAGCAGATCCAGCTCGGGCTGGCGGCGGGCGCCGACGACGACGCTGGCCCCTTCGCGGGCAAACAGGATGGCGCTGGCGCGACCGATGCCGGAGCTGGCGCCGGTGATGATGGCGACCTTGTTGGACAGTAATGACATGGCAGTTCCCTCGCAGGTGTGTTGTGCGCCAAATCAGTGGGGCACAGGGTTGGCTGTGGGTTGGAACCCCAATAGGTTCCAACCGACTTGGGTTTGGCCCCCACTATGGCAACCACTCCTCGCTGGAACGACCCGAATCTTGCTCTCTTTGTTCCCAAGTTGTTTTGCTGCATGTCGATACAGGCCTTCGCGGCAACAAAAGGGGCGAACTGCGCCCCGAATTCTTTATAATGCCCCCCTTTAAAATCGCCGGACCCGGGTTCGGCGCGCGCTGATGGCTGGCTACGTCATCAGGCAGATCATCAGGATTGAGAAACGGTTATGCATACTCTGGAACAGCTGCGCGCAGGTGAACTGTGCGGTGCCCGCCATCTGAAGCTCTCTGAAAACCTGACGGAGTTCCCCACCGAGATTTTGAGCCTGAAAGAGACGCTGGAGGTGCTGGATTTGACCGGCAACCAGCTAAGCACGCTCCCCGACGAGCTGGCCGGGTTTGGCAAACTGCGCATCATCTTCTGCTCCGAGAACCGCTTTACCGAGCTGCCCGAGGTGCTGGGGCGCTGTCCGGCGCTCACCATGGTGGGCTTTAAGGCCAACCGGATTGCCACCGTGTCGGCCAAGGCGCTGCCCGCCGGTTTGCGCTGGCTGATCCTGACCGATAACGCAATTGAGCAGCTGCCTGATGAGCTGGGCCAGTGCGACGCCCTGCAAAAGCTGATGCTGGCGGGCAACCGCCTGCGCGAGCTGCCGGCCAGCCTTGCCAACTGCCGCAATCTGGAGCTGCTGCGTATCGCCGCCAACCGCATCGAACGCTTCCCCGAGTGGCTGCTCTCGCTGCCGCGCCTTTCATGGCTTGCCTACTCCGGCAACCCCTTTAGCGAAGGGGCGGAGGCGCGGGCCATCGATGATGCCCATGTCGCTCCCCTTGCCTGGGAGACGCTGGCGCTGGGCGAGCTGCTGGGGCAGGGAGCATCCGGCGTTATCCATCGCGCCACCCTTGTGGGTAATCCTGCTGATGAAGTGACTCAGGCGAGCGGCAGAGCCGATGCCAGTCAGGTGGCGGTCAAGCTGTTCAAGGGGGCGGTGACCAGCGACGGGCTGCCCCGCTGCGAGATGGCGGCATCGCTGGCGGCGGGCACTCATCCCAACCTTATCAAGGTGATGGGCAAGGTGGCGGATCACCCCTCCGGCATTCCGGCGCTGGTGATGGAGCTGATCGACCCGGCCTTTGCCAATCTGGCCGGGCCGCCGAGCCTGGACTCCTGCACCCGGGATGTCTATCCCGAGGGGCTGCATCTGAGTGTGCCGGATGCGCTGGCGATGGCCCACGGCATCGCCTCGGTGGCGGGCCATCTGCACCGCGCGGGCATCATGCACGGGGATCTCTACGGCCACAATATTCTGTTTGCCCGTGGGTCTGACGCACCGGCTCGCGCCCTGCTGGGGGATTTTGGCGCCGCTTCCTTATATGACCGCAGCGACCGCGAGCGGGCCGTGGGCCTTGAGCGACTGGAAGTGCGCGCCTTTGGCTGCCTGCTGGAGGAGCTGTTGGCCCATTGCGATACGCAAGACTCACCGCTTGATGGGTTGCATCAGCTCAAAGCGGCCTGCCTCTCGGAACTCCCCGCCGATCGTCCCGATTTTGCTTATATCGAGCGTCAGCTGGCGGCCGCTCGCGCCACGCTGTCGTGATCTTTCTGGCGTTGGCAGGCACGTTTTGGCCTGCCAACGTCATTCCTTTTATTCATTCATCGCCATACACCCATGACGTTTTTGCATGGGTTGGTATGCCTCTGCCCGTCATAAACGTATCCAGTAGCGCCGATTGCGACAGCGAGGCGCACGGCAAGGGGACGTCCCGTCATTCGCCCGATAACACGCAGAGGCTGCGCGGCAAAAAGGGGAGGGCAGAGGGTTGCGCGGTGCCGGTTAAGTTGTGATATTGAGGCATCTTTAGTACAGAAGGGTAATAACGATGGAAGCTGCGTTTTGGCATCAGCGTTGGGAAGAGAACCGAATTGGCTTTCATCAGGCGGACTTCAACCACTGGCTGCAATCCTGGTGGTCGGCCCAGCAAGCGGACGAGCCGGTGCTGGTTCCCCTGTGCGGCAAGTCCCGCGACATGCTCTGGCTGAGCGCTCAGGGCCATCCGGTCGACGGTTTCGAGCTATCGAGCCTTGCCGTCAGCCAGTTCTTCAGTGAAAACCAGCTCGCCGCGACCGTGAGCGAAGTGGGCCCTTATCAGTGCCATCAGGTGGACAGCCTGCGCATTTTTCAGGGGGATTTTTTCGCCGCCCCCAGTCTGGGTCGCCGTTACCGGCTGGTCTATGACCGCGCGGCGCTGATCGCCCTGCCGACCGCGATGCGCCGCCAGTATGCAGCCCTGATCAGTTCGCTGGTCGAGACCGGTGGCCAGATCCTGCTGGTGACCCTCGAATATCAGCCGGAGCAGCAGAGTCAGCCCCCCTTCTCGGTGGGGGAGATGGAGGTGCGAGCCCTGTTCGAGCGCGATTTTCGTATCGAGGTGCTGGGGCGCGCCGCCGAGGTGGATCACCCGCGGGTGCTGTCGGGTCAGCTCTCCTACTTCGATGAGGTGGCCTACCGGCTGGTTCGCCGTGGCTAACGGGCGGGCAAAGGGTGATCTGCGCCGACAAATCGTCGGGCTGTGCGCTCTTCGCTACCTCCTTTGACGTAGATCAACGTGACTGGCGGGGGGAGTGCCTAATATGAGGCTGTTTCTCAATCACTGTTGGCATTGCAAAGCGAGTATCGGGTCTTTCCCGCTTGCTGATCAGCAACTCAGTGTCTGATTTTCACGCTCATGTTCACTTTTGGCGGCTTTGGTCGCAATTGTTATGGTTTTTCCAGCCGACCCTGATGGGTCGGCTTTTTATTGCCTGCGATTTGCCGTGGGAAGGAAAAACGGGGGAGTGCGAGGCCTGATCAGGCCTCGAAGGTGGCGGCATTGAGCCGAAATGCCCGTGGATCGTCGATAAACTGGCCGGTGATCCGCTCGTCATGTTCGTGCCCCTGACCATAGCTGCAGAGGATCAGCCGATCGGAGGTGCGCGAGCGCAGCTGGGTGATAAAGCGCACCAGATCGGCGCGGCTCAACTTGCCCACCTCGTCGCAGACTCTTTCGCGCTGATCAAACCCCAGATCCTTGTTGCCGATGCTGACCCACAGCCGCTGGCCGCGACTGCGCAGGTTGGCATCCCGCTCGCTCAGCTGGGCTTGCAGCCCCGCCTTGCTCTCCTGCCACTGCTGCTCGGTAAATTCGAGCATGGCGAGCGGGAAGAGGTCGATAAACTCCTCCACCGCATCGAGCAGGATCTGCGGCCCCGCCACCGGCGACTGGATATAGAAGATCAGGCCCGGGTGGCGATTGAGGGGCAGGTTGCCGGCACCCACCACATACCCCAGTTGCTGGCGGGTGCGCAGCTCGTGGAAGAAGGTGGAGGACATGATGTGGTTCGCCAGAGTGAAGCAGGCGAGATCCCGCGCCCGGGTGGTGCGGGACTGGTAGTAGACCAGCAGTGCCGAGTCTTCGTGATCGCAACCCTGCTCGCGAATAAGGGTGCCCCTGTCCTGAATGGAGATGAGCGGGCGGCGGGTCTCGCCGCTCGGCTTGCTGCTGGTGCCATTGATATCGCTCAGGTGACGCTCCATCAGGGCGGCCAGCTCCAGCGCTTCGGCGGCAGTCCAGTCGCCATGCACCAGCGCCTCGACATGCACCTCGCCAAACAGCTGGGCCACGAAGCCGGGCATCTCCTCCAGCTCGACGGTGCGCAGGTGGCGCAGCAACTGCTCGAACGGCGGGTTGTTCGGTTGCAGCAAACTGGTGAGCTGGTTAAAGAGCTGGGAGATGGGGCGCGCCTTGGACTGGTTGTCCCAGTTGCGGATGAGCTGCTCCTTGATCTCGGCGAAGCGACCCGGATCCGGATACCCCAGGGTGCGGTTGCCGAGGATCATGTCGAGCAACAGCGGCTGCTTGTCGGCAAAACCGCTCAGGTTGATGGTAAAGCCCCCCTGATGGGCATAGATCTGGTAGCCCAGCCCCGCCAGCTCCGCCGGATAGGTGAGGGCGTTGAGGTGGTCGGCCAACAGCTCCACGGCGAGGCGCGCCATGGCGATATTGCGCGGATTTTTGACCGCATGTTCGCTGTCGATGGAGATATAGAGATTGCCCTTGGGCACGCTGAACAGGTGCTCATGGAGGTGCCAGAGGCGAAAACCGGGGCGATCGATAAGGCAGGCGGGCATGTCGGCGGCAAGCTCTGGCGTGCGCGGATCGAGTCGGCTGCTGATAAAGGGGTTGGGCTTGGGCAGCGCCAGCGCCGGATCCGGTTCGCTCTGCTGCCAGCGAATTTTCTCGGCCTCGGTAATGGTCGCCACGCTGTAGGGGGTCTGATACCAGCGGGCCAGCCGATCGGTCGCCACTTCCGGCGCAGTGATGGTGATACGCAAATTGTGCGGGGTGAGCTTGGCGAGGAAGCGGCGGATCAGCCCCTCGTCATATTCGCGCATCATGTAGTCGCCGTAGAGCAGATCCTCAGGTTTGTAGCTAAAGAGGTTGAGCACCAGCCCCGACACCGTATCGAGGGGGCGGCCGCGCTCCTGAAAACGGAACGCCGATTCGAGCACGGTCCGTTTTTCGTCATAGCGCCAGCTCTGCAGCCCTTCGCGGCCAATCAGTTTCAGATAGCCAAACAGGGCGGCGAGGATGTCGTCCACATGTTCAAGGCCCAGAGGGGTGAGGCCGAAGTTGACGCCAAAATCCTTGAAGTTGGCGCCGCTGATGCCACCGCCCGCCGAGAGCTGGTTGACCCAGCCTTTCGCCTTGAGCAGGGAGAGCAGGCTGCCATCCCCCTCGTAGCCAATCAGATGGCTCAGGAAGGTGAGGGGCTTTTTGTCGTAAAACTCGTCCACATTGGGCAAGGGGAAGCTCAGCGACAGCTTGCGGGTCTCCTTGACCGGATTGATGTGGATGCGCACGCCGAGATCATCGAGCCGGTAGAGCGGCATGGTGAGGGTCGGGGTTCCCAAATTGCGATTCAAAATGGGAGCAAAGTAGCGACAGCACCACTGCAACTGGGTATCGATGGATTCCGGCGAGATCATCACCAGCGCCATGCGATCCGCGCTGTAGTGGCTTTCGTAAAAACGGATAAGGTCGGAGCGCAGATCCCGTCCCGGCAGATCGGCCAGGGTATCGAGGTTGCCCACCGAGAACTTGGAGAAGGGGTGCGCCGGGTTGACCGTCTCTTTATGCACCTGATAGCTGCGGCGCATGTCGTCCTGCAGCTTGAGGCGATACTCGGAGTCGACCGCGTTGCGCTCCTTGTCCACCCACTCCGGATCAAAGGTGGGGCAGATAAAGAACTGGGAGAAGCGATCCAGCCCCGCTTCGAAGAAGCCGTTGTCGATCTCGAAGAAGAAGTTGGTGAACTCGGTGCCGGTCCAGGCGTTGTTGCTGCCGCCATGACGGCTCATAAATTGCTGGTACTCACCAGGCTTGGGGTAGGTGCAGGTGCCGAGAAACAGCATGTGCTCCAGAAAATGGGCCATTCCCTGCCGGTCGGCGGGATCGTCAAAATGGCCGGTATTGACCGCCAGCGAGGCGGCGGATTTGTCGGTGTCGGGATCACAAATCAACAAGACCCTGAGCCGGTTGGCCAGCTCCAGAAAATGGTATTGCCGATGGTCATTGGGACTGGCATATGGGCTCATTGGCGTGTGACTCACGTTGGATTTATTTGAATTTAAACATGATTATCGACCCCGCTATCCCGTCAGGCAAACCCTTTTCTGAGAGGTAGCGCAATTGTTTCCACACCCGTGGCGGGGTAAGATCCCCCGGCTATCAAAACAGGCCCGTTGGGCGAGGTTGTAATGAAGATCTATATCATGCGTCATGGCCAGGCTGGCATGAATGCGAAAACAGATGAACAGCGTCCATTGACCGAGCAGGGTATTGAAGAGTCTATCCAGATGGCCCGCTGGCTGGCGCCTCAGCTGATTGGCCCGCTGGATCGGGTGATCCACAGCAACTATCTGCGGGCACGCCAGACCTGGCAAGCCATATGCAGTGAATTACCTGACGCAGCAGCCGTTGAAGAGAGTGGCGACATTACCCCTTACGGTGATCCCGCTTTCGTGGCCAGCTACCTCACCACTTTGGCGCAGCAACATGACCAGATCCTGATGGTCAGCCATCTGCCGCTGGTGGGTTATCTGGTGCAAAGCCTCTGCCCGGCCGCAGGAGCACCCATGTTCGCCACCTCGGGGATCGCCTGTATCGAGTGGCACGATGGCAAAGGAGCCTTGCTCTGGCTCGAAGGGCCGCATACAATAGGCTAAAAGTTAATAAAAAGTTATAGATTGAATTTTTTGGGAAGAGATGGGCGAGTTTTCCGGATTTTTATAAATATTTTACGGAATTAATTCGCAGAAGCTGCTGTCATACGGATACAACTGCAAGAGGTTGCAAACGATGAGAGTGTTCAAGAAGTACCTGCCACTGATGGTGGCAAAGCATGTCAAAACCTTCTTTAAAGGTCGGATTTACATCCATGGTCGGGGGCGGTTTGATTTCCAATCCGGTTTGTTGCTGATGCCGAATCCGGCGGATATTCCCCACCGCCAGACAGTCACCGAGGTCAACGAGCTGATCTCCAGACTGCACATGGATGCCGCGTGATGCGCTTCTGAACCTGTTTCTGCACTGATATGCCCGCACTTTTGCGGGCATATTTGTTTCTGGCGACTGGCGTTCACCATGTGGCTGTTCAGGCCCACACCTTTGTTTATCTCCCATCGCCCCCTATACTGGCCCGCTGTTGTCTCTTCGGTCTGGATCTTCTCATGCCCCTTGCCTTTCTGTTTCCCTTCTCCTGCATTGCCATCTGGGCTGGCAATGGCATCGTCAGCAAACTGGCGGTTGGTGTGTTGTCCCCTGCAGCCTTGGCCTGGTCGCGCTGGGTGGTGGCTGCGCTGGTATTAAGTCCGTTTCTGGCCCGTCGGGTATGGCGTGCGCGTGCCCGTCTGCGCGCTGGCCTTTGGCAGATCGCCATGCTGGCGCTGCTGGGCATGGTGCTCAACCAGACTTTTGGTTACTACGCGGCGCAAACCATGGGGGCCACCGAGATGGGGTTGATGATGGGACTGACGCCACTGTTGACGGTGTTGCTCAGCATCTGGCTGCTGCGCGAGCGGCCCACCTGGGGCGCCGTGCTGGGGGCGCTGCTTTCCATCCTTGGCTTGTCTATCTTGCTGGGGCAGGGGGATCCGACCCGGCTGTTTACCCAAGGCATTCATATCGGCTCTGTCTATATGCTGATTTCGGCGGGAACTTACGCCCTTTACAGCGTGCTGCTCAAGAAGTGGGATCTGGGGCTCGACAACTGGTCGCTGCTCTACGGTCAGGTGATCTGCAGTGTGGTGATCCTGACCCCCTTCTTTTTGCTGGTGGATGGCCAGTGGCCTGATGGGCGGGCCCTGTGGCTGATCCTCTATGCCGGTATCCCCACTTCGGCGCTCTCGCCCTGGCTCTGGATGCAGGGTATCGCCCTGCTCGGCGCCAACCGTACCGCCATCTTTATGAACCTGCTGCCGGTGATGACGGCTGGCCTTGCCATCACCCTGCTGGGTGAGCGGTTGACCAGCTATCACCTGATCGGGGGCGGTCTGACCCTGCTGGGTGTCTTGCTGGCACAGCTGCTGGTGCGTCCGGTGGTGATGGGTCGCCGCCGGGTGGTGCTGGCACCCTGTCCCGAAGAGTAATCTTGCGTGAAGGTGTAGAGGGGCCAAGTGGCCTGCTTGGCCGCCAATGAAAAGCGCCTGCAGCAATGCAGGCGCTTTTTTATGGTTACATCTTCCTAGCCGGTTACTGGGCAACCAGATAGAGCTCCTTGCTGTAGACCACATCCTGCGGGTTAAGGTGGGGGTAGCCTTTCACGAAAGGCTTGAGCAACCTGGATTTGACCGAGAAATAGATAGGGGCGATGGGGGCATCCGCATCAATGAGTGCCTCTGCCTGTTGATACAGGGCATTGCGTTCAGCGGGATCCAGCGAGTCGTGGGCCTTGGCCAGCAGGGCGTCGTACTCCTTGTTGAACCACTTGCCGCTGTTGGCGCTGCTGCTGGAGGTCATGATGTCGAGGAAGGTGGAGGCATCGTTATAATCCCCGTTCCAGCCATAGCGGCTAACCCCGAAATCCCCCTCGTTGAGTGCCGAGACCATGGTCTTCCACTCCATGTTGTTGAGGGTGGCAGTGACCCCCAGGTTGTGTTTCCACATGGAGGAGACGGCCAGCGCAATCTTTTTGTGGCTCTCGTTGGTGTTGTAGAGAATGTCCACTGTGAGTGGCTTGTCCGGGCCATATCCCGCTTCGGCCAACAGGGCTTTGGCTTGCTTGATCCGCTCCTCTTTGCTCTGCAGCTGGCTGGCCGGTTTTTTCAATTCAAAACCGTCCACAATGGGGGGCGTGAAGCTATATGCGGCAATTTGTCCCTGTCCCAGGATCTTGTCGGTGATGGTCTCCCGGTCGATGGCGAGCGAGAGCGCCTTGCGTACTTTCGGGTCATCGAACGGTTTGCGCTGGGTATTGAAGACATAGTAATAGCTGGCCAGCGTGGGGACGCTGACCAGTTCTTCCGGGCTCTTGCTCTTGAGCTGTTTGTACTGCTCCAGCGGATAAGTGGTGTAGTGCAGTTCACCGGTGCGATAGCGGTTGTAGGCGGCGGTTTCCGAGACGATCTCCAGATAGATCACCTTGTTCAGGACGGTGTGCTGGTTGTCCCAGTAGTGGGTATTGCGCTCGGCACTCAGCCGCTCGTTGGGGGTCCACTCCTTGAGTACAAAGGCACCGTTGGAGACGATATTGCCCGGTTTGACCCAATCCTTGCCGAATTTTTCAATGGTGGCCTTGGGGGCCGGGAACGTGGTGTAGTGGGCCAGCGTCTTCAGGAAGAAGGGGACCGGATTTTTCAGGGTGACCTGCAGGGTGTGGTCATCGAGCGCCTTGATCCCGAGCTCTGACGGGCTCTTCTTGCCCTGTGTCACCTCGCTTGCATTGACCACTCCGGTCAACTCGATAAACCAGGCGTAGTTGGAGGCCGTCTTGGGATCGGCCGCCCGTTGCCAGCCGTAGACATAATCGGCGGCGGTGACCGGTTCACCGTTTGACCACTTGGCCTCGGGCCTCAGCTTGAAGGTGTAGACGGTACCTGTCTTGTCGACCTCGTAGCTGACGGCGCCTGCTGGTTTGATCTTGCCGGTATTATCCAGCTCATAGAGCCCTTCAAACAGATCGTTGACGATGGCACTACCGGCGGTCTCTTCTACCAGCTGGGGGTCGATGGTGGTGGGTTCGGTGCCGATATTGGTCACGTAGATTTGTTGGGCATCCGGCAGCAGCTTGGTACCGGCAGGCACCTGGGCAGCCCAGGCGGGAAGGGCAAACAGTCCGGCTACCATGCCGGCAATGAGAGTCTTGTTCATTGATAATCCTTGAGTTTTATTTGCTTCCAAAGCGAAATCAGTGTGCTGGATTGGCGATCGGATCTCAAGAGGCAATGGCTGAGGGAACGGCAGGCCCATCAGACTCCATTTTTAATGGCTCAAGGCCAGTCAACTCATGGCTTGCAGCAGGTTATTGCCACGAATTAAGGGGCCGAAAGTTATCGATTGAAACCGAATAAAACGCGCCTTTTACCATAACATGAGGCGAAATAGCCTATTTAATAGGCCGCTTAATTCGCTGCAAAAACAAAAAACAGACGTTACATTAGGTTACAAATCAAGGCCGCCGGTGATCGGCATTTTTTTTGCTGACGCCTGCAAACGTTTTCAATGCCAACGGATGCGATCTAAAGGAACAAAAATGCGAAACATGATCACCATGGGTGAGTTCATCGTCAAAAAGCAGGCGGATTATCCTACCGCGACCGGCGAGCTGACCTCGTTGCTCAGCTCGATCCGCCTTGCTGCCAAGGTGGTGAACCGGGAGATCAACAAGGCGGGACTGGCGGATATCATCGGTTCCATGGGCGCTGAAAACGTACAGGGCGAGGTGCAGCAGAAGCTGGATGTCTACGCCAACGAACGCTTCAAGGCGGCGCTGGAAGCGCGCGGCGAGGTGTGCGGCATGGCCTCGGAAGAGGAAGAGGACTTCGTCGCCTTTGACTCGCCGCTCTCCAAAAACTCCAAGTATGTGGTGCTGATCGACCCGCTCGATGGCTCCTCCAATATCGACGTCAACGTCTCGGTCGGGACCATCTTCTCCATCTACCGCCGTTTGAGCCCGCAGGGTTCGCCGGTGACCCTGGAGGACTTCCTGCAGCCGGGCAACCGTCAGGTCGCCGCCGGTTATGTGGTCTACGGCTCCTCCACCATGCTGGTCTACACCACCGGCTTTGGCGTCAACGGCTTTACCTACGACCCCTCCATCGGCTGCTTCTGCCTCTCCCACGAGAACATCCGCATTCCGGAAGAGGGCAAGATCTACTCCATCAACGAGGGCAACTACATCAAGTTCCCGGACGGGGTGAAGAAGTACCTCAAATATTGCCAGGAGCGCGACGAGGCGACCCACAGACCTTACACCTCCCGTTATATCGGCTCCCTGGTCTCTGATTTCCATCGCAACCTGCTCAAGGGCGGCATCTACATCTATCCGTCCGGCACCAACTCGCCGAACGGCAAGCTGCGCCTGCTCTATGAGTGCAACCCGATGGCGTTTCTGGTGGAGCAGGCTGGTGGCAAGGCCTCCGACGGCTTTGGCCGCATCATGGATATCCAGCCCACCGCGCTGCACCAGCGTACCCCTTACTTTGTTGGCTCGACCAAGATGGTGGAGCGGGCCGAGGCCTTTATGCGCGAGTTCTCCGCCCATGAGGATCCAGCTAACCAAGGCTGAACGTACGCAGTAGTCAGATAGCAAATAAAAAACGGGAGCCGATTTGGCTCCCGTTTTAGTTGGCATTATCTCTCTGGCTCGCCGCCAGCGTTGCAGAGACTCACAGGCTGTTGTTGGCCAGATCCGCCAGCAAGCCATCCACCAGTTTCAGGCGCATGGCGCGATCCTGGGTCGGCACCTGGAAACGCAGCCGGGTCGGCCCGTCCATCTTGTAGACCCGTGGCTGGCTGGAGAGCAGTTTGACCAGATAGGCCGGATTGACCTTGGTCTCCTGGGTGAAGTCGAGATAGCCGCCGCGCTCGCTCATCTCCACCCGGCGAATGCCAAGGGCGGTGGCACGCTGGCGGAAGGCGGCCAGCTCCAGCAGGGTTTTGGTCGCCTCCGGCAAGAGGCCGAAGCGGTCGATCAGCTCCACTTTCAGCTCGCGCAGCTCCTGCTCGTCCGCCGCACTGGCGATCCGCTTGTACATGGAGAGGCGCATGTTGACGTCCGGAATATAGTCATCCGGCAGCAGTGCAGGCAGGCGCAGCTCCACCTCGGTGTGCTGGCTCATCAGCTGCTCCAGCGACGGCTCCTTGCCATTTTTCAGCGCCTCGACCGCCTGCTCCAGCATCTCCATGTAGAGGGTGAAGCCGACCGATTCGATCTGGCCGCTCTGATCGTCGCCGAGCAGTTCGCCTGCGCCACGGATCTCCAGATCGTGGGTCGCCAGCGCAAAACCGGCGCCGAGATCTTCAAGCGAGGCGATCGCCTCCAGCCGCTTGGCCGCATCCTTGGTCATCAGCTTGGGATGGGGGGTGAGCAGGTAGGCATAGGCCTGATGGTGAGAGCGGCCAACCCGGCCACGCAGCTGGTGCAACTGGGCCAGACCAAGATGATCCGCCCGATCCATGATGATGGTGTTGGCGCTCGGCACGTCGATGCCGGTCTCGATGATGGTGGTGCAGACCAGCAGGTTGAAGCGCTGGTGGTAGAAGTCGGACATGATCCGCTCAAGGTCGCGCTCGCGCATCTGGCCGTGGGCGATGCCGATGCGGGCCTCCGGCACTAATTCGGCAAGATCGGCGGCGCACTTCTCGATGCTCTCGACATCGTTGTGCAGGTAGTAGACCTGACCACCACGCTTCAATTCCCGCAGCACCGCCTCGCGCACCACCGCCGGTTCGTGCTGGCGCACGAAGGTCTTGATGGCGAGCCGCTTGGCGGGCGGGGTGGCGATGATGGAGAGATCCCGCATGCCGGACATCGCCATATTGAGGGTGCGCGGAATGGGGGTAGCGGTGAGGGTGAGGATATCCACATCGGCCCGCAGCGCCTTGATCTTCTCCTTCTGGCGCACCCCGAATCTGTGCTCCTCATCGACGATGAGCAGCCCCAGATCCTTGAAGGTGAGCTCGGAGCCGAGCAGCTTGTGGGTGCCGATGATGATGTCCACCTTGCCTTCGGCCAATTCCTTCATCACAGCGCTCTGCTCCTTGGCGGAGCGGAAGCGGCTCAGCACCTCGACCCGCACCGGCCAGTTGGCGAAGCGGTCGCGGAAGTTGTCGTAGTGCTGTTGCGCCAGCAGGGTGGTGGGCACCAGCACGGCAACCTGCTTGCCGCCGTGCACGGCCACAAACGCCGCCCGCATCGCCACTTCGGTCTTGCCGAAACCCACGTCGCCGCACACCAGTCGGTCCATGCTCTTGGCCTGACACATGTCCCCCAGCACCGCATTGATGGCGTTGAGCTGATCGTCGGTCTCCTCGAACGGGAAGCTGGCGGCAAACTGGCGATAGGCCTCTTTGTCGTGCTTGAAGGCAAAACCGGCGCGAGCGGCGCGATGAGCGTAGACATCCAGCAACTCGGCTGCCACGTCGCGCACCTTCTCCGCCGCCTTGCGCCGCGCCTTGCTCCAGGCTTCGCCGCCGAGCTTGTGGCTGGGCGGGTTATCAGAACCGGTGTAGCGGCTGATAAGGTGCAAACTGGTGACCGGCACGAACAGCTTGTCGCCGCCGGCATATTCGAGGGTCAAAAACTCGGTGGGCAGACCACCGGCGTCGATGGTTTCGAGCCCCAGATAGCGGCCGACCCCGTGATCCAGATGGACCACCGGCTGACCCTGGGTCAGCTCGCCCAGGTTTCTGATCACCGCATCGGAGCTTAAGTTTTTGCTCTTCTCCCGCGCCCGCTTGCTGCGCACCTTGCCGCCCAGCAGCTCGGTCTCGGTGATCAGCGCCAATGGATCCTGACCGGCCTCCTGCCACAGGAAGCCACGCTCAAGCGGTGCAACCAGCAGGCCGTGGCGATCCGGGCTCGCCATAAAGGCGTCGAGGGAGGGGAACTCTTTGGGTTGCAGCGAGATACGCGCCAGCAGATCGCCGAGCACCTCCCGTCGCCCTTCGGATTCCACCGCAAACAGGGTGCGCCCGGCAAAGCCTTGCAGGAACTGGTTGAGCGCCAGCAGGGGTTGCTCCTTGCTGTGATCGAGTTGCAGATCCGGCAGCGCCTCGATGGGCAGATCGTGCTGACCGGCATCGCCCGCGGTGGCGGCCTCTTGCAGCCGCACCGCGCCATATTGGCCCAGAGAGGCAAAGAGCTGCTCCACCGGCAGATAGAGCTGGGCCGGGGGTAGCAGGGGGCGAGTGTTGTCCCAGCGTCTGTCTTCATAGCGCTGGCCGATGTCGTTCCAGAAGCGCTGGGCGGCGGGGTAGATATCCCCCACGGTGAGCAGCAGGGTCTCTTCCGGCAGGTAGTCAAACAGGCTGGCGGTCTGGTTGAAGAAGAGCGGCAGATAATACTCGATGCCGGCGGGCCAGCGCCCCTTGCTCACCTCCTGATAGACGGAGCCCTCGGCCCGCGACAGCTCGAACTGCTCGCGGAACTGGCCGCGAAACAGTTCGATGGCCGCCTCGTCGGTAGGGTATTCCCGGGCGGGCAGCAGGCTGACCGTCTTGACCGGTTCGCTGGAGCGCTGGGTTTCGGGATCGAATGGGCGGATGGAGTCCACTTCATCGTCGAAGAAGTCGATGCGATAGGGGCTGCTACTGCCCATGGGGAAGAGATCGAGCAGGGAGCCGCGGGCGGCAAATTCGCCATGCTCCAGCACCTGATCCACCGCCACGTAACCCGCCTCGGCCAGCCGCCCGCGCAGCTGTTGCAGGTTGAGGCGCTGACCGGCCTTCACCATCAGGCTGTATTTGTCGAGATAGACCCGGGGGGCGCAGCGCAACATCAGGGTGGAGATGGGGACAATCAATACCCCCTTGCTCATCTGCGGCAGCTTGTAGAGGGTCTCGAGCCGCTGGGAGATGATGTCCTGATGGGGGGAGAAGGTGTCGTAGGGCAGGGTCTCCCAATCGGGGAACAGCAATACGGGGGCGGACTGATCGGCCAGCTGCTTGTCTGCCAGCAAATACTGAAGCTCCTGCTCCAGGCGCAGGGCGCTCGGGGTATCGGCGGTGATAAGCAGTACCGGCCCCTTGGCTTCACTGGTGAGACGGGCTGCAATCAGCGAGAGGCTGCTGCCGACCAGCTGGCCGAGCGTGATCTTTTGGCCCGCTTTGGCGGGCAAGGCGGGGAGTGTCATTGGCATGGTTCGATTCTTTTAACGTTGACGTTATCTATCGCTGACGTTCGCTCTGGTTAGCGCTGACGCTCTTGGGCGCGCAGCTTGAGCTGCTTCGATTGCACGTGGAGGCTGGCACGAACCAGCAGTTCACGGTCATCTTCGCGGATCCGCACATAGTCGAGCTGCACATGGGTGCCATGTTCACCGCCGTCGAGCTGTTTGACCTGGCCATAGCAGTAGATGGCGGCCGCCTCTTCCCGCAGGAAGATCTTGAGGCGGACGATCTGGTGCAGGTGCGGCGCATCCCCGTGATCATGATAGGGGTGCAGGTAGGTGAGCTGGCCAGCCCCGAAGCGCAGGGTGTGAAAGCGCTGCTCCGGATGGTCCTGCAGGGAGAGCACATAGCCCATGATCATGTCGATCTTGCGGGACTGCTGATTGACGATCTCGATCAGATCGTGCATCGACTCGTTCTGGTTGCGCAGCAGGCGGGTGGTCACCAGATCGATGGAGGTAATGGCCGAAGAGATCCGAAAGGGCTCCGGCAGCTCAGCGTCCAGCTCCGCCAGCGAGGGGAGGTGGAAGTCGGCCGGCATGGGGATCACATTGACCGGCGTGGCATGAGTGACGCTGAAGAACTGTTCCTGCATGGAGGCTATCCCTTGTTGTCATGGACGGTTTCCCTTTATTATCCGGTATCTTATTTTGTTGGCAACGTACATATCCTTGAAGACCGGACTTTTTCAGCCCCTTTCGCTGGCCATCGGCCTGCGTTATGCAGGCTCGAAGCGCAGCAATCGCTTCGTCTCATTTATCTCCCTGTTCTCTACCTTTGGCATCGCCATCGGGGTTGCCGCCCTGATGGTGGTCATTTCGGTGATGAACGGTTTCGAAGGGCAGCTCAAAGGGCGCATCCTCGGGGTGATCCCCCATGTGGTGGTGACCAATCAGGCTGGCCGCATTGATGCAGACCCGCAAGGCTTGCCGGATCTGGCCAAACTCCCCCATGTGGTCGCCTCGGCCCCCATGCTCGACAGCGAAGGGATGCTGCAAAGCCCCGGCCAGCTGACCGGGGTGAGCGTGCAGGGGATCGACCCTGCAAAGTGGCCCAAGGATGACATCCTCCACAGCCAGATGCTGGGGGGGCGCCTCGATACCCTGCAGGCCGGCCACTACCGCATCGTGCTGGGGCAGGGGGTGGCACGCCGCCTCAATGTCTCCATCGGCGATCAGGTTCGCCTGATCCTGACCGAGGGGACCCGCTTTACTCCGTTTGGCCGGGTACCGGCCCAGCGCCTCTTTACCGTCTCCGGCATCTTCGGGGTCGGCGCCGATGTGGATAACCAGATTGCGCTGATCGCGCTGGGGGATGCCCAGCGGCTGCTGCGCCTGCCGCCAGAAACCGTCGGTGGCATTCGCCTCTGGCTCGATGATCCGTTTGCGGCCGATGAGGTGATCAAGACGCCGTTGCCTGACGGATTGGTCTGGCAGGATTGGCGCCGCGAGCGGGGCGAGCTGTTCCAGGCGGTCGCCATGGAAAAACGGATGATGGGGCTGATGCTGGTGCTGATCATCGCCGTCGCCACCTTCAACATCCTCTCCGCGCTGGTGATGGTGGTGACGGACAAGGAGGGCGAAGTGGCCATCCTGCGCACCATGGGCATGAGTGAATCGGGGATCGTCAAAATCTTCATGGTGCTCGGCGCCTCCAGCGGGGTGATTGGTGCCCTGTTTGGCGGACTGGCGGGCCTTGCGCTCTCCTTGGGTCTCAACCCCCTGCTCAATGCGGTGGGGCTCAACCTCTATATGGCGGCGGGCGGCAGTGGCCTGCCGGTGATTGTCGAGCCGGCTCAGGTCATCACCATTTTGCTGGGCGCCGTGCTGCTGAGCTTCAGTGCCACCCTCTATCCGGCGGCCCGCGCTGCGCGGGTGAAACCGGCCGAGGCGCTGCGTTATGAGTAATGCCGTGAATAATACATCTTCTGTTGTTACCTCCGGTGCGAGTACCGGCGTTGTTACTGGTGCCTCTGTGGTCACTGGCGTAAGTGGAGCCCCTGTTATGAATGAAGCCGTATCCCGTGAACCTCTGCTGCGCTGCCAGGCGCTCAATCATGTCTATAAAGAGGGGGAGCTGGAGACTCAGGTGCTCAAGGGGATCGATCTCTGTGTCGCGCCCGGTGAAATGCTGGCGGTGGTGGGGAGCTCGGGCTCCGGCAAGACCACTCTGCTGCATCTGATGGGGGCGCTGGACAACCCCTCCAGCGGCGCCGTGCTGTTCAAGGGGGAGGATATCCACCATTGGGACAGCCGTACCCAGGCCCGTTTTCGCAACCGCGAGCTGGGCTTTGTCTACCAGTTCCACCACCTGCTCTCCGAGTTCAGTGCGCTGGAAAATGCGGCCATGCCGCTGCTGATCGCCGGTGAGTCGGTGGCGGTTGCCACCGAAAAGGCAACCAAGATGCTGGGGCGGGTAGGGCTCTCCCATCGCTTGAATCACCGTCCCTCCGAGCTTTCTGGTGGCGAACGTCAGCGGGTGGCGATCGCCCGGGCGCTGGTCAACGAACCGAGTCTGGTGCTGGCGGACGAACCCACCGGCAATCTGGATCACGCCAGTGCCACCGCGGTGTACGAACTGCTGTGTGAACTGAATCGTGAACTGGGCACTGCGTTTGTGGTGGTGACTCACGACTTGAGCCTGGCGGCCAAGCTCCATCGCCGGGTGACCCTGGTGAGCGGCGTGATGGCGGAGGTTGCCTGATGTTCAAACCGCTGCCCCTCTTTCTGGGCCTGCGTTACAGCCGCTCCCGCCGTCGCAACGGGTTTATCGCCTTTATCTCTGCCTCTTCCCTGATCGGTATCGCCCTCGGGGTGATGGCGCTGATCCTGGGCCTCTCCGCCATGAACGGTTTCGAGCGGGAGCTCAAAGATCGGGTGCTCTCCGTGGTGCCGCAAGGTGAGCTGGACGCCGTCGAGCGGCCGCTGCCGGATTGGCCCCGTCTGCGCGACTACCTGCTGGCCCAGCCGGGCGTTGAGGCGGCAGCGCCGGTCATTCGCCTCAATGGCCTGCTGGAGCATGGCTCTGCCCTCAAGGGGGTGCAACTGCGCGCCGTGCTGCCCGATCTGGAAGCCAATCTGTCGGATGCCGGCAAATACATGACGGGCCGCGGCCTGCGTGAGCTGCAACCGGGCGAGCATGGGGTGATCCTCGGCAAGACCATCGCCGACAAGCTGGGGGTCAAGGTGGGGGACTCGGTCGCCCTGCTGCTGCCGCAAGGGGGCGATCAGGCCGGGATCAAGAATCCCCGGCGCGAAGCCCTGACCGTGGTGGGACTGCTGGAAATTGGCGGTCAGCTCGACGGTCTGCTCGGCTTTATGCATCTGGCCGATGCCCAGACCATCACCGGTATGGGCAGCGATGTGGAGGGCTTCAGCCTGCGGGTGAGCGATGTGCTCAAGGCGCAATCCATCACCGTAGCCGCCGCGCAGCAGTTCCCTCATCACGTCTATATCCGCAGCTGGATGAACAGCCAGGGCTACCTCTATCAGGACATCCAGATGGTGCGTACCGTCATGTATGTGGTGATGCTGATGGTGGTGGCCGTCGCCTGCTTCAACATCGTCTCCACCCTGGTGATGGCGGTGAACGAGAAGCGCAGCGAGATCGCCATCCTGAAGACCATGGGGGCGAGCCCCGGCCAGATCCGGCTCACCTTCGTCATTCAGGGGATGGTCAACGGCGTGGCCGGTGCCCTGCTTGGCGCCCTGCTGGGTGGGCTGCTCTCCAGCAAGCTGACCCAGATCCTGAGCGTTGTCGAAAAGCTCATCGGCCACCGCTTCCTCAATCCGGATATCTACTTTATCGACTTCTTGCCGACCGAGTTGCATATGCAGGATCTGCTTATCGTGACGGGCGCCGCCATCCTGATGAGTCTGGTGGCGACCCTCTATCC
>OERT01000123.1_pt1 | contig 20003 bp, 23 predicted proteins | sample 1540111 | NCBI WGS metagenome assembly OERT01 (sample SAMEA3891235, study PRJEB23780) | metagenome | biome: terrestrial biome; feature: animal house; material: water of meat washing | place: Italy | collected 2015-05-12
GTGGTTATAAAGCACGCTTTAAATCAGGCCAGGTCATTGAGGTGGGCTGCATGGCCCATGCACGTCGTAAATTCCATGAACTGCATGTAACTGGGAAAAGTCAGGTTGCTGAACAGGCCTTAGTGCTGATTCAGAAACTGTATGCGATAGAAGCAGAACTCAGGAAAAAGACCGATGGTACAGCGGAAGACCGCCGCGAATACCGACAACAGCATAGTCAACCAGTGATGCAACAACTATATGAATGGCTCAACCAACATCATCTGACAGTGCCATCGAGTTCTCCCACCGCCAAGGCTATCAATTACACTCTGAAGCGTTGGCCAGCCTTAAGCCGCTATCTGGATGATGGCAATCTACCGATATGCAACAATTGGGTAGAGAATCAGATGCGTCCCTGGGCGTTGGGACGCAAGAACTGGCTGTTTGCAGGTTCGCTGCGCAGTGGTCAGCGAGCGGCAAACATCATGACTTTAATCCAGTCAGCAAAGCTGAATGGCTTGGATCCGTATGCCTATTTAAGTGATGTGCTGAAAAGGTTACCGACACACAAAGTGACCCAAATTGAAGAATTGCTGCCGCACTGCTGGAAACCTAAATCTAATTAAAAAATAGGTATGGGATTCAGCGGACGCTTACATAAATTCCATCTTATTAATATAAAATACATCTTTAAATTAAATCTAAATTATTGTTTATGAAAGTAAAATTAAATATAATCGTTGCTATGTCTGCGATTAGTCTTTTCCTTATATTTGGTTTTATTAAACCGCATTTTTCAGCTAATAGTACTTCATATTTATTTGGAGCTATTGAAAAAAAACCAAATGTAAAAAGCCTATTGAAACAAATGTTTAAAGAACAAATGGAAAATACAGAAAAAGACATGCTTTATATGCCATTTGGAAGAGAATTACTTAATCATGAGGTTGACCCTTCAACAGTAGCGATTAATAGTCAGTATGATGCTGATATTGCTAATGAAAAAATATCTTATTGGCCTTATTCAACAGTAGAAAAGGTAATCGATAATATGAAAGATTTAGGTTGTGAATCGGATGTAATTAGAGATAATCTTGGATATGAATGTAAACTTTTAATAGATGATTTAGCTGGGACAGGGCTTTATGAACCTATGATTATTCATCGTACCAAACGTTATTATTTTTCTATTTTAGTTAAAGACGGAAAGTATATTCCTTTGAAGCTTGAACATACTGAGGAATTTTGGAATAAATAAACATTCTGCATAATCCATAATAAATTAGAACTTTGTATGTGAATAAAGACTCCAAAAACAAGCATTTCCCATGCTTATTGGGGAGTAGATTATCACTTATAGGCATGGTCTAAAATCCTAGACCCACATCAGAATAGTGAAAATCAACAAAAATCCTGACATTCTGTCGGGATTTTTTCTGTCTTGAATTTGAATTTCGCATAAGAGATTTTATGTTAAATAACTAATCATGGATTAGCTATAACAAAAGCTAAATCATCAATTTCATTATAATTTTCTTTATTTTTTACAGTTAACAAAATTTTATCAATATCTAATTTCCATAAACCATCTGTTGCTAAAAGATAGGTGCCTTCTTCTCTGTTAAAAATATTTATTTCGATCTTTTTAATGCGTTTAGTATTCAATGAGTTCGTTAAGATATGATTATCATGTGAAGATCTCAAAATTTCCTCTAAATCCTCAGAATCCCTATCCTCAATCTGACACATCGTTAAACTATGTGGGTAAGTTAACCAGGTTAATTCTTTTTCAACAATTAAGCCTAAACGGCAGTCACCAAGATGAACGCTATAGACTTTTTCTGGATTAAAAATTAATAAGCAGATACTCATAGCTGCTGGGATGAGTTGCTTATATTGGGAAATGTGGAATTCTCTAATTAGGTTTTGAAGAAATTCTTTAATTTCATGATCATCATTTATTAAATATTTAAAAGCTTCTTTTTTTTCTAAAATAAATGAATGGAAGTTAGAAACAAGAATGTCACTATTTGGATGCTTACTATGCCCATCAACTATGTAACAAAGCTCTAATACAGGATTCGATCTTAGCTCCCCCGTACCATCTATTCCATGTTTATTGGGGAGGCTTTGATTATGAGTAAAATGAAATAAGTTCATTAAAAGGCTTTATTCCATTGTTTTATTATTGCGTTGATTACTTGCTTAACTCGCTCTTTTGAGCCGTATCTACATTGATCATCTAAAACAATTTCGAATTCATAGTGGTTCTGTAGTTCTGCTAGAACACTGGAAAGATAATCTTTTAACTCTTGAGGGCTAGAGTATATCTCTTCAACTAAAGTACTTCTCCCCATGCATACAGTTAAAATATCTTCTATATCCTTACTCATTAGGGGGTCATTATTTCCTCTACCCTTATAAGCCTCGAACTTAGTAGCTAAAAAGTACGGTGATTCAAGTATATTTATTTCAAGTTTATTTGGGAGGCAATATCTAACTTTATGAGTAATGGCTTGTTCATACCAATAGTTACTAAAACCTAAAATATTTGAATCTGTAGGCATGAAGTCAACAATTAGGTCATTCCCCAGTTTGTAACGACATAAGATATTATCTTCTTGATCATTTACGAAACCTAGTTTTCGAATTTTTTCTTCTAATGAATACCATTCTGCATGAGTGGTTATATCTACAATTAAATCGACATCATATGTGTATCTTGTTGCTAATGAATGGTTTTCAGGGTCTAAAAGTAGGCTAGTAGTACATCCACCAATAAAGACCATCTCCTCTCTAAGATCTTGAGTTAGTGCATCAGCAACTTTCTCTAACATTTTAATTAATGGTGAATTCATTAGTTTGATACGCCTAAAATTTCTGAAAACAGTTTTTCTGCAATGTGTTTCTCTCTAGGAGAACCAATTCTAAAAATATCAATTATTGCAAAAATTTCATAGAGATAATTATCTTCAATTGCTGCATACGGTATTGATTTATGCATAGGTTCAATTGCTAGACCTGAAATAGATTTATAGGTTTGTATTGGCCAGATATAAGGTATAGGCGAACTATATGCCAAGAAAGAATTAAGACCCTCTTTAGAAAATGCTGTAGGAATTCCAAAATCCATAGATCTTAGTTCAGCAGGGAAAAAGTATTGAAAACTATGAATAACTAAATTAAAAAAGGCCCTTTTATTAATATCCCAATCGAAATTCGCTAAGTCTAGCCTCTGAGAAAATTTTTGATCATGTATAACTAGCAGTCCAACTTTTACTAATCTTTTAATGCACTCTGAGACTTCACTTTTGCCTATAACAATCGATTCAGCGAGTCCTCTAACTGACAAAAGGTGTTTGATTGATCTTTTTAAGTAAAAGTCAGAGTAGTCGTTACTGTACTCACTACTGAAATTAGATGAGGTACGTAATTCATTTTGAATAGAAAGTAACTTTACTAAAACAAGAATATCTTGAGATTTAAGCATTTTATTTCACAGTGTCCGCTGTCCTAGGACAAAATGATATATTGATAATGAGTGCATATAATTGCAAGTGTTATTTGAAAATAAAAAAATTATGAAAATTTCCGTGGTGATCAGCCAAATTAGCTGGGTTTCTGTAGTCTAGGAGTAGTATTCGGTAAACGTAAGAAATAGGTTCTTTACCTGATCTTAAAGGATGAGCACTTTTAAATAATATTTACGATATTATGTTTTTTTCATTGGGGGATTAAGATTTGAAACTTAACTACTTTACTTATTGTTTTGAAAAATTTGAAGATAAAAGCCAATTTAGAATGGATATTAATGACTTCATTAAGTCTTCTACTTCTAATGAAGCCTTGCCATTTGCTAAACAAAATAGGCATTCAGGGGAAAATCTTTATTTACTGCCAGTTTTAGAAAACTTTTATTTGTTTGTACAAACTAAAGATAGAGAAATTATTAAAAAGATTGAAAAAAAAGAAGATGAAATTAAAGCACATGAAATTCAATCTTTATTGAATGAGGATGAGAGCTTGGGGTTTGCATCTTATGTTTATTTTCATCCGACTCTTAGAGTATTTGGTTTTGCATCAAGAGTACTTTCCCCTAAATTTACAGCATTTCAAATGTATATAAACAACCTACTTGTTATGCTAGAAATAAGAGATATTAGTTTCCTGATTCATCCTTTAAAAACTGAAATTACAACGAATCAAGCCATGACATTGCCCTTTATTGGAACTACAAGATTTTTAGTGAGAAAGGATAGTAGCTTGGGTGAATCTTTTAAAGAATTTTTCCTAGGCTCTACAAATCCTAATGATTTAGAGGTTATTGAAAGTTTTGAAGTCATTGTAAAACCTGCACCTCGAAAAGCTCTTACTGACACTATAAAAAGACGACTGGCGTCTATAGATGATGACGGTATTAAAGGCATTATCTTAAGAGGTAAACAAAATATTGAAGATAACGTGAAGGATTTCTATATCCATAGTGCAGGTGCTTTATATGATGAGATCAAAAATACAGAAGAAGCCCAAGTTCTCAATGAGATAAAAGAAAAGGTTGAGAATAATGTAGAGCTAGCAGATAAGGTTGAAGAATATGAACAAGAAATCCCGGAACAGATGGATGATCGTATTACTTATCTTTGTAGCCCCGCTAATTGGTCTGCTGATAGAGTACGCTTATTTCAATTACCTCAATAATTTTTTGACATTTAGTTTTCATAAGAATGCCAAAGATTTTTCAACAGCATTATTAAGTTACTCAGTAGCAATGTTTGGGATCGTAGCAATGATCGTAACCTTGATATACGGTTTATCTAAGCCAGGAGTAAATAACTATCGTAAAAAGTATGGAGTACATTTTGCTTCTTTATGGATATCGTGCCTAATTTATCTATCTTTAACAGGTTTTCTATCAGTACTTGGTTTCGCTAAAACAGAAGCTATTCACTTATCGATGTTATTGAAATTATTTGTAGGATTATTCATTGCTAGCTTCATACAATCACTTTTAACTATCTTTGTAGGTATTGGAATATTGGTAAACAGCAACAAAGTCGCATAAATCCTAAAGTTTAATTTTTCTAAAATTAACATAATACGGATTATTTAAATCCATTTATGTTAGAAAATAAAAAACCCCAGCATCCTGCCGGGGTTTTTTATTGGAACATTAGGTCTCTGTACTCTTGCGTGTCTTATATAGCGCCATCCTGGTGCTTATTTTTTATTATATGGAACTTCCTGTTCCTGACCATTCAATCATATGAAAATTCCAGTATTCCGGATAGCCGCAAAGGGCCGAGTTTCATGTACGCCAGGGCGTACAAAATAGCCTAAATTTTATCCACAGCAATTGGGGATAGTTTCACAACCTAGATCCGTATGAAATGGGCACTACTTGCCAAATTGATGTTTTTTTAACCAAATTTACTGGCAAAATGTTACAGATTCGCTTAAAAACTCACCAACTCATTACAAAAGCCGATTTTTTGCCTTTTCTTGGTCATGGCTAAATTTTTAAGTCATTGATATCTAATTTAATATACAAGTGTACTTCGTATAACGCCCATTATGTTAAATAAAAATGAAAACCTATTTTCAACTTTAAATTTTAAAGTTGTTGACTTCTTTCTATAAATTAATTAAATTTAATTTAACTTTTAAAAGGTGATAATCATGAGTCTCATAAAAAAACTTCACAATAAACAAGCTACGGAAACCAAAATGATTTCAACATCAGTAAAAATCCCTCAAGTTATGGATGAAATAATTGCAGATTTAGCTGTATTTTTTGATTCAACTAAGCAAGAAGTAATTCTTGATCTATTATCTGATGCAATAGATAACTATAAAGCTGAAGAAAAAAAGCTTTTGGAACAACAAGAAAATGAGATTGATGAGGATGAAAATAGTTCTATAACTAATCAAGAAAATATTGCTATTAATCATAATTATTTTCTTTTAAATACTTGTAAACGGTATTCAATAGATGATCATCATTTCATGATTAATAATGGATATGCGGCTGCATTTGATGATGGATATAAACAACAAATAGAACGAATTAAAAAAGGAGATGTTGTATTTTTATATGCTAACGGAAAAGGGATTTCAGGCTACGGTATAGCATCAGGTCAAACCATAAAAATTGAGCATGATGGTGTACCTGAAAATTGCTACTATCAAGTGCTAGAGGACTATCAACTACTAGATACGCCTTTAAAAGCAAAAGATATTCGAGACATTTGTAGTAGAACTCCAGTATTTTTAAAGACACTGTCTAAAATCAATGAAAAAGATGGTCAGATTATTTACAATAATTTGAATAATTAATTATATAAAACAGCCAATTAGAATTAATTGGCTGTTTTAATTTAGGGATAGGATCAAAAATGAAAATAGGTATTTTTTGGTTTTATAGCGATAAAATTATAGGCATTGCGCATGAATTTAATTCTAATGAAAAGGATTCTATTGGGTTAATTGATAGTAAATATACACATGTGGAATATTGGGAGAGAATCAAAGCAGATATCCCTGAATTACGGTATATGGAATATGATGAAGTTCAAAGGGGAAGAGTTATTTTTGATATCAATAAAAATAAATTGATTATTTATCTAGATAAGAAATTATTAATTAAAGGTAAGGTGTCAAAAATTTGTGAGTTTTTTGATGCTGAATATGATGTGAATACAGTATTACGCTTAGATCCTCATTATAGAACTTAGCAGAACACTAAATTTTGATTAGAAAGATTTTCTAAAATTAACATAATACACCTTATACGAAATGTGTTAAAATTCTTGTGAAATTTCAAAGTTTTAGTTTCAAGTTTATAGCCCGTTCATCCCTGTTCGGGCTTTTTTTATGATTTTTCACGTTCCACGCTCAATAAGTGAGCAGTGTTCCACGACCTTGTGTAGCTCACATTAACCATAGGGAAAGAAAAAACGGCTCAGGAAGCTACGTTTTTTAGACTCAGGTTCAACGTGTTCAGGTACAGGAATGCGCTTCTTAGGTGTTTGGATCTCAGTCTGAATCGCAGCTTCTTCTTTTGGAATTTCAACGGTCTCTTGAGGTATTGCGACTGGTGTCGGATCTTCTACCTTTGGAAGTTTTGGGGCTTCCAATAGCCGTTGCATCGCTTCGATTTGTTCTTGGTAGAAGATTTCTCTCTCTAAAGACTGATGTTCTCGCAAAATTGATTGATTTAATTGGCGTTCAAGCATGTCAACTTGACGTTTTAGCATGTCAATTTCTGTTAAGTTTTGACTGTCAGTTGATTTACTTTGATTGACAGTTACATCTTTGTTTTGTGGTTCTCCAAAGACTCTAAGTGCCTCTGAAAAGTCAATCAAACCATCTGAACTTTTAGATAAATTTCCTTTATTAATATGAGCATATATAGCTTGTCGTGAATAGCCATATAGCTTTGCAAGTTCCGATACTGATAGCTTTTTCATAGTTGTAAAGTTGTTATCAAGTCATGTTAATCATTTACTATTCAATTGACACTGTCAATTCAATTCATTATTTGAAGCCTAGCTGTTTTAAGTACTGGGTGTATTCTTTTACTTTTGTTGGATCTCTTAAATGTTCTGAGATGCGTTTAGCGAAATCTTCGTAGCTTTCACCTACTTCACTGTATTGAGATGCAAAAGCAAGGTCATGAGCAAGTTTATTTGAAAAAAAATCAATTTGGTTAATAGTAAGAGACTTTTCTTTCTTCTTTTCTTTAGCTCGATTAGAAGTTCCTTTTTTTTCAATTAGGAATCTAAAACCTGTAATTTTTTTTCCATCTTTAATATTCGAGAAGGACACTTGCAATTCAGTAGATTTATTTATTTCTGAAATAGCAGGTACGATAACTCTTTTTTTTAAGTTCCAAAGTAAGGAATATTTATCTTTTAGCTCAAATATATTTCTGAACTCTTCTTCTTTAAAATCTCTGTGTCCTATACTTTCATATTGTTTTAATAATTGATAAAGCTGGATGGAGTGGGATCCTTTTAGCTGTAAAACTTCTTTAATTGTAAATTTGGTATACGGATGATTGTTGTTAAATATAGACAACATAAACAGGACTTCATTTGTGAAGTAAAAGCTTATTTTTCCATCACCATATTCAATACGAATAACCCAGTGAACAGACACTCTATTACCTTTCGTATTGATATAAGAAAAGTATCTTCCACGGAGGTCATCAGCCGCTTTTTTTAATTGAGAATAAGCACTGCCTATTTCGATATTACATGCTTCTGCAAAGTCTTTAGCTGTAATAGTAAATTTACTAGATTCATTCATTGGATTAAGACGAACGATTGGGCTAGCTAGAATAAAAACCCTTTTTTCATCGATAGACATGCTATTCCAGGCTTCAATCATTCTATTCTGCATAACTGTATACTCTGCAGGATATTGAGCTATTGGCTTCTGAATAGGGTATTCATGATCATCAACTACTAAAGTATCTAATTGAGAATCCATATTTTTTAAATTCATACAAATCTGACAGTGTATGAATATATGTGCTGATAATAGTAAAGTCAAACCTAGAAAAATGTATGATTATTCTTTTGTACAGTGATTTTTTAATTTTTTAATGTTCATTAAAGGATAAAAAAATTATCTGTTCCTACAATAGGTGTATGAAAATCAATCTAATCTAGAAGTTAAAAGTATAAGACTTAAGCAAAATAAGTTGTGAAAGAACCACGGATATAGAATATTTTTCTACCTAGGTAAAAGTATGAAGACCTAGGTAAAAGTATGAAGATATCTAGGTAAAAGTATGGAGATACCTAGGTAAAAGTATGGAGATACCTAGGTAAAAGTATGAATTAATAGCTTAGAACCTTTGCTATATCTGCATTACAAGCTTTCTAAAAGTATTAAAAGTATTAAAAGTATTAAAAGTATTAAAAAATCTTTCTATCTTAAAAATTGCCCTTGGTTTTCGCTTCGCTCAAACTCTATTGAATCTCGCTTTCGCTCGATTCGTCGGGGCAATTTTTGGTTAATTCCTAGATAACTTTAATAAAAAGCAAAAGCAACTCGGAATTCGCTTCGCTCATAAGCTTTTTTACTCGCTACGCTCGTTCCAAGATCAACGGTTAGTAGTTCGCACCCATACGGGATGCTCTGATTCTGAGTTCTTGACACTTAGGGGAGCTTGTAATCAGGCAAAGGGATAAGCAAATTTTCTGAGTTCGCTCGTAGACACTCGCTCTGATCACTCCTCTTAAGAGCAAAAGAAAAGCACAAAGCGAACGGAGTGTGAGCGACAAGGAAAAATCTCAATCTCAAAACCTACTCCCTCTGATAACCAGCTCCCATCTAAATTTTTCCGGGAGTAACCGAGCTACCCCCGAAGGGGTGGCGACTTCCCTTCTCGATACGCGTAAACAGTGGCCAAGCTCCCCAGTCGTCACTACCTTTAAGTAGTGACGCTCTGGGAAAGCACTGTAAGAATTTAGATATAAACCTTTTTCTTGAACATTATATTCACGTGATTTGATCTTTTAATTTTATTCATTTACGATCGAATCTTATCTTTTCGCTCTTTTTATAGCATTTCAATGTTGTTCATTTAAAAAACACAAAAATTGCAATAAACATAAAATATCAACATTTTACATGCTTGATTGAAACCTTCGTTTTTTGTTTATGAAGTTTTTCTCCTCTGACCTTTCAACACTTTATTGTTTTCCACATTAAAGATGGTCATTAACACTTACCGTGTGCGGATGCGATTTTCGATTTTGCTTGTTTCTTAAATAGATTTGTTAAAAAACCTATTTCCACTTTTTTCCAAAACTCAACTTTTGGGAATTATTTAAATTTTTTTTTGTATGCTCTAGTTTTATAGATAAAAATGGAGCTCAAAATGAGTATTTTTTCACGGTCATTTCGTCAATATTTTCATCCAAATCACGCGATTTTACAGCGTTCTGCTGTTGAATATTTTGATATGACTGCGTACATATCATTAATTTTCAACGATGGACAAAGAACATTAAAAGCAAGTGAAATTAAGGAGTTTTCATTTTCTCAAAGCTTAGACTGTTATGTTCTGCTGATTTCTGAAAATAAGTGCAGTGAAACAAAAAGAATTCATAAAGCATGCAAAGCTGAAATTGAGAAATTGCAGCTTCTTCTTGATGACCTCATTTATGAACCGGCTTGAATATCAACTCATGCAAATTTGCCGTCGAAATCATGACGGCTCATTTGCAACTCAATCGAATCGGCGTGAAATGCTGTCGCTTTTTTCAAGAGAACTTAGAGAAATTGGATATAAAGTCAATAACTTAAAACCTCATGATTTAAAAGGGCGGCATGTAAACACACTCATTAAAAAATGGCAAGTTGAAGGGAAAAGTACAGGAACGATTAAAAATCGGGTGGCTGTTCTGCGTTGGCTTTTTGAAAAGATTGGGAAACCTGAAGTAGTTAAAGGTAACGCTATCTATGGCATTGAAAATCGTCATTATGTAACGAATAAAAATAAGTCGATTTCTTTAAATGACCTAGATTTATCAAAAATTGATCCTTTTATTGCGCAATCTCTACGTTTACAAGAAAGTTTCGGGCTTCGACGTGAAGAAGCTATGAAATTCCAGGCAGTATTTGCACTGGATGGCCAAACCATTGAAAATGTGAAATATATACGATTAAAAAGCAGTTGGACAAAGGGTGGTCGTGCTAGAACTATTCCTATTTTTTCTGAAAAACAGCGGCAAGAATTGCGAAATGCTGTTGCTTTAGCTGGAACTGGGTCTTTAATTCCTCCCCAAAAAACTTATAAGGCGCATCTTTCTAACTTTGAAGCAGTAACGCACCAGCTTGGTGTAGGGCGGACACATGGTCTGCGTCATAACTATGCGCAAGAACGCTATTTTTCATTAATGAATTTTCAATGCCCCTCTGTCGGCGGGTATCGGGAACTTTCTATGCAAGAAAAAGTACAGGACAAAGTTGTAAGGATGCAGATTAGTCAAGAATTAGGTCACAGTCGATTAAACATTACTTCAATTTATCTCGGATCATGGAGTAAAAAATAATGGGAATTGGGGCAGAAATTCGAGAGAAACTACCTCTTTGCGGTCGTTGTATTAACTGCAAGTTATTAACTTGGAATGAGAATTCCGAACTTAAAACAAGTCAAACCTTAATAAAATTTAAGAGTTTAGAATCATCGTATTACTACACTGTTCGGTGCTCCTGGCTAAAAAGTCCAGTATTGGAGCCACAATATTTAGATATTTGTGAAGGTAGGCAGGAACATAAATGAAATTCAATTTATCATTGTTATTAATCATCTTTATTGCTTTTGCTCTTTTTGTCGCTACATACCTTATGACAAATGCCATACTTTCCGAAACTTTCGGAAAAATAAGACAAGATGAGTTAGATGACATAAAAAAAATAGCTGCTAAGTTAGCATTAATCCCATTCTTTATTGTTTTTACTGTTTTTGCATATTGTTTGAAAGCATATTTCGATCTTTCCAATTTGCATTTCATCATTCTGTCTTTATCTGCATCAGTATTATTCTTTTTAGCGATTTACTTCGGTTCTCAATTTATTGATCCAAAGAATATTGATAGGAAGCGAAAAAGTATTGAAAAAAAGGAGTCTGCCGAAGGTCTTGGAACACTTTTAAATGCAGTACAGCCAACGCAAGATATAGGAAGCCCCTTAATCTCTTACGTTTACGATGATCAACTGGAAATACCAATTTGGAATGCTCTAAGAGTAACTAATGAAGATAGAGGTATTGTTCTAGGTTTGCCAGGTTCAGGAAAAACAACGTACCTTGTGACACAAATTATTGATTGGATGAGATCAGGGCAAAGCTTTGTTGCCACTGATATCAAGCCAGAAATTTGGGCTATCTTGAAATACAATAATGTTTTTGAGCAATTTGGCTACAAAGATTGGGTCTTTAATCCAACTGATATAAATGCAGATCACTATAATTTATTTTCAGAAGTCCATGATTCATCAGAACTTAACGAAGTTCTAAATATCATCATCTCTGATACGGATTCAGCAGATGCAAAAGTATTTAATGACAATGCAAGACGCTTATTAAAAGCTGTTCTCATAGAATTGGGATCTCAAGCATCTTTGCCGAGTGCGCAGTGTTTTATTAACTCGATGGACGATAATACAGAGTTATTAAAAGTCTTGCGACAGTCAGGAAATGAAACAGTTTCAAGTATTGCGAAAGACATTACACGTACAGCAAAGAGTGATAACTTACTTGCATCGATCATGACAGCAGCTTCAAAAGCATTTGATTTTCTTGATGATGAGAGGATTAGAAAAGCAATCTCAGATAATGCTGAGGGCTTTTATTTAAAAGATGTCCTCATGCAGCCAAAGCAGGCAGTTTTTTTGCAATTTGATCAGCAATATAAGAGTTCAACTGCCACGCTCTTTGGTGCAACTGTGGCGCATATCATGCGTATTTTACAAGCGAATCAAAACCGTGGAGCAGTGTTCCTCGCACTTGATGAAATTATTAATTGTGCTCCTATCCCCAAATTCACTGATTTGCTTAATACGATACGTTCTGCAAATATGCCTACTTTCCTGTATCTGCAATCATTAGAGGGCTTAAATCGCTTGTATGGAGCCAATGTGGATAAGTTATTCTTAGGTTCGAGCAATTATAAGGTTGTTTTTAAGATTGGTGATATTTCGACGGCTGAAGAATTTAGTAAGTTAATTGGGAAAACTGAAACGACCTATTACAGCTATTCTGAGAATGTTGGCCAAGGTGTGAGTAGTAATGAAACGAAGACTCAGAGTACATCATCTAGCTATTCAGAAACGACAAAGTTTGAATATATCATCGAGTCTGATGAGCTAATCAAATTACCTGAACATACGGCTGTAGTAATGTATAACGGTACGTTTGGGACTTTGGAAATGCCAAAATATTGGGAGTTTTTTGATACTCCAATACGTATTAAAAAGGCGGGACCAAGTGACTATTTGAACTACAAAAAAACGGCTATATAGCCGTTTTTTTGTTATCTAGTGGGTTCTAACAATTGAATTTCGTATAAGAGATTTTATGTTAATCAGATGATCAAAAGGCCCGTGAATAGGGTCTTTTGTATAAGGTGTATTAGGCTTTGTTGCACAAAGATTTCATAACTATATGATTTTAAAAGTTTTGATTATTTTTTGATCCAAAATTAAATTTATTTAAATCAGATGCTTACATATTTATGCAACAAAGCCGTATTAAGGGAAGCTACTAAAGCACTACTAAGTATAGATGGAGTTAATAATGCTATAGCTTTCCCTCGTAGACAAGATAAATCAATATATAACAATATATTAGACTCTTATAATATATTTAAAAGTATAAATAATAAACATAATTATTTTCATGATTTGAGCGATCAATCACAGCTAAAAGATGCAGTTCACAGATATAGTTACCTATCTAAAGATCAAACAAAGACAGAGATAAATGCTTTAAAAGGTATTCGATTAACGCAATCAAAAATACCTAAAGCTAGCAAAACTAAACAAGGACAAAAGATTAGAAAAATTAAGTTAAATCATAATTAGTACTTATTACATTCTGCTTTAGGTTTAGTAATACTAATTACTTTAGTAATATCAGAATAAAAATTTATTTCACTTGCTATTTCAGGAATAATTAACTCTATATTTTTTACCATTACAGTAGCAGTACCTACATAGCTACAGTTATTATTAATTTTCTTTGGCATCAGTTTAATTATATTATTTACAACAATAGGATCTTTTATATTATCAACTATGCTAGACCAATTTGTAAGATCCTGAAATGAGCTTTCTTTCTTTGAATAATTTATATATAAAACAGGTTCATCATAAGTATCAAGCCCGTAATTGTATTTTACGGTTACAGGCTTTAAAGCTTGGTATTTTTTTATAGTAGCAGGTGGAAAACTTGGATCAGGCTTAGCCATTTTTATACTTAAAAGCTTAAATGATTCAGCTTGGGTGCTTAAAGAAATTGCAAATATTAATGGAATAGCAGTTAATATCTTATATAGTTTCATTATTTGTTTCCAAAATTATTTATTAATACTTTACACATAAAGGCTTTAATTAATACTTTTCAACTATATCTACTTTTATCTTATACAAACATATTTCTGTACTGCTTAAAAAACCTTTTGCTAGGCTCTCATTGAGGCATAGGTATTATTAAGAGTGAGTAGTATAATTCCTAATAGTATTTTTAAGCTTTTGAGTTTAAAGGAAATTACTATATTACCTATTTTCATTCAATAGAATTATTAGTTTTTACTACTCTATAAACGGTAGCAATACCACATCCTATGGCTTTAGCTATTTCTTCTTTTGTTAATCCTTTTTCATTTAATGCTTTAATTCGCTCATGTTTAGCAGTATCAGCTTTCTTTCCTGTAGGCTTGTATCCACTTCTTTCCAAACCCTGCTTAATACGTTCTCTACGTTTGTCATTATCTAGTCGAGCCATAGTAGCCAATAGGTCTATAAGCATGTTGTTTACTAAGTGAAGAATAGAGCTTGTAATTGTATCGGTTGAACTAATAAGCATGTGTGTAGTTGGTAGATCAGAAACAACTAGCTTCAAACCTTTTTCTTTTATACGCCCTTTCAATATATCAAAATCAGCTTGAGAGAGCCTAGATAAACGATCTACGCTTTCAACTAGCAATATATCGCCGTTCTTCGATTCATCTAATAACTGATTTAAAATAGGTCTATCTAGCTTTGTGCCTGATTCATTCTCAATATATTCCTTAACATCACCTTTACTGGCTTTAGCAAACGCTCTTAAATCATCTAATGCTCTTTCTGCATCTTGATCTTTAGTACTGGCACGTACATAAATTCTAGTTGTCATTTCTCATTTAATCTTATTTATTTAAGTATTATGATAATACTATCATTAGATTAAAATATATAGTCTAATGATAAAATATTTATCATTTAATTTTATTATCTTTTACCTATAGTACAATGATAAAATAATTGCTAATTATTTAATTTTCTATATAATTATTCACTTATCTAATTATTAGTGTACTTTAACTTGATTGATAAAACTTTAAAAAACTACTTGATTCATATAGTTTGTGGGATTGTTTTTACATTCTTAATTGTATGTTTACAAGGAGTAGCACTTAACAATCGAATATATTTTTTAATTCCAATATTAACTTTTAGCATGTTTTTAGTTTGTATATATATATTGGTAATAAATCATATTTTTATGATGAAGAAAAAGTATATAAAAACAAATATTTTAAATTGGTTACTTACTATCTTCATTATTTTTCATATTGGCAGCACTATTATTGAACGTGGCTATGACTCCATACCTGCACCTATTGCTTTATTAGCTTCATTTATTGCTGTTTTTATGAGTTTTAAACAATCAATAATTAAATAAGAGTACAAGATGTGTTTTTAATTATCCTTATACGAAAAGTTGAAATTAAATTTAGGTTTTTTCTATTTTTAACTCTTTATTTTCTCTCAGTTAGTGTATCTGCCAATTATTCGAAAGATTTTATAAGTACAAAATGTGCACTAAGTTATTATCAGACTAATATTAATGGACAGTGTGAGAATCTGGCAAAAGAAGGTAATAAGCTTCAAGTTTGTAGTGTTCTTAGAGGCTTTTCTAGATCTATGTATAGTAGAAAATATGTTAAGAATACGACTAAAGATCAAATAACAAAATATGCACCTATTGTTAAAACGAATCCTTCGAATCCTAAATATTACAACTATTATTTGTTGGCTAAACCTAAAGTTATTCAGCACTTATATAGTGTTAAAAATGTTAGTGAGGAGGAGTTTGTTTCTGATTGGTTTAAAAGCTGTATGAATGATAAATTTTCTTCATTTTTTAGCAAGTAAGGGCTTAAGTTAAATAATAGGTTCTATTTAGATATCTGTATGTAAATGAAATCGTATAACTACCCACAAATTTTAATTCTATTCACGTACAGGCTTCAAAATTAGCCTAAATTACCCAACAGATCGCATCCTTGCCTTAGGAAAAACACTAGTATTCCATGAATCTGAGAAATACTTATGTGGTTTAAGGATGTTGTGTCTGTTCTAGCAGTATTTGAAATAAGCTTAAACATTCTTTCTATGTTCAATAGATTGAACACATTAACAATGTTCACACCTTTGATCATGTTAATAGTTGTATGATATTGTGTAATAAAGTAGAACAATATTGAACAATTATGAGCAAGCTATCTATTAATCAGGCTAGTAAATTATTTAAAGTCAGTCGTAATACTATCTACGCTAGAATCAAGAAAGGTGAGATAACTAAAGACAGTGATGGCTTTGTTTCTGTTCAAGATATGGTTAGATTATTTGGCAATAGATCAGATAAGAAAGCAACAGAAAAAGCAGTTAAAGAATTATTGGAAAGTGCTGAACAACCGATACATAGCATTGAGCAACCAACTGAATATAAAATTAACAATAATGAACAGATATTTATTCAACAGATTGAACAACTGAAGACTCAGGTTGAGCAGTTAGAGAAACAATTAGAATATGTTAAAGCGAATGAAGCATGGCTTAAGCAACAACTAGATCAAAAGCTAATTGAGCATAAGAGCTACGAAAAAAAGGGTTTATTAGGGCGTTTATTTGGATAAAGCATTTGATCTGTGATACAAATATTTCAAACATGAAAAAGCCCATATTTCTTCCCTCGCCAAAGTTTAGAAATACAGGCTTGAATCCTTTAGACAACATTTGCATGTAGCCTGTGTTCATAATACAGATTACAAGTGCATTTGCAAACAGTGAAGTTATGCAATGCAACAATTATTATTAGGCTTAGAACAATTTACAAGCAATCTCCCAACTAAACCGTATTGCTCGGATAATCTGCATTTGGGGCTACAGATTCGCCCTAAAAATATAGCACTACTTAAGCGCTATATTCAGCCTAATCACCCTTATTACACGCATTTCTTTGTTTTTGATTTGGACTATCCAACAGCTTACATTGATTTCTTTTATTCAATGGTGGGTGTACCTGTTCCTAATTTAATTGTAGAAAATCCTGAAAACGGACATGCTCACTACATCTATAAATTACTGACACCTATCTATCAGACTAACGCAAGCAACGATAAGCCCATAAAGTACGGTAATGCTGTTTATACGGCTCTTAGAACTGCATTGAATGCAGATATTAACTACAGTGGGTTAATTACTAAGAACGCTATACATCAGCATTGGCGTACCCATGTTCTACGTGAACAACCCTACACACTTGATCAGCTCTCTGAACGCTTAGATTTAACAACAAGTCAAATTAATAAAGAGATCAAAGTTGATGAAGCTGTAGGGCTTGGTCGAAACTGCTGTGTATTCCATACAGTACGACATTGGGCTTATGTTGAGGTACGACAATACAGAGCTAAGACGTTCAATCAATGGCTTGAATCGGTCATTGCTCAATGTTGTTCTGTGAATGCTCAATTTTCTGTACCGATGCAGTACAACGAAGTTAAAGGCATTGCAAAATCTATTGCTCGTTGGGTATGGAAACGTGATGGCTACGCTTACCAAGAGTTTATTGATCGTCAGACACGTAAGGGGTCTTTAGGTGGAAAAGCTAAAGGTGAAGCATATAACGATAAACGTAAGCAAGCAGTACGGTTGAAAGCTAAAGGTATGAGCAATACAGACATTGCAGAGAAGCTAAAAGTATCTCGTAGATCTGTAATCTACTGGTGCAAATAGCCTAAATCAGATACTAGCTCTTTTGGGGCTTTTTATTTCTATTGTTGTGTTTATCTAGTCCTTTTTTCACAGAGTAAATGGACACTAGCGGAGCGGGCTAGTTATACATGCTGTTCATTTTTAAATCTTTTATTTTTTAGATGTGCTTTCTCTCTCCTCTCATTTGCGTTCTCAGAGGCTTTAGGTGTTGCCAGCTACCCTAGTACGTGATGCGTGGCTGTAGCACTTCTGCTGGCCTCCTATGATGTTTTGTAGGGTTGTTTAATGCTGGTCTAGACCCTTTTGATTTTATATTTTTTAAAACTGGACTTGTACTAAGCTGTACGACTGATTTCTATTGCTTTGGTGTTTATAGAAACAGAGTACAGCTTAGTACAAGTAATCAACCGACTGATCTAAGTTAGCTACAAGATTGATAGGTACAGAGGGCGATAGAGTTTTTATATTCATTTGAGCTTTGGATACTTTTTTGAAGTTTCAGGGAGATAAAAAAATACCCTAGCAATACGGAGTATTTAAACTCGATTGGAGGGTATGGGGGCACTATTTTGAGTATGCCCTCCCCACTTAGATAAAATGTTAGTCCTATAAACACTAGGAATTATTTTATAATAAAGATTGTGTGAAAGTTCTATAGACTTTTCCTTCAATGGAAGAAAAATTGAAGCTAAATATTTTTTCTATTAGTACATACTGTTTTGTTTTTTTGTTCTGTTATTTGGCAGAGAGTCAAGATTTCATATAATCAATATTTTGTATATGTTTCAATGGTATATAGAATATTTGATTTGACAATATAGCCTAAATATATTATTTTTTATCAAAAGTTTAAGACGTGACTTGGACAAAACTTTCTATCATTTTCTTAGGTGGATAGAAAGAAAAACAGTAGTAAATTTCAGTGAAAAATTAGTCTGTTTTTACCTAGAATTTTAGGGATTTTATTAAAGATATATACTATATCCCTCTATAGATAATAATTAATAATAAGGATTAAATATGCCAGTTACATTAAAATCAGTGGCTAAGAATTACACATATAATACTAACTATGATCTAGATGCTAGACGCTTCCAAAGCATTATTAAAGTATTAGAGGAAAGCAGAGATAACCTAAATAAACCACAGGTAGCGCATATCGCTATACAGGTGGATGATCCTAACTTTGATAAGACTCAAGTTAATTCAACATTAACCAAAGTATTAGCTAAGCAGTTAAATACAGGATTTGGATACTTTCTAGCTTTAGAATGCAGTGAATACTCAAGGTTTCATATACACATTATGCTTACCTTTAGTACTGGTTCTAGTTTACCTTTCACAGTATTAAAAGAGTCTACTAAAGCGTTACTAGCTATAGATGGGGTTAACAATGCTATAGCTCTACCACGTAAACAAGATAGATCAGTACCTATAGATACATCGGATTACTATAAGCAATTTAAAAATATAGATCATAAACATGATTATTTTCATAACTTGAAAGATGAATCACAGCTAAAAGATGCAGTACATCGATATAGCTATCTATCTAAAGATCAAACAAAGACACAAGTAGAAGCTTTAAAGGATATACGACTAACACAGTCAAAAATACCTAAAGCTAGTAAGACCAAACAAGGTCAGACAGTAAGAAAAAAGTAAGCATCCGGCTAACACAGCCTTACCAAGCGATCCTATAAGCCTTAATTTAGTTCCCACCTAAAAACAAGTGGGGACTTAATCCATGAACATGGATATATATTCAGCAACACCTCCTGTTGCTAAAAAACGCCGAAAATACAGCAAAGAATTCAAACTCAGTATTGTCAATGCCTGCAAAAATCCTAATACCTCGATCGCTTCGGTCGCACTGCAACATAGTATTAATGCCAACCTTGTCAGTCGTTGGATCAGGATCTTCAGCCATCATGAGGGTGCCGTGCAGGATCCTACTCATGTGAATCCAGCATTTATTGCTTTGCCTTACACTGCTGCAATCAGCCAACCTATTGATGAGAGGATCACGTTGTGTATCACCGTGCCTCATACGAATAATGATATTCAGCTAAAATGGCAGACATCAGAAATACCTGCCTTGGCAGAATTACTCAAGGCACTTGCAACATGATCCGCATTGATGAAATCTGGTTGTCTACTCAGCCCATGGACATGCGTGCAGGTATGGATACGACCATGGCTCAGGTGGTGAGAGCCTTTGGCTACATCAAACCGCATTGTGCTTACCT
>OERT01000129.1_pt1 | contig 19515 bp, 20 predicted proteins | sample 1540111 | NCBI WGS metagenome assembly OERT01 (sample SAMEA3891235, study PRJEB23780) | metagenome | biome: terrestrial biome; feature: animal house; material: water of meat washing | place: Italy | collected 2015-05-12
GAAGTTTGGTTGAAACTAAGATGCATTGCATCAAATTATTAGGAGATAAACTCAGCGCAAGGAGTTTTGATAGCCAAGTCAATGAGATTCATGCACGTGTAACTGTCCTCAACAGATTTACTGAATTAGGTCTACCACTTACCCAAGTTACGCCTTAAATTTGGCTCAATTAGGGGCGCTTTGCCTTTCAAATCTTTGTGCAACAACGCCCTAAAAATAAAAAAACCAGAAAAAATAGGAGCTTGTAGCTCCCATTTTTTGTTAGCTTTCTAAGTCCCTATGTTAATTTGAAGAATACTTCATCATAACGTCCGAATACAGCTATATTTTTTTGATTTCTACAATATCACTTGATTCAATGAGCGATTGGATATTACCAAATAAACTTTGAATATAATCAGAGGCTATATGGATATCTAAATCCTCCCTGCTACGCCATTCTTCTAAGAAGAAATATCTACTCGAGTCATTTTCGCTAATATAAAGCTCATATTTCAAGCATCCTTCTTCTTGAAGCGTAGGCTCTATTACACTTTTTAAAAGCGCTTCTAACGTCTCTTTTTGATCTGATTTTGCCTTAAAGTTCGCAATTACTGAAATAGTCATTATTTCACCTTTAATTTGTTTTAGAAGTTTTCTAGTACAATTTTGCCTTTTGACTTGCCTGATTCAAGCAACTTATGCGCCTTCTCCAAGTTTGCAGCGTTAATTTTGCCTAGATTTTGGTTGAGGGTACTTCTAATTTTTTGCTGGTCAACTAATTGGGCAACCTGTTGCAATAGCTCACCTTGCTTTTCAATATCATCGGTTTCATACATTGAACGGGTGAACATCAACTCCCAATGGATAGAAATAGATTTAGTCTTAAACGGCATAATATCAAATGTTTGTGGATCATCGATCAATCCAAGCTTGCCTTGTGGTGCAATCAGAGAAACTATTTGCTTGATATATGTTTCTGTATGATTTGTAGAGAATACGTATTTTGGTTTTTCAATGCCTAGTGTCTCGATTTGTGCATTTAAATCTTTGCTATGATCAATGACATGGTCGGCACCAAGTGATTCCACCCAAGATTTCGTTTCTTCACGTGAAGCTGTTGCTATAACGGTCAGATTTGTTTTTGCTTTTAGGAGTTGGATAGCGATTGATCCTACACCACCTGCACCACCAATAATTAAAATACTGCCAACTTCTGTTTCTGAAATTTGAAACCGATCAAACAGCATTTCCCATGCCGTTATTGCAGTTAATGGCAATGCTGCTGCTTCTGCATTAGATACTGTAATTGGTTTAAGACTGATAATTCGTTCATCGACTGCTTGAAACTCAGCATTACTACCATCTCGGGTTAAATCGCCAGCATACCAAACAGAATCTCCTACTTTAAACGAGGTAACTTTTGAGCCAACTTCAATAATTTCCCCAACGGCATCCCAACCTAAAATACGATTATTTGCTTCAGACGAATTTTTTCTCACTTTGGTATCAACTGGATTCACAGAGATTGCCTGAACTTTTACCAGTACATCACGCTCCTTAAGCGTAGGCTTCGCTTTTTCAATATCTACCAATGAATTTTTAAAATCATCATGGTTATTGATAACATACGATACGGCTTTCATAGATTTGTCCTTAACTTTAAAAATATAGTAAAAATGGGAGCGAGGTGCTCCCATTTTTTGTTATTCAATTATTAAAACTCTTGGCTCGTTGGGCGTAAAACAATTTCATTAATATCTACATCCGCAGGCTGTTCAATTGCATAAGCAATTGCTCGAGCGACTGAGTCAGCTGGTATAGCTTGTTTGTAGAAATCAGTAACAAACTCTGAACTTTCTTTATGAGAAGAACCGAATTTTAGTTCTGACTCAATTGCACCAGGCTCAATAGTAGTCGTTCTAATTGTTCCCCCAACTTCATGACGAAGGCCTTCAGAGATGGCTCTTACAGCAAACTTAGTACCGCTATAAACAGTACCTCCTGGACTAAATACTTTTAACCCTGCAACAGATGCGAGATTAATAAAGTGTCCAAAGTTTTGTTTTTGGAAAACAGGTAGGGTAGCTGCTATACCATAAAGAACACCTTTAATATTAATGTCGATCATACGATCCCATTCATCAACTTTTAGCTCACTTAATGGTGCAATAGACATTAATCCAGCATTGTTTACCAATACATCGATTTGACCAAATGCGCTTAATGCCTTTTCAATAAGTGCTTGTACTTCATGTGGTTTGGTTATATCCATACCAATAAATTCAGCTTGACCACCTTCAGCACGAATGTCGTGAACAATAGCCTCTAATTTTTCAGTACGTCTAGCACCAAGTACAACCTTTGCACCTTTTTTAGCAAGTAAGCGAGCAGTAGCTTCACCTAAACCACTACTTGCACCTGTGATAACAATAACTTTATTTTCTATATTATTCATACAAGTAACCTTCAACCTATCTGTCAATCATATTTGATGGATTAAGTATTACAGCCTTGTTAGGTATAATAAATGAATAATATTATCTTTCAGAATTCCTATTTACGGAATAATTACCATAACACAGGATTGGACATGCAGAACAAATTGGAAATGATGCGTATCTTTTGTGTCGCAGCAGAGTCTCGAAATTTTAAAGAGGCAGCAACTCAGCTGGGTATTTCCCCGCAGGTAGTGACACGGGCAATAAAAGAGCTAGAAGAGCAGCGCGGAGAGATTCTGTTCTACAGGAGTACTCGACAAATTAAAATTACTGCTGATGGTGAGCGTTTGGCAAAGCAAGCACGTTTTGCGGTGGGATCGATCGATGCTTTGCTTGTAAAAGACACCAAGGAAAAACGAGATGAAATGCGTGGGACTGTCCGTCTTACTGTGTCGTCTGTGTTAGGGCGTAAATTGGTAGTACCTGCACTAGCAGAATTTGCCACACGTTATCCAGATATTGTCGTGGATTGTGTGCTAACAGATTCACACTCGGATGTGATCGATGAGCGGATAGATATCGGGATCAGATTTGGATTTTTGCCGGACAATCGATATGTGGCAAGGGAATTGGCTAAAGTGAACTTTTATTCTGTGGGTACGCCAGAGTTAATTGATAAGGTTGGAATGCCCAAAAAAATTATTGACCTTGATAAATACCCTCTAACAGCACTAGTCGATCATAAAACAGGGCGTTACTGGCCATGGACATTCACCGAAAGTCGAAGCTTTACGCCATCAAAGCCCCGTTTTATTACAGATGATCTAGAAGCTGAATTTCAAGCTATTCTCGCTGGAGTTGGATTCGGACACATGCCTGGATTTCTAGTTTTGCCGTGGCTTAGGAGTGGTAAGCTCATTCAGATACTTCATGAGGAAACCTCTCCCGTTTGGCGCCTGTATTTATATCGTCCACAGCGGGGCCCGACACCTTTGCGAATCCGAGCATTGTTTGATTACTTAGCGGAAGTGCTGGGCCATATAGAAACCTGAATCAGATGGAACTAACCTTTTTTCTAGAAAGTAGAAATCAGATAAGACCATCATGTATTTAGAGTAACTACAATTTTTCCTATTTGCTGATTTGATTCAAGATAGCGCTGAGCGTCATGCATGTCCTCAAAGTTAAAGCAACAGTCGATCACTGGACGAAGATATCCTGCACCTATACTGCTAAGAATAAATCGTCTGGCTTGCTCCCTTAGAACAGGGTCATGGAGAACCTCAAGGAACAAAAAACCTCGCATGGTTAAGCTCTTGCGTAATGCAACTTTAAGGGGAAATGGTGTGATCTCCGGGCTAAGTGCACCATGCATAACCATAGTTCCTCCCACAGACATCGCTTTTGCAATCTGTTCAATATGCGGTCCTCCTACAGCATCGAAGGCGACATCAAGATATTCTCCACCTAAACGTAAAACAAGCGCCTCATACAAATCTGGTTCATCTTCACTGGCTATAACATTTTTAACACCGAGATCCAGTAAACGTTGCTTTTTCTCTATCGTCTGTGTACTTGCAATGACCTTAGCACCCGCTGCTTCAGCTATCTGTATCGCAGCTAGTCCTACGCTACTTGAAGCTGCTGTGATCAAGATCGTTTTTCCTTTCGAAACTCCACCAGCATGGATTACACCACCCCAAGCCGTCAAATACTGCATCCAGATTGAAGAAGCTTCTTCCCAACTTAAACTATCGGGTTTGTGAACTAAAAAAGTTTCTGGAATCAGAAGCTTGTCCGCATATGTCCCATATTTGGCTAGATTGTCAGTCGGAAGAATCGATACTGCATCTCCTGGAGAAAATTGGCGTACACCTTCACCTATCGCCAGAACTATGCCTGCTCCCTCATATCCCAGACGAGAAGGGAATACTGCCTTTTGAATATAAGTACCACGCCGAAACATTACATCAGCCCGGTTGAGTCCGATCGTTTTCATCTGGATTAGAACTTCTCCTGCGGCTGGTAAAGCAACAGGAAGTGTTTCTAATGTCAGAACATCTGTATCTCCAATACTATTGAAGCGCCAAGTCTTGGCCTGAAGTGCGTTAAATGACATCAATCACGACCTTAATATTGGCAGAGCGATCTTGAACAGCATCATGAGCCTCAATCGCTTGGTCTAGTGTAAAATGACGAGGATCAACAATAGCACGCAGTTTACCTTCCTCAACGAGACGAGTAGCGATCTTAAGGACATCACCATGATGAGAACGGCGATTGCCTGTTAACATCGGCAATAGGACGAATACGCCAGACAGTGTGGCACACCGTAGAGATGAACTCGCTAAATTATGATTACCAAATGCAGCACAGCTGGTAATGTGGCCATAGTGAGTTGTCATGGAAAGTGAAGCTTCGAGTACTGGACCACCCACAGTGTCGTAAACAATGTTAAAACCTTGACCCTCAGGGCTTGCAGCAATAATGTCATCGGAAGATGCTGTTGTGTAATCGAGAGGTGTTGCACCGAGTTCTGAAATCAGTGATTGATCAGCTGTACGACCAGTCGCCCAAACATTTGCATCAAGTGCTTTTGCAAGCTGAACCACCATATAACCAACGCCACCAGCACCACCCTGAACCAGTACAGTTTGCCCTGGTTGGACCTTAGCATTATCCACTAAACCTTCCCAAGCGGTGAGGAACGTCAATGGTAGTACTGCTGCCTCGCGCATAGAGATATTCCGTGGCTTTAATGCGATCAGATCAGCATCTGCTACAACATATTCTGCTAAAGATCCTTGAAGACCACGAACGCCACCAATCAGACCGTAAACTTCATCTCCGACGTTGAAGTGGGTGACACCTTCACCAACAGCAGTGACAACCCCAGCCATATCTGTTCCCAACACGGCAGGAAGCTCTGGCATAGCATATGGTGCTTCACCAAGACGAATTTTATAATCAATAGGGTTTACACCACTAGCATGAATACGTACTAGAACTTGCCCAGCCTCTGGTTGAGGTATAGGGAGTTCTACACGTTTAAATTCATGATCACCAAAATTTTCTAAGATAAGAGCATTCATCATCTTATTCATAGTTATTCCTTATTCTTAACTGGGGGATGATATGCACAGTACCAAAGTAAATTAATCCAATAAATGATATTTATAGGATTTGATAATTCCTAAATAATGAATAATAAATATTATCCGCTCACTAAAGAAGTGGGGTTCAGCGGATGCTTACCGAAAATGAGATCTACACAGACCTCTTTTTTATTTGGGTTTAATATGTGAAATTACTGCTGAGTGTCATCTTCATTCAGAATTTGCCCTGTCTGCTTTGGTGTAATTAAAGGTGCAGTCGGACGCGGTCCTGTATATTGCAAGCCGATACCCGCATAGACATCATCTGCTGCAACTTCGGTTTCAAAACGTTCTTTGTCTCGTTCACGGATTTCTTGGCTAATTTCTTCAACATCACTCTGGTCAACACCCAATTCTTCTAAAATCGCACCGCCAAATAGCATTGCCGACTCGAAGGTTTCTCGAATCATATAATCCACATTTTGTTTTGCTAAATGCAGCGCATGCTCACGGTCATAAGAGCGAACCAGTAACTTGGTTAAAGGAAATTCATGTTGCACCAACTCTACAATCTTATTCGTCGTTTCTTTGTGGTCTACGCAAACAACAATTGCTTCAGCCGTATCTGCTCCCGAGGCATGTAAAATATCTAAACGAGAACCATCGCCATAGTAAATTTTAAATCCAAATCTTTCAGCGTTTTGAATCATGTCGATATCATTATCAATGATGGTCACGTCAATGCCTCTAGCAAGCAGTAATTGACTTGAGACTTGTCCAAAACGACCGAAACCAATTATCAGAACTTTTCCAGAAAGTCCTTCGGCAATCGGGATATTTTCCAAAGAAGTTTGTTCTGTAGTTTGGGTAAAACGTTTAAACAGAATGCCAATGATGGGGGTCAAAATCATTGACAAGACCACAATCGCAGTCAGGTTTGAGCGTTCAACATCACTAATGACTTGAGCACTCATGGCGGCAGTAAAGAGTACAAAAGCAAATTCACCCCCTTGAGCCATCAGTAATGCGCGATCGAGTGCTTCGGAGTGTGAACTTTTGGTCAGGCGTGCAATCAGGTAAATCATGGATGCTTTGACAAACATCAACAGAAGTACAGCACTTAAGATTAACGCCCAGTTATTTTTCACGACGTTAAGGTCTAATGACATGCCTACGCCCAGAAAAAATAACCCGAGCAATATGCCACGAAACGGTTCAATATCCGCTTCAATCTGATGGCGAAAAGTGGATTCGGAGAGTAATACCCCTGCAAGGAATGCCCCCATTGCCATTGATAAGCCACTGACTTGCATCAGTAATGCTGCGCCGAGCACCACCAAAAGTGCTGCTGCAGTCATGACTTCACGGGCTTTGGCTGCGGCTAATAAGCGAAATAGAGGATTAAGCAACCAATAGCCAGCAGCGATTAAACCTGCAATTGAAATTAAACCAATTCCGATGCTCTGCAAACGCGTAGAAGTACTTTCAACTACATGATTCGGTGCGATAAAAGCGACAATTGCCAATAAAGGTACAATCAATAAGTCTTCAAACAGCAGGATCGAGACAATTTTTTGTCCTCGTGGTTGAGCAATGTCTCCACGATCTCCCAAAAGTTGCATCACAATTGCAGTCGAGGTGAGTACAAAGCCCGCAGCACAGACAAAACTCACTTGCCAAGAATAGCCATAGATCAAGCCTACAGCCGTTAACCCCAATGAACAGGCAATAATTTGTAATGTGCCTAATCCAAAAATTTCTTTTCTTAAACTCCATAAATGCGATGGACGCATTTCTAGTCCAATCACAAACAGGTACATCACAATACCAAGCTCAGCGATATGCAGAATAGACGCAGAATCGTAGAAGAATGCCAGACCAAATGGGCCAATAATTAATCCCGCAATTAAATATCCCAATACGGAGCTTAGTCCCAGACGCTTGATTAAGGGGACCGCGATCACTGCAGCCGTGAGCAATATGACAGGGGATAGAAGGCTGATAGATGTGGCTTCTGCACTCATATATTTCTCAGATTGGTATGGGGGTCTGTTGACATTTCAAGTATAGAAAATAGATTCAAAACACAAGTGCAACACGTTTGTAGTTAGTTGAAAATTTAGGTGTATTTGTAGAATCATTAGACATTTCAACTCTCAATTGGAAAGCACACAATTAAGAAATGCCCCCCAACTTTATCAAGATGAAAGATACGAAATTTATGCTACTTTGAAAAGTGATGTGTGCTGAAAAAACAGGAGAAATTGTTACTTATGTTTGGGGCAAAAGAGATATAACTATAGTCCAACGACTGAAGGAAAAGTTGAAACAGTTAAGTATTCACTATACCCGAATTTCAAGTAATCAATGGGATAGTTTTATTACTGCATTTAAAGACTGTCAGCAAAGTATTGGTAAGTTTTTCACTATAGGTATTGAGGGAAATAATTGCAAAATAAGGCATCGGATTAGATGTGTTAGTTCAGTATTGAGTGTGGCTTTAGCAAGAATACGGATATTAATGCTTCTCGCAATATTCTAGCGGTAGGACATACCACTTTGTCTGTGGAGGAAAGATGCGGTAAAGGTCGCTCTGTGAAGCAGAAAGCATGCCTAAATCCGTGAGGAAGTCGCCTAAGAGCTTTTGCTTTTAAAATCCCTGAGAAACATGTTTCGTAAAGAGTTAGTCGAAAGTGGGGGGAGTATGTCAGAAGTTTAATTTTATAAGTTATTGTAAAGATTAGGAAAGTTAATTGTGGTATCCAGTTGCAGAGCCAATAGTGACTTCATTTAATCTCAGCATACTTTTTGAAACACTACCTAAATTTTTAAGGTTTATAAAAAATATTGCTTTTTTTATACTATGGGGTACTATAGTATCAATGCTAGCAAATAAGGAGGTCTGATGCCTAATCAGGTTGACGACAAAAAAAAGATTCTTCTACGCGTCAGAAAGATCAAAGGTCAGACGCAAGCGATTGAAAAAGCGTTAGAAGACAATGTGGAATGTGGTGCAATTCTGCAACAAATATGCTCTGTGCGTGGTGCTATTAATGGTTTAATGAATGAAATGTTGGAGGTTCATTTAAAGGACACATTAGTATCAGGTGAAACCACAGAACAACAACGAAAAGAAGAATTGGCTGAAATCGCCAAGATTCTAAAATCATATTTAAAATAGATCTGTATAAGGAATTATTCCATGAAGTCACGTGCTGCCGTTGCGTTTGGTCCTGGTCAACCTCTTCAAATTGTTGAAGTTGATGTTGCACCACCGAAGAAAGGTGAAGTATTAATCAAGATCTCCCATACCGGTGTGTGTCATACAGACGCATTTACTTTATCTGGCGATGATCCTGAAGGTGTTTTTCCCGCTATTCTCGGGCATGAAGGTGCTGGTGTTGTAGTTGAGGTTGGTGAAGGCGTGACTAGCGTCAAACCAGGTGATCATGTAATTCCACTTTACACTGCTGAATGTGGCGAGTGCGTATTCTGTAAATCTGGAAAATCGAACTTGTGTATTTCCGTTCGCGAAACTCAAGGTAGAGGCGTAATGCCAGATGGTACCACTCGTTTTTCCTACAATGGTCAACCGATTTACCACTATATGGGCTGCTCAACGTTCAGTGAATACACTGTAGTGGCAGAAGTATCATTGGCTAAAATCAATCCTGAAGCCAATCACGAACATGTCTGCTTACTGGGTTGTGGTGTCACAACGGGTATCGGTGCAGTACACAACACGGCTAAAGTACAAGAAGGTGATAGTGTTGCGGTCTTTGGTTTAGGTGGTATTGGTCTGGCAGTCGTACAAGCCGCACGTCAAGCTAAAGCAGGGCGTATTATTGTGGTTGACATGAATCCAGATAAATTTGCGCTGGCAAAAGAGTTTGGTGCAACGGACTTCTTGAACCCTAAAGATTACGATAAACCAATCCAGCAAGTCATTGTCGAAATGACTGGCTGGGGTGTAGATCATTCATTTGAATGTATTGGTAACGTGAATGTGATGCGTGCAGCCCTTGAAAGTGCACACCGTGGCTGGGGACAATCCGTAATTATTGGTGTAGCTGGCGCAGGTCAGGAAATCTCTACCCGTCCATTCCAACTGGTTACTGGTCGTAAATGGCTAGGTTCTGCCTTTGGTGGCGTAAAAGGTCGTACGCAACTTCCAGGAATGGTTGAAGATGCCATGAAAGGTAAAATTCAATTAGAACCATTTGTGACACATACGATGGGCTTGGATCAGATCAATGAAGCCTTTGATCTAATGCATGAAGGTAAGTCAATTCGTACTGTAATTCATTACGAATAATTGCGTCAGACCTTATACTTTTCCATGCATGTGCATCATGAATGACATGCATGGAATCCTCTAAAACGGCACATCATCTGTAAAACAGATCTATCTATGTATCCATCATGTATAGGTTCAACAAACCTGCCTACATTTTAAATCTTTATCAGTATTCTCTGTAGAGAATGTCAGACTCTTTGTTTACTCGATTTCTCATGAAGTCTTGCTCAACATAGGTAATTGATTATGGAAATAATTGAGAAACATGCTTCTTTTGGTGGATCGCAAGAAGTGTATCGCCATCAGTCAATAGCATTAAACTGTTCAATGAAATTCTCAATATATCTGCCACCTCATGACAAAGATGAGCGGTTGCCAGTTTTATATTGGTTATCAGGACTGACTTGCAACGAACAGAACTTTATTACTAAAGCCGGAGCACAAAAGTATGCGGCTGAACATAAAGTCATTATTGTTGCACCAGATACCAGCCCACGTGGAGAGGATGTACCAGATCATGCAGATTATGATTTAGGCCAAGGCGCAGGATTCTATGTGAATGCAACACAAGCACCCTGGTCACAGCATTTCAAAATGTATGATTATATTGTGGAAGAGCTCAGAAATCTGATTGACCTAAATTTTCCGACCAATCAAGTCCAAAGTATTATGGGTCATAGCATGGGTGGTCATGGTGCATTAGTAATTGGGTTAAAAAATCCTGAGCTGTATAAAAGTATTTCTGCTTTTGCACCAATTGTTGCACCTAGCCAAGTACCTTGGGGGAAAAAGGCTTTTACACACTACCTAGGTGAAACCGAAACTTTATGGAAAAGCTATGATGCGATTGAATTAATCAAAAACGCTGAAGTTCATTTACCTATTTTAGTCGATCAGGGAACAGCTGATGATTTTCTTGAAGAACAGTTAAGGCCTAAGCTTCTTAGTGATATTTGTTTGGAACAAGAATATCCTCTTACACTTAACCTAAGAGAAGGGTATGACCATAGCTATTACTTCATTGCGAGCTTTATAGAGAAACATATAGAGTTTCACAGCAAATTCCTAGCTAAATAACTTTCATAGATATGAGGATGTACAATGTTGTTCTTGAATGCTTCTTGAGCAATATAATTTCCAGATGAAGAGGTCAGCTTATAAATCTAAGGTAGAGTCAATTGATCCTTATATAACTAAGATTGAATTTAATCATTTCATATCTTAATTTTTTGATTCAAATGTTATTGATATTAACTTGAATAAATTCATAGCATTATGTCGAAATAAAAACCTAAATTTTGGCTCAGCTATGGGATGTTTTTTAACTTTTATACAACAAAACTTTCTGACATGCATACATTAGCAATGACAGAATCAGTTTAAATTTTAATCAATTGTGGAGTTTTAGTCATGCTTAAAACAGCTTTATATGTCCGTCTTGAAGCTAAACCGGGTAAAGAAGACGAAGTGGAAGCTTTCCTTAAAGCCGGTTTACCTATTGTAATGGAAGAACCTGCGACAGTTGCGTGGTTTGGCCTACGTCTTGGACCTACAACATTTGGTATTTTTGATGCATTTCCTGATGAGGCGGGTCGCCAAGCACATTTATCTGGCAAGGTTGCAGCTGCGTTGATGGCTCAGGCCGAAGAGCTATTTTCAGAGCCACCGTCTATTGAAAAAGTAGATGTTTTGGCGAGTAAACTACCAGCTTAAACCGACGCTTAAATGTATGAGTGTGCTGCCTGAAATTTTGAATGAAAGGCAGCACTTCAACCCTGTGAGGTTTGTCAGAGGCTTTTTATTCAAGTTGGGCTACTTTATTTATTGGCTTAATCTCATCATTTAAATGGGTCAATATCCAGAACAGGGCAAGGTAAATAAACGAATGCAACTATTTACATGCTTTATATTGAACCAATCTATCTAATTTACTGTCGCATTTGTACATCTGCTAAACCGTGCCAATCTGCTTTTAAAATATTTAATCATTGCTATTTTGTATGAGCCATTCACTGTTTCAGCCAATGCGTTCACGACCATGTCAATAGTCATACATGTTGATACCTTCCATCCAACAATCGCTCGTGAAAATACATCAATAATAAAAGTGGTATAGAACAAGCCTGAATGTGTTTAACCATCACTCAAGTCGCCAAGCTGAAATAATTTTTATAAAAATAGACGACTGGTCTATTTTTATGTATAGTTAGCACATGGTGCAGTCAAAAGCCGCAGTGTTGTCCAATTTTTTTAAAGTTTATTTGATGAATAACGGTGGTTTTTCAAATCAATTAACTGATCATCCTAGGATAAAAATATGCTGAATTTTAACTTTTATAATCCGACCCGCATTATTTTTGGTGGCGATACAATAGCTAAAATCAATGACTATGTGCCTACAGAAGCAAAAGTATTAATGTTGTTTGGTGGTGAAAGTGCACGTAAGAATGGTACTTTAGCTGAGGTGCGTGAAGCATTAGGTGCAAGAGAAATTCATGAATTTGGCGGAATTGAGCCGAATCCGAGTTATGAAACCCTCATGAAAGCTGTAGAGCTGATTCGTGAACAAAAGATTGATTTCTTGATGGCTGTCGGTGGTGGATCGGTAATTGATGGTACTAAATTTATTGCAGCAGCAGTCAATTATACAGGGGATACATGGGAGATTTTAGAAACCCATGGTACTAAAATTACCCAAGCTTTGCCTTTTGCGAGTGTACTCACCCTTCCGGCAACTGGTTCAGAAATGAATAGCGGTGGGGTAGTCACCAGAAAATCGACCCAAGCCAAATTGTCATTTAGCAGTCCCTATGTTTTTCCGCAATTTTCCGTACTCGATCCGAATAAAACTTTTAGCTTGCCGACGCGCCAGTTGGCTAATGGCGTGGTCGATGCATTTATTCATGTCATGGAACAGTACTTAACTTACCCTGTGAATGCACAAGTACAAGATCGTTTTGCCGAAGGTCTATTGCAAACTCTGATTGAGATTGGACCGAAAATCTTGGAAGATTCAGCAGATTATGACACGCGTGCGAATTTGATGTGGGCTGCTAGCATGGCACTGAATGGGCTAATTGGAGCTGGTGTACCACAAGATTGGTCAACCCATTTGATTGGACATGAGCTCACGGCTTTATATGGTATTGATCATGCTCGTACCTTGGCCATTGTGTTGCCGTCCAATCTACAAGTGCGTCGTCAAGAGAAGCGAGAAAAATTACTACAGTATGCAGCTCGTGTCTGGCAGATTGTCGAAGGTGATGAAGAACAACGTATTGATACTGCTATTGCTCGTACTCGAGCCTTCTTTGAGCAACTTGGATTGCCGACTCGTCTTAGCGATTATGGACTGGGGGAGACAGATATTGAGATCATCATTACGCAACTTAAATCACACAATCTTACACAGCTAGGCGAACATAAAAATGTTTCATTAGAGATCAGTCGCCAAATTCTCGAGATGAGCATCTAAGCTAAATGCGCGTATCTGGCATGCTCTGACCCTGTAACAATGCTCCTCAATCATGAAAATTATCGGAGAAATAACATGAAAATTTTAATCGTTTTAACCTCACATGATCAACTTGGCAATACTGGTAAGAAAACAGGTTTCTGGCTAGAAGAACTTGCTGCACCGTATTACACCTTTATTGACTCTGGTGCTGAAGTTACGCTGGCGTCGCCTCAAGGTGGGCAGCCACCACTAGATCCGAAAAGTAATTTAGCCGATGCGCAAACTGAAACCACTCATCGTTTTGAAGCTGATCCAACTGCAATGCAAGCATTGGCACAGACGCATAAACTTAGCGAAATTTCTGTAGCTGATTATGATGCAGTGTTTTATCCAGGCGGGCATGGCCCATTGTGGGATTTAGCAGAAGATCCGATTTCAATTTCTCTGATTGAACAGGCGATTCAGTCTGGCAAACCTGTTGCAGCAGTGTGTCATGCCCCAGGTGTTCTTCGTCATGTGAAAGCGAGTAATGGAGCGCCTTTAGTTAGCGGTAAATTAGTGACTGGTTTCACCAATACTGAGGAGGCCGCTGTAGGTTTGACTGAAATTGTACCATTTTTAGTCGAAGACATGCTTAAAGAAAACGGTGGTCATTATTCTAAAGTGGATGATTGGCAAGTATATGTTCAAGTAGATGGCTTGCTGGTTACTGGACAAAATCCAGCATCTTCTGCTGCAACTGCCTCAGCATTACTTCAATTGTTGAAATAAAGAGTAGCTAGTGTCTGTTGTGGTGCTTAGCAGTGAATAAAACTTCTGACGCTGAGCAACTGGCGCAATAAGCAAAATAACCCTCATTTAATGGTGAAGGGCCTGAGTGAATAGCTTTCCTTCCTTTATTTTTCTATATACAGGAAGGAAGGGTATTTTTTTAATTTAGATCAATTAAGTCATGATTACTTGGATACAATGAAATGAAAGACAGCAAACTTTTTCAAAACTTAAGCTTAGGCCCTTATGTTTTGCAAAACCGTATTGTATTGCCACCATTAACGCGGTCGCGCAGTAGTCAGCCAGGTAATATTCCAAATGAATTAATGGCAACCTATTATCAACAGCGTGCCGGGGCAGGATTTATGGTCACCGAAGGTACGCAAATCGAGCCACGTGGTCAAGGCTATGCTTGGACTCCCGGTATTTACAGCCCTGAACAGATTGCTGGATGGCGTAAAGTGACGGAAGCAGTGCATGCTAAAGGAGGCATTATTTTTGCACAACTTTGGCATGTTGGGCGTGTTTCACATACATCTTTGCAACCCGATCATGCATCACCGGTCGCGCCCTCGGCTATTAGGGCTGATAGTAATGTTAAAGTCTTTATTGAGACCGGGCCCAATGCAGGGGCCTTGGCTGATCCTTCCATGCCACGTGCTTTAAGCAATGCAGAAGTTAAAGAATTAGTGCAACTCTATGCTCAAGCAGCACGCAATGCCTTGGCTGCTGGTTTTGATGGGGTTGAAATTCATTGTGCAAATGGTTATTTGGTGAATCAATTTATCTCTGCACATAGTAACCACCGTGAAGATGAATATGGTGGATCACTAAACAATCGTTTGCGTTTTTTACGTGAAGTAGTAGAGGCAGTTGCTGAGGTGGTTGGTGCAGATCGTTTAGGAGTGCGTTTTGCCCCGCTATTTGAAAGTACAGAGGAAGATCGTGTTTACATGGGGTTGGTTGAAGATGATCCACATGTGACTTATATTGAAGCCATAAAAATACTTGAAGAAGTTGGGATTGCCTATTTATCAATTGCAGAAGCTGATTGGGATAATGCACCAGAACTTCCTCATGATTTTCGTAGAGATGTCAGAGACACTTTCAGTGGTCGGATTATTTATGCAGGTCGATATACGGCAGAAAGAGGGACTCGAATTTTAGAGGCAGGGCTGGCCGATTTAATTGCATTTGGACGCCCATTTATTGCGAATCCAGATTTACCCGATCGCATCGCCAATGGCTGGCCATTGAATGCAGTAGATGCAAGCACTATGTATGGTGGGACGGAAAAAGGCTATATTGATTATCCAGCTTACGCAGATTAATATTGACTAAGTGAGTTATTTTGCCAACCTTTGTGGTTGGCAAAATAAGGACTTAGGATTGCTGTTGCCAGCATAACTTCTTCTTAAAACAAATTCTTAAAATTTTTTAGCTGTGTAATGAGCCAACCTGCCAGTGGGAAAGAAATTAGTTGCGTTACTGGCACTAATACTATGACTTCAATCAACACCATCATCGGGAAACTTTGATGCTCAGTAATTGGCTTTAATAAAGTGAGTACCAGTAATAGTGTGGGATATAAGCCTAAATAACCAACTAAAATACGAGTCATGAGGGCTTTAGAAGGAGAATTCATTGTGCGCTATACTCATGGATTGTAAATTGATCTAATAGCAACACAATAATAGGTAATCATTGGACTGCTATCATGAATTATTAATTATGTAGTTGATATTTAATTTTTATGAATCTTCACTTTTTAATAGAAATTTAGTTGCTCTCAGAGCTTGATGTAATGGTGTTTTATCTTTTTGCAACTTACTCAGTAATGCTGCACCTAACCACATTTGGTAAAGTACTTGTGCCAAAGTAGAGGCCTCGGTATCTGCTTGGATAGACTGATCCTGTTTTCCCAAATCAATTAAACCAGCAATACGTTGGATTACATCATCGACGCCAGCGGACATAATGGAGCGCATATCTTCAGATAGATCGGCAACTTCTGCGGCAAGTTTCACAATTAAACAGCTATCCGCCCAACCACACTGTGTTTCAGGATCTTCTATCCATAAATTAAAATACTCAATCAGCTTTTGATAAGGGGATTTATCACAACGCCATACATCATTTAAACGGACTTGGTAATTGTCTACATAATGCTGTACCAATTCACATCCGAAAGCTTCCTTAGATTGGAAATAATGATAAAACGAGCCTTTAGGGATTTCACAGCTCTGTAAAATTTCCTGTAATCCTACGCCAGTAAAACCTTTATGCAAAATCAGGTCTGAACTGGTGTTAAGAATGTGTAAGCGCTTCGCTTCAGACTTTTTAATAGGAGTAGGCTTCATATTAATTATTTACTCTATTGTAAAAAATAGACCAGTCGTATTGTTTTTTATTATAACTCATCTACAATGGATGTAAAGAGATTTTAATCATAATTTTTGATTGTGAAGAGAAATACTTTTAAATAAAACATGGAGTTATATGTGTGAAAACAGTTATTAATCAACGCATCGTTTTAGCTAAACGGCCAGTCGGTGAGCCAAAACACAGCGATTTTCGTATTGAGCAAGTTGAGCTCAATGAACTTAAACAAGGCGAGATATTGTTAAAAACCATTTACTTGTCACTCGATCCTTATATGCGTGGTCGCATGAGTGATGCTCCTTCATATGCAGCACCGGTTGAAATTGGCGAAGTGATGGTCGGTGGAACAGTCAGTCAAGTGGTGGCCTCTAAAAACCCAAAATTCAAAGAAGGCGAGTGGGTTCTTTCCGGAAATGGCTGGCAGGGCTACGCAATTTCTAATGGGACTGCATGTCAAAGCTTAGGTATGCAACCTGAACATCCATCTTGGGCATTGGGTATTTTGGGAATGCCAGGATTTACTGCTTATATGGGGTTGTTGGACATTGGTCAGCCTAAAGCCGGTGAAACTTTAGTCGTTGCAGCTGCAACGGGACCTGTTGGTGCTACGGTTGGACAGATTGGCAAACTTAAAGGTTGTCGCGTGGTTGGCGTCGCAGGTGGGCCTGAAAAATGCCGTTATGCAGTAGAAGAACTCGGCTTCGATGCTTGTATCAATCATCATGATGAAAATTTTGCAGAACAATTACAACAAGCAGCTCCCAACGGTATTGATATTTATTATGAGAATGTAGGGGGTAAAGTGTTTGATGCGGTATGGCCATTGCTTAACTCTGCGGCACGTGTACCGGTGTGTGGTGTGGTTTCCCAGTATAACGCTACCGAGCAAGCACAAGGGCCAGACCGTTTACCGGGCTTTATTTCCACCCTTTTAAAAAAGCGTATTCGCATGCAAGGCTTTATTATTTTTGATGATTATGGCAGTCAGTATCCGGAATTCTATCAGCAAATGTCTGAATGGTTGAAAGACGGAAAAATCAAATATAAAGAGCATATGGTGCAAGGTTTAGATAACACGATCAATGCTTTCAATGGTATGTTGAAAGGCGAAAACTTTGGCAAAGTGGTTGTAAAAATTTAAAAAAATAGGAATTATCATGATTACACTACATCATTTAGATCAATCACGTTCTTTTCGCATTTTGTGGTTACTTGAAGAAATCAAGCAGCCCTATGAGCTGAAACGCTATTATCGTGACTCAAGCACGCATTTGGCCCCTGAATCTTTAAAAACCATCCATCCTTTAGGGAAATCTCCAGTATTGGAATGGGATGGCAAAGTTATTGCAGAGTCAGGCGCAATCGTTGAGTTATTAATTCAGAAACTTGCGCCGCATTTAGCACCAGATATGGATGAACCTACCTATGTCGATTATCTACAGTGGATTCATTTCTCAGAAAGCTCTGCCATGCTGCCATTTTTATTAAAAACGTTTAATACGATAGAAACCAAGCAGGGCACGAAGTTGGTATTTCTAGAAAATTATACTCAAGTTGAGTTCGATAAAGTATTTAGCCATTTAAATGAATATTTAAAAGATAAAGAATTTCTAGTGGCAGACCGTTTAACCGGTGCTGACTTTATGATGGGCTTTGGACTACATGCTTTAGTTTATCATATGGGACAAGGTGAAAATTATCCCCATATCCAACGTTATGTAGCAGGTTTAAGCCAACTACCTAGCTGGCAAGCCGCAGTACAAATTGAACAAAATGGTGTGAAAAGTCAAAAATAGCAAGATTGTTTTTTTAAGGCAATTGAGAAAAAGAATCGTGATTGTCAAGTGTATCTGGTTATAAAATAAGCTGACACTTATTTAAAGTAAACGCCTAATGAATTTCATCGGGCGTTCTCTATTTTAAAGATAAGGAATTACCATTATTTAAGACAAGTTTCGCCTATTCTTCCCCTTCAAATTCCTATCAAAAGAGTTTGAATATCACGACGGTTACGTTGAAAGATATAATCAACTTTTGAAAGAAAGAAACGTGACTAACGCACAGCAAGATTAAATTATTCCTCGGGGTATTAAACAAGTAAACCACATCATTTTACTAACATAAATACATATACGTAAAAATCACGCCCTGCTTAACTGGCAATAGTTTTTGAACCCTTGTATAAAAGTTTAAACGAATCTAGCAAGTCTTTATTTAATGTTAATACTCATCCAGTATTGAGGTTTTTTATCTTTTCTTGCCTGTGATCTAGGTTGTAATACTCTAATTTCATACTCACCTGAAGCAGGTAAAATATAAATACCATTATCATCAAGATCTGAAGAATATTCTCCAAGATTGATGGAGTCTTTTAATTGATTACCCCATAAGTAAGTTTCAACATTTCCTCCAGTCAACTTCACTTTTAACTTTTGCCCTTTTTTAGCATAAAATTTGTAGGAATCATACTTGTATCCATCTATCCTTCCGTAATAATTTGCAGAGTAAGCTTTTTTTGCAAACTTAACTACAACAGTCTTTTGTATATCATTGTTATCATTTGCAAGTACGGCAGGGCTAAGCATAGTTAAAGTTAGGGCCATACAAGCACCAGCTAGTAATTTCGTATTCGCTATTTTCATAAGTTACCTTAATTCTTGTATCGTCCCTGACATAGTAACATAAGTAACCATAAATCATGGAACAGAAATGTGAATAGTCACCAAAATTCTAGACACACGTAACCATCTTTTGATGGACCCTCTCATAATCTATTGAAGAACGTTGACCGTTGGAACCAGGCCGCATTTGAACTGCAGAACACCTCAATATATTCAAAGATATTAGACCTAGCTTCAGTTCTTGCTATATATTTTCTTCTTAATTCTTTCTTGTTTTAACAACTGAAAAGAAACTCTAAGGAACAGCAACCGCAACCGTGCCGGATTTGTTGGAAATTAACTGTCCTGAGATGAGAGCATTATTTCGCAAGACGTAGCGAAGCGTAGTGTTTCGGTGAAAAACCTAAATATACACCTGAAATCAGGGACAGAGCGGTTCAATAATTGATTGAATCCGAAAAAGATTATTCAT
>OERT01000130.1_pt1 | contig 19465 bp, 23 predicted proteins | sample 1540111 | NCBI WGS metagenome assembly OERT01 (sample SAMEA3891235, study PRJEB23780) | metagenome | biome: terrestrial biome; feature: animal house; material: water of meat washing | place: Italy | collected 2015-05-12
ATGGTTATGCTTTTGACCAAAATAAATTAATTCCTACTGGTGTTCGTGCTGAAGTCGGTACAACAGGTTATGGCGGTGCTTTGTTGTGGACAGCTAACCCATATGTGGGTTTAGCGTTAGGTTACAACGGTGGTGACATTTCATGGTCAGATGACTTGTCTATCAACGGTTCAAAGTACGATATGGATATGGACAATAGCGTTGGTTATTTAAATGCTGAGATCCGTCCTTGGGGTGCAAGTACAAATCCATGGGCGCAGGGTCTTTATATCGCTGCTGGTGTTGGTTATATTGATAATGAATATGAGCTTGATCGTCGTGTAAAAGCAGGTGAAGGTTTCTCTGTGAACCATACAGACTTCGTTGCTGGCGCTAACGGTGCACATATTAATGGTAAGATGAAATATAAAAACGACTTCGCTCCATACGTTGGCTTAGGTTTAGCGCCGAAAATCAATAAAAACTGGGGTGTGTTTGGTGAAGTGGGTGCATATTACACAGGTAATCCAGAAGCTAACTTAACGCTAGTAAGTGGTGGAGCTCCAGATAATTCTACACGTGGCTCACTTGTAGATAACATTGCTACTGATGAAGAAAAAATCCGTACAGATGATAAGCATGAGTGGATGCCAGTTGCAAAATTGGGTGTAAGTTACCACTGGTAATATCCATTAGCTTTAGCTAAACCTCAAAAAACGAGCTTCGGCTCGTTTTTTGTGTCTTAAAAGCGGTGTGCCAATTTCAAATGATAAACCCAAGCATCACGTTGTTCGAGTGAAGAAAAACTTGAGATTTGCGTGATTAACGACTGTGGTTGTGTCTTTTCTGGTTTGGTAAAGTACAAATAATGCAGACCCGCAATCATAAACGTTTTAGGGTTAAAGTGATAAACCGCGCCCGTACCCACACCAACATAGCCGTCTACAGGGTTTAAGCTTGAGGCAGGATTACCCGCACCAGAATCCCACAATCCTTCCACCGCAGTGATCCATTTGGATGACCATTGATGGGCAACTCCCAAACGGGTCGACCATTGATTCTTTTGGTAATCAATCAGGTTGAACTGATTACCTAGTCCTTCAGATTGCAGAATTGCAGCAAATTGAGTGGGCTGAATTTTAAAATCTTGCCAATTGACCCATCGCAATGATCCATACAGAAAATTTTGCGCAGGTAAACCTGTGTGAAAATCTAAATTCACCGATTCTGGGGTCTGAATTTCCGTTGCTTGTTGTGGTGCAATCTCTAAAGGAAATCCCCAAAAACTTTCGCTTGCATTGGTCCTGTGTTTGATTTTAGCGCGATAGGTAATTGCTGTATTAAATGCATATTCAGGAATTTGGTAGCTTACACCTGCTAACCAACCCCACGCATGGTCTTTGGGAAAATGCGCGTGATAATCAAAAAAGGTATAGTCAACTTGTGTACCAATTTTCAGATCACCTGAAAATGACTGGTAACTCAGACCTGTAAAGAGGTTCCAATGTTGTGTGGGTTGATAGCCAATGAGCGCTGTAATATTTCTTGAGTCAAACTTAATATCTGCGTTTTCTATAGGTAAGGGTTCACCTGAAAGAATAGGACTATAGTGATAATCCACATCAACAAAATAAGGTTGGTCAAATAATAACGCCACAGAAATTTGTGGATGTGGTTGTAATTTTAATGCAGCTTGGATGAATTGTTGATGATTGACTAAATTGCCTGTTGAAAAATCTTGAACGCCTAATTCCGCAATATTTTGTTGATGCTGGACCTGACCTGAAATATTGGTATCCACGTGTAGCAAAGCGACTTCCGCATAATTACCTTTTTCAAAGAAAGCTTGAATGGATTGATTGCTGCTTTCTAAAGCTGCAGCAGAGGCATAACTTAGCGGCAGGACATACAGCAATCCGACAAAAATGTGAAATTTCATGTTTCGTCCTTGGTCTAAATTATAGAATCGTTTTTAAAATCAAATTAAGTTTTTTATTGTTGATTATATTTTATTCATTTTTCTTATGAATTAAAATCATTATTTTGATTATTTCTAGGTGTATAGAATAAGCAAGAGTTTTGCTAAAGATCAAAAAAGAGAGCCTAGGCTCTCTTATGTATTGCGGTTTTATTCTTCGGGATAGGCTATACGTTTTAAAGCTTTAATATCGGCATTTGGTGCACATAAAGAAATAAACTCATAGCCATAGCCACGTAGTAAATGTCCTTTGCGAACCGCAATCCATGTGGTGTTTAGCCCAAAAATATCGGTTGGAATTTGTTTTAAACGATAGTCACGCTCAACGTCATATGCCACATTGTTGACAATACCAACACCCATATTCAGTTCGACATAGGTTTTAATTACATCGGCATCTAAAGCAGACATTACGATGTCGACATCCACACCAGCATCTTCAAAAGCTTTGTCAATTTTTGAACGGCCTGTGAAACCGCCGTGATAGGTAATCAGTGGATATTCCGCCAAGTCTGCAATACTAATATTTTGTTTGCTTGCCAGTGGGTGATTTTGTGGGGTAATAATACTGTGCTGCCAATTATAGAACGGCACGCTAGCCAGATTGTCCTCAGTGGTGAGTGACTCAGTTGCAATACCAATATCAGCTTCACCTTGTAGAAGCATTTCGGTAATTTCAACAGGGCTGGCTTGTTGCAAAATAAGATGAACCTTTGGAAACTCTTTTTTGAATTGGTTGACAATCGGCGGTAGCACATAACGCGCTTGCGTATGTGTAGTTGCAATCGTCAAAGTGCCTTCATCGACACGGTTAAAATCATCTGCAAGACGTTTAATATTGTCCGCGTCGACCAACATGCGTTCAACAATGCCCAGTAGTGCTTGACCTGGTTCAGTTAAACCCAGTAAGCGTTTCCCTTTACGAATAAAAAGCTGTACGCCTAATTCATCTTCTAGGTCTTTGATGTGCTTACTGACGCCTGACTGAGAGGTATATAGTGCAGCAGAGGCTTCGGTGAGGTTGAAGTTTTGTCTCACCGTTTCTCGAATAATTCTGAGTTGTTGAAAGTTCATAGTTTTGGATCTCTTTTATGATGAATGAGGCATTCAACATGCCCCATTCAATTGGTCTTAAGCCGCAGGTTTTGCAAATAAATGCAAGTTTGATGGGCTTAACCATACCGTTTGATTAGGTCTAAATTGGTGTAATTTTGCTTCTTCAGAAGTCAGTGAGATTTCAATCAGTTTGCCTTGGCGATCATGGAGTTCTGCAACCACTTTGCCCGCGATCCATAATTCTCGAACGAACGTTGCTTGGATGGCATTGTCTTGCGGCTGTGCATGGATCCTTAATTCATCTGGACGGGCAAAGGCAATCACGTCGCCCGAAGGTGCATTACGTAAAGAATCTAATTGAATACGGTCTTCACCAATTTGGATCGTCCCTGCGTTATTTTGACCTTCGAAACGGTTTGCTTGACCTAAGAAGTCAAACACAAACGGCGTTGCAGGCTTTTCATAAACCTCGCGGGGTGATCCAATTTGCTCGACATTCCCTTTATTCATCACAATGATTTGATCTGCGACTTCTAAAGCTTCTTCTTGGTCATGCGTTACAAAGATTGAGGTGATATGAAGTTCATCATGCAAAGTACGTAACCAACGACGGAGCTCTTTACGTACTTTTGCATCCAAAGCACCAAAAGGTTCATCCAGTAACAGTACGCGTGGTTCAACTGCTAAAGCACGTGCCAGTGCAATACGTTGACGCTGGCCGCCTGAGAGTTGTGCTGGGTAACGATCTGCCAAGAACCCCAATTGGACTAAGTCCAGTAAACGCGTGACACGTTTTTTAATTTCAGCTTCAGATGGGCGTGTTGCACGTGGGCGAACGCGGAGACCAAAGGCGATATTGTCAAATACGGTCATATGGCGAAACAAGGCATAGTGCTGAAATACAAAACCAACTTCACGTTCACGTACGTGTACATTGGTTGCATCTTCACCTTCCAAGATGACTTGACCGCCATCTGCGGACTCAAGTCCCGCAATAATACGAAGCAGAGTGGTTTTACCACAGCCTGATGGGCCGAGTAATGCAACCAATTGACCATCAGGAAAATCGAGAGAAATGTTATTCAGCGCATGGAACGCACCAAAGTGTTTTTCAATATTTTTAACTTGAATACTCATGAGGTCATTCCTTTAAACTGTTGAATCATTATGTTTGTTTTGCTTTTCTTGGCGAATCTCAACCCATGTTTTTAACACAAGGGTCACAATCGCTAAAAGCGCCAAGAGTGAAGACACAGCAAAAGCCGCACTGAAGGTATATTCGTTATAGAGAATTTCGACATGCAGAGGTAAGGTATTGGTTTCACCACGAATATGACCTGAAACGACCGATACCGCACCAAATTCACCCATTGCACGTGCATTACACAGAATGACGCCGTAAATTAAACCCCATTTGATGTTGGGTAGGGTTACTTTCCAGAAGGTTTGCCAGCCTGATGCACCGAGTACAATCGCAGCTTCTTCTTCTTCAGTTCCTTGGGCTTCCATGAGAGGAATAAGTTCACGTGCAACAAAAGGAACGGTGATAAAGATTGTTGCTAATACAATGGCAGGAACGGCATACAGAATTTTGATGTCGTTATCCATAAGCCAACTACCGAACCAACCTTGCGTACCAAAAATCAGTACCAGCATTAAGCCCGCGATAACAGGGGATACTGAAAATGGCATATCAATAATTGTGGTTAAGATGGATTTACCACGGAAGTTAAATTTGGCCACACACCAAGCTGCTGCAACACCAAATACCACATTTAGTGGGACTGCAATCACCGCGGTTAATAAAGTGAGTTTGACTGCGGAGAGCGTGTCTGGATGAACCAAGGCTTGTGCATAGACGCCAACCCCTTGTTTAAAGGCCTCAACGAACACCAAAATCAGCGGTAAGATCAAACAGCTCAAAAAGAACAGCAGAGCAATCGTAATCAGGGTGTAGCGAACCCAAGTTGGCTCACGTGTTGCATCACGCGATTGTAGCTTTTCAGCAAGCGCATTACTGTTGATATTCATCGTGCTGTTCTCCCTGTACGACGGCTTGCCCATGCTTGTAACAAGTTAATCAGGAATAAAATGGCAAAAGACAGCACCAACATGACGACTGCAATCGTGGTTGCACCTGCATAGTCATATTCTTCTAAGCGCGAAATAATCATGAGCGGTGCAATTTCTGTTTTAAACGGTTGGTTCCCGGCAATAAAGATCACTGAACCGTATTCACCGACGCCACGTGCAAAGGCAAGTGCAAAACCGGTGATGAGTGCTGGAAATAAAATCGGCAAAATCACTTTGGTCACAATCTGTAAACGGTTGGCACCTAATGCTGATGCTGCTTCTTCTAACTCTGTTTCCAAGTCACTGAGAACAGGTTGCACAGTCCGTACCACAAAAGGAATACCAATAAAAATCAGTGCCAATGTAATACCAATTGGGGTATAGGCCACTTGAATCCCTAAAGGCTCAAGATACTGACCGATCCAACCTGTAGGCGCATAAAGCGAGGTGAGTGCAATACCTGCAACCGCGGTGGGTAAGGCAAATGGCAAGTCGACCAAGGCATCTACAATGCGTTTACCCGGAAAACGATAACGAACTAAACACCATGCCAGAAGGAGACCAAAAACCACATTAATAAACGCGGCGATCAGGGCTGTACTAAAACTGAGCTGCAAAGATTTTAAAATACGTTCTGAACTTAAAATTTCCCATAAACCATCCCAACCAATGCCTAAAGATTTAATAAAAACAGCGGACAATGGAATAAGAACGATTAATGACAAATATGCTAGGGTAAAGCCTAGAGAAAGACCAAATCCTGGCAGCACTCGGGATCGCTGCGACATGATTACTCCTCAAAGAGAGAAAGCTGACCTAAAAAGAGTCAGCTCAAATAAAACTGAATTTCGGCACAAGTATCATTTACAGTGTTTAAATTGCAAATTTAAATAAATACTTGCTTTCATTGTAAAAACTAATGTTTTTTAGCACATTTTCTGAAATCAAAAAATCATAAATTTCAGGGAATGGCCCAAAACCTGACGCAACATTAATATGTCCGACTTGCCCCAAGTTCTTAGGCCTAATTTTCCATGCTTTTGCCAGTTGCAGCGCATCTTGAAAATTGAGCCAAGGATCATTTTCACTGATGATCATTTGGGTAGGAACTTGTAGCTTGAGTTGGTGGAAATACTGTTGATAGTCGTTTTGGCTCTCACGAGCAAAACCAGCATCACCAAAGCGAGCAGGGTTGGCCGGTGCAACCAGAACTAAATTTTTGATTTTTTGATTTAGTTCAGGATGCTGTGCTAAAGCAGCGACTGTCGTTAAACAGCCAAAGCTATGCGCCACAATTTGAATCGGTTCCTGAATGGATTGAACTGTTTTGACAAATTGTTCAATCCACTCATGGAGTACGGGTTTATTCCAATCCTGCTGCTGTACACGAGAGCATGACTTGAGCTGACGTTGTAACCACGATTGCCAGTGGTCATGTTCACTTCCACCCACGCCCGGTACAATTACAGTATGAATCATGTCGATGCTCCCTTACAGCTATTTACTGGACTCGGTTTTATTTCGTCGTATTGGCTTTCACAATTTGGTCAAATACACCACCATTTTCAAAGTGCTGTTTTTGTACCTTGGTCCAACCGCCAAATTCTTTATCAATGGTCACCAACTTCAACGGTTTGAATGTGGTTGCATATTTTTTCAAGACAGTTGCATTACGTGGGCGATAGAAGTTTTTCGCCGCAATTTCCTGTCCAGCAGGTGAATACAAATAGTTGAGATATGCTTTCGCCAGATTCAGATTGCCGTCTTTTTCCGCATTTTTTTCAACAATGGCAACGGGTGGTTCTGCCAAAATAGATAGCGAAGGCGTCACGATTTCAAACTTACCCGGTTGTTCACGAATCGCTAAATGTGCTTCGTTTTCCCATGCTAAGAGAACATCACCGATACCGCGTTCAGCAAAGGTTGTGGTTGCGCCACGTGCACCTGAATCCAGCACTTTGGTATTTTTATAAATTTTACGCACGAATTCTTGTGCTTTTGCATCGTTACCCGCAGGTTGATGTTTCGCCCAAGCCCAAGCTGCTAAGTAGTTCCAGCGTGCACCACCTGAGGTTTTTGGATTTGGTGTAATAATGCCAACACCCGGCTTAACAAGGTCGCCCCAGTCTTTAATGCCTTGTGGGTTACCTTTACGGACGAGGAACACGATAGTTGAAGTATATGGTGTCGAGTTATTGGGTAATTTCTTTTGCCAGTTGGTCGGTAAAAGTTTTGCTTTTTCAGCAATCACATCGATATCTGCTGCAAGAGCAAGTGTCACAACATCTGCACCTAAACCATCAATGACCGAACGGGCTTGTTTACCCGAGCCGCCGTGAGACTGTTTGAAGTTAATGTCTTGTCCTGTGCGTTGTTTCCAATAAGCGCCAAACTGTTTGTTGACATCTTCATACAGTTCGCGTGTTGGATCATACGACACGTTAAGGAAATCTTTTGCTGCAACACCAAAAGATGTGACTGAAACTAGCGCTGCTAGTACCCCAATTTTTAACTTAGATAAGCTCATGTGAGACCTCAAATTTTAAACGTTTTTAAACATGAGGCAAGAATACTGTGAGTCTTATTGCTAAAAAAATAATAAAAAATGAATTTTATATGAATAAAAAAGAAAAAGAGTTCGGCTTAGAATTCATTAAACTAAAGCAGAAAATTGTTTCAGGGTAGATTGGCATGCATTGCTATAAAAATGCACAAGAAATCAAACAAATAGAATTATTAGATCGTGCATTTCACTATGGAGATGGTTGTTTTAGTACAGCGCGTATCCGTGAGGGTGTGATTGAGCTAGAGTCTCTACACATAGCACGCTTGAAATTGGCCTGTGAAAGACTGTTGTTGTCAGCAGATTTAGCCTTTATTCAGCACAGCATCGTGCAATTAAAACAAACCCATGCACACTTAAACGGCACTCTGAAAATTATTATTAGTCGGGGTGAAGGGCAGCGCGGTTATAGTTTGCCAACACATTCTGCTGACGTTTGGGTTTTTTTCTATCCGCAAGCATCAGAGGCTTTGACATACAGCGAAATTGATTCAGGGGTACTGCAACATGCGATTGGGTTAAGTATGCCGCAAATGGTGGGTGTGAAAAGCTTAAACCGTTTAGAACAAGTTTTACTTAAGCATGAGGCAGAACAACACGGTTGGTTGGAAGCTTTGGTCACAGATGTGCAAGGTTCTGTCGTTGAAGGTGTGAGCAGTAATTGTTTCATTCTGCTAAATGATCGATGGATTAGTCCCGAACTTCGTTATAATGGCGTACATGGTGTCATGCGTGCCGAAATATTGGCACGGATGCAGCAACAAGGAATGAGCTGTGAGCTGAGAATGATTGATATGGAAGAAATTCCACGCTTTCAAAGTTTATTTTTCTGCAATGCCTTGAGTCCTATGAAAATAGCCAAAAGTTTGAATCATCAGCACTTAGATGTTCAGCCGTGTATAGATTTGTTCCATCGTCTTCAACTTAATCAGATGCAGTAGTATGTCCGCAGCCAAAACCAAATCGAAAAAGAAAACGCAACCACCCCAACGAAAAATGAAAGGGTTGTTATTGATTGCTGTGAGCATCATTGTTTTATTGATGATTGTACTGTGGTCGAGTTTATTTAAATCCTATCCTGTCGAAGGTAAAAAGCAGTTATTGGCAATTAACTCTGGCGATACCTATTCCGGTTTTATTGACCGCTTAGCCAAAGAAGACATGGCTAGTTTTCCTATTATTTTAAAGCTTTACCAAAAAATATTTATTCATGACACCTTGAAAGCCGGTGTTTATGAAGTGCGTGAAGGTATGAGTATTCGCCAAGTTTTGGATATGATTTCCAATGTCGATAATGCCGAGATGAATCGTATATTGGTGATTGAGGGGACGACCTTTAAACAGCTGATCGAGGCGTTGAAAAAGGATGCATTGGTTAAAAAGGAAGTCTCCAATTTACCCATGGATCAGCTTTTAAAAGCATTAGATATTCCGTATACGCATGCTGAAGGACTTTTTGCCCCCGATACTTACTTCTTCGCCAAAGGGGAGTCAGACAAAAAAATCTTAACGGATTTATACAAACGCCAAATGAAAGCTTTAGATGAAGCGTGGGCAAACCGTGCGGCGAATTTGCCGTATAAAGACAAATACGAAGCCTTGATCATGGCCTCTATCATTGAAAAAGAAACCAATGTTGACCGCGAACTGGAGCAAGTTTCGGGTGTGTTTGCGCGTCGTCTTCAACTCGGCATGCGTTTGCAAACGGATCCGACCGTGATTTATGGCATGGGCGATAAATATACAGGCAATATTACCCGCCAAGACTTGCGTACTCCAACAGCCTATAATACTTATACCATCAATGGTTTACCTCCTACGCCAATTGCTTTACCAAGTAAAAAAGCCATTGAAGCTACCATGCATCCAGACAACAGCAAAAACATCTACTTTGTTGCAACGGGCAATGGTGGGCACACATTTAGTGAGACTTTAGAGCAGCACAACCAAGCTGTAAAAGAATATCTCAGCGTTTTAAAAACCAAGAAGGATGAATAGATGTTTATTAGTTTTGAGGGCACAGAAGGTGTCGGTAAAACCACACTGATTCGCAAAATTTATGAGCATCTAGAACAACAAGGTCAGCAGGTTGTTTTAACGCGTGAGCCAGGTGGTACACCGATGGCTGAGCAAATTCGCTCGCTATTATTGTCAGTCAATCATGAAGAGTCGATGTCGAATGATACTGAACTGCTGCTGATGTACGCGGCTCGTGCACAGCACTTACAACAAGTGATCATGCCTGCTTTAACGGAACATAAAACCGTATTGTGTGACCGTTTTACCGATGCCAGCTTTGCTTATCAATGTGCAGGACGTGGTTTAAGCCAGTCGAAGTTGCAACTACTGAATGAGAACTTTGTCAGCCATATGCCTGATATTACATTTTGGCTCGATGCCCCGATTGAGACAGGCATGTCTCGTGCGCGGGAACGGGGAGCTTTGGACCGTTTTGAACAAGAAAAAGTCACTTTCTTTGAAAAAGTCAGAGCAGGTTATCAGCAGTTATGGGAACAATATCCTGAGCGGGTCAAACGCTTGGATGCAACACAGTCACCAGAACAGGTTTTTGTACAAGCGTTGCAATATTTAAACTAAAAATAAGCCTGAAATGTTATTTCAGACTGTAGTGAAATACATTTTTCTTTTATAGTCAGTGACAAAGGACTGTATGTTGAAGGAAAAATGAAAAGTAACTTAACTGAGATTGTGGCTTTTTTAGAAAAGGAATTTCCGCAAAGTTTAGAAAAATGTCGTATCGAATCTGTCACTGAGCGCGCAGCAACAGTTGTATATCAGGTAGATGAGCGCGATTTGCGACCGGGTGGAACGGTTTCAGGCCCAACCATGATGACTCTTGCAGACTATGCATTGTATATCGCCATTTTAGGGGAAATTGGGCTGGTCGGTTTAACCGTGACCACCAATTTATCGGTCAACTTTCTAAGTAAACCCGCAGCATCTACAAATATCCGCGGTGAATGTAAGTTAATGAAAGTTGGCAAAGCATTGGTGGTTGGGGATGTGTGGTTGTATTCAGTGGGTAAGGATGAACCCATTGCACATGTGGTGGGAACTTATTCTATTCCACCCAAATCCTAAAAAATGTCTGAATAAAAAAGCCTGACGAATCAGGCTTTTTTTAAATTAGTTATTCACTAAAGGGGTTTCAACTTTAAAATTTAAAGGGGTGAGTACGGTTTTACGCAGTTCATTCGACAGTTCAGGGTAATCTAAAGTGTAGTGTAGACCGCGCGATTCTTTACGCTCCATAGCACACCGCACAATCATTTCAGAGACTAAAACCAAATTACGCAGTTCAATCAGATTTTTGCTGACTTGGTAATCTTGGTAATACTCGGTAATTTCTCGCTTCAACATTTCAATGCGGTGTAGCGCACGTTCAAGACGTTTCGTAGTACGCACAATGCCGACGTAGTTCCACATGGTTTGACGGAGTTCATCCCAGTTTTGCAAAATCACCACATCTTCATCAGGATTCATCACTTGTGAGTCATCCCAAGACGGAGCAGTTGGGGATTGGTAATTTGAATCAAAACTTTTTTCGATGTGTTCTGCTGCACTCATGCCATACACAAAACACTCTAACAGTGAGTTACTGGCCATACGGTTGGCGCCATGCAAACCTGTGTACGAGGTTTCCCCAATCGCATAGAGACCTGCAATGTCAGTTTGACTATGTTCATCAACCACCACACCGCCACAGGTATAGTGCGCAGCAGGAACAACAGGAATCATTTCCTTGGTAATGTCGATGCCGAGTTCGAGTAAGCGTGCGTACAAGGTTGGGAAATGTTCTTTAATAAAACTTTCGGGCTTATGGCTAATGTCGAGCCAAACGTGACGAATACCTAAACGTTTAATTTCATAGTCAATCGCTCGCGCCACAATGTCACGTGGAGCCAGTTCTGCACGTTCATCAAAGCGCAACATAAAGCGTTCACCATCAGGTAAACGTAAATAAGCACCTTCACCACGCATTGCTTCAGTAATGAGGAAAGAGCGTGCTTGCGGGTGGTATAAACAGGTTGGGTGGAATTGGTTAAATTCCATATTGGCCACGCGGCAACCTGCACGAAACGCCATGGCAATACCATCGCCCGTTGCAATGTCTGGGTTTGAGGTATACAGATAGGCTTTCATGGCACCGCCGCAAGCCAGCGCGGTGAAAGGCGCTAAAAAGGTGTGTACCTTTTCAGTCTTTTCATCAAGTGCATAGAGTCCTAATGCACGATTTTGTTCTTCTAAGCCCAGTTTTTGAGAGGTAATTAAATCGATGGCGATGTAATTTTCAAAAATGGTGATGTTGTCTTTTTCAATCGCACGTTCAACTAAGGTGGTTGAAATGGCACGACCTGTAGCATCTGCGGCATGAATAATACGGCGTTGAGAATGTCCACCTTCACGTGTTAGATGCAATTGTTCTTGATCATCAAGGGTAAACTGCACGCCGTGTTTCAGTAGAAAATCAACAGAAGGTTTACCGCCTTCAACGGTTTGCTTTACGGCTTCGGTCTCACACAAGTGAGCGCCCGCAATCATGGTGTCATCAATGTGCTGTTCGATGGAATCCGTTTCATCTAAAACAGCGGCAACGCCACCTTGTGCATAGAAGGTACTTGCATCGGTCAGGTTTGATTTTGCAAGAACAGCAATATTGAAATGTTGAGGCAACGATAAGGCTAAGCTCAGGCCTGCACCGCCACTTCCCACAATAATCACATCAAAATGATGTGTTGTGTTTAAATTAGACATGTCCATCAGCTAATTTGGAAAAAGTTCGCTAATGACAGCGCTTTTTTCACGAAAAGGCAAGGGTAAAATCTCTACAATTGATGGGAAATATAAATAAAGAACGTATTTTTTAAGCAAATTTTAAGCTCTTGTTTATACAAACATAATAGAACATATTATTACCCAAGATAGACAAAGATTATGCTAAAAACGCTAATACATAAATTGATAACAAACATATAGGTCAATACTTGATATGAAAAGTCGCGCGATACAAACTGGTTTTTTTGCTGTTGCATGCACAATGGCTGCGGTGCAAACACAAGCAGCACCTGTTGATTTCTCAAACTTAGTTGAGCAAGTTAGCCCTGCGGTAGTGAGTGTCAATGTGGTTAAAAAGATGACTCAAGAAGAGTTACTGCAGCAGCAAATACCTGAGATTTTGAAGCGTTTTTTTGGTAATCAAGTCATTATTCCGCAGCAGCAAGCGCCGCAAGAAAAAACGGCTTATGGCAGCGCATTTTTTATTAGTAAAGATGGGTATTTACTGACAAACCACCACGTCGTAGAAGATGCATCGAAAGTCACGATTATGTTTAATGACCGTCGTGAACTGGATGCAACTGTAGTAGGTAGTGATGAACGAACGGATGTGGCCCTGCTTAAGGTGAATGGTACGAATTTTCCATCACTCCGTGCTGGCAATGTTGATCAATTGCGTGTAGGTGAACCTGTGCTTGCGATCGGTTCACCGTTTGGTTTTGATTACTCGGCTTCGGCAGGAATCGTGAGTGCGAAAATGCGCAATATGATGGGGGAGACATCGGTACCCTTCATTCAAACCGATGTGGCTCTCAACCCAGGAAACTCAGGCGGTCCGTTATTCAACCAACAGGGTGAAGTGGTTGGGGTGAACTCGCGTATCTTCAGTGGTACGGGCGGTTATATGGGGCTGTCTTTCTCGATTCCAATTGATGTCGCAATGGATATTGCTGACCAACTTAAGAAAACCGGCAAAGTGACCCGTTCTTATTTAGGCTTTAATCTACAAGATTTAGACCGTAATTTGGCAGAGTCTTATAATTTGCCAAAACCTGAAGGTTCATTGATTACCAATGTTCAGCCGAATTCACCTGCGCAGAAAGCGGGACTAAAAGCAGGCGATATTATTTTAAAATTCAATGGAACGCCGATTTCACGTACCTCTGAGTTATTGAACTATTTAAATCGTACTATGCCAAATCAAACGGTACAGCTTGAAGTACTGCGTGATGATAAAAAGCGTAATATATCGGCAACATTAACCACAGCACCAGATGATACACCTGCAAAATCAGATACAGTTACACAAAGTAAAGGGCCTGTGTTAGGTATTGCTATCCGAAATTTAGCACCTGCTGAATTGTCACAGCTCAATGTGAAAGGTGGTGTGTTAATTCAAGAAGTGAAACGTGGCGGCGCAGCAGCACAGTCAGGTATGGCGGCTGGTGATGTGGTCACTCACATTAATAATAAAGTCGTAAAAGACACCAATGATTTTGTCCAAGCGGCATCTGAATTGAAAAAAGGTCAGGTTGCCCGCGTTGGAATCATCCGACAAGGCACACCAGCCATTTTAGGGATGCGCATCCAATAAGCGAAAAAAACCACTCTTCGGAGTGGTTTTTTATTTTTTGCAATTTGATGATGTCTGTTATTTGCGTACACTGCCATCTTCATAAGGATATTTAGATTCAATAGAGTGTTTATGAGTAGTATTTTTGACTTAAGACTTCAGGTACAAGCAGAACATATCGACCAGTTAGGCCATGTGAATAATGTGGTTTATATGCATTGGATGCAGGATGTCGCAACAGCACATATTGATGCATTGGGCTTAGGCTTAAAAGAATATATCGAGTTAAAACATGCCATGGTTGCAGTTGAGCATCATGTGCAGTACCGAAAAGCTGCATTTGAAGAGGATGAAATAATCCTACGTACATGGTTTGACGATATAAACGCATTATATTCATCACGCCAATATGTGTTTTATAGACCCAAAGACAATAGCATTTTATTTGTTGCTCAAACCAAGTGGGCTTGCGTAGAGATTGAAACCGGCCGTGCAAAACGTATGTCACCTAGTTTTACTCAAGCTTACCAACCGCTTGCAAAAGATGTGAATGCCTTAGATTTTTCAATGGATTATTCAAAAAGCCCAGTGAAAAGCGAAAACACGTAAAAAAGCGTCAGAGTTGTGAAAAGGAAGCGTATTAATATGGATACTTTAAAAAAACCATCTGTTATAATCCTTCGCAATTTCTATTCGGCTTTTGTTGTGCATCGAAATTTGTCTGCATAACGCTTCATTTTGTTCAAGGTAGCCCATGGCGCAAGCTAAAAAATCTGTTGATATTAAAAATATCCGTAATTTCAGTATTATTGCTCACATTTATGACTGACATTAAGAAGCTATAAGACACAACTAGACGCATTAAGCCATGAAACACAATAAAAGCCTTTAATTAGGCTTTTTTTATGCGTCACTATAAGACACAATGAAACACTAATGGAAACTATGAGCCAACCTAAATATGTACACAACCGTGTACATATTTAGCAATATGGCACAAGTTTGGCGGATCTAGTGTGTACATGGTGATATATGGCGATTTCAGAGGCTTGGCTAAAAGCTCAACTTGGTAAAGACAGAGAAAAAATAGAAGAGTTCGCCGATCGCGATGCTATGAGCGTTCGTATTACTCCGAAAGGTAAAATCGTCTTTCAGCTACGCTACAGGTATAACGGCAAGCAGCATCGACTAGATCTTGGCTCATATCCAAATTTAACATTGAAAAATGCACGCTTAGAATCAGATCGTCTTAGAGCAGAACTTGAAAAAGGGCTTGATCCAAAACAGGTAAGATTGAAAGAGAAGGTGAGCATTAGAGATGCATACACACTAGAGACTTTGTTTTATGAATGGTATGAGAAATTCTGTGTACCCAATAAATCTAGTCATAATGAGATAAAGCGCTCTTTTGAGATATACGTGCTTCCAAATATTGGAAAGCAGAATAGTGATGATATAAGCGCATATCAGTGGCTTTCATTACTGGAGGATGTAGCAAAGAAATCACCTTCTATTTCTGCCCGTCTTTTGATTAATGCAAACCAGTGCCTCAAGTGGGGGCAGAAGCGCGGTTTAATCTCAGTCAATCACCTAATGAATATTTCAGCCAAACATGACCTGCGTATTGAAAAAGGTGTAAAAGAACGAGCGCTGAGTGACAAGGAAATCTATTTAACTTGGTATGCCCTAAAGCGAACCAAGATGACTTATAAAAATAAGCTGTTTCTAACACTCTTGATTATCTACGGCTGCCGCGTGGGTGAGCTTAAGCTTGCTAAAAAATCTCATTTTGATTTAAAAGAGATGATATGGACTGTTCCTCCTGAAAATCACAAAACAGGGAAGAAAAGTAAAAAGCCGATTTTAAGACCAATTACGGAAAACATTAAACCCTACTTGCTTGAAGCAATGGAATTCAGCCAAGGTTCTGAGTACTTGTTCACAATTGATGGGACTACAAAGCCGCTAGGTGAAACATCCCATCTCACAATGCCAAACAATATTTTCCAATGGCTTAAGAGGCATAAAGGTGTTGATCTGGAGCATTGGTCTGTACATGATCTTCGCAGAACTATGCGTACCAATATGTCAACGATTGCACAGCCTCACGTATGTGAAATCATGTTGGGGCATGCGCTTCCAAAGATATGGGGTACATACGATAAGCATGATTATTTATCAGAGCAGAAAGAAGCCTACGAGAAGTGGATGGATAGACTGGAATCAATTTGGAAGAATGAAGCGCTAGATAACTAGCGCTTTTTTTTGTAGTGGCCACGATTCATACCAACCCAAAAGTTTGCCAGAATCATAGTTATTTCCTGCGCCTCTGCATTCAGAAAAGGGTTTGGGCATTGGGTTTTCATAAAGCTCACCATTCTGCCAACGGTTTAGAGTTCGTGATGACCTACCAAATATTTCCTCTAAGTCAGGAGTTTTTAGTACTGGGCGTGAACAAAGCGCCTCTTTAATAGTCATTCCTTCAAACTTATTCATAATACCTCCTTCTTAATATCAATTAACTCAAACGGTAATTTGGTATCCAAGCCCTTGCATTCATCCTTATATCCAAAACTTACAAGGATGTGATAAAGGGCAGAGGCTTGCTCCGCCGTGAATGTTTTGGTTGTGCCTGATTGACCTATGACGAGTGGTGCAAATTCTTCGGCAAGTTCTTGGGCGATGTGTTGGAGGTTAGTCATTGGCTGGCTCCTGTGCTTCGATCATGGCATTAACTTCATCCTGAACCAATGACTCGATTTTCTTAAATTCCTCAAATGAATCTGTATCAACAAGCCAGTCATCCGTCACGCAATTCAAAACTTTAACTAAGTCTTTTTTATTTACCAAAACAAACCCTTCAGGCACCGCTTGGGCTTTGGCTGCTTGATTGAATCCATAAAACGCGCCATTTACCCATGCCGCCAATCCAACAGGCATACCGTTATTCTTCTCAACATAACAACCTAAGTGCTCGTCAAAGTTAAGATACTCAAGCTTCTCGTTAATATATTTAAGCTTCTCAAATTCAGCTTTTAATTTTTTAATATCCATCACACTCTCCTGAGCAAACATCTGCGCAAAATCCTGATTTATTGTTTAAATTGCGCAAATAATTGCTCGAAATATTTATTTATCGCGTTTTAAGTATTGCGAATACCTATCACGCCACCTCAATTTTTAAAACGTATTTTTGACCATTACTGGTGAACTCCACCGATTCACCCTTTTCAAGCAAGTAGTGTCCGACAGCTTCAATATTTTTAGCACTAATGCCGTTTTTGGCTCTAACTCTGCGTCTATCACATTCAAGACACGCATTTGACTTCACAGATCGCTCAGAAGTGCCGCACGACTTACATGGGGCAACAGGCTTATAACTTTTTAAGCCACTCTTTTCAGCACGTGTACGCAAGATATGATTTTGATGACTGTTCGGGCGCTCAGCACTTTTAACCGCTGTGTCTACATTGCAGTAATTAAACTCAGCTTTGTTTGTATTGACCGCTTGTTTAATTTGACCGCCGCTTTTAACAAATTTAGCAACCGCTTCCGAATAATCGGGCTTAATTTTTGTTTCAAACATCACGCCACCTCAATCTTCTTATTCAGCGCTTCAATAAATTGCTTGCCGATAAGTAACCAGTGATTTAGAAAATCCCACCAAAGCAACTGACATGCTTTATTCATTTTTCCGTTCTGCCAAAGCACGATTTGTCTGCGCTCTTTCGGCATTTTGGGATTTATACAAGTGATAGAACCATCAGCATTTGTCTTTGCGGTAAAACCAACAACAGATAAAAACATCGTGAATTGGTCCATGTGTCTTTTAGGGATTTTTTTCATGGTGAGGCCTATTTACCCGAGCCAAACTGCATTTGATGCTTAACAGCCATGGCTTTCTGATGTTCAACATCATCGGCACAGCCTTTCAAAATAACTAAACAAATACTGAAAATACTGATCATTAGTAGGGTGCTTGCTGCAAAGTTCTTTACCAACTCAATAACTGGCTTATGTTGTGGCTTTGTTTCCTCCAAGGTCGGTTCTTGGTAGAGGATTGCAGAAGTTTGGCTTTTGGTTGCGCCAAACTCAGGTAATTTGCTATGCGATACTGTTTGTTTCATAATTAGCCCCGTAAGCGTGCAAGTGTTTACATTGGGCCCTGATCGCCGTGCAAAGTTATCAGGGCTTTTTAATGTCTAAAATTAAGCTGTGAATGTTCCAATACGAACAGGGTTGTCAGGCAGTAATTCAATTACTTTGGCTTTAAAGTCTTGAATGATTTCGTCTAGCAACAATTCTTCTTTCACGATCTGAATTGAGAAGACCGGTTTATCATCATTTGTGTTGATGACTAGACGCAGAACAATAAGACGCTCATCTAAGCCAAAGTAAGCAGAGTCACGGATCTTGAAATATGCAGGCGTAAATTCTTCTTTAGAACGCGCTTCAACTTGGTCAAAGCGAGAGCGACTTTCAGACATATTGCCAACTGAGTTATCAACACTAACCGTCGCATCAATTTTCATATTGCGGACAGCCGCCAATGCTTGTGCGCCGCCAATTACATTACCTACGGCATCAGTAATTTCTAATACGCTTACCCAGTCTTCTAAGAAGACAGCAAAATCACGTTGAGAAAGTTTGCGGTCTTTGAGTGCATTCAGCTTTGACCAAACAACAGTTGGTTCTAGTTGTAAGATGGCTTTGTGGTCGCAATGGCCTTGTTCATATACACCATCTGAATAATTCAAAATGCATGTGGCTGTAACATTTTTATGATCAACAAAGACAGGTGCATCGCCGAACTGACCGTCAATAACAAATGATTTGAAGTCTGCCATTGTTGGGGTTTTTAAAACACCACGTGCACGGTTACGACCAGCTTGAAATTGTTCTAAATCATGAACTTTGAAATTTTCGTGAATGGCAACAAGTTGACCACGAGATAAATCATTTACAGGTAACGCAAGTTCAACGATTTCTTTAGCAGAGTTTTCCATTTTCAGTACCTTATGGATGGTTGGTAAAATTGTTGTAATGAGAAGGGGGCTGTTTAAGCGTCTTCGGTGAATAATTGGCTTGTATGGTTAGCGAACAACGTGACATCACCACCGGCATTCAAATGCATTGGAGTTTTTGAGGTGGTGTCCTCTGCACGTTTACCTTTTGCTGTTGGTTCAACAAAAGCGAGTGTGTGTGCAATTTCGACCTGGCTTGAATCACCGATACGAGCAATATCAAGTGTGATTTTGATTTGCCCTTTTTTGTTGTGCTGAACAGCACCTTGAGAAACCATGCTGATAGCTGCACCGAGTTGGTTAGCAAAGGTTCCTGCACCTAAGTCAGCAACAAATTGCTGTGCGTTGGTTGGTTTGGTAGACATTTTTTACCTCACATTGGGTTGGTGTGTGAGATAAATATTAGGCAAACCTAATTATTT
>OERT01000140.1_pt1 | contig 18567 bp, 19 predicted proteins | sample 1540111 | NCBI WGS metagenome assembly OERT01 (sample SAMEA3891235, study PRJEB23780) | metagenome | biome: terrestrial biome; feature: animal house; material: water of meat washing | place: Italy | collected 2015-05-12
ATCCTAACATGTGTTATACTTGTATTATAGAATAAATACAGGAGGTACAAACATGAAAACAATTTACAAAGTTGGGGAAGTAGTAGAGGTATTAGATAAGCAGACTATTGAGAGAATATACGGTGTGGATTCATTTGGGGATATGGATACACCACATGGTATAGTTCCTCAGATGGAATCAGCTTTTGGTAACATATTTGAGATTAAGAAGATTGATAAAGATGATTTCGGGGAATACGTTGAATTAGTTGGATATGATACATGGAGATTTGACATAGGAATAATACAGAGAATCACTCCATTACCTAACGATAAAGTAATAATTAAGGGTTGGGAACATATGTTGAAGGAATTTGGATTAGAGGCTATGTGGATTGATAATGATGGGGATAAAATGTTATCTATGGGTTCTACTTCTTTTAACTATAAGAATATGCATCAACTATGTGGTACTGTATATACAGTCTTAGAGAATGGTGCTTTTACAGATGATAGGATAGATATAGGGTTAGATTGGTATATAACTAAAGATATGTTGTATGTAATCAATAGCCCTCTTCCTAAGATGACATTAGCTGATATAGAAGTTGGTAAGCCTATTCCAGATGAGTTATGTTATACACCTAAGTTAAAGTCAGAAATAGTTAAGGATAAGCAACAATCAATAATTAAACAAACTATGAAAAGCATAGACTTTACTCCATTAGAAATATCTAATGCTGATAGTCCTAAAGAGATAACTGTATTTGATGGAGCAATAAAGTTTAATGGTATTAGTATAAGTGGTAAAGAGATACAAATTAAATTTAAGTAAACTTAAAGGAGGGTCTAAGCCCTCCCTTTTTTAATATGGAATTACATCTACATACCAACCGTAAGTGTCTCTAAGCATCTGTGCTTGTTTCTCTGTCTCTGCCTTACCATTAAACCAGCCTGTCTTAATACAGTACTTAGTAGTGTCCTCATTAGTTGAGAAGGCTATTCCAAAGTAATCACATATACCCTTAGCCATACTATCAACATGAGTGTCCATTCTATTTAATATAATTCCAGCATCCTCACTATTAGATATAAAACCTAATTCACATAAACATGCAGGAGCAACAGTTCCTTTTAGTACTCTAAAGTTAGAATATTTAACTCCTCTATCTCTAGTATGTGCCCCAGAATTTATTAAAGCTGAGTGTACCTTACATGCTAATCCATTAAATTGTTCTGCTAAAGCATATGTCTCTAAGCCATGAGCCTGTGGGTCATCTGCTGAGTTATTGTGGATAGATATAAATACATCTGCTCCCCAATTATTAGCCATAGTGCATCTATCATTAAGTCCTACAAATACATCTGTTGTTCTAGTCATCCCTACTGTAAATCCTAAAGCCTCTAATTTGTATTTTAGCTTAAGTCCAGCCTGTAATACATTATCACTTTCTTTTCTACCGTTACCGGTTGCTCCACTATCATAACCACCATGTCCACAATCAATCCATACTCTTTTTCCCATAATTAATTCCTCCTTTATATTGAGAAGGGGCTTTAGCCCCTCCTATTCACTCTCATGGTCATTCTTATGTTCAGATACTTTGTTAGTTATGTTCCTCTCAATTACATCCAATCTGTCATTCATCTTAGCCAGAGTAGGAACTATCTGCTCTAATGTATCTTGAAGTCTCTTTTCCCTTTCATCATTCTTTTTCATAGTACCAAATAGCAACCACACGAATAGTACTCCATAAGAAATCTGTGTCATATCAATGCTAGCTAAATCCATTTACCATACCTCCTATTAGTTATTATTATTTATATCATCCCCGATTACCTCATTAGCATATCTAAGGGCATTAGGTGTAGTCTTACCGAATACATCCCCCCTAGTATGCACCTTACCATGTAATAAGTCGTGTATATCTGGGTCATTCCTTGAATCCTCAACAGTAGGTTGAATCATAGGTTTAGTTGGGTCAATTGCTCCACTATCTTCCGTAAACTTAAACTCTTCTCCTTCTGTCTTAGCTAAATCACTTTGTCTATATTGTTCACTAGAAATTGGAAGGTGTCCTTTAGGTTCTTCTATTTTCTTAGCTACAATCTGATAAGTGAATTTAAAGCAATCTACATTAGTCTCAATCTCAAAGTAATAAGGTGTCTTATCAGTAATTCTATAGTCTCCCCAACTTTCTTTACCTATAACTAAGTGATAGTTATTTTGGATGTTCTCAGCAAATAGTTGAGGTATTTCCACAATCATTTTCTTCTCATTCATCAGTATTGGCTCATGGTGTGTATAGTGTAATTCATCTTCTGTCATACTAAACGGAGCATACACATCTGTAATGAGTTTTCTCTTTGCTTTAAGTTGTGGACTTCTAGGTTGTATATCTGACATTAGAGATGCACTCATCATCCTACTACCTTGATAGTGGTTAAACTCTCCCCAGACTTCTACTTTAGAGAAATAAGGAGCATTACCAGTCTCACTAATTCTAATGGCATTTTTCTTTTGTGACCCATACATAAATCCCATATCAATTTGGTTATCAGCATGGATATTTAGACTACCTCCAAAGGTACCTACTATTTGAGCTGACTGTGTTCCTTCAACATCAAAGTTTAGTGGATACCCCTGTCCCATATGAACTGGAACTCTCATCCATACATCTTGATTCATAAAGTTAGTACCTTTTCTCCATGTGTGACCAGTAACAGAACCCTCATCAGCCCCAATGAATATGTTAGGAGTAGATTCCCAGTTATTTTCTGCCATAGAATCAGATGTACCTATTGAGATATAATCCCCTTGCTTAAAGGTAGATATTGTTATCCCATTCATCCAAGCATCTTTTATAACAGAAGTCTTACAGAATCCAACTAATTCATGAGTAGAGTGTTCGTAGAAGTTTAACCCTCCATCCTTTATACGTAATGACACTGAACCATTTGATGCCGTAAACTCAACCTTCTCATGAGATATTCTAGTAGATGCACCATTCTGATGATAAATTAATACTCCTTCTCCATCTATCTTAGTAGTGTTAGAATATATCTCCCCAGAGTTAATCCAGTTACGTTGCTCTGTACCCTCATGGAAATCTATATTAGTTATTCTAAGTTCTCCAGATGTATTACGTTTATATACATAGAACTCTATATCTTTAATAGTCTTATTAATTCTACCGAATGTACGTTGAGCCGTTTTCCACTTGTATCCATCTGGGTTGTCTAATATCTCTGTATGATTATAGTACTCATGTGAACCATCTGTATTATTGACTACTAAATACATGTAAGCCATTGGATATGGGGATTGTCCCATAACTTTAACATTATTTAAGTGATAACATCCTGCTATAGTGAAGTTAGTAAGTCTAGGATTTCTAGGTGTAAATTTCTGATAAGCATAACATGTTCCTTCATAGTTAGGATTATCTCCGTAGTGTGCTAAATATAATGATGTAGTACCTACCGCCTCTTCTCCGTTATAATTATCTGATTTCTCTACAAAAGCCGTAGTTCTAGCATCCGCAAAGAATGTCCAACCTCTGTTTATTTCTGAGAAGTCTGAGTTATATATCTCATTAGGTTTACCTCTGTGGTAGAACTTAAATTCAAAGTCATCCTTAGTTTGTTCTAATACAGTACCAGTTACAAAAGTATATTTACCATCTGTCTTATGTTCTTTAACTGTAGAAACTATTGCATCTGGTGTAGTCTTCTGCTCCACTTCTTTAACAGTAGTATAAACTGTATTTATTTGTTGGTCTATATCTTCCATAGCTGGGGAATAATCTGAAACTTTATCAGAAATCTCTACCTTAGGTCTACCTAAGATACAAGTTCCTCCATTAGTTCTTTGGTTATATAATCCTAGTCCACCTATTTCCTTAATAGGCTTATCATGAATCTTACCAATATGGAACATTCTGAATACTTTATTTACCTTCTTACCTTTAGGAATTGCCTCCCATACTCCATGATAAGAAATTGTATTATCCTCATACTGAATATAGAACTCTGCTCCAACTCTACCGTCATCTTGCTCTGATACCATATCTTTAAGATTTAAATCATATGAGACCACTATGTTTTTATTTCTTGCTAACTTAATTGGGTCTCTAATTAGGTTGAAATCTCTATGCTGGTTATTAGTTAATGTTAACTGAGTATTAGAGTTAAGAACTAAGTTTCTAGTACCTATAGACATTTCATCTATCTGTACTTGAGTATCTTCTGGTGCTGGAATCCAATCATTAGATACAACCGCACCATCTGTTCCACCAATTAGCTTAGCCCATTCTATATAAGATTCTTCCATTACATTTCCTGGGGATGCATACACCCTTAGGCTAGAGTTTGGAGCACTACCTACTACCCACTTAAATGTTTTCTTGAATATTCTATCTTCTCCAATATAGTTACTTCTATCTATTCTAGTGATTAAAGGGGATGCCCCACTATTATATAAGTCAAAGCTAGTCTTATGGTCTCCTAACCATCCTTTGATTATCATAGTGACTGTTTCTCCCTCTACAGGCTTTCTATCCCCTAACTTATATGCTTTAAGCAGATAGTCACTAGATTGTCTAGGCTCAGCAGAATCCACAAGTAAGTTACGTTCAGCGAATTTAATATCTCCTAATTGAAGTGTATAGTCTAAATAATGTGCTCTCCAACCAGATGCCTTAGTACCAATCTCAGCCTGTGGGAATGCAAAATATCCAGAAACTCTTTCTCCTCTTTCCCCTGCATATAGTGAGAATGTAGCTATTCCAGTATCCCTAGCCCCTTTAATTGAAGTAGCTGAAACTCTTTGCCATTCATTTAACTTAGTTACTTCTATTTTGGTATCCGCCCAGTCCAATTGATTAGCGAAGTCTACAGATAATTGAGTACCTTGGGTCATATATAAGTTCATAGATACTGTAACCTTATCATCCTTAATAACATTAAACTGTTGAGGTCTAAAGTACTTAGATACATCCCACCATCCGATATTAGTAAACTTAATACATCTTACTCCTTGGAAAGTAGTTAACTCCCATGTACCTTCTTGTTCCTTATTGGCAATATACCACCATGCCGTATCCTCTTTAAATTCAGAGTTTCTAAGTAAGTTCGCTCCACCTATCTCCATTTCATTTAATTTACTCTCTACATCTTTGCCAGAAATTACCTCTTGACCTTTTATAGAAATATTGTTAGAATTAATAGAGACGTTACCAAAGCTATCAATTTCTAAAGTCTTAACTCCGTTACCATCTGTAACAGTAAGATTTTTAGCATCAATATATTGTCCTTTAAGTTTACCTACTGTAATCTTATCAGCGTCTATATCTCTAATTAGGGCATGACCGATAGCTAACTCCTCAAAGTATTCAGTCCCATCTTTAATCTTATAAGTAGAGTATCCTACCTCATCTGACCAATCAGTGGCTCTCTGATGTGTATTAATTGCTCTACATTTATAGTACCATGTTTCTTTAGGCTTGACCTCATGTAGGAATGAAGATGCTTTACCTTGGAATATTAATGTACTAGAATCTGGTGTAAATCCTTTAGTCTTAGAGGCATGTAATTGATATGTTATGTGTGTCCATCTCTCGAATGTCCATTCTAACATAATAGTTGCAAACATACCTTTACCTTTAACTATTGGCTTAGGAGGAAGTGTATCTGGTTGTGCTGGTGGTGGCTTAAGTTGTTCTGTATTAGTTACTTCTCCTAGGTTATCTACTAGTGAATCTATATATTTATTCTTGTCCTTCTGTACTTGGTCTAATGTATATTTCTTATTAGCTAATTGTATTGAGTTCTGCATAGGGTCGAATAGAAATTCTACTGTCTCTACTATACGGTGTTTCTCTTGAGTATCAAGCATAGTATCTAATAGGACTATAGTATCTCCTAACTCATAAGCTAAGTGACTATATTGTTCTGGTTGTGCTTTAGCTAAGTCTTCAACTTTAACAGTATATGCTCTATAAGGTTTATGATACATTTCTAATTGTAGCTGACCCATATCTAATAAGACTTCCTTAGATGTGATGTTATTATTTCTATATACTTTAGTAAGTATCTTATTTGAGTAACTAAAGTCCTCAATATAATTCTTACCATCATTTATATCTGAAATAGTTAAACCATCTTTACCATAAGGAATTATTCTAGTGTATAACTCATATGAATCCTCTTGAGAAGTTAACTCTGTTAGGTTAAGTTGTTCTGTAGCATATGCCCCTTTAAACTCTCCTAGGTGTTGGTATATATGAAGAATCTTCTCTACGTTATCTATAGTGTAATCAAAGTTATATTGTTCCTGTAAGTATTGGATTAAGTCATATAGATTTATGTCATCTATATTAAGGTCTCTCTTTCTTGCTCCCTCTCCATGATAAACTATCTTATACTTAGAGTTAGGCTCAATAACATCTTTTACAACTGTTGAGAAATAAGCATCTTCATATTGGATATTCCCTACAAAGACTTCTTGTAATTCTCTTACATCTTGTATAGCGGTTACTTCTACTTGAGCATTCTTACCTCTACCTAATTCCTTAATTACATAAGTCTGTCCATCATCTAGGATAATCTCATCTTCTAATTGTATTGCCCTAACTAAGTCAACATTATCCTTATCTGTAGGAAGTGTGAATTGGAACATATTTAATTGGTTTAAAGTTTTAGTTAGCTTTGGGGTAACGGCTATATTTTGTAGTGTTCTTAGTTTCCCATCTGCTCTAGTTTTTAGTGTAAACATATTACATCCATACCTCCCTATATTCCATTTGATAATGGACTTCTTGATTTATTTGTATCGTACCTTCTCCTAAAGGTAAACTAGGAAAAATAGAACTTGTCATGATACCTATGTTGTCTCCTCCATTTAGAAGTATTCTCATTTCTAAGGTATCTATAGTTACAACATTTCCCATCTTAAGGTTAGTGAATCTCATAACTACATCTCCTACAACAACTTGTAAATCATTAGTCTCTGTCATTACAGTAAAACGTAATTTAAATGGGGATTCCCATGTGCCTTCATTGTTGTATGGTATTGAGTTACCAGTACCTTTAGATTTCTTTTGAATATTATTATATGTCATTTCTCCTACAAAGTTCATCTCTACTGTATAAGCATTATTATTAACTTTAACTGGTGCTACGGCATCTGCTCCCTCAATAGGTGTTCTTAGATTAGGTGCATCCGTAAACTCAATCTCTGCTCTAAGTAATGCTCTATTTAGTCTTGATATATTCTTAGCTATTTCTAACTCAGTATTTCCCTTAAACAAGAACTTAAGTTGAATAACTTTAGTAGCTGGTCTAGGTGGGAATGAATTAGGTACAGTAGTTACAGGAGATATATTTCTCTCTATTAATGTTGCTCCATATTCACTAAGTGGTGTACCAGAGATTTCCCCTTTCTTATCATATATTATCATCATAAATTATTACCTCCTTAAAGGGGGAGGACTTAACCTCCCTACATCTATTTTAACTCCAATCATTTTAGCAATTTGTTATCTCTTACGTCTTAATTTCTTACCAGTTTCCTCAAGCATATAATCTATGTCACTTCTATCTCTAAAGTTATAGCTACCTTGGAAGTGTACAGGATAGTTATTAGTTGTAGATGCTCCAACTTCTGCTCTCATAGGACTAGCACTTAGACTTCTCATAGATGCTCTAGTTTTAGGAACTACCTTAGGTACATTTATATGAGGAACTCTTGCACTTCTATTAAATAGGTTATTCCACATATTCTTAACTCCTTGAATTGCTCTCTCAGCTATAGATAAGTTAGATGTATCAACTTTAGGATTAGCCTTTTTACCCATCTCATCTCTAGTAGTTTTCCATTTGTAAATCATCTTAGCTAACTCACTATTAGTAGTAACTCCTGTAGATGTAACTTTATCCATCATAGAATCCATTGCTGATTTATATTGTCCCTCTGCTCCAGATTTAACTCCATCAAAATACTTATCTGCTTGACCTAATAATTCCCTATACTCACTCTCAGATATTGAGCCTAATACTCTAAACTTTTCTTCTGCTACAGATTTCATTTTATCCCTTTCAGCCTCTGCTAGTTTAACAGTATCATCTTTGGCTTGTTTAATTTGACCAATTATAGCTTTATAGTTATCCTTAGTAACTTTAGTTTCTCCCTTTAGGATAGCATCTACTGCTGAGTTATTTTCTGCTCCAGATTTAACTGTTGAATCTATTTTATCCTTAAGGTATTTATCCCTAGATTGTTTCATTTTCTCATATCCCTCTTTAGATATAACTCCGTCTTTATCAATGTACTTCTTAAGTTCATCAAGTTGCTTACCATTAGCCTCCTGCATTTTAGCTATAGCCTCATCATAATGTTTAGCTTTCTCTTCTCTCTGTTTAACTAATCCATCTCTTTCCTTCTCACTAGATTTAGCTATTTGTTCATCCATTAACATTAGTGAATCATCTTTAAGTTTCTGTAAGTCTGCAATAGCTTGTTCTTGTAGTTGTTGATAATACATCATCATTTGGTCAGTTTGAGATTTAGTAATATTTCCTGTTTGTTCTATAGCTAAGTCTAGCATATGGAATCCATCTGAAATAGTCTTAACACTAGTTAATGCCTCTGCCGTAGATTCACTCATTGTCTCTCCCCAAGTAGCTTTAAACTTTTCAGCCTCTGATTGTGTACCAGACATTTTATTTACTAGTTTAGTTAGTCCTTGTAACATACCTTCTATACCTTCTGCATTAGCCTCGAACATAGATATCTTTAATTCTTCCATAGCAGACTTTAATCCTAGCCATGCTCCTTTAACGTTACCATCCATAGTCTTAGCCATCTCCTCTGCCGTACCAGTACTGTGTCTTAACTCATTTGTAAATGATGCAACTCCTTGACCACCTTGACCTAATAAAGCTAAGAATCCAGACATTGCCGTTTTACCAGCTATCATCTGTGCTATATGAGCCTTTTCAGTATCTGTCATCCCTTGAGTTTTCATATTGATTTCATCAATTATTTGTGACATAGGTTTCATGTGTCCGTTAGAATCTTGTACGTTTATACCTAATTGTTTCATGGCTTTTCCAGCCTCTCCCGAACCACTTGCCAAGTTAGATAATACTGAACGTAATGTTGTTCCTGCCTGTGAGCCTTTTATACCCGCATCTCCTAATTTAGATACCATAGCAACTGTCTCTTCCATTGAGATACCTAGTGCCTCTGAAACTGGAGCAACATATTTTAATGCCTCTCCCATATTATCTACATTAACGTTGGCATTAGCTGAGGCATAGGCTAAAGTATCAGCATATCTAGCTGAATCATTAGCAGATAATCCAAAAGCCGTTAAGTTGTCTGTAACTATATCACTGGTCTTAGCTAAGTCCATTCCACTAGCCTGTGCTAAGTGTAGAACCCCTCCTAAGCCTGCCATAGCCTCTTGAGATGTCCACCCAGCCATTCCCATATAAGTTAAAGCCTCTGCTGATTCAGTAGCTGAGTATCGTGTTGTAGCCCCCCAGTGTCTAGCTGACTTCTCTAGTTCTTCCATCTCCCCACCAGTAGCACCCATAATAGCCCCAACTTTAGACATAGTAGATTCAAACTCTACTCCTGTTTTAATTGTATCTACGGCTATAGCTTTCATTGTACCTATTGCTAAGTCTGCAACTCCCGCACCGAATGCCATTTGGAAACCTTTATTAACATTCCCAAAGAACTTATTAAATGCCGTATTACCTTGTCTAGGTGCTCCACCTAATTGGTTAGATACTTTATTTACAGAGTTAGTTAAATTGTTTAAGGCTTGAATAGCCTGTGTGGCATTCATCTTTACATTAATATCCATACTTCCTTGAGCCATTAGTTAATCTCCTCCTTTGCTCCAAACTTAGCTTTAAGTTCTTCAAAGTCATTCTTTCTCTCTTCTACTTTATCCACTTTAGGATTATCAGTATTTAAGAAATCGAATGGGTCTACTACTTCATAATCTTTAATGTACATACTACCCATAACGTTAGTTAAAGCTATCTGTTGTAATTCAAAATTCTCTCTTTGCTGATGCTGAAATTCCTCTAGTAAATTATCAACCTCTGAGAATGTTAGTTCAAGGAACTCAGCTTTTGTCATATCTGCATATCTAAGTACTTTGAGGTATAAATTATTTATAGAAGGACTTAGCCAATCAGCATCTGGTTGTTTCTCTTTCTTAGAGTTACCCTCTATAGTCTCCTCATTAAATATCCCTAATGAAAAGAATATCTCTCCTAATACAATCGTATTAAACATCTCTTGAATTTCCTCATCCTCTATAGGTTCATAGTTTGCTACAACAATCTCATTAACCTTATGGAAGTCACTATCTAGGAACTCTTTTTCAAATAAGATAACATCAAGAGGAAGTCCAAAGACCTCCTCCATTTTGATGTACGATTGTAAATTAGGATTAATTTTATAAACCTTATCTCCCATATTTACAAATCTCATATCTTATTTCTTCTCTCCTTTAGGTTTTAACTTAGTAAGTCCTCCAGCACCTTGTAGTGTAATTGAGTAAGTAGTTGCATCATCATAAGGAGCCTCTATTGGGAAGTCAGTAATTATTGCTAACCCTTGATGTCCCCATGATTCATCTTCTTTACCTATTTTTATCATAACTGGTTTAGATTCTTCAAAGGCTTTCTCTAATAAATCTATTGCAGAATCTCCATCTAAGAATATACCGTCAGCCTCTATTGACCACTCTTTTAATGATGTAAGAACTTCTTTCCAACCACTTGATACTTTGTTAGAAACGTCTATTACATCTGAACTTCTATTTAAAGTAGCACCTCTTTGTCCACCTACTGCCTCATACTTAGTACCATCTTGTTTCTCTGATGTATCAGCCATTATGATTATATCTAACCCTCTTATTACTTTAGCCTTATTTGTTTCCATAAATATTACCTCCATTTAATTTAAATTAGTACATACATTTAATATGCACTGTAAAGAATCCTTGTTTGACATCTGGTCGTTGTACATCTCTTGTAGGAGAGAAAGCCATGTGAGACATGATAACTCTACTATCAGTTTTATACAACTTAGCCAGACACTCATTTAATGCCTCTCTCATATCTATTGTTTCTAAAAATCCCCTATGCTCACTATAACATGCGAATACTAATCTGATTTCAGAACCTTCGGTAGTCTTAGTCCATGTGTCTTGAAAATCTAACTCGTATGCTCTTAAGTAAGGCATAGGGGGATTATTCTCTCTTGCGGTATATAATTGTATATCTGGATGTGCTTGAACTAGCTTTAGGAAATTCTGTAGAACTTGAACCCTTTGTGGTCTTATTTTAATATCACTCATTTATTAACTCCTCTAAGAACTCTTGTAGGTTAGAATCTAGTACTTTCTGCTCATAATACTCAATGGCATTAGTTAAGAAAGCATGGTCTCCTCCTCTACCTTCTTCATAGATAGCATGGTCACTCATTGCTCCGACTGTACCAATAGCTTGCCATCCACCTTTAGCAGGTGTAGAGTAAATAGAATCTTGCATCTCTCCTGTATCCACATGGGCGTTAATGTAAGCTATCTCAGAAATCTCTTGAGTAATCTCATTAGTCATCTCTTGATAAATAGCTTTGTCCTTCATCTTCCTAAATCTCTTCCTTAAGTTCTTATCATCCAATTTAAATTCTAATCCACCAGTTAGTGCCATTATTGTTTAACCTCCCTTATGTGATACAGAAACCTCTTAGCATTAAAGTTTTGCTCTAATATCTGGAATTTCATATCATATGTTGGGGAATAAATGTACTCAGCATTAATTCTAAATCTACTCATCATAGAACCTTCTCTAGCATCCAATCCCTCTCTATTCTTAAGTCCTGCGGTCTCAGCTGGAATCCTAATCTTAAGAGTAACATTAGCTTTGCCTATTTCAGAGTAAGTAGTGAACTCTCCTTCTAATATATCTGTCTCTGTATGTCTTTCTAACAATGAGATAGGATGTTTACCAAACATGTAATCACTCCTTACATCATTCTAAATTTACCTTTAGTTCTTAGGTCGGGATGTTCGTCAAGATAATCCTCTATAAAAGGAATATACTCATCTAGTAAGCCATCCTTATTATATATAAACTGTACTCCCTCATTAGTCTCAGTAGTTAATCCTTCTGAACCCAACTTATTGTATCTCTTCATGGTAGCCTCATCAACTATCCATTCTAACTCTTCTGGTATATACCCAGCTTTAGGAATCTTAAGTATAATCATCCTCATAACATTCTTTATCAGTAGTGCCAATGCATTGTCTTGGCTAAAGTCATCTTCTTGAATGCCTAGGAGAGGTTTTACCCTCTCCAACACATTAAGTACTTCATTGTTAACCAATCTTACTTCTCAGCTTTCTTAGCTGGAGCCTCTTTAAGAGTTATCTTAACGAATTTAGAAACGTCTCTTAAGTATGTTACATAGTGCATATCTACTGATATTAAAGAAGTTTTCTTTTTAACATATCTTTCAGTCTCTACGTTAGTTCCTCTCTTAAGTGCTATACCGAATGCTCCTGCTCTTAGTATAAATGCCTCATCTTTATTTAATCTGTCTGACACTATGATGTTCATTCCCATAAACATACCTATTTGTCCAGATATTTTAGCCTCTCCATTTCTTATATATACGAAGTCTGGATGCTTTCTAAATTTAGCGTATTCAGTAGCTGGTATTAGTAAGAATGTTTCCTCATCTAAATCCTCTCCGAATTTAACTAAAGCATCTGCATAATCTTCTATGTCAGTTACATCTGCTTTAAGTATTGCATTTTTGAATATATCTTGTGCTCCCCTTAAAGTCTCTACACAATCTTGGTCTACCTTTTGAGATATAGCTTTTAATAATTGATTATTAGCCTCTCCCACTGGGTTTCCATATCCAGATAATACTGCCTCGTCAGTTAACTCTACGTTCTTAACGGCTTTCTTAACTTTAACCTCTGCTGTTTTTTGGTTCATTTGAGTTACATCTCCCTCAACACCTTCTGCTAAGTCTTCTGCATCTCCTATATATTCCCATACTGGAACAGTTATAGTAGAACCTGGGTTGCCTTGTAAGTCATTGTCTACTCTTGCTAATGGTGCAAACTTTATCTTTTTACCCATCTTAACATCTAGGAATTGTCCTATTACTTGAGGGTCTATCAAGTTTGCTAATTTAGTTACTGCTTTAGTTGCCATGTTAAATCTCCTTTAATTTACCTATTCGACGATAGGCTACCTTATAAAGTATTGTGTGGGAAGTAGTCTCCTACCTCCTCACATCTATTAAGACACCCTTTAGGTGTACTATTTGTTAATTACTCTCCAAATACCTCAGCATACATCTTAGGATTGTTATTCTTCATGTCTAGCATTTCCTCATAAGAGTAAGCATCTACTGGTTTCTTAGTTGGTGGTGTAACTCCTCCTTCTGGTTGTCTAGGTTCATGACCATTCTTACCTAATGTGTTAGTAACTCCACCATTTACTGCTTTAGAGAACTCATACTCTAATTCATTTATATTATTATTAACTACTTCTATTGTATCTCCTAGAACCATTCCAGCGAATGAAGTAGGTAATCCCTTTTCAGATAATCTTTCTATAGCTTGAGCCTTTATTTGTGCTTGTTGTCTTTCTCTATCCATCTTAGCTATACGTTCTTCCATCTCTCTAAGTCTCTTTTGTTCAGCCGTTTCAACTAGTCCCCTAGAATCTATAGCCTTAGATATTTCTGTTTCTAAATGATTATTCTTCCATGTTTCTATTGCTTGAGTTGCCCTCTTATCTAATAAAGGTTGTATTGCCTTTTGAGCATGTTCTGTTTCTAATACTTTCTCTACTGGTACTATACCTAATAAAGCATTTTGTACCTCTTCGTTATCTTTGTTCTCCATTAATTGTGCTAATAATTCTTCCATTCTTCTTCACCTGTCCTCATAGTGTTTTAATCCTATAAGTCCTTTCTTTTAATTTTATTGGTTGTGTATAGCCGTTTGTAAGCTATTTTAAATCTCATAAGGTACTAATCTACATCTGCAATTGCCATGTTGAGGTAATGGTGGAGTATTATTTATGTCGAATACTTGACCATCTAGTGCTGAACATAGTAAGCAAGTTGCATCATCATGTAGTGTAACCCATTGTACCTTTTGAACATGTTTGTCTCTGTAAGTTGCATTAGCCCCTTCCTGTACAAAATGTTCTACTTCTGAGGTTCTTAGATAATACATTCTATTATCATAAGTCTCAAATCTTTTACCTAATCTGTCAACGACTTTGAGGTAATTCTTTTCTCCCTTTAATTCTTTTGCCACCTCATTTTGAATTGACTTAAATAAAGTTTCCATATGTTGTAATGTTCTCGTTCTGAAAGTTGCTCCACTCCATGGGAAATCTAATAGACTTTTAACTTTTCTATTTGACAGTGTTCTGTCGTTCCCTAAGGATTTACTCGTACTATCATACGATTCTATCATAGCGTCTCTCAGCTCTTCCTCCATTACTTTCATATCTTTATTCATCTGTCTTTGCAAATCGTTTTGTAGTCGTCTATACAAGATGTTTAATTGAGGTCTTGCCTTAGAGTATGTGATACCCTTTTTATTAAATAGCTTAGCTAGAGAGGAGTATAATTCCCCTTCTATACTAGCTAAATATTTATCTTTACTTTCTGGTGCATGTATATTAGTTGCCTTTACTATCTGGTTCTTTTTCCTTTGGCTTAGCTTTGTCATCTACAACATTCCCTTCTTTATCCATCTTATTATTAGGAACATCAAACAATGGAATAGCCATGTCAGCCTCCTCTTGTTTCTGGTCTAATAATTTCTTCTTAAGATTAGCTGGGTCATCATGTATAAATGGTAATTGAGATACTAAATCTTCATAAGGAATTAAGTCAGATAATGTAGCTACTGTTGAGACAATCTCCTGTAAGTTTTGAGGAATGTTTCTAGTAAATACTATCTTAACATCTTTACATTTGAAGTTGTTTCCTTTGAAGTTAAGGTACTTACACATCATATCAACTCTTTGGTCTAATGCCCTACTAAACTTACGTTCCATAACTGCTACTCTACACTCTAAAGAATGTAACTTGTAACTTATTGCTACCCCACTTAGGTTAGATGCGAACTTCTCATCAGATATATTAGGGGTCATAGAGAACTTATGAATATCATCAACTATTCTCTTCTTAATATTCTCAATGTGTGTATCATTTATATCTTTAACTAACCAGTTAACGTCTGCTTTAGTGTCTGGTGGGTTATCTATTACAATAACTCTATTCTCCTTCATCTCAGCTATTGCCTCTGGTTCAGCCTCTAATCCTATAATCTTTAGGTAAGCATCATTTAAGTAATTTATATCATTTACTGAATCTGAGTTAGCTAAGTTATAAGCATCTATCAGTGTCATTACTGTTTCATATGCTCCCATTCTCTCCTCATTATTAAGGTACTCAATTACTGGAACTCTTCCGAAATAGTGTGGTGTAGATTGTAAATAGATTAAATGTTCTTTAGCCTCTACTATGTGGTTTCTATAAACATATTCATCTATGGAATCCCTAGTATAAACTGTTACATACATTTCTTCTACTTCCTCAGATACTCTCATAGTCTTCTTAGTGTCATAATATATTGCACATATTGGTGTCTCATCTAAATCGAATCCTCTACACAATATCATATTCTTAGGACTGATAGCATTGTATCTAAAGTTACCTTCTAAATCAATTCTACATAACTCGAAAGCATGACCGAACTTAGTTACCATAGAACATATCTCTGAATTGACATCATCCTCATGGTTTATATGAGATATCTCTTCTATCTCTTTCCCTAACTTCTTACTTTCAGTAACGTATGTAACTGGTTTACCCATAAAGTATGAAGTAGTTGTATCTGTGATAAGCTTAGGGAAGTTATGCACTAACTTATTGTTAGGCTTATTCTTATCACTTACTGTTCTAAATCTAATATCATGTCTGCCTTTGTAGTAATCCTCAAGTAACTCATAAGCACGATTAACTTCTCTATGTTGAGTAATCATGCTTAATAAGTCTTTAGCTAAATACTGTTTCTTGAGGTAGAACTTTCTTTCGACAAACATAATACCATTCTCGACTGATGATACTATGTTTCCCATTTACTTACCCCCTTATTGCTCTAATTGCTCCTACTAAGAATCCAACTAAAGCGAATATAAAATAGTAACTAGTTGAAGTAATTGGCATATTAAATAACTCTACCATTGCTCCCTGTACTAATCCTATAAATCCAAACCAACTTAATATCCATCCACTTAATAATCCACCGATTGTTCCCATTAACATAATCTATATCCTCCTATAATTTAAAATCCTAATGCTGATTTACTAATACTTGCTTTACCTAATGTAGCTTTTCTCATCTTCTCTTCTACGGCATATCTTAGGGCATCTAGTAAATGGTTGAAGTCATCTATTGGTACGTTTATATACTCATTAGTATTCTTATCCTTCTTCCATGAGTAGTTCTCTAATTCTTCAATAACATTAGTACATCTAGGATGAACATATATTTTATATTGATTTAAGAATTGGATACCATTCATAATGCTATCTTTACCTTTACGGCTTGCTCTAACTCTCTTAATGCCTAACTTACGTAATTCATATATGGATTTCTGTTCTGCTGAATCAGCGGTAATAACCTCTTTAGAATATCCCTTAACCATAATCATATTAGCTATCTGGTCATTTAGCATACCCTTCTCATAATGCTCATCAAATATCCATATCTCTTTTCTAACATCATCTAATAGTAATGCTATAAATCCAGTAGGGTCATTTACATAACCAAAGTCTAAACCAAATAATCCTTCACATTTATTTTCTTTTAGTTTAACTAGCCAATTGAAATCTACAACCTCTGTATTAGGGTAAACTAACTTGTCTAGTGTAGCGAAATAACCTTCTGCATATATCTTATAGTACACAGGGTTTTTAGTCTTTAAGTCCTCTAAGGCATCTATATATGATTTAGGTAAGAACCTATTATCCTTCCATGTGGTATGTACCACTGTAGTGTTATCGGGTGTCCCATCTTTGAACCAATATATATAACACCAGTTAGCCTTACTAACAGGGTTAAAACATAAATGTATTTGTTGATTTGGAGCATCTGAACGTAGACGTAAGTTTAATTGTGAGAAGTCATCCAGAGTAACCTCAGTCGCCTCCTCTATAAATATATCATCTATTCCAGAAATTGATTTTAACTTCTCTGGGTCATCTATACCTTTAAATAGTATTTTACTACCATTAGGTAAGATAATTGAGAAGTTTGACCATACTACTTTACATAGCTTATATACCTTCATTCGGGTCATTTGTGATATAAACTCTTGGAATACTGAATCCCTAATAGAATTAGTTACCTTACGTATTACCAGTAGAGTTCTATCAGAATACTTAAGCATCTTTAGAATTAACTTCTGTATCACGAATACTGATTTACCAGAACCCGCTCCTCCATAGAATACGTTAAATCTGGTATCAGTTTCAATATAAGGTAAGTATACCTCATTAAAGAAGTTCTTCTTAATATTAAAGCTAATTTGCTTAGGCACTACTAATCCTCTATTCCAATGTTAATAACTACTTGCTCTTGCTCTTGTTCCTTAGGATTGAATAAGTCGTGATACTTACCTAATAATTCAAGTGCTTGTAATCTATCTTTTGCTGAGAATGTCTTTCTACCATGATGTAACTCATCTGTCTGGTTTCTAGCTATCTTAGTTAATGTTGCTAACACTTCATCACTAGATGCTTTAACATCTTCAAAATACTCTTTCTGTCTTTTTTCTAAATATGCTTTTACTTTAGGTCTATTCTTAACTTTACTAGCTACTAGTCTTGCTCTATCACTACCACTATCATCCACTAAACCACTTAGCTTAACTGCCTCTGTAGCATTCTGTGTCTGTATATAATATTCACAAAATAATGATTCTTCGATAGTTAATCCTGTTTCTTCATCAAATATCTTTTTAGCCATAGTTAACAATTCCTCCTTTATCTATATTACCCCTAATGGGTTAGGGAGTGAGAACCGTAAATGGCTCTTACATTCCTCCCTCTAAATTCAAATCTTAGCCTTATAGGTAGCTTAACCCAGTTATAATATTTAGAGAATCTAGTTCTCAAAGTGGCTTACATATTGCACTCTTATTTATCCTTACACTTATATAACTACTTAGGTACTTATTATTTGTTAGGTTTATTCTAACTTATTATCTAATTAGTTATTAATTATTTAAGAGACGAAACGAAGTTTCGTGTCAAGCTTTGCTTGACCTTTATCCCCCCCTTACCCCCCTTACACTAATACAACAACACAACTCTTAGGTATTTGTTAGGTTACTCTAATTATTTCTAAATAGTATATTTATTAGTTAAGCCGAAACTTCGTTTCGGGTAAGCAAAGCTTACCTTTATCTTATGTTATTATCTATGTTAGAATAAAGATAGCCCCCCTACCC
>OERT01000147.1_pt1 | contig 18182 bp, 18 predicted proteins | sample 1540111 | NCBI WGS metagenome assembly OERT01 (sample SAMEA3891235, study PRJEB23780) | metagenome | biome: terrestrial biome; feature: animal house; material: water of meat washing | place: Italy | collected 2015-05-12
AAATGCAATTGCAATAATACTTAAATATCAGTAAGTTAAGATAAAAGAAAAAGTTAAAAGATCAGCAGAATCCCGGCTTGGAAACAAGTCGGCTTTTTTATGAGCAGTTTTGATAGTTCTTGCCAATAATTTTGTTTAAAAAGTAGTCGATTTTGCGGTTTTTCTAATATTCTCAACGTCCCAGGATCTAAAATTATCCCCATTTCCTGCTGATAAACCTGGGACAGTTTTTAGCCTATCTTGTACGCATATGCTCACAACAATTCCGGCCCTTTGCGTCTATACGCAATAATAGAATTTTCATATGATTAAGTGGTCAGGAACAGGAAGTTCCATATAATTAAAAATAAGCACCAGGATGGCGCTATATAAGACACGCAAGAGCACAGAGACCTAATGTTCCAATAAAAAACCCTGGCAGGATGCCGGGGTTTTTTATTGTTTATCCTTTCTCATTTGCAAAAACAAGCATAATGCCCTTAAAATATAGACTATACTTGACGAATCACTCGTTTAAAAAATGCGAATGCATCCTCGGCCCCTTGTAACGCTTGTTGCCGCTGTTCTGATGTTAATTCTAGACCATCTAGCTGCTCTTTAAATTTGCGCCAATGTCTCATTCGCCCTTCTTCATGCGCAGCCAAATGTCTGGCTCCATAAGAATCACTTAGATTCAGCTTTTGTGCCTCTTTACACAAAATTGCTGCACCTAAATTTGAGCCCTCAGAACAGTACAGCCAGCCAATAGCCTCAAAACCACTTGGATTAGGTTGCTCCTCGACCATTGAAACTGGATTAACATTAAGATCTTGCATATCCTTAGAGATTTGCTTTAAGCGTGATAGCTGACTCAGACCTTCGATTTTATAGTTCCAATCAAGATCATCATAGATAGGCTTTAGAGTCTTCTGAAAGATATCTTGCGCTTGCAAAAACTTACTATAATTCTCAACAGAGGCAAACGGGTGCATAGATAAAACAAGCGCATCTACACTATCATGTGTTTGACGGGAATACTTTTTTAATGCTTCACTAAGCGGTAAATTCATAATAGTTCCTAAAAGTGTGTTGTTGTTAGATATGATGAGTGTGGTTGTGTTTTATGATGCTATGTTCAAGTTCCCCCTGAATTGGACAATGCGCTACTGATTTTAGCTGATTCGCTAAAACTCGTAAGTTAGACCCACCTTATAATTTCTACCAGGTGCGGTGAATCTCTCAATACCAACGCCTTTATCATCTACCATAGAGTTGACGTTTAATTCTGCCAATGAGCGTAGGCTGTCCCACGGAACATAATTGGTATTAAAGAGGTTAAATATTCCTGCTGATAGTTTTAATTGTGAGCCTATTTTTTTACTGCCATAGACATCATAGACATAGGCTGATTTAGACCTATCAATATGTTTGTAAGGCGCTATATACTCCTGATAAGGTGAATTAAAGCCATTAGATTCTAAATTAACAACCTTTGCATCATTGGGATGCTTTCTGCCTAAATACCTCAGGTTTCCTGATAACTGCCAATCTTTTTTAGAGGATTGATACCCTATACCTAACATCGCATTCAAAGGCTGAGTAGCCAGTAGGTTGGTTCCTTTATCGCTTTCGTCTTTAGCATAATTTAAATTAGCAAACACCTTGATATCGCCCTCTGTATCAACCAATTGAGCAATATCCCACATACCACCTAAGCGTATACCATACGTCTTTGCATTGCCGATATTCTTAGCGCCAATCATATTGACAGTATGAGGGGAACATACAGGCTTACCACTCGAATAGTCTTCGTAGCATCTTTCTTGTTCTTCCTGATAATTTAATAAGCTAATAAAGTCGCTATATTTCGTATAAAAACCAGTAGCTTTAAAGCTAAAATCCTTATATTCACCTCGCAAACTTATTTCATGGTTAAGTGATTTCTCAGGCTTTAGGTGAAAATTAGGCGTTAAACTGTTTCCCATCATCTCAAATGCAGAATACATCTGACTTGTCGCTGGCGCCATAAAGCCGGTAGATATTTGATACTGTGCCTGCAAATCAGGGGTTAGTTCGTAATTAACGGAGAACATTCCTCCTATGTTACTCATTGTTTTATTGTGATCAAATTCACCGTTTTCGTAGGCGATACGCACAGGATAATATTTGCTGGATTTTTCAATCCCTTTTTTATTAATCTCATCCATATAGGGCTTATAATTATAGTGGTCATACCGAATGCCAAGCACTGTATCTAGCTTATCGGTGAGGTTGATTTTATCCTGAACAGCAATATTAAATACGTCTTGTTTCACCGATGGACCAAGGAAATCATACCAAGATTCAGCTGTGCCCGAAGCAGGAATAAATGATTCCTCTAAGATAAGCTTATGATCTTTTTTTGCATACTTTGTATTTACTGAAAAAATATGCTCACCGAGTTTTTCAGTTTGTACAGGAAAACTGCTCGCTGTGATACTTAGTTGCAAAGTCTTATCTATTTGAGGACGATGCTTTAAACCATCTAGCCTGTAATTATCCGTCCCCCAATCTTGGCTATAGGTTTCTGTATTTGCAGCGGCTTTAGCCTTTTGGTAGTTTAGGCTGGTATCTATTTGGTCAATTAATTCACTGTTAGAAGGGATGTACCTATGACTTATGCCATAGCTCTCTAATTCGACGTTGTCTTTACCAATTCTTGGTGAAAAAGTCTTTCTTGAAAAGTTATTAGATAGCGTATCTGTTTTTTGCTTTGTAGCATGAAAGCCTAACCTACTCTCTTCATTCAAATGGACATACAGTTTCGCTAACGCCGCTTCTGTTTCGTAAGTCAAGGGATCAGGCAATATCGCTGCTGTATTGCTTCTATAACCCGTGCGGGGATAAGCATAGTCTGGATCATTGATAAAGTCATATGCAGGATTAAGCTTTTCTTTATCAAAACCTATCATACGATGATTTTTCGTTTCATGGCCTCTACGATGCACGTAATTAATGATTGCTTCAAGCTTATCGTTCCTTCCTGCCAAACCAAAGGATTCGCTGATCTCTTCATTGCTGCTGCTATAACCTGTTTTGGCATAGCCGCCAAGTTGACGATTAGGTTTTATTAAATCTTCTGGGTCTTTGGTTTTGAAACTAACAGCCCCTCCCATTGCACCACTGCCTGAATTAAAAGAATCAGAACCAACCTCAAACGCTACCTCAGATAAAATTTCCACATCAGGGGACAGCCGCCCTTCAAACATGTAACCATAGGCTGAAAATATCTCGTTAACTTGCTTATCTGGCAGGCTAACGCCATCTAGGTTTAACGCTACTCTATTGCCATCCACACCTCTGATAGCGTAGCCATTACTACCATATCGACCTGCATCTGACACACTTATATCAGGGTTATAACGAACTAAGTCTTTATTACTATCAATCAAGTTATCTGAAATGGTTTTGGCTGTTTTGATGTCGTCCCCTACGTTTATAGGGGGATTTTTTTTAGCATAAACAGTGATTTTGTCCATGTATAATGTCGGTAGATCTTCTTCTTTCTGCTGAATATCCGCTAAGGCAGATTGATACATTAAAGTCCCAACAAGAATACTTAATAGGGTTTTAGACCTAATTTCGAGAATAGGTATATGTATCGACTTTCTATAAGCTGAACCCTTGAGCATCCCCAATTTCCTCTAGTAAAAATTAACTACCACTCTCTTCACATCTACATTGTCGTTAAAGAAAGCAGCATTAACCATTGTTAACAATGTGATTACACTATAAAACATTTTGATTACAATGTAAATAATAATCATTATCATAAATAGAATAAGTAATCTGAGAGGGTTTTGCTTTTTATAAAGTAGGGAGTGAAAGAGACATCTTGTGATAATAATAGGAGTTAGGCATCGGGTAATCGAGACATCCATATCGCAACAGTGATACATATCACACATGTAGCCCAAGCAAGCCATTGCCAATTATCAGAAAATCGGTAGAACAACATACCGCAAGAAAGCGCCATCATTGACCAGGCCAAATATTTAGCTTTACGCGGAATTGCACGATGCTGCTGCCAGTCAATGACCATTTTGCCAAATATTTTATGATTAAGAAGCCAGTTATTAAATTTAATGGAACCTTTGGCCCAACAGGTGGCAGTAAGCAAAATAAAGGGGGTGGTGGGTAGGACTGGAAGAACAATTCCGATTAAACCTAGTATAAAAAAAACAGCGCCTAGAATCATAAATATTAGGCGAACGAAACGGTTATGGTGCATCTGACTATGGGCTATTTCTTTCTGTAACGTCTTTTGCTGGGGAGAGGGATATATGTTGTCCATGAGAAAGCAGCTCGATAATCATGCGGTAAATACAAATTATTCAATAAATCCTTAATTATCTAGCTAAAATATAGACAAATTAACAATTCCTAACTTTGCATTATAAGTGATAATCATTACCATTAACAAGAAAAGCTTAGAATTAATTGATATTCTGTGGCCAGTCCTCATCACGAACACCTCTTGTACCAGCTATGCTTTAGCCCTGCTTGATCTATACTAAAGGGGGATGAACAATTTAGATATTTAGATTCCATAGCATCTAAGCAACCTTAGTAAAATTGCACTTATATTTAGAAATACTAGATCATATAAAAACCATTATTTAACATAAAATCTCTTATTCGAAATTCATCATTTATCTACTTTCATAACCTAATAAACCTAATTTTTATAAGCAGATACTCGCTATACTTAAGTAAATTTAGGTATTACTAGAGATTCTTGCTTCATGACCCAGGTTCAACTTCAACAACTACAAAAACATCTTTGGAACATTGCAAACGACTTACGTGGAAAAATGGGAGCCGATGAGTTCCGTGACTACATTCTCGGCTTCATTTTCTACAAATACCTGTCAGAAAAAGCGATTTCTTTTGCCAATGAACTGTTGAAAGATGAAGGCCTTGCAGAAAAATACTATCAACTTGATGAAAATAACCCTGATCACGCTGAACTGATTGACGGCATCAAAGAAAACTCAGTTGAAGAAGTCGGTTATGCCCTAGCACCAAAACAACTGTTCCACACAATTGCTGAACGTGGTCGTCAGGGTGAGTTTATTCTTGATGAGCTTTCAAATACCTTACGAGAAATCGAACGTAGTACCTTGGGTGCTGAATCTGAAGATGATTTTGCCAATCTGTTTGAAGATCTCGACCTTAATTCAACCAAACTCGGCAACAATGCCAACGATCGTAATGAGTTGGTCAGCAAAGTACTGACGCATTTAGACAATATTGATTTTGATCTCAGTAACTCAGAATCAGATGTCTTGGGTGATGCCTACGAATATTTGATTGGTGAGTTTGCCTCTGGTGCAGGAAAAAAAGCAGGTGAATTCTATACCCCTCAAACCGTATCCACCTTGCTTGCAAAGATCGTGACTCAAGGCAAAGAACGTCTGCGTTCAGTCTATGATCCGACATGTGGTTCAGGCTCATTACTTTTACGTGTAAAACGTGAAGTTCAAGATGTCGATATGATTTACGGTCAAGAGATGAACCGTACCACCTACAACTTGGCACGAATGAACATGATTCTGCATGATGTTCACTTTGCTAAATTCGATATCAAGCAAGAAGATACCCTTACTCGTCCACAGCATAAAGATTTACGTTTTGAAGCAGTCGTAGCCAATCCTCCATTCTCAGCCAAATGGTCAGCAGATCCAATCTTCTTACAAGACGAGCGTTTTAGCCGTTTTGGTAAACTTGCGCCAAGTTCAAAAGCAGATATGGCTTTTGTTCAGCATATGCTTCATCAACTCGATGATAACGGCACGATGGCTGTAGTCCTTCCGCATGGTGTGTTGTTCCGTGGTTCGAGTGAAGGTGTGATTCGGCAGTACCTGATTGAAAAACTCAATGTCATTGATGCTGTGATTGGCTTACCTGCCAATATTTTCTACGGTACGTCTATTCCAACGTGCATTTTGGTGCTGAAGAAAAACCGTGAGCATACAGGCAATATTCTATTTATTGATGCCAGCAATGACTTTGACAAACAAAAGAACCAAAACAAACTTTTGCCTGAGCATCTAGATAAGATCATTGCAGCCTTTGAACAGCGTCAAAATATAGAGAAATACGCCAAGGTTGCTACGCTGCAAGAAGTCAAAGATAACGACTACAACCTCAATATTCCTCGATATGTCGATACCTTTGAAGCTGAAGATGAAATTGATCTAAATGCCATTGCGCAGCAACTCAAAGAACTTGAGCAACGAAGCCAAAATACAGACAAAGTGATTGCTGAATTCTGTAAAGAACTTGGCATTGATTCACCTTTTACGGAGGTGAAGTAATGGCTACACCTAAGTTACGTTTTCCAGCATTTGAAGAGAAGTGGAACAAACAAAGATTAGATAGTTTTTTAGAAAGAGTTTCTAATCCTATTGATGTGATTCCTAACAAAAAATACTCCCAAATTGGCATTCGTTCGCATGGCAAAGGAATTTTTCATAAAGAAGCTGTTACAGGTGAAGAGTTAGGAAATAAAAGAGTATTTTGGGTTGAGCCAAATGCTTTGGTAGTGAACATTGTTTTTGCATGGGAACGAGCTATTGCAGTTACAAGTGATGCAGAAAAAGGAATGATTGCATCGCATCGATTTCCTATGTATTTGCCGAAAAATAATTTATCGAATGTAAACTTTCTTCGCTATTTGTTTGTTACGGATAAAGGACAAAGTTATTTAGAGCTTGCATCCCCAGGGGGAGCAGGACGCAATAAAACCCTAGGTCAATCTAATTTTGCGGAATTAAAAATTGATCTACCAAGTTTAGAAGAACAAACAAAAATCGCTACTTTTCTTTCTATAGTGGATGAAAAGATTAGTCAGCTTTCGCAAAAACTCCACCTTCTGGGCCAATATAAACAAGGCATGATGCAAAAGCTGTTTAGTCAGCAGATTCGTTTTAAAGCGGATGATGGTAGTGAGTTTGGGGAATGGGGTGAACAGAAACTCGGGGAAGTTAGTACAACTTTCTCGGGAGGTACTCCTCAAAGTACTAATAAAGTTTTTTACCAAGGCACTATTCCATTTATTAAATCAGGTGAAATTTCTCAAAAAACCACTGAACAATTTATTAATGAAATAGCATTAAAATCATCGTCTGCCAAACTCGTTCAAAAGGGAGATTTACTATATGCCCTCTATGGAGCAACCAGTGGACAAGTTGCCATTTCTCAAATAGATGGAGCCATTAATCAGGCTATTCTTTGTATTAGGTCAAACCTAAACACATTATATTTATTGAACTTTTTCTTATTGAAAAAAGATTCTATCTTGTCTACTTATTTACAAGGTGGACAAGGAAATTTATCAGCAGCAATTTTGAAAGAAATATTAGTTCCAATTCCTTGCCTCGAAGAACAAACCAAAATCGCTAACTTCCTGTCATCCATCGACCAAAAAATCGATGTTGTTTCAGAGCAGCTAGAGCAAGCCAAGCTTTGGAAAAAAGGGCTTTTACAGCAAATGTTTGTTTAAATACTGAGAACGTCAATTCATCCATCTGATCTGAAGACGTTGAGGGTAAAACATCACCGTATGTTTTGAGCTTCAATCAGATGGATTTCACTTAGATCACCGTAATTCAATAAAAAATTAGAGAAAGAGATGTCCGTACAAAGCGAAGCTCAACTTGAAAATCAACTCATTGAACAGCTCAAAAACCTGGGCTATCACCAGGTTGATCTCAAAGATGAAACTCAACTGCTGAGCAATCTAAAAATTCAAGTTGAACGCGCCAACGGTATTACCTCTTTCTCTGCAAATGAATGGGCACAAGTCCTCAATCATCTCAAGGCCGGTAATAGTTTTAACTGTGCCAAAGTGCTGCGTAATCGCTTTCCTGTGAACTTTGATGATGGTTCTACACGCCACATTGATTTTTTATTTGCCGATCCTCAAAAAAATATCTATCAAGTGACCAATCAGATCGTCATCGATCACAGCACCAGCAATGGCCACACCAGTCGCTTTGATGTCACCTTGTTGATCAATGGCCTACCTTTGGTGCAAATCGAGCTAAAACGCGCCGGGGTAGAGCTTCCTGAAGCCTTTAACCAAACCCAACGCTATGCCAAAGCTGCTTATGGTAGCGGAGCAGGTCTGTTTAATTACATCCAACTGTTTGTGATCAGTAATCGTGACCACACCCATTACTATTCAACCGGCACCAGCAATTTCGAATTTACCTTCCCTTGGGCAGATTTTGACAATAAGCACATCCATAAAATCGATATCTTTGCCGAAGCCTTTTTAAACCATCAGCACATCACCCAAATGCTGACCGAATACATAGTGATCCTGGAAGTTGAAAAGCGTTTGATGGTGCTGCGTCCATACCAAATCTATGCGGTACAACAGATTATTCAGCGTGTGCAACATTCAGAGCAAAATGGCTATATCTGGCACACCACAGGTTCAGGTAAAACCCTCACTTCATTCAAAGCTAGTCAGTTGATCATGCGCTTGCCTGAAGTTGAAAAGGTGCTGTTTGTGGTGGATCGTAGCGATCTCGATACCCAAACAGTTCGTGAGTTCAATGCCTTCAAAAAAGACAGTGTTGATACCACCAAGAATACAGGCACCTTAGTCACTCAATTGGGCCAAAAGCATGACAAACTGATTGTCACCACTTTACAAAAGCTCAATATTGCGATTAGCTCTGATCGTTATAGCGATCAGATTAGCTATCTCAAAGACAAAAAAGTCGTGATCATTTTTGATGAATGTCACCGTAGCCAATTTGGCGATACTCATCGCAATATCAAACGCTTCTTTAATCAGGCGCAAATGTTTGGTTTTACAGGAACGCCAATTTTTGAGAAAAATAGCCAACTGAAAATTGACTCAAAAGCAGTCACCACCAATGCCCTATTTGACGAATGCCTGCATAAATACGTGATTACGGATGCTATTCGTGATGGTAACGTCTTACCCTTCCAGATTGCCTATCTGGGCAAATACACCAGCAACGGCATCGAAAACAGCGACAGCTATGAAGAAGATGTAGAAGGAATTGATACCAAAGAGCTGTTTGATAACCCTGCTCGTCTCGAAATGATTACCCGATATATCCTGGATAATCACCATATCAAAACCAAAAATAAAACCTTCACCGCGATGTTCTGTGTCAGTTCCGTTGAAGTCCTGACCCAGTACTACGAACTATTTAAAAAAGTACAGCAAGAAAAACAACAGCAAGCCGAAGAACAAGGTGGAATTTACACCCCATTGACCATTGCCACTATTTTTTCCTTTGCAGCCAATGAGGAACTCAAAGTTGAAGATCACAGTGGTTTAATTGAAGAAGAGTCTGCAGATATCCCGACCAAAATTAGCCAATCCCATCGAGATAAGCTCGATCAATACATTGCTGAATACAATGCCAAGTTTGGCCAGAACTACAACTCAGGTGATGAGTTCTACGCTTACTACCGTGATATCGCCAATCGGGTACGAAAAAAAGAAATTGATATCCTGCTTGTGGTGAATATGTTCCTGACTGGTTTTGACTCAAAACCACTCAACACCCTGTATGTCGATAAGAACCTTAAATATCATGGCCTCATTCAGGCCTTTTCACGCACCAACCGTATTCTGAACGCAGACAAGCCGTTCGGTAATATCCTGTGCTTCCGTAACCTGAAACAAGCCACGGACCAAGCCCTCACCTTATTCTCAAACAAGGATGAAGCAGAAAAAATTGTCTTGATCCCAAGTTTCGACAGCATTAAAGAAAAATACAATGCTGCGGTTGCCCATTTACTCAGTATTGCCCCAGATCCTGATCAAGTACCCAATACGCTAGAAACTGAAGAACAGCAATTGGAATACGTCAAAGCCTTCCGTGAGGTAATGCGGATCAATGCACAATTGGAAAACTTTGTAGAGTATGACCAGGACGATACCGATTTAAACAAAGCAGAATTCCAGAAACATACCTCACAGTACAAATATCTGTACAACAATGTCCGTGTGATCCAGCCTAAAGACAAAGTATCGGTCCTCAATGACGTCAATTTCCAACTGGAACTGATCCACCGCGATACCGTGAATGTCGGTTATATCCTGAATTTACTGCAATCGGTGGTCAATCATAAAGATCCTGAAAAGAAACAGCAGTATCGTTCCCAGGTGCAAGATATCATTTCGACCAATCACAACTTGTATGACAAACAAGAGCTGATTCAAAAGTTCCTGGATGAAAACATTCCACGCATGGCCAATGGTCAAAGTGTTGAAGAGGCCTTTGCTCAGTTTTGGGATGTGGAAAAAGAAAAGGCCTTGGACGAACTGTGTCAAAAAGAAGCCATCAAGCCTGAGGTATTTAAAACGGTGCTTAGTCAATATGAATACACTAAACGCCTACCTAGCCGTGAAGATGTCAAAGACTTACCGATTACTCGTCCTAAGATCTCAGAACGGAATACCATGATGAATACCCTGGTTCTCAAAACTCGGAACTTTATTGAAAAATTCTATCGAGGTTTATAAGTACCTCAAAATAAAAAATGCCTGAACTTCAGGCATTTTTTACATCATCACTCACAGCTTAAAACAATTAAAAAACGAGAGTTTTAGTCTTTTGAATACGATTTAACTTTTTCAAAAACTGGATAGAAATCCAATCCCTCATCTTTCATCGTAGAAATCAACGCAACAATGACAGCAATATGTGTAGGCACGACACCTTGTTTACTGTAATTCGTAATTGAATTGGGTTTTATGCCCAATAATTCAGCAAATTCTTTAATAGAAAGCCCTGCTTTACCGATAAGACGTTGAAATTCAGTATATGGCATTTGATTAAATTTATAGAAATGGTGTTTTGAAATTATAGCATAGGGTTACATTTACATAAAAACACATAAAAATATGTGGTAAACACATATTTTTATGTGTTATAAATAGCTTATCAACTAATCTATTTACTATCTTTATAGGAGAAATCATTATGTATTCATACCCTAATGCAAATACTGAAAAGAAAATTGCACTGATGATCATCAATGACTTTTTCATTCAAAAAGCACATGAGCTTTGGTTATTTTTAAATATAGATCGATGTTTTAACGATTATGAAGCAACACTGATTTGGACTCGACGGTATCTAGAGGAACATCCTGAAGGTGAATACAGCGATATTCAAAAGGCATTCCTTTCTTGTTTCCCAGACAATTTCTTTAACTTCGACTAGTAATTTATGGATAGCCTTTTCTGTTTTGTAGCACTTTAAATCAGAATATAGGTCATACGAGAGAAAAATTACATATAAAAAGCCCTTAATGATGAAGGGCTTTTTTTTACATCTAAAACGAATACTAATTAAAACCAAAATAAAATTAATTTAGTTTCAAATTAGTTTCTATTCTTCACTAAGTTTCTTCAAAGCAAAGCGGATAATTCCATTATGCGTTTGGCCATACTTTTCGGCCAATTCAACCAACAATTGATACTCATGTTCATTCATAGGAATTGTGTGTGTCTTGAATTTCCTAGGGGCTTTAGGATCTAGCTTTGTCACCTTTTGCTCATCTGCACCATTGATGAAAGAATCCATGTCAGGAGAGTTTGGTTTACTGATTTCTCTCTTCTTGATCATGCTAATAACTCCTTCATGAACGCCTCAAATTCGTCAACTGCTTTTGGGTTATTGGATTCAACTACACCTTTCCCTTCTGCTGCTACATCGCGATAAACCTTTCTGTCATGGATTACTGCAGATAAGGCCGTGAACGCAGGAAAATCTGCTAAATACTCATTTGCTTGTTGTACTTCTGATACAGATGGATTCGTAGGAGCTAAGGTGAGTAACCCAAATGGTTTGAGTTCTTCATTAAATGACTGTGCCTGATCTATGACTTCAGAAAGATGAGGTAAGGTATCCAGGTCAAATTGTGAAGGTCTAAATGGCACTACAAGATAATGAGCTGCCAACATTGCTGTTCTAAGCTCTTTACTGTCATGTCCTGCTACATCTACAACAACATAGTCATAACGGCTATCTAAGTCTTTCAGTGTGTTCTTGATGTCTCCATATCGTTGCACACAATGTACCTTAGGGAGATTTGTTTCATCTCTGTCCTTAACCCAGTTAGCTGAACTTTGTTGAGGATCTGCATCAACTAAAACAATGTCTTTGTTATGTTTAGCAAGATAAGTTGCTATATTGATGGCTATTGTGGATTTCCCACATCCACCTTTTTGGCTTCCAATTAAGATGATCATTTTACTTGTAATTTGTAACTAATTTGAATCTAATATAGTTATATTTTAGATTGATGTAAAGAATAGGTGAAAAATTACTAAATTCTTATTTAGTATAAGTCTACGTTTTCCCACCTATATGGAAATCGTTCTTTCATTTATTTTCATAACTGTAAATGGATACTCGTAAAACAAAAAATACTCTTAATTTTTAAACAATAACCGTTTTTATTTTTAAATACTTTTAATAATTTTATTTTTAAGACCTCTGCAAGCCTTATATAGCAAGCATTTCAGAGGTAATAAGTCTACGTTTTCCCACCTTTAAGTCTACGTTTTCCCACCTTTAAGTCTACGTTTTCCCACCTTTGAGTCTACGTTTTCCCACCTTTAAGTCTACGTTTTCCCACCTTGTGTCTACATGTATAATTGATGTATCCTAATACTATAATTAAAGGAAAAGATCCCAATAGTGAAAAATGATCTAGTCGTGAAGGATAACGCATTAATCAATGCTAGCTATAATCTGGATACAACAGAACAGAGACTGATTTTATTGGCAATTGTTCAAGCAAGAGAGTTAAGCAAGAATGTGGATGCGAATAGTGTTCTAGAGGTCCATGCTCATCATTACATGAAGCAATTCAATGTTGATAAGCACGCAGCCTATGAAGGGCTTAAAAATGCTGCTAGCAATCTCTTTGAACGCAAATTTAGTTACAAGGGTATCCATGAGGGAACTCAACAGGAAAAGATCGTCAAATCACGCTGGGTATCCAAAATAGCTTATGTGGATTCAGCAGGTATCGTAGAACTCACTTTTGCACCAGATGTCATTCCATTGATTACTCAACTTGAGAAGTCATTCACTGCTTATGAACTTAAGCAAATTAGTTCGCTTACAAGTAAGTATGCGATTCGCCTCTACGAGCTACTGATTCAATGGCGTAGTGTTGGAAAGACACCTATGTTTGATATTGATGACTTTCGCTTCAAGCTAGGATTAGCTGAAGGTGAATATGCGAAGATGGCGAACTTCAAGGTTCGAGTACTGAATATAGCATTAAACCAAATCAATGAACTGACGGATATCACAGCTTCTTATGAACAACACAAATTAGGGCGTACGATCAGCGGTTTCTCATTTACATTCACTGCTAAGCACCAACCTAAGGAAGTTATCCATACGAAGCCTAAGAAGCTTTCAGATAAGCAAATTCAGTTCTTTGCCAACAAGCTGGCTCACTATGATCCATTTGCAAGCCAAAAAGCTGCAGTAGGTGAAAGCTATGCTGATCTTGAGAAAAGACTTCTGGTTGAACTACAAGATGAGAAGTTCATTCAAAAGTACAATGAGGTATTTAAGGAACTTGGTTTAGAGGTATAAATACAACTAAAATACATCTAATTTAAAATCAATATAATTTTATTTTAGTTGTTATTTAGTGGTAGAAATTAGGCAGAGGCTGCAAGTCCTTTTGCCAAGTGATCTGCTTACTCAAGTACAGTTTCTGTAGCCAGTAATGCCATATCATGTGGATAGTCATAATGCTTAAGCAAATGAGTGGCGGACGCCTAATATTCCAATTTTACAGTTGAAACTGCCTTATTTTTTTATTGCAGATACACTGGTGTATATCACCCAAGTGGATGCTTTTGTCATTACCGCAAAAATCCACTACCTGGTACAATTTTTGGTGGGTGTTTTCCGATTAATATTTTGGTTGTTTTAGATAATAGACCTCTTGCGAAAGTATTATTTTTGACTATTTTAGACTTTGATATTTATTTAAAAATCAACGTTTATCACTGATTAAATTTTGACTAACGCAAGAGGTCTAACATAAAACCTATTATGCGTAAAAAGGTTGTAAGTCCAAAATAGAAATGTCCGGTTTCTCCAAAGTAAAAATGTCCGCTTTTAGATAACTTTAGCAACTCGATAGACAGTTGCAACTCCACAATTCACTGCTTTGGCAATTTCTTCCTTAGTCATATTGCCAGCTGCTAGCAATTCTTTTATTCGTTTGTGCTTAGCCTCATTGGCTTTCTTACCTGTTGGTTTGTAACCCGAACGTGCCAGGCCCTGCTTAATACGTTCTATACGTTTCTCATTGTCCAGGCGGGCCATTGTTGCCAGGAGATCAATCAACATATTGTTGATGAGTTCCAGGATTGAATGAGTAATGCTGTCACTGGTTTGAATCATTTGGTAGGTAGTAGGAAGATCTGCTACGACTAAACGAAGTCCCTTCTCCTGGATCCTGCGCTTCAGCTCTTGAAAATCCTGTTGGGTTAGGCGTGATAATCGGTCAATACTTTCAACCAACAAGGTGTCACCTTGATTTGCTTCTGACAGTAGCTTATTCAATTCAGGTCGGTCTAACTTGGTACCACTATAGTTTTCCACGTACACAATGGTTTCGCCCAAATTCAAGTTTTGGTTTAGATCCTGAAGAATCTGCAAAGCCCTTTCTGCATCTTGATCTTTAGTTGAAGCTCGTAGATAAATACGTGTATTCATTTCTATCATTTAATCTTAATTCTGTTAGATTAATGATAACACTATCATTTAATTATTGCATTAAGTCTAATGATAGATATTGTATGCGATTTGGCTCGCTATCATTCAGCTATAGTCTTTTGATAAAAAAAGCATGACTGGAAGCCATGCCTTGGGAATTCGTATAACGTGTATTATGTTAATTTTAGGGAAATTTAAGAATCTCTATGCAATGGTTTATTCAATATTCTTTGATTTCTTATCTTTTAGGTTAATCAGAAATAGCCAATAACATAAGCCAGGAAATAGAGCCATAAAGATAGTCCATGTATCTGTATACATCTTCCACCACTCTTTCGAAATTTCTCCTGTGTGACTCCATCCAAAAAGAATAAAAAATGGAGTAGCAATAATTATAGAGGCAATACAGATAGTTAATAAATTAAGACTGTTATAACGATTTAAAAGAATTGAGAATATGAAGCTGAAAGGTACAGTCAAAATACAATAAGCCAAGTAGACAAGACCGTGCCCTACAAGAACCACTAAAATCGAGTATAGGCTGTATTCCTGATTCATTACGATAAACAGGACTGCTGTGAAAAAAAGTAGTGGTAAAGGAGAAAGTAAGAGAGCTTTTACTATTTTTTCATTTGAATATTTCACTAATTTAATTCTCTTATCTACTCAATAAATAATAATACTATAACGATTTTATTGGAGGTTTTTTGATTCTATTTAACATAATGGGCGTTATACGAAATGCATACATTTAAACTTATAAAAATCAAAAACTTATGATATAAAGAATGTGCTCGATGGTGTCAAAAAGCCGGCTTGGAAACAAGTCGGCTTTTTTGTGAGCAGTTCTGATACTTCTTGCCAATAAAAATGATTAAATTTCACTCAAAAGTGTAAACAAGTAATTGACACTTTTGAACAATATGATAATATGTATAGTGTAAATATACAGTTTACACTTTTTTGCGAAGAATAAAGTTATAAACCACTATTAAATATGGAGAAAATCATGACTACACGCATTAAGGAAATTTCGAAAATACGCAGGCTCTTAAATGGAGCCCGAACAAAATGGAGACTAGAGGAAATTGCTAAAATCATTTAAACATAAAGGTCTTGAAAAATTTGCTGATGATGGTTGTACTTCAGGAATTGACCCACAACATGCAATAAAATTGCGCCTACAACTAACAGCATTAAGTGCAGCGACTAGCATCGATGACCTTAGAACAGTCCCCAAACCATGGAAGCTTCACCCGTTAAAAGGTAATCAAGCGGGAATATGGGCTTTCACAGTAAAGGAAAATTGGCGACTTACATTTAAATTTGATGGTAATGACGTAATCTTGCTCAATTACGAAGACTATCATTAATATCTTATGTTAGTAACGGCCTAGGTAGACTATCTCACAGCATATCTAGGTTGTTACTAATAATTAGGAGCGATCCTAATAACTTATTCATTAATAATCATTTGGAATAATTATGAACCTGTATAACCCAGCTTCACCGGGTGAAATCTTATCTGAGTATTTAGATGGATTAACAGTGACAGATGCAGCCAAGAAATTGGATGTAACAAGGGTAAATCTTTCAAAAATACTTCATGGACATACTGGAATTTCACCTGAAATGTCTCTTAAGCTAAGTAAAGCTTTTGATACTTCACCTCTATACTGGTTAAACCTTAATAATCAGTATGAATTATGGAAGTTGAATCAAAAAAAGGATGAAATCTTAGAAGCTGTAACAGCTTTCTATTGATTCATCAAAAAATTCTATCTTTAAAATAAAACATAAAATTAAAACTATATAAAATGCTCCTTTTGTAATGAAAGGAGCATTTTTATGTCAAATATATTCATTTAACATAAAATCTCATCTACGAAATTCAGAATACTTTCACTTAAAAAGAATAAAAGACACTACAAATTTCAAAATATTAGGTCTAATAAACTCTATTCTGCGTTGATTGTGATAGCCTTTTTGTTTTTTATAAAATTGCCTTTTCTACGCAAATATACCCGATTTAAAGGCGAAACCTAACAATATTACAAATAGCACGGTTAGCATTGCTTTAAGCCTAAAAATTGTATTCTTTTGCTTTGTAATTTGTTGCGTATAGTCGTGTTCAGATATTGAAAATTTATCCATTTCAGCTTGAATCGTGTCCATATATTTTGAAATTTTTTCTAATTTGTCGCCCTGTTGTTCATTTTTTCGTGATAGCGCAGCACTAGATTGCTCCAGTTGTTTATTTAAATTGATCTGCTGAATAAGCTTGTTGGCTTGTTCGGAATTGGTTACTTGAAGCTCCTCAAAAAACTGATCTTGTTCTTGAGATTCTTCAATAAACTGCTTCAGTCTAGCGGTCAGTTTTATGTTTTTTTCTTTGAGGGCTTCATATTCTTGCTGTAGAGATGCTTTAGCATTTTCTATTCTAGAAAATTGCTTTTTAAAGTCGCTGAGCTGTTGCTGTAACTCAATATTTTCCTCAAGATGACTTGTCGCAACCTCATCAAGTAGAAAATCACAATATTTAAAAAAATCGGCTTCTGTCAGTGCAAACGGCATGGCATAGGCAATTTTTAAATGCTCGATAATTTCACGCCAACTTTTACCCGTGCGGTACAGCTCAGTGATTTCATCCTGTCGGCCCTCAAGCCATCTACGTTTATTGAAATAAGGGGTTTTAGCCATCACTCAATATCCTTGTAAAAACTATCGTTATAAACATAGCCATCACTGCTTTTGGACGCTAAAAACCTCTTACCCTCATCACTGCTTTTCCAAGCCAAAAGTAGCGCTCTTGAGCCTTGATTGGCCTCGTCTTTAATCGCCCTAAAATAGCTATGGATTTCGGTATTATTTTTAATTTTTGCGGTTGAAGCTCGGACATAGCTGAGGTTTAACTTTCGTCCGCCTGCACCTAAAAAGCTGCGGTTCATTTTTGACTGAAAATAGGCGGTGAATATGCCATAGAGCTTGCCGATCTGGACACGTACACCACGATAACCAATATAGCCCTCAAGGCTTAAAAGGTACTTTTCAAAATGCTCTTTTACATCGGTATTGGATTTATTTTTTTGAAAGCTATTCACCAAATTAATGCCACGTAAACGCACGGCTTCAAAGGTATCTTGCTTCAAACGCCATGTGAAATTGGTCGCGTGTTTGGTATTTTCACTCAAGCCCATTTCTTGCAATTCTTTGATACTTTTGGCTCGTTTTGTCAGTTGTAAAAAACTATATTCACCCACATTTAAGACAACCTTACCAAAGGTTTCACAGCCTTTGACTTGTTTAGCAAGCTGCTGATTTAAATAATCAAGATGATCATATTTATTCTTAATAATCACACCATCAGGCAAACGTAGAAGTAAGTCATTTACACGGCAAAGCAAA
>OERT01000149.1_pt1 | contig 18146 bp, 10 predicted proteins | sample 1540111 | NCBI WGS metagenome assembly OERT01 (sample SAMEA3891235, study PRJEB23780) | metagenome | biome: terrestrial biome; feature: animal house; material: water of meat washing | place: Italy | collected 2015-05-12
ATCTGCAATTTTATTTTTCCAATCATTTTCTGGATCTAAAGGAATCGACATGAGTTTCTCCTAGTTCGGATGTGGTATAAATTTCATTATCAGTATCACAGAAAATTTGAAATAAATTGATGTGGTGGAAAAAGTGGCCAAATATAGGTATGAACATTTAAATGTGGATAATGAGCTTTATTTATAGGCAAGCTTTTGTAGTTCATCTCTATGTTGATGAATTATACGTTTTAAATGATGTGATACAATACGTTGCGTCGCTTGGTTGTTTTCAAATACCATAGGTATAACCTCAATAATTGGGCGTGATCTTTGTTCAATATTTTTAAAATTGATTAGTCTTCTCATTTTTCCATAAAATTTTAATGGTGTTATGTAATTTTATACTAATTAGAACCATGAGCTAAAGTTTAAAAGTCCTAATTGTACTATTGAGTATCAAAAAACCATGTGACATCACTTATTTTAGGTTTTGAAGGGACTGATGCTTCATCATTAATATTGCAGACAATTTTAAAATCGAGTTATCTGACGCTTTAAAAAGGTTTCAGAAAAATATATCTATTTAAACTTCGATAATCAAATTTTCTCTAAACCCATTTTTACCTTGTTCTGGCAGATAACCCAAAGGATTGATCACTAATCTACATCCGTCGACTACAGTATCCACTGATGTATGCGTATGTCCTGCAATCCATAACCTAAAGCCTTTTATATCTAGGTCATTAATAAAATAGGGATTGAGGGCTGATGCAACAGGATGCGTACCCCAATATGGATCAAGACAAGCTAAATGAGGCGGGAAGTGAGTAATGACAATCACATTATCTTGATCCTTAAATTTCATAATATTTTCATGATATTTTTTAAATAATTCTATGTAGTCATTAGCAGTTATCGTTCGATGATCACTGTCAATCATGATTTGATCGAAATCATAAATCGATTGTTCAGCATCTTTTTGGGACTGTAAAAGTACCTCAGGAGATGTAAGTGGTGAATTGGAGCGAAAGTTCGTAAACAGCGTGCCACCTACAAATATTTTATCTTGAATTTTGATATGGTTGTCATCAAGTAGTGCATTTTTTGGGTAGTTTTCTTTCAAGAAATTCACGACTGAACTGTAGTTAGAGCTGTAGTAATCATGATTACCTAAAACAAAGATAAATTTTTTATTCAGAGATTTACATTTTTCGGCAAACTCAATTGCACCACTTAAGCGATTAGAAAAATCGCCAGCGTGAATAATGACATCAGCTTGCTCTGATATTGAATATTTAGAATTGTGAGTATCCGATAAAATTTGCAGTTTCAATCTACTTCCTTTATTAAATCACGCTGCTTAAATATATAGAGTTTCATTGCGATCAGTTTACATCAACTAAATATTAGAAATTATAAGATACTCATCTGTATCCTTAAGCCTATAAAAATATAGGTAATTATTTTTGAATCAATTGATCAAATATTAATCATAAAATTTGACCAATTGAATTTATGCACATAAGATAAAGATGTTACAGCAAAATCTGTGACCAGGCGTGGAAACCTGAATTTACTACAGAAGCAGTAAACCGCTTTGGCGGTTTTTTGCGTTAACTATGTTTAGTCTATCGTAATGGTAGGCCAAGCAGGGCAGTCTATGACTGGCCGTCTTCTGTAGTACGGTATTTCCACCCCTGTTTGGCTTGCCTCCATCTCGTGGAAAAGTTGGAAGCTTGTTTGTAATTAATTACTACAGGAACTAGACATGAACACTTTCTATAATATCCCTTATTTTCTCCAAGCTATTTCTTCTGTTCTTAAAGAATAAAATTTTCGAAATAAATTTTCGTCATGTTTAATTAATTTTACTTTTATAAATTTCGTAATCTTACGAGATATAGAGAAGTATTGCCTAGAGAAAATAAAATGGCCCGTACTAAGCTTTTAACCAATATTATTCAAAGAAAAATGATGGTGCCTGACGAAATGTCGCACTCAAATCTGCACCATAACTTTGAAATATCACTTTATGACTTCGCCAACCATGAGATCCTAGAAAAACTATATAAAGCAGACAATCAACGCTCCACAGAGTGCTGGAGCCCTGCTGAAATTCAGGAGTTTATTCTAAACTGTTTGAATGATCGTAATGTCAATTTATGCGTTCGCTATTGGAAAGATGCTGCTGGTAATATTTATATCATCGATGGTGGGCACAGGATTTCAATTATCTATGCTTGGATCAAAAGATACTTTATTGATGAGCAAGTAATAGGAGCCCCAAAATTCACGGCACCACAAAAACGAGATATTCGTCAGATTCGTAATCGATTAGGTGGATTAGCTGATTTTCAAGAGTTATGTAGCGATTCTGAGTTTCAGCAAAAATTAAAATCAACCAAAATTAATTTTATTGAAGTGATTGGGACACCTGAGGAAGCTCGAAAAGCCTTTTGTTCAATCAATTCGGATACGAAACGATTAGATCCAGATGAAGAATATCATTTACAAAATAGGGGAAGTGATGCTTTTTATGTGATTTATGCGTGTTGTTATATAAACGATAATAAATCCAACTTGGCTGAACTGAATTACGAGCGGATAAATGAAGTGATCACTTTGGGTGAGCAAATTCATGATCATCTTTTTAAGATAATACTTTTAGAGCCAGATTTAACACACGGTAAAAAAATCGGCTTGGTCAATGAACTCCTGAATATCATGTTTGGTGATACTAGTCAGAATACTGTGAATATAGACCAAGGTCAGCGTGTAGAAAATTTAATGCTAAAACTTAGAGTTGTGCTGTGTCGTATCGCAACACCACCAATTAGTATTCGGATTCCAAGTTTGGGCTTACACCCAAAACTATATTTTTATAAAGATAATCGTTTTCAAGTGACATCCTTTTTGGCCTGGTTCTCTATCGTCTGTGAAATTGAACAAGACTGTTTTGAAATACAGAATAAAAAGATAGATTTTATTGGATTTACTCGAGCACGCCGTGGTGTTGAAAGTTTAATTGAAAAAATTCCTGTGGCCATCAAAGAAACTGTCGGTAAGTTTGGTAGCGGCATCAGATCACATGAGCGATTGAAGAACGTGTATCAAGCCTTTATCTGTATTGGACTCAATATGGATTTAGATTTTGAAGATGAAGTTTGTTTGAACACCGTCATTCTTTCGATGAGTCAATCATTTGATTATATTAATTTTAATGATTTTTACCTTGACCGTTTTGGTGGTGATTATGATGAGAGCATTGTGGATGATGTTGTGAGCTTTGTGAAATCAGTAAGACTAACAAAGAAGAAAAAACCTCTAAATTTTTCACTCGCGACCAAAAGAAATCTTTATCAACGTGAGGAAAGGAAAACATGGAGCTATTGCGAAGTATGTGATAGCGCTTTATACCTTGAATCGACTGAAGTAGATCATCGAGAATCGAAAGCAGAAGGTGGTTACGGTGTTTTAGAAAATGGAGCAATTATTCACCCGATATGTAATCGTTTTAAGTCAGATCGTGCTTTGGAAGAAGTAAGAGCAGATTTATTTGACTAAAAAGATAAGGGAGCAAATGCTCCCTTATTTTTTTGTTTTTTAGTAGACTGGGGTTAGTATTTAGCCTAAGCAACCAATATGAAAACAATAGACTATTACAACCAATACGCAGATCAATTTTTACAAGCCACGTTGTATGTGGATATGGAAAGCCTATACCAACCATTTTTAGCTGAGTTGCCAGATTCAGCACGCATCCTGGATTTAGGCTGTGGCTCAGGGCGTGACACTTTGGCTTTTAAAAATAAAGGCTATCAAGTTGATGCTATCGACTATTCTGAAGTATTGGTCGAACGAGCGAGCCAACTGACTGGTATCGCTGTTCAGCAGCAAAGTTTTTATGAGCTTGATATGCACGATGTTTATGATGGGGTATGGGCATGTGCCTCTTTACTACATTGTGCTCGTAACAGTCTCCCTGATGTTTTAAAACGTATTCATGCTGCATTACGCCGTGGCGGTGTGTGCTATATGTCTTTTAAATATGGAACAGCAGATAGAGTAAAAGGCGGTAGGGCGTTTACTGACTTAAATGAAGAGCAGGCTCAGGAATTGTTAGACCAGTTGAATGGGGTTAGGGTATTAAAACAGTGGATTACAGTAGATCAGCGACCTGATCGACAAGAAAAATGGCTGAATGTACTTTGGAAAAAACATGCCTGATTTTATTCTTACAGCTCAAAAAAATTGAAATTCCTAAAAAATATCAAACTGGTTCTATAGTCGGAGAGTTTTAGTGGTCATTATAAATTTGCACTATTGATTATTCTCAAACGATTAGCTATTGAAAAATGGCAGGACACAAGGATTACATAACTGATTGGGTGTGGCATTCGAATCATGAAAGACCACACCAAGCTAACAAAGGAAGATCACCTTTAATGGCTGCTTAACCTCTACTTATAACTTCGGTTATTTATAGGCTACCGAGGATTCCATGGTTTTTAATCCGCATCTGTTTATGAAGTCATTTTACTGTACAAGTTTCCAAGTTATATAGAAAATTATGGTTATCAATATGATTTAATTACTCCCATAATATCAAGATATGTGTGGCGATTTAAGAAATCTCTAAATAACTTATATTTACATTCTTAATTAAAAAAAATATGATCAAAGTTCAGACAGAGGATTTTGATATTTAATAAATATAAAAATACCTCTTAGTGCCAACTTTGTCATGGATAAAACTTAATGCAATTAAATAACAACGGTTCTAGTACTGAACTAAGTACACTCGCACCTAAAATAATTCTTTCCCCTTTATTAAAAGCTATGGTGGGGACTCTTAAAAACCATCAATCAGATCATTTCTTCAATTATTATGGGCCTTCTCATAATTTGCATTTTGATGCCACCGCTTTTGTGTCTGCAGTATTTAAGCAGATCGGGACTAAAAACGATTCAAAGCCAATTTATAACATCATCAAAGATATTCAATTATTACCTGAAGATTCAAAACTCAGAATAAGCACTTTATTTGATAAGGAATCTGAAGCTAAAACTGCCCAGACCTATCGTGATTTAGACCAAGTGATGTCTGAAATTGTTCAGCAAGTACTTCAAAATGCTCCGACAGGTATGGCACTGAATTCTCTCAACCAATTCTTAGGCGATCTCAAATATTCTGATCCAGTGATTGCCAAAAATTCTCAGTATCCTATGCAAGTCAAAGGACAATCTAAAGTAGCTTCTTTGCAATATACAAACGACTTAAAAGCAAAAGATGGCGAATTACGACTTTTCACTGTCACTGAAGAAATCAGCAAACCTCAATGGGTGAAAGAGGTTTGCGAGGCAATCAAAGCCATTGTGAAGCAGTCCTACTCAGCTGGTGAAAAGATGCCATTAGAGGTTGCTGAACGTATGCAGGAAATTCTTGATGATGAATGTTCTGCTGAAAATAATGATATCCAAAATCTACTTCATTTCGTAGAAATCAAAGCACTATCACGAGCTCGTATCCGAAATTGCTTCAAAATTATGGAGATCATTGCGGATCACATTGAGAAGACTGAGCGTAACGATTTCAAGCGTGAGTCCGCTGTTTCTTATATCCGTAAAGCGATTGCTTTCTTTGAGATTTTTGGTAATCGAATTGCTCCATGGAATGAGGAAACAACGGAAAGCATTAAGGACTATAGTATTGACTTTAGTGCTATCTATGGCGCTGTAGGTAAAGTTGATTTTAATGGTTTGCTGGCCTATGTTGGAGCAACAGATGCTTTGCCAATCTGGGTAAAACCAAAAATTGAAATGAATGATATTCGTCATGAGGATAAGGAAGGGCTATCTCTAAAACGTGAAGTCACTTATGCCTTTCGGGTGAATGGGGAGTTTGTTAAAGAGGAAAAAGTAAGTTCATTTAATTCTAAGTTGCAGATCAATTATAAGACAAGCAAAGGCAACCGTTCGGGTACAGATACCATGCTGACTGCTTATGAAGCTCGTCTGCATACTATCAATAAAGCATTGCTGCTGAAGGATATTGTGGATGATAAAGGTCAGCCGATTTCTGAAGAACGATTAAGCAAAGAGTGCTCAGATCGCGTTGCTCAAGTAGAGATGTTCCAGCTCATTATGATGTACTTCGTCCTATCCGGGGCAGATATGAAGATTTCAGATTTTGAAGGGGCATTCAATAAACTGGTTGATGCATTCAAGAATCCTCAAAAAATCCGACTTAACCTTACTCGTATCTTAGACGAAAAGCTCAATACCGAAAAAATGCATGAGCGAATGGAGGCGATCACGTCTACGATCACTACAGCGCTCAAAGCGAATCTGGATTCCATCATTAGTGAGATGGAAAAGGATAGTAGTCTTAAAACTGTACTCTACATCCTTCCAAGTATTGTGAATCTAGATGTATTCAAGAGTTCAATTGGTGAAGATGCTGAACAGTTCTTTAGTATATTTAAGGGTAAAGAATCGAACTTTTACAGCTACATCTCGATGGTGGATGCTAGCCGTAAAAAGTTGGCGAAAATGAGCCAAGACGAAATCATTCGAAAGAATGATTATGCTCGTAAAGCCCTAAGCGAGATTGAGTTTAATTCCACACTGAAAATTCGAACGTTGGTACCGATTGAGAATCCTAATACCGACCTAGATCAATTTGATGTCGCTCGTAATCTGAATATTCCTTGTTTACCAGTATTGATGGTGCCGACCAACAAGAAGGTCAGCGACAATGGGCTGCCACATTTTTATCATCCTGAGAGCTTAAGTTATGACAACTTGTTATCTAAATACAAGGTCATGATTCATTATTCATCTAAGCTATTTCGATTGAGTGACCTAAAAGGCGGCCATGCTCAATTATGTTTGGATGAAAAAGAAAATGCTTTGATCATCAGTACGTCATGTTTTTCGATTGCGATTCATCTATTCCTTAAACATCTGGTTAAAGAAGTAAAAAATCAACTGGGTATTGAAGAGCGCTTATATGTACCTCTAATGCGAATTGACTCAGTTGATGAACATGAGAATGAAGAAAAAGCCCAATTTCAAAGGAAATCAAAAAAGATCCAAAAAGGTGGGTTTAATCCTGAGTGTAAACGAGCGTATGCCACCGCTTATACCCTTGAGAAGTTGCTGAACAATGATGATGCTATTGTGAAGGTACAGGGCCTTAAGTATCAACCAGATCCTATGCCTTATGATAATCAAAATGGTGAGCGAGTTTGTGCCCCGGTGAACCTCGCAATGGATAAAACCGTGACTTACCGTATTCAGGCTGCAATTGAAGCACTGTCAGGATATTCAGAAATCATCATCCCATTTGAGGGCACTAAGGATAAAATTGCCTGTATTAGCTATAACTCTCGACCTGAGAATGATGTGGAATTTAAGTATCAGCATCAGAAGGATTTGCTACTGCTTAAACCAGATTATGGCTACATCTGCTACGTCTATACACTTGAGCGTATCAACGATAAACAGGGGCGCTTATCACTACAGAAGGTCAGTCATGCCCCAGTTGCTGAAGACCATCTGAGAACAAGTAAGGCGATGCACCGTATCATCGAAAAACTGCGGTCAGATGGTTTTGAAGATGTTGTATTGCTTTCACACCATTTTGCACAGCGTAAGATCGGTAAGACTGAAACCAGCAACTTGATTCATGAAAGTGAAAGCGCTTTGGATCAACTTGATCAATTGTTCCCGGATATGAATTTCTATCCATTCCAGTCTGATACGATCCCAGCACTGAGCTTAAAAACCAGTGATAACAGTCGTGTCTATGAGGTACCGCACCATCAGTACCATACGGCGATTATCAATCAAAAAGAATATAAACAATCCTTGTCCGTATATAGCTTTGCGACTAAACGTACTGTGGGTGTTCGTACTCAGAATGGTATTTGTTCGTATTTCTATATGCTAACCAGTCAGGAGCATTCGATTCATAACGATAAGCGAATCAGATTGCACAGTAAAATTATTGATGTGAATGATTCCAATGAAATGAAATCAATTCGCTCTGTATTGCGTGGTCTGCATTACTTTGAGTCTGAACGTCCTACAGCTGGCAAAAACTTCACTCCGGTACTTGAGCCTTCCCATATTCGTGGCACCACTGGCATTCAAGAGCTTGGTGAAGTCATCGTGTCGAGTCGTCTAAATAAAGGCGAAGTCGTCATGAGTCTGCCAGCCTTAATCGGCAAGCTCGAAGAATACGTTATTCTGAAGAATGAAGACTTGATTGATCCAATCGAGCCGATTCCAGAGGGAGCTGAAGAAATTTTAGCGACTGATGTGGAGTAAGCGTCGTGGTGAACAATGAAGCCAAAGTTTGGGGCGAGGTTTATGAGATCGCTGTTAAACGTGGTTCGATTATGGCTTTGCTTGATGCAAAGCTATTATCAGCCAGCCATCCTGTAGTAGCAGAATGGAATAGTAAACAGATTGCTGATGTCTTTCAGGAAATGAAGGAAGCGCTATATAGCGATGTCATTAATGCCGCTATCCATGAAAATATCGAAAGCTATTTTCAGCAATTGATAAAAACTGGATTCGGGCATGGTTATACCAATACTCGTGAGTTTCTAAGAAAGATCAAGCCAAAAGGTATTGCAAGGGCTAAAACGGCGAATGCAAGACCAAATTGGAGCTTATCTGGCATTTGGTGTCCACTGACAATGCCAAATGATATAACCCAGACCATTGTAGATGACTACACAACTGAGGAAGAACATATTGCTATTAAAGCCTTCAAGGAGAAGGCGTTGGAAACATGGAATCAACAATTCAGTCTTACCCACGCTAAAATGTTTGGTAAGGGTATGTTTGGTCGTGCTGATTTCCTGGCGGTAATCAAAGTCAAATCCAACTATCATGTGCTGGTTCAGGAATATTCATTATTTTACGTTTTAGGTGAACCAGAACAATTCAACGCCAAGGATTCTTGTACCTATTTGCAAGAGTACAAGCGTTACATCAAACATTCTGAATCCCAAAGTGTTTTCTCATACGTGAATGCAGAAGCTCAAGAGATCCCATTTAAGTTCTCAAAAAAACTACGTGAATACTTGAGAGCCTATGTCCGTAAGGAAAAAGTCCTATTTAAGATGGCGCAAGGCTGTTCGTATGCAACCACTTTTGTTGATTCTTTTAAATGGAAGTTTGAACAAGATGACATGCCAAATATTCGTCTGAGTGTGATGGCGATCACCAGCCGGGGAAGTGAGTACATCTCTGCTGAATTTGCGGATAAAGATAAATCACCAGAACTGGAAATTATGTATCAGCTGGGCAAGGAGTATCAGGATAACGTTCTGAGTCTGGACGATATGGATGAACGCACGAAACTGCAAGTTGAGATTCTGAATTATCTGGTGAATGAACCTGTCAAAAACATCTCGGAAATCGTGTCCAAAAATATTAGCGATATTTCCTACGGTCAGGATCTTACTTTCACTATTACCGAAAGGCTTAAGGATTTTGTGAATCCTAACCAGCCACTGGCTTTAGAGTGGGTTTTTGACTTGATAGATCGGCAAGTCGATGACGAAGACCATAACCAAAAACTTAAAGAGATGGTGCAGGCTGAGTTTAAAACAATTCGTAAGGGAAAAATTGAGAATAAAACTTCATTCACCTTACGTGATTTGCATAAATGCGCCGTAGTACTGGCACTGAAGGAAAGTAAACAAGGTCGGGTGAATTTCATCTGTTTGACTGGTACGCCGGGGATTGGGAAAACATCGAGCGTTAAGACCTTGTTGGTAGATTTGGAAGGGTTTTTCTTCTTCTACGCCAGTCCACGAGTGTTGATTAACGATGATGTGGTCAGTGATTTATCTAAAATATCAGCTACAATTACCAGTAACAGTGATGTGGTGACACAGGCACAGCAAATCTATTCGAAGATTCACAATACGGATTGTAAGGTGAATGCTCGTGGTGCCGCTATTGTGGGTGGTGTTGAAAATCTGAAGATAGATCATGGCTCAAGTGTTCTATTGTTCAAACAAGATGAATACCGGAAGCTCAAAGACCTGGAACAGAATGCAAATGCCAATAGACGCTATGCCAATACCTCAGAATCTAAAATTACGGCAACCAATAAGAAGTTTGCCAGAGTGTTTGATTCATTAGGGGAAGCGACCCAGCAATTGCTTGGGTTCCATCCAGAGCTCAATAAGCTGACGATGACTGTAGCAAGTCAGGCATTCATGCCATATAACACCACACCAGCTGGACCACGAAACCCAAGGGAAACCCAAAATAAAACTGTGGCAGCTTCCAGTTTGGATGGGCTGGAAAAAATGTTCCAATACAAAATCGATAAGAAGCCGACAGAGGCCAAAATCGAACGTAGAGAGTTTGCCAAAAAGTTCCCTAACATTGTGGTGATGTTTGATGAAATTACAGGGGATTCAGGCACACGTACTTTTATCAATGAGATGCTGAAATTCCTTTCCAAAAACTTCATTGAACCGTTTCAAGGTAATTCACCATTTACGGTGACTGTGATTCTTGCTGATGCATCCCTCAGTAATGTGAATGCAATCCAGAACTACATGAAGAAACAGGATCAGTTACCAGCAAAAATGTTCATCTCTCCATCTTTGGGTAATTTCCCATTCAAGATGCAGACTGCAGATCTGGATGATGGTAACTGTGTTCGCTCTAGTATCCATATCATGGCGAACTGTTACCCGGCAAGTGATCTTAAAATCCAATATATGCTCAAGCAATACGCCGTAGTCCCTGAAACAGATGATTTTGGATTGGATAAGAACCTGACTCATCTATTTCGCCAGAAAGCTGGGGAAAGGACTCAACAGACTGCTATCGAGCTTATTCAAAAGAATCTTGAAGATGGTAAAAAGCAAGTTATCTACTTTGCTCAGGATAAAAATGCATTGGCTGCACTCAGAGATGCATTAGTCGATGAAGGAGTGGTTGAACGCTCTAAGATTGGCATTTTTGATAGCCAATTAATAGGATACCACCGTTCAGAGTTGCTGGATCGCAAAGAGACATTGCAAGTCGTACTGATTACTTCGACTGCAGCTAGGGGTATTTCGTTCCCGAACTGTGATTCAATCATTGCTGCCATGCCTCGTTTCGCAATTGAAGCCTCTTTAATGGAAATCGCCCAGCTTGTTTACCGGGGACGTGGTGGATATTTTGATAAAGAGAAAAATGAGTGGGTCAACGGCGATGAACGTGATCGACTGCTGACGATTCTGGTAGAAGATTTCTACTTGGTATCTAATGATGAAACTCAGACAGAGCTTGAATATAAAGTTAAGAGCTCACTGGATATGCTCTCAATTTTCATGCTTATTCGTGGGACTTTATACACTCGTATCACTGGGGATGCTGGCTTCAAAAAAACTCAAATTGCCATGATCCCAATTGGTGAGGTGAAGAATAAGGCCAGTGATAAACCGGGGCTGGCTTCTTTGATCAGGGATTTTATGAAGGACGTGAATAGTGTTCTTTATAAGATTGCTGCAACCGAGGGTGAATTGGTTGGAAGGCTTAAGGCTGTAGTAGAGAAGGCCCAAACGGTTTACTCAGCAAATAAGCTCAGTTCTACCTATAGCACTAAGACCAACAAATACCGAAGTTTTTACACGCCGACATTAACGCCTGAGTTAAAAGAACTTCAGTTCTACGAGAAATGGTGCCGGGACCATCATTCGCTTAAGTCTAGACTACTCACCATTAGCGATCAGGAAGATGCTTTGACCATTCCTGAAAATATCTATATCTGTGGTCCTGTGATTATGGAAGATCGCTCGAACTTCGGTAACAAGGAGTCGTTTGATATTGCCAATGACAATTTCTCACAAGATTCTTTAAGGAAGTTCCTAAATGAGTTAATCGCCCTGCAGAGGGGATACCTTCAGTTGAATGCTTATAAGAACATTCAAAAGCATATCAGAGAGATCACGAATATGATTTCTTCTGTTCTTGAATCAGAAACGGATAGCTATACAAAGGAAGTTGAGCAACAGGGAATGATGCGTAAGCTCTGGGTGACGTACCCGGTAGCGGCAAACGAGCTGGTTAAACTTCAAGACAAGAGCTTTGATAAAGACTGGTTTGATGCATTGAGCTTTGAGCTGAGAGTGAGGAATGCAGAGTTTCCGGTAATGGCAGAGTATCGGGATCATCCATTTCGTGGTACTCAGCAATTATCAGGACATCCAGTGTTTGAAAGGTTGTTCGAGCAGACAAATTTCATGCTTTGTCGTGAATTAAACTTGGTGAATACTTTGACTATGTTTAATGAATGATCCAAATTATATTATCTATTTAGTAGAGGATTAATGTGCATATACCTACTGCACAAGAACAACTTAAATTTCTAAAAAATATTCAGCTGATTTTACAGTCGGGTAGTTTTAGTAGCACCTATAAATTTGCATTGCTGATTAGCCTAAGCCGATTAGCTATTGAAAAAGGTGAAGATTCAGGTGAGAGTCTATCACTCGAATATACGGATATTGCTGAGAAGTTTATCGAGCTGTATTGGAAGCAAGCAGTACCCTATACCTTTAATGATGAAGGGCAGCTGATTTTAAATCAGAACAATGGTAAACAAGCTGCCATTGTGAATCGCATTATACAGCTTCGGCAAAGCTACTCTTCTTTGGGGTTATTAAGACGAGATTCATTGGTGTGGTTGAAGCTAGTTAAAGATGTCGCTCGCACTGTAAAAGACATGCCAGTCCGTTATCTGCAAAACATCAATGGTCAAAATTTTGAGTTTTTATATCAGCTTGATCGGTGTGGAAAGCAACTTATTCTTCTACCGCAAGTCATGTTTTGCTTAAGGCAATTCAGTGAGATCATTGAAGAGCTTTGCCAGAAACGCTGGATTGACTATATCCGTAAGAACAGCAGCAATGCACCTATTTTGAATCAGTTGCCGAATCTTGAACAATTCATGTTTGAGCCGAGTCGGAACCAATTAAATGCTGTGGCTAATGTGTTGGTCGAGCTACAGGACTGTAAATGCTTCTACTGCAATAAACCGATGCGCAATGGCAATTACGCCGTTGATCATTTCATTCCATGGTCTATGTATCCATCAGATACAGGTCATAACTTCGTGTTGGCAGATTCAAGCTGTAATTCTAAAAAAAGTAATCTACTCGCATCTGATGAGTTTTTGCATAAATGGCAAGAGCGAAATGAAGAGCAGAATTTGATTATTGTGGATCGAATATCTGTGCTTGGTTTTTTAACAGATAAAGAGCGTTCTCATAAAGTAGCTGAATGGGCGTATGTTCAGGCAAAAAACAATGGATATATTTACTTCAGTGCATAGTTGAGATTGGTAAGTTAGAATTACTGCTTACTCGACATTTGAGTTATCAATAAAGAAGTTTCCTTGCTCTAGTTGAAATAGTTTTGTAAAAACCATTGACGAAAAGATTAATTACAACTAATATTTGCTTAAGGAAATCATAAATGGTTTTAATAAAACTATATTTGGAGTAATTATGAAACTACATGAAATATGTTCAAGTATTACAGTTGGAATCAATAAGTTCAATGATGCTCAAGATGAAAATCTAATTCAAGTCAGTTTATTGACAGGTCAAAGCTTAAACGATAAAGGTTTTCTTGATGTAGATACTCGTACAACGAAGACAGTATTTGTCGATGAGGAGCTTATTGAAAAAAAGAAATTAAAAGAAGGTGACATTGTTTTTTTATCAAAGGGCACAAATCTACGAGCTTCAATTGTGACTGCGGAACAGGAAAAATTAAATTTATTTGCTCCTGCAACATGCCTAGTCATCAAGGTAAATTCGGAAGTTGCTTTACCAGAATTTTTAACTGTTTTCTTAAACAGTGAATATGGTCAAGCAGTCATCAATAGTCTGAATAAAGGTACGACGATTATGAATATTCCTGTGAGCAGTCTAAAGGATATTGAAATTTCAGTACCAGACTTAGGCATACAGCATAAATTGGCAGAAGTATTTCACAAAAATAATCAAGTCTTGCATGCAATAGAGCAACTGAAAGTTCAACAAATTAAAGCAACCAATGCCGCTTTTCAAAAGTTGATGGCCTAAATAGGAAATTAAAAATGAAAAATACAATCGAATATTTAGATGACTTATCGACTATGACAAGCTCAACAACACGTAGCTCTGCCTTAGAGTTGCTCACAGTGATTGCTTATCTTGTAAAACAGCATAAAGATGATAGTAAGAATATCCTGCTATCTACACACGAGAACATATTAACTTTTATTTCTGATTTTGTAGCGGAAAAAGAATTACACTGGTTTTCAAAGGATGTAATTCGCTGGAACGCCAATCAGCTTGTGAATATTGTTCAGGTGTTTTTAAGCCTGCGAGAACAGTGTTCGAATAATCAAGATTATGGTGAAAAAGCTTTTGAAGTATTAAAAGCTTTTGCACTTAATTCAAATAAAAATTGGGACATGTTTAATGTTGATTCACAAAATATCCTCAATGTTTTTAAAGTGGTCGTTGGCTCAATAGAGGATAAAAAACTTTACGATGGGGCATGTGGTCTAGGATTATTAGCACACGAGCTTAATACTCAAAAGCCCATATTACGTGATATCAATGAAGCAACGGTAGGGATGGCAAAACTGCTTTATGCGTTAAGTGAGAAAGAGGCAGATATTCAGCAGTCAGATTCATTAAGTGATGGTGCTTCAAGCCTTGGGGTCGATGTGGTAGTTAGTACGCCACCGATTAACATGAGGGTGTCTGAATCCTTTGTAGCTGGACAAAATTATTTAAAAGAATTGTTTATCGCTGCTCGTATTCCTAGTAGTGCATCTGAGAGTTTATGGATTCAGCAAGCTCTGTACAACTTAAATGCACATGGTAAAGCATATCTTCAGATTATCCCTGGCTGGTTATTCAGAGGGGGATATGATGCAGAGCTGCGTGAAAAATTAGTGCAGTTGAACTGGGTCGAAGCTGTGGTGTTGTTACCTGCTGGTATTCTGACAGATTCAAATATTGAAATGAGCTTGCTTATTTTAAATAAAGCGAAAAACAAAGATACCATTCGCCTGGTTGATGCACGAAGCTTTGGTGAGCGTCAGCGTAGAAAGCTTCATTTAAGCCTGAATGATGCACAGAAAATTAAGGAACTGCTCACGGTTGATCAGGAGACTGAGTGGTCAAAAGATGTCAGTATCCAACAGGTCAAAGCCAATAAATATAGCTTACACTGTGCCGAATATTTTGATGTCCATATTGAAGTTGAGCAGTTAGATCTTGAGCGTGAGCTCGTATTACTGCAAGAAAAGCAAATGCAATATTTGAAAGTTAAGGATGAATTTAATCAGCTCCTGAACAGTATTTGAAAGTGCAGTCGTTACTTCGATAAGTATCACTCATACCAGCGAATTTAGATTTAAACATTTGAAACAGATTTCAGGTGTCAGAGCGGAGTCATGATGAATCAGCTCTCACCCAAACCAATAAATTGAGGCAATATGAACATCTCTTTAATTGAAAAAGACTTATGGGAAGCGGCAGATGACCTGCGTGCCAACTCAAAGCTAACAGCAACAGAATATGCACAACCAATTTTAGGTATCATTTTCTTGTCACATGCAACGTCACGTTTTTACTCGTTAAAAAAAGAATTGTTGCAAGATCATCAAATGGCAAGTTATCAGAAACTTGTTGATGAAAATAAAATGCCAGCAGAGGCATTTGAAAAGCAACTCGAGATTGCTTTTAAGGCACGCAGTGCTTTGTATTTGAATCCAGAGCAACGCTTTGATTATTTAGCAAACTTACCAACAGGTCATAACTTGGGTGCTGAACTTGATGCCATTATGGAATCAATTGAAACTCAAAACCCAATTTTGAAAGGTGTTTTACCGAAGACTTATCAGCATTTTGAAGAAAATCTGTTAGAGCGTGTTGTGCGTATTTTTAACCGAGATACGTTATTAAATGCAGAAGGTGATGTGTTTGGTAAAATTTATGAATATTTCTTAAATAAGTTTGCTCAGTCTGGTGCACAAGAAGGGGGGGAATTTTTCACACCGCCATCATTAGTACGTACCATCGTTAATTTTATTGAGCCTGATCATGGTTTAGTGATTGACCCTGCGGTGGGTTCAGCTGGGATGTTTATTCAAACAACACATTTCCAAGAGCAAAATAACACGCATAATCCGATGCAGTTTGTAGGTCAAGAAAAAACAGAAAATAACCAAAAGCTCGCCATTATGAATATGGTTGTGCATGGTTTAGATGCATCTAATATTGTAGAAGGAAACTCTTTTTATAGTGCATTGCCAGACTATATTGGTCAGTGTGATTTTGTTATGGCAAACCCACCATTTAACGTAGATGCGGTGGATGCTAGTAAATGTAAGAATGACGTTTATGTTGTGCCGCAGCAAGAAGAAGGTAAGTCTGAGCCAACAGCTCTAGAAATTGCTCAAGCCGCAATTGCGCAAAAGAAACGCTTGCCCTTTGGTTTGCCAGGGGTGACTTCTAAGTCTGGTGGTAAGCGTAATGATGGTAATGACGCAAAAAATGAGCAGGTTTCAAATGCAAATAGCTTGTGGATTCAATATTTTTATAGCTACTTAAACCAGACTGGTCGTGCTGGTTTTGTTATGCCATCAAGTGCATCAGATGCAGGTGGACGTGACAAAGAAATTCGTCAAAAATTAGTCGAAACTGGTCATGTTGATATTATGGTATCGATTGGACCAAAGTTCTTCTATACCCGTTCTTTGCCATGTGCACTTTGGTTTTTTGATAAGTCAAAACCTGAAAGTCGTAAAGATAAAGTATTGATGCTTGATGCACGTAATGTATTTACCGTGGTATCTGCGAAATCACATATTTTCAGTGAGTCACAATTAGAAGCTTTAAATGCGATTGTTTGGTTATATCGTGAAGAGCATGACAAGTATCAAAACTTGCTACGCCGTTATATCACTAACATGCTTGAAACCATTGAGCAGATGCCAGTGGTTTATAAAGACTATTTAAGCTCATCTAAAACTGTTGTTGATTACGTGGCCAAATTTGCGACCAATACATCAATTGATGTTTTAAATAAGCTATCGAAGAAAGAACAAGAATCTGAATATAAACCAACGCCAATTATAGCGGAGCAACTTGCATCTTTAAAAGCGTCTGCATTAAAAGTGCAGCAAGGTCTTGCGTCAGAGTTAGCTGAAAATGCCAAGATTGCCCTGCTTGAGGCTTTACCAAGTGTGGCTGACTTACGCCAACAACTTGAAGATGCTCAAGACCATGCTTCAATCATTACGGTATTTAATGCACTGCAAAATGCTTTAAGTCAAACTCAAGCTGTATTTGATCAATTAAGTGCAACAAAATCTGAAGCTTTGGCATTTGTAGCACAGGCTGAAAGTCTATATGCGAAGAAAGATAAAAAGCATTGGGCAAATAAAGAGTTAGCTGCATTATTAAATAGCTTGAATACCTCTGCAGAAGGTGAGCCTGAAACAGTTCAAGATCAAGTGCAAAGCTTAGAAAAAACTTTAGCTGATCGTATTGCTGATATTGCTTGGTTATATGAACGTTTCCCTGAAGGTGTGTATGCTGATGTGGCTGGCTTATGTAAGTTAGCTTCGCAGGAAGATATTAAAGATCAGGATTACTCGCTTACTCCAGGACGCTATGTAGGGATCGAAGAAAACAATGGCGAGGACGGTTTCTGTTTAGACAGTGTTTTAAGTGAGACAATTAATTCACTGAAGGCTTTAATAAGTGTGAATGAGAAAAACCAAAAATCTCTTTTCGCAATGCTGGAGAAATTGCAGTGATTTTTTCAGAATATAATTTAAGAGATTTGCTTGTTATACATTATGGTAAGTCACTGCCTGCTAAAAACAGACTTGAAGGTGAATTCCCTGTATATGGATCTAGTGGAATTACTGGTTATCACAATGAGTATTTAGTTAAAGGACCGGGCATAATTGTAGGTAGAAAAGGTTCGATTGGTACTGTTTATTTTTGTGAAAAAGACTTTTTCCCAATTGATACTGTTTACTTTATTGAGGTTATTAAAGAAAAGTTAGATTTAGGATATGCCTATTATTTACTTCAACAGTCTGGTTTAAGTAATCTTAATAC
>OERT01000150.1_pt1 | contig 18057 bp, 24 predicted proteins | sample 1540111 | NCBI WGS metagenome assembly OERT01 (sample SAMEA3891235, study PRJEB23780) | metagenome | biome: terrestrial biome; feature: animal house; material: water of meat washing | place: Italy | collected 2015-05-12
TTTCAAATGTTATTCCTCAGTGTCTCTTTTGATCACCACTTTACATTCAGTGCCGTGATCGTCTAGATAATAAACCTTGAATATGGACTCCAGAACAATGTCCATAGCAATTGCAGGGATTGAGCTTGCTATAGAAATCAATTCCGCGGTAGTTTCCGATTCAGTGTGGTAACGACTGCAACTGCTCAGACTATGCCATTCTTTAGTGGCATCAATTAGTTCGCAAATTGGTTTGCCGATGTGGCGCTCTACTATGTTTGCATATTCCAACACTTCTGATTCCGAGTAGTCTTCATATACAGGAACATCGCCCCATACTGAAAATTTTGCAATCTCGGATTCAAACCGCAGAACAAAAACATAACGTTCAGCTTCGCAGTAATGCGGAACTTTACGAACATCTAATTCGGTGATCATGGTGGTGTACCTTCACTCCATTCGTATTCGTAATATTCATATCCATCTTCCTGAATAAGCTCACCGCGATATGCAGCAATAAACTTTTCATATTCAGGAGAAGTACCTTGATGTTCGTATACATACTCGCTATTGCCATCAATCGCTGGAAGCATTTCAGTTTCCAGTGAAGCACCAGTCAATGCTCGAACAATTTGATCATTACACCAATCTTTGTGGTGCGAGCCATCAAATTGGCTGAACTTGAATGCAATTTCCAAAGCGCGTTGGATACGCCGTGTTGGCGTATCCTCTTCAGTATTGCAGACGGCTTGATCGAAAAATTTATTCATCCACCTCAACCTTTTCGTCTTTGATGCCCAAGACTTTGTATTGCTTCTTGAACACCGCTTTCCAGTCAGGAATCTTACCACCGTACATAGTCATACAGCAAGAGAAGTAAGGCAGTTTAACATCCTTGAATACATCTTGTGCAAGAATTGCAAACTCTTTACGCTCCATTGAGCCATTAGTAGCCACAAACGCTTCGCATTTAGCGATAAGATCGTTGTACATTGGGATGTATTTGTTTTCTGCATCCTCAATGAGTTTCAGCGCCAGTGGGTCAGTTGCAAACATCTGACGCAGGTCATCAGTTGCATCGTCAATTACACATTCAAACAAACGGCGCGGGTTAGTCACAGAATCTTTAGTGTGGTGCAAGGACACATACCAGTCGTTCTTCATCTTGAACATAGTGTCTTTCAGATAAACAACATAACCTTCAATGCCAGTTTCAGCACGAGCCTTTTCTACTACTTCGTCAAAAGTGGCAGAGCTTTCTACAATGCTTACCCAGGACTCAGGATTTACTTTCACGAAATGAGACCAGATTTCCGGGTAGCATTCGCGAATAACATCCAGCGGCATAAAGTTACCAGTTTCACGATTGCGCACATTTAACACAACCAACTTGCTTTCAAAGTACGGAAGTACAATGCGGTTATTGGGAGATACCCATTCAAAGGTAACAGTCCAACCAGCATCGTCCAGTTGCAGAGTTTCGTTGTACAGTGCAGCACGTTCTTGATCATACAGCCAATCTTCTGCATCATTAGATTGTTGGCTGTTGATGGAACCACGAGATTTCAAACACAGAGTTTCACCTGCAACCTCGCGCAAAGTGTAGCTGGAGATCAGAGAACCATCTTCTTTGATCATAGCAAACGCTACTTCCGGCAGAACATCGTGATCAAAAATAACAGACGGATTTTCACGGTAGTTGAAGAATTTCTTCGGAGGACGACATGCCAAACGAATCGGAGTGTTATGTACGTCATCTACTTCAAACATGATACCACGAGCTTCCATTGCGTCAGGACGCATAAAGTCGGTATAAGAAGCTAGTCGATAGTTGAATACACGCATAACGGTATCATTGTCAGTATCGATGGGAAAATCCTGGAAATAGAACACAGCGTCACCCGGAGCGGAACACAGGGCCATAAGGTTCTGATAAATTTCGATTTCGCGAGTGCTAATTTGCATCTTGTTTCTCCTGTTTAAGTTAATGGCAGCAAGCGGCTGGCTTACTGCTTATTATAACAACTTTATTTGACGTTGTTGTACATAAGGTCGTATATTGCCTTCATAGCAATAGACCGAGTGTCTTTATCGTACGAGTTTTGATCTGATACTAACCCTAAGTAGTCCATCAAGGCATTCACACCTACACCCGTAGTCTGCAATTTGAACGATTCAGCTTCGACCTCATTTAAGCGCTCACGATATTCGGGCGGAACGTCCAATAAGATAACCGGCATACCAATACGCAACCCCATCATTTCGATTTCGTATTCTTCCGGCGCTGTTGGCTCAATAAACATCTCATTTAGCAGACGAGTAAGATCGCCATCCTCGGTAAATCTAGGCCCAGAGTCACCTTGTTCATTCACATTGCGGAACATAGTGGCTTTGGTAGGTTTCATAGTCAAAACACGAGAACTCAATTTACCATTGCGATTACGGTCAATACAGAGAAACGCAACATCGTCAGCGCTACTATGCACCGCAGTATGCTCGTAATACATTTTACTGTCTAATTCACATGACCGCTTTGCCTCGACAAATGTATCTTCTAATGGCGATTGGACCAAGCTCTTCATGAATTTAGAATCTTGAACAATTCGGGGCAACCCGTCGTTGTAATACACCGCTTCGGAATGATTCAAATACTCACGAGTAACAGTTTCAGCATAACCTTTTTTATTGAATTGGGTGCTTTCTACAAACCCAAGCATTGGCCTTGATTCTGTGATAACGTAGTCATCATGTGATACGTAATACGTTGCATTGAACATACTCATGTTTTCAAACGAACAAGTATGGTGCGCTGCATAACGAGGTACTAACTCGCCATCTTCAATATCAAATGTGTATGATGTAATGCCGTCTTCAAATACGGTACTATACCTGCTTAGATAATATTCATCTTCGGACATTTCGGTATATTCAGCATAACGACCACCCATACACGGCACGAGATCAATATCAAATACTTCGCCTGGTTTTGGTGCAAGTTTCTCAACGAATGTGATTACCTTACGGCGTAGCCTTGACTTTGACTGATCCGTTGTTGCTTGCTTTAGCTGAATTGACTGATCTTGCTTTTCGCTTTTTAAAATAATTAGACCGTCCTTTGCCGAAAAAGGACATTGAATCTTCATTCGTAAGTCTCCACTTTCTTATAGCTTCATCATCAGTAAGACCTCTACACATCCATCTAAGAACGAATAGTAATGTCTCTTTGAATTTGGGGTGTTTGTATCCGCGGTACTTGAACTGTTTCTTTACAGTGCATAACAAATGTCTACACTTTTCGGAATCTAGTTTCAAGTTATCAACTAAGCAGTGAATACGCCGAGTGGCTGAGTATTGGTCGTACGAGTTTGGCACTCGCAGATCGAGGAGTTCTTTGTCAGTTTTCATATTGTGGGACATTGTTGTAATTATATTAACCACTGCTTAATGTGGCGGAGCGTACCCCGCCAAAATATTATTCTTCATCATCCCAAGAGGTGATGTGTTTGATGCGATCTTCTTTTTCTGAACGAGCCATAATGCCGTACAGTGCCCCTTGACCATAAACAAGCTCAACAACGAACTCGTCAGTAGTCCACATAGTGGTTTCAAAACAAGCATCTTCAATCTCCTCACGCTCAACATTCTCAATAAGAACGTCCAGAGTATGACGGAAATCGTTGTGGTCAAAATCACAACCACGTTCTTTACCAAAGTACGCGATAGTTTCGTCCCACATATGTTTCCATTTGGTTTCGGGATTTGCAAAGTATTCACGAATCCATTTCAGAACAACTTCCATCTTACCGCTGTCTTTGAACGCTTGAAGTTCAGCAGCTTCCTTAGCCTGCGATTCAGCGTAGCGCTCTTCAAAGCCTTGCCAGAACTCGTCAGTGTCCATCATGGCGATCAGCTTTTCAGTTTGTTCAGGGGTCATTTTACACCTCATTGTTTAATTAATGCGAAACGGGCCGCTAGGGCCCGTTTCATTTTGTCTTACGCAGCTTGTTCAGCTTTGTTAGCGCGAATACTTGCAAACACGCCAGCAGCGATAATCACCATGGAACCACCACCAACAGCCAGTTCGCCAAGCTCGATGTGGCAAGCGCCAAGCATCATGCTCAGTACCAGGTAACCAATTGCCCAGAAAGCAGCAGGTTCCAAGTAACGGTATTCAGTCAGTGTACCTTTGTCAACCAGGAACAGAGTCATACTCCGTACAAACATTGCACCAATACCCAAGCCCAGAGCGATAGTCCAGAAGTGGTTGGTAAGAGCAAACGCAGCAACTACACCATCGAAGCTAAAGGACGCATCCAGCACTTCCAGATACATAAAGCCGATAAAACCGTTTTTAGCAGCAACCGCCGCGATGTCACCACCGCCAACCCATTCTTTGAAGAAGTGGATTACCATGTGAATTGCCCAACCGGAAGCAGCAGCAACCAGGAAGGTTTCGTGATCTTTAGCAGCTACGAACAGGGAAGTTACGTAGATTACAACCAGGAATACCAAAGTTTCAGCAAAGCGATGAGCACCAATTTTACCCAGAACTTGTTCTACACCCGGCAGCCAATGCACGTCTTTCTCTTTGTTCATGAAGAACTCAAGGAACACAGTCAGCAGGAACGCACCACCAAAACCCATTACAGCAACGTGGCTGTTATGCATTATCTGTTCGTACTGTTCGGGCTGAGTAGTAGCAATCTTGAATGCTTCTACGAAACCAGTACCAGCAGCAAAGTCAACGATCATGATAGGGAACAGTACGCGCATACCAAATACCGCTACTGCAATACCGACCGTAATGAAGAACTTACGCCAGAACGGAGACATAAAACGCAGGACCGAGGCGTTGACAACCGCGTTGTCAATACTCACTGACACTTCCAAACACGCCAGCAGCGCTGTAATGAACAGGGTACTCATTGCACCCGCAAGCCCCGCTTCGTTGTAACCCAACCAAGCAGCGATTGCCATACACACCGCAGTAAACACAAATGAGCCAGTAAAGTAACTCATAGTGGATTTAGTTTGCATTTTCTTCTCCATCATTGTTTAAGTGTTTTTCGTTTTAAGCATCGCGCTTACATTGTATTATAACAAGTTAACGCAGATTTGTATTAATGTGTTGCGCGGCCATCCCCGCGCAACTTAGGATTACTTGTAGTAACCTTTCAGGAAAGTATCCAGCTCTTTGGTCATTAGCTTGGAGTAGAACTCATCGTTGTTCAGATCTTTCACACCCTTAGCGGATACGAAGCTGACGCCTTCCAGTTGACGATCTGCATGTTCCAGCAGACGGAAGTCAGTTGGCTCGTTACCAGCACCCAGCAGCAGTACGAAAGTGTTACCTTCGTTCACTTGCTCTTTCAGGGCGTTCAGGAAACGATCTTTGTTACCAAAGTCTTCACCGTCAGTGATGAACACAATCAGGGTAGGATGTTTGGCATCTTTCACGCCAGCAACAACTACTTCTTCTTGCACTTGCACTTCAACAGTTTCCTTGGCACCGAACAGACCCTTGATAGCGCCAAACATGCCCTTCGGAGCTTGTTCTTGCAGCACGGTCTTAGTCACAATAGTCTTGGTAGAACCGGCGTTCTTTTTGTAGCACTCAAAAGCACAACCGTAGTCAGTACCACCCCACAGAACTGGCTTGGCTGCTTGCAGGAAGGAGTCAGTTGCGTTGTCAAACATGCCGATATCCATGTTGCCGATGTAGTGAGCACGGCTGGAGAACGCTACCATTTCAACTTGACCATCAGGATCGACTTGGGATGCAAATGCCAGTACCCGTTGCAGAACGCTTTCCATCAGGCTGTTAGTGCTGCCACGGAATTCGTCGCTCATGGAGCCAGATACGTCTTGCATAAGCACGACTTGCATCTTGAAGTCTTTGCCGTTGTTCAGGCTTTTCTTCAGGCTCAGTACTTTAGTTTGCTCTTTAGCGAGGGACAGACCCATTGTATTTTCCTTTTCGTTGGTTTAACAGTTAGTGTTTAGCGCGTTGTTGCGCTTACAAGTTAATATAACAAAATGCGCAGGAAGTGTTTTAATACTCCCCGCGCAATTCATTAGCGCTTACTGATAGCCAGCAGCTCGTTACGCAGTTCGCCTTCCATCTGCTTCAGTTTGATAGCAGCACTGGCGCGATCTTGACGGCCCTGTTCTTCAATTTGCTGTACTTGTTTCAAGGAATTCAGCATATTGCTCTGTACGTGTTCTAGTGTGCTCATGTCCACAACGGAACGGTTAGCATTCTCAGCAGCAAGTACCATGTTGGCATTGATCATGTCGCTGGCCTTTTTCAGGTTGTCATTGGCTGCATCCTGAACGGACTTGCTAAACTCAGCATCCTTCTTCTGTTGCAGTGACAACAGACCCAGAGAGATAGTCTTCTTCCAAGACGGAATGGTAATATCACGCAGGTCAGTAAAAGTCTGCACAGTGTTGAAGTTGGTCATTTGCATCTGACGAATTTCAGGCGCGGTCAGCTTGGCCAGTTGGATCAGACGCAACAGTTTGTCGTGATGCTTCTCCATACGATCCAGATACATCTGCTTGCCTTGCAGTACGTTCACGTCCACATCAGGAGTATTCGCAAATGCTTGCAGTTCATCACGCAGAAGGCCAATGGCAATTTCCATCGCTTCGGAAGTTTCTTTCAGTTCATTGTGATAACGAACGTTAGCATCGTAGGCATTTTGCAGCCACGAAGCATCATCTTTCATACGTACCAGACCCTTTTCAAGGGACTTGACGATGGTTTCGATTTCAGTACTGGTGCTGTTGAACTGACCCATAAAGTCAATTTTGGCACCAACGATCCGAGTTTTCAGCTTACCAAAGAAGCCTTGGTTTTGATCGCCGTACTTGGACAGATCTACGCCTTGAGTCAAAGCCAGAACGTGCTTGATACCAGTACCCAGTTCACCAGTATCAGTCATTGTGACCTTCTGAAGTACTTGATCAGACAGCTTGCCCATTTCCTCACCACACTTGGTGCCGATATTGGAAATGCTATCCAGCGAAGTGCTCATGATAGTATTGAACTGTTGTTGCAGATGTACCGGAACAGATGCTGCCCGAATAGCCGGAGCATTCGCAGTAACATCCGGACGAATGTTCAGGGTTTGCTGCGGTGCAGTTTGCAGAGTAGTGTTCTCGCCAAACATAGTACCAAAGTTCATTCTATTACTCCAAACGAAGATTTAAAAGGGAATCAAATGCACCTTGCATCTGACTTGCATCTTTATTGATTAGGAACTGTTGCAATTTCAACAGCACCATGGGAACCGCTTGCAACTTGAAATCTTCAAGCGATGTTACGCGATTCATTGTCTGTGAATGCAGACGTGTAATGCCCATATAGGACAAGTCTACAATCTTTTTCAGTGCTTCCAGACGAATATATCTGCGATTATACAGATCTTCTTCAATTCTGGACTTGATGTATTCAAGCGATACTACCGCGCTTTGCAGCTCAATGCGAATCTGTTCTACTAGCCCAAACACTTCATACAGTTGAGCATCCACAAACGGATCAACACGAACTTGTAAAGTGTTCAGTTGACGTTGTACGCGATCAATTGTAGTGTTGATGTCCTTGTCTGTGATGACACGAACTGGCTCATTTGCACTGAAGATCTTTGAAATGAATCCACCACTTTGTTTCTGTTGTGGAGTGAAAAGCTCATCAACAATGCGAATTTGTGCTTGAATATCTTCAAACATTTTGCTTTGTTTAGAGTGTTCACGCGCCAAATCTTGAGTCAAATCAAGCATTGAATTGGATACTTTAGTATTGGCATCGCTCAACTTAGTGAAACGAATATCCCAATCCTTAGACCATTCAATAACCTTGTGAGTATTAGCAGAAGGATCAAGGGCCATGATGGCTTTCTCTTCTGGCGAATACATTGCAGAACTCAAATTTGCAAAGTTCTGCTTGACCGGAGTTGCAACAGCACGAGTAGGTGCAGGCGCTTTAGCGGACATCTCTTTCGCGAACAAGTCGGCCATATTGGTTTTAGGCGCAGGAGCAGGAGCTTGTCCAGTTCCAAACATGTCTGCGTATGGAGATCCAACTTTTTCATCGTTGAACATATTTTTCCAATCCATACTTGTGACCAAGAGTTGTTTAACATAGAAATTAATAGAGGAGCCGTAGCTCCTCAGAATTCTTAGTACTCAGCTTCAATGCCAAAAACAGACAGCATTTGCAGCAGATCTTTCTTGTAACCTTGAGACACGTTCTCGAAAGTGAACTTGCCATCTTCGCCTTTCTCAAACACAACGAACATAGCAGAGGTAGAACCAGGAGCCAGGCTATCCAGATCAGAAGTTACCAGAACTTCATCAGTGTCAGAGTCAACCAGCTCGACGCGAGCGTTAGAAACACGGTCAAAACTTTGACGACGCTTGTCAGCATCGTGAATAGTCAGCAGGATCGGAACCAGTTCAGTGCGCGGGCTCAGATCAGTAAAGTCGATCTTGATAACTTCGTTCGGCTCGCCTTCTTTATCACCACCTTCTTGGTCATCACCCATACTCAGGATACCTTGAGTTTCAGGCTGGCCGTAGAAGCAAACATAATCGTCACCCAGAGCACGACCAAATTGGTAGCGAGGATCCTTACTGCGAATCAGTTGAATAGCAGTAGCGTCCAGGTCGTAGTCGAAACGTTCACCTTCAGGAGATACCCAATACAGGCGAATCTCAGCATGTTTCAGGTCGCCGCCGTTAGATTTCTTCAAAGACAGCTTTTTACCTTTGCCGATTTTCAGAACTTTAGACATTCGTGTTATTCCTTTCTCTTTGTACATTTAATAAGAGCCTCCATTGGAGGCTCTTTGGTCGATTCGTTAGAATCTACGCTATAATTAGTAGTGAGCGTCAACACCGTACAGGGTCAGGAAGGACAGCAGATCCTTACCCGGGAAGCCCATGGATACGTTCTCAGCTTTCCAGCCTTGCGCTTCACGCTTCAGTACTACGAAGATGGCACCAGTACTGCCAGCGGCTAGACCAGTCAGATCAACACGAGCCAGAACCTCACCAGTGTCGGCATCTTTCAGGATGGCGTGCGGATCTTGTACGTCAGCGAAAGTTTGGCCACGTTGGGCAGCGGAGTCGATAGTAATGAACACCGGGATCACGTTGAACTCGGCCGGAACAGCGTTCAGATCCATTTGCATAATCTCGTCCGGCTCACCAGCAGCGGATTGACCGTTACGGTTGTCGCCTTTGACGTGCTGGATGGCGCGAGTTTGCGGCTGACCGTAGTAGCAGACGTCGTCGGTGCCGTTAGCTTTACCAAAGTCGTTCGGGTTGGACAGATCAGCAGTTGCCAGCAGAGCAGTTGCGTCCAGATCGTACGGTGCTTTAGCGCCGTTCGGGCTCCAGAACAGTTCAACGATCGCACGAGTCAGAACGGAACCGTTGGACTTACGCAGGGACAGGGAACCACCTTTAGCCAGATTCAAAGCCATTTTCATTACCTCTTAGTTAGTTTAACGTAGTGTGTTTAAAGCGCTGTATTGCGCTTACATTGTATTATAACGCATACAACAGGAAATGTTTTAATTAATAAAGGCGCTTTCGCGCCTTTGTTTTATTCTGTATCAAATGTAATATCGCAGCAAATAGCCTTACCGTCAATAACAAGAAACTTCAGTTCTTTGTATACTATTTTAGATACGTAACTTTTATCTCTACCAGCAAGTTCGTACAATTTTTTACAGTGCTGCATGGCATCCCACATAAAGGAATATATTTCTCGTATATACACAGAGAACTCGATTGTGTCGAGATTGATAGGATTGGAAACAAAGTTCACAGCTTCAACGCTACAATCAAATAACGGTACTCTGGATCCAAAGTTCCATTCTATCTCGTATACACCATTCTTTATGTCCTTCGGTACGTCAAATACATGACACATAAGGAAATCGCTATGCGTTTGCGCGAATTCTAACATGTGACTTTTGATAGATTGGGTTGTACCTTCGTACTCAAAAGAAGCCGTGAGAGCACTACTTGCACACCTGCATGTCATTTTGTTGATAAATGCTTCCATATCAGCATGACTGAAAATATCATAGAACAAGCAAGCATCCGGGTGATGTTTCGAGTATTCTATTGTTTCGACCATATGAGAATAACGCTGCATGGAAGGCAGTTTATCAGAAGAAGGTTCAGTCTGAACTTTCGCTTCTTTCTTCTTTTTTTTCAGCAGTTTTGCCATAAGCATAAACTGTAGCATCTGATTCTGATCCATCTGTTAGTCCCCAATGAAGTTCTCGTACAAGTCAATTGCCTGGTTGAGAAGATTCTCTACGTGATCCTCGATCTGTTCAGCTGGGTCTGCATAGAACTGATTCAATGCTCGGCCTGCTGCGGCAATAGCTTGTTGGTATTCAATCGCATTACGTTGGGAGGCCAAAATGGCCTCCGCAATGAAACGCGCTTTAGGAGACTGATTGGAGTCAGAAACGGAAACATTACTTTCAACTATCACTTTAGTTGGTTCTGCCGTCTTTGACTGAGCGGGGGCGGTTCCTTCTCCCCTTACATTTTTCCCATCATGAGAGCAAGCATCATTGGATTCATGCCGCCCATCATGTTGGCTTGCTGACCTTGACCCATCATGCTTTGTACAAGCATCATCTTCATCATATCAGAAGCGCCGTCGGAGTCTTCGCCCTTACCCATTTTGGACATCATCAGCATAGGAATCATAGCGTTCATATCCATAGCACCACCTTGACCTTGCATTATCATCAGCATAGGCATCAGATCAGACATGTCAGCATCGTCGCCCATCATAGCCATCATCATCATAGGATCCATACCACCAGTGTTAGCATTGGTACCCATAGAAGAAATAACCATAACAGTTTGACCTTGACCCAGCAGGTTGACCTTAGACGGAACAACGTTGGATTGAGTACCAGTAGGCTTCAGAACACGCATAGAGCTCTTGTTTACCTTAGTAACCCAACCAAAAGGAGTACCATCTTGAGACAGGATCATATCCAGCTCTTTTACTTGATCCAACGGAACAGCACGAGCCCAGGCAGGAATAGGTGCGCTCAGGCTAGAGAACATGTTCTCAACCAGATCGTATTCACCTTCTTCGTTCTTACCAACAGTAAAGATAGATTCGCCCTTGACAATACCCACAGCAGAGGTGGTCATATCGTAGACTACGCCATCAACCTTTTTGAACATGCGCTCCATCATTTTCTTGAACATTTTTGTTTCCTTATTATTGTTTTTACTTCCACGGGTCCAGATTGCTCTGGATAATTAATGTGTTCAGGGATTCCTCCCTGAACGAGATCATTTCACTTTGATGATGTCCACGAGTTTGTCCCGTACACGATCGTTGATACGCGCAATGCGTTCCAGCAGTTCTGAACGACGCAGACTGTTTGCGGAGATAGACACTGAACCACCCGGGTGATTAGCAGTAAATGTGAAGCAGGAGTCTTCATCGGCAATAGCTTGATGCATCTCTTCGCGCAAGTCATGCAGCAGTACATCAACGTCATGCTTGTACGCTTCCTTATATGCTTCCGTGAAGAGCACAGCGTCCTCATCGGTGATCATATCCAGTACGTTGAAGGTTTGGTCTTGAATCATTGCGGTGAACTCCAGTGCGCGAATGTCGTCTTCAGTAGCACCAATGTATTCTACCAGACGGATAGTTTTGATGTTGCCAGTGTATTCTTTGGCTTTGTTCATGTCTTTTGCACGAAGGAGTGCGAACATAGCGCGTTGCTTAAACGGACCAATAGAAGTATTTTCATGACCCACTAACTCATTGAGTTGTTTGATAGTGAGTGAATCGCAGCGATATGCAACCAGCATGATAGTTCCTTTGAATGGTTTAAAATTAATAGGGATGCTTTGCACCCCTGAAACACACTTTACACTGTAGCTTGAGCTGCTTGAATACGTTTCCATTTCAAGAGACCAAATATAGCCACGGCAGTAAAAATCACAAACATCAATGATACACCATAGCCACCCTTCAAGGCGAACATAGGGATACACAGAATGTCAATAGCGATCCAGATATACCAGTTTGCAATATAACGACGGACCATCAGTACCATTGCGATAATTTGGCCAATGGTAGTAAACGCATCCACAAACGGGTAAGAAGCAGTCGTATGCACATACGTATACGCTTCACCAGTGATTACGGACACTAATGCCATACCAGTAGTCACAAATACGGTAAAGAACAGGTCAATGTTTGCGCCCAAGAACCATGAACTTGCGACCCACAATGCAACAACGTACAATGTCATATGCCAGCTCATATTCTTGATTGGTTCTTTCTCACCGTTCACACGCTTGGACCACGCGAAGATGAGCCACACGTTTGTGATGAAAAAGTAAATTTGCAAGAAGAATTCACTGTAGAATCTCAATGAGAAACAGACAGCACAGTATGCAGTGATTGCCACTAAGCAAACGGGAGCAGTCCAAACAGTATTCTTCGCCGCAAGGTAAACGCCACCAACGTTAAAGACCAATATGATCAATTCCATATATGAAATTGGCCACCCTAAAGTTATTGCCGGTGTCAGCATGGAGTTATACCATTCGATGATTTCTACCATATGTTACTCCTCAGAAACACGTTCCCGGTACTTAGGAACGTCATACGAGACCTCTTGTAAAATGAGGTCCACCACCAGATTAGGACATGCCGTATTGGGCAGTTCTAATCTAGGAACATCCGGGTTCACTGGATGCACAACTACATCCCCCAGAAGTTGAATGCGTTGCTTAACGGTACTACGAACAGTAAATGCAGTCAGACCATGTTGACATTGGTATTCCGCGATGCGCGCAAGGGCGTCATTCGGTGATATAAATTCAAGGGACATCGTACAGCCTCCGTGTTGTGTGTACATTTTATTATAACACATTTAACACGAAGTGTTAGCACAGCACCTTAACTAATTCTTCGTGCGTACACGTTTGAAGAACAGCCATTATTTTTAGAACCTTCTCGCTTACTTCAGGTAATGTTTCTACCTCAGCTTGCGGCATATTGGCTCGTAGAATAATGAATGCTGGCGTATTCCACTTGTCATTATAAAAATCACTGTTCACAACTGCAAACAATTCAGTGCCTATATGAATAGACACTTGCTTACGAGTGCGTACCTTTTCTTTATCGCTAAATCCAGCAGTGATGGTGTATTCTATATCGGGCGGAAATAAGGAAGAATCAAGAAACATGGTCCTGAATCTCCGAGATATATACGCACATCTGATCATACATATCACGTACTTCCGCGTGTGATAGAGCTGTTGGGGCATACAAATCAAACAGATCATAATCACGCATCTGAACAGCTTCGCGCATCCTAGTACCGCTTGCTCGCTGTCGGTAAGTACCAGTATCAGAACGATTTCCACATGAAATAACTTCGATAGATTTGTATTCGTATTGAATCATATTGTAAGCATTTAGCAGTTTGTCAAACGCCTCAAGACGATCTTCGCCAACTACCATAATCACATTATCAAATGCTTCCTGATTATTTTTCAGGATATCAATGATAGATGATGGCTGGTCATCCCGAATATAATGCTGATGCTTCGGAAATGCCATACGCATTAGTTGAAGTTTAGCATCAAACGGAATAGGATTCAGCTTGTTGTAAGTCCTAGTAGGTACAATCATCAATTCGGCCGCAGTAGGATTATCCTCAGTACACAGTTCAGACATAATGTCGTGTGCTCTGTACACCATCCATTCGTGACCTTGATGTTGACCTTGGAAACGTCCATATACCAGTACTAAGGTTCTCATTACCACTCTCCATTGTAGAAATTAAAAAGGCCGGAATTACTCCAGCCTCAAATAATGAATGCATTGATTCTTGGAGCCTCTGAACTTTAGTGAAAGATCCCGTTCGGACTCCACAAAGCGACCATCAACAATAACGTCAATATATTCAAGAATAGGAGCACGTAACCCATCAGATTTTAACTCCTCTAGTGTGTAGCCTGTCCACATCCAAATATCCTTACCTGGACATTCAGCACGAACACGCTTAACGAGATTAAGAATGGTTTCAACATTCCCCTTGTACATTGGATCGCCGCCACTTATACTCAAGCCGCGCCGCACCTGTACCTCGTTTTGAAGATCAGCAATAATGCGATCCTCTAATTCCTTTGTGTACTCTTGTCCGAATTTAGGATGCCACGTTTTCTCATTGTAGCATCCTTTACATCCATGTGAACACCCGCTCACAAACAGAGTACACCGTAGACCTTCACCATTTATGAAGTCCACTGGATAGTATTCAGAATAATTCATCTACTCAATTCCTTGATACTCTGGCGAACACGATACGCAATCCACACAATGATCCAGAACAGTGGGCCGATAATGGACATTGCATGAGCAACACGAACCTTATGATCAGGCCACCAATGTACGCCACACGCATCGCAAACAGTAATGATAATGGATGCAAGTGTACCCGCTGCCATGATAACAACTGTGAATGCCAGCATAAAGAAACCAATCGCCATCAAAGCACCCAATGTATCTGCCCACAACTTCCAGGCAGTTCTCTTTACAATACTATACATCATCGCATTTTATCCTTAGTTCTGAAATACGCATCACATATCCACATCATAATCCATCCGAAGATGTTGCCTGCCATATAATTGACACAGAATGCAGGGAAGCCAACAATAGGTACATCATCTGCGAAATAAGCCACTATAACAACAAGTGAAAAGATCCCAGCAAATAAAACAGTCACGGCGTAAACGGCAAATAAAAATATATGAAGCCCTTCACATTTTGCAAAATCACGACCCATCGTCTTCAATGTTTCTTTGAAGACCGCAGCCCAATAACTCATGTTTCTTCCTTACTCCGTTCAAAAATACTATAGATATAACACCCAATAGCCAACGATACAATACTCATGATAAACACAGAGCAGCATACACCTGCAATTTGCTCAGCGAGCTTGAAGGTTTCCCATTTAGCGTCTGTTGCCAGGAAGAGGAACATGGTGTTGCCTCCCATCACAATAAATGCAACCAGAACAAATACTAACGACATACCAGTCCACATAGCTACGCTAACAACCAAAGTTTTGAATGGTTGTGGTAGACGGAGAAATGGCATATCTTTAGAGATGCAATACGGAAAGTACAGTGTTAGCAATGACATAAACACACCAGTACCTAACACAGCCCACCACTCATATTCACCTAAACCTACAGCGGCACCCATTGTATGAGTTACGCAGAACATGAATAGCAGAAGCAAAATGGGTAGACCGATTGTATTCAGAAATTTCAGAAAGTCCTTACCCATTACTGTTAGAAACTTTTTCATATTTCACTCTCACCTTTGTACCGTTTTACAACAGATCGAATCCAGCCAATAATCGGTAGAATAACAATCATCCCCATTAGACCACTCATGCATATAAACGATATTTGCTCAAATATTGTAGCTTGAATAAATCGATCAACTAACCCTACGTTTTTAGTAACGCAATCAACAATGATAATTGTACCTTGCGCTATGAACCACACGAGCAAAAATACTATAGAAAGCGAACCGTACGCAATAAATGCAGTCACAACAGTCTTGAGCGGTTGCTTTATATTGAGTTTTAGATCGGCAGACATCTTATACGGCAGGTACCCTACCATAAATGCCGCAACTAAAATGACACCAAGAACTGACCACCAATGAAATTCAGATTTTCCATCAAGATACATCAAGATGTCAATTATGGACATGAACCCGCCCATCACCCCAACAGGGAAAGATAAACCCACCGCAACACCTTTAAAATCTTTCAACAGTATCTGTGCTAATTTTTTCATACATCAAGCCTTAACATTTTCAGCAATACGCTTGCCGCTTGGTCACGTGCGGATGGTGTCATAACACTACACTCGCGCTCCAGATACATTCTGTACACTGCCATTTTATCTTCAAACGATAGTGTGCCAAAACGGATTCGTGTTTCTACTTCAATATGTTCCCAATATAAACCTTCAGGGTACGTATCAATCTTCGTGCCTTCAACGATAACACTGTACAAACGGATCTGCCGTTGGTAATGTGCTATCTTGTCCTGGTACTGTTCCAGTGTTAAACCTTTCGAACTTGGAGCAGGAATACCCGGCTTTTTGCCTCTAGAACACAGAATTTCTTGCGCTTGTTGGTTAAATTCGTGCGCAGCAAGAGTTTGTTTAGCCCATGCATGACGCTCTTCACGAGTCAGACCGCTAGGCATGGTGTAGCTTTTCTCTTGGCACAACTCAATGAGTCGCTCTTGTTCTAGGCGATTAGCTTCATCCAGCAGCCAGTGACGAAAGTCATCGGCAGTTGTTAAGTCTGCGGGTGGATACACTGTTGGACTTTCAACAGCTTTCTTCATTCGTTCCAAATCAAAATCAAAATTGTCACTCATATGTTTTCCTTAAACACATTAACACAATTTATTATAACAAATTAAAAAGGGAGCGTATAGCTCCCTTAAATTATCCTTCACAAGCTAAACATTCGCCTTTGCTGGCTTTTACACCAGCCATTGTGCGCATGTAGTACAGCCCTTTGATATTACCATCAGTCATTGCCATTTGATGAATTTCTGCAATGTACTCTTCATCTTCGTCCGCATCAAAGAACAAGTTCAGCGATTGTCCTTGGCAGATATATTTCTGACGAGCACTTGCTAAACGAATGATTGATTTCTGATCAATCTCATAAGCAGTCTTGAATACATTGCGCTCATTCTCAGTGAACAGTTCAACTAAGTGTTGGATTGATCCATTGTGATCATTGATATCACGAATAAACTCCGCAGTAACTTCAATACCCTTAGTCTCACAGAAGTCCAAGAATACTGGGTTCAGACGTTGAATATCACCAGCAGCGGTTGGTTGTACATAAGAAATAGCAACTAGCGGCTCAATACCTTGTGAAACACCACCACACATAAGAGCACTAGAAGTATTAGGAGCAACAGCTAACAAGTGAGTGTTACGTACACCAAAGCCCTTACACCATTCTGGTTCGCCCCATTCTTGAGCCATCCATTGTGATGCCTTAGTAGCTTCACGTTTCATGTGAGAGAAGATTTCGTTGTTCACATAGTGAGCATCAAAACTTTCAAACGGAATCATGTTCTGTTGCAGATAAGTGTGGAAGCCAAGAGCGCCCAGACCCAATGCACGTGATTTCTCAGTGAAGCGAATGGCAGCTTCAATACCAGGAACGTTTTTGCCCAACTCAATAAATTCTTGTGCAACGCAATCAAGGAATACAGTACTGACATAAACTGCATCAGTGTTCTTCCATTCGTCATACTTGGCGAGGTTCATGGAACTCAGCACACAAGTAAAAGTGTGATCCGGATCGGAGTGCAGTGCAATCTCAACACACAGGTTAGATGCTTTTACTTTCAGTCCGTGTGCAGCATACATTGGCGGGTTCTGTCTGTTTACATTGTCCACCATAAAGAAGTAACCTTTACCAGTTACCGCTTTTACTTTGAGTGCGCGCTTGAAACGTGCCAGCGCTTCCTGTGAGCCCATGTTCAGATCAAAGATGAATGAATCAGGAACAACCCAACCAAGGTTCAAGTCATCAGGGAATTTCTCAAGGTACGCAGCTACTTCATAGAAGTCACCGTGATCAATTGGCAGATAACCAGCCCACGCACCGCGACGATCATTACCGCCCTGTGCTACTTTCTTAGTGACCATTACCAGTTGTTCAATAACGTCAATAACGCCACTTGATTTGCCACCAGAACTAATATCAGAACCACGAGGACGAATGTCACCCAGGTATCCAGAAGTACCAAAGCCATTCTTGGTGAGCATAGCAGTTTCAAGAGCATGAGTATAGAAGCCATGAATGCTATCATCAATGTAGCCACCACTGCATGATACTGGGCAGCCCTTTGGTGTACCCATGTTAGAAATTACCGGAGTGCTACAAGCGAGCCAACCTTTCCACAGGATATCAAAGAAGCGTTGTTCCCAATCTTGAGG
>OERT01000163.1_pt1 | contig 17251 bp, 9 predicted proteins | sample 1540111 | NCBI WGS metagenome assembly OERT01 (sample SAMEA3891235, study PRJEB23780) | metagenome | biome: terrestrial biome; feature: animal house; material: water of meat washing | place: Italy | collected 2015-05-12
TGACCGGTTTGTTGACCGTCACCCGGTATTCTTTTTCATGGTCGTTGCCCGCACGCAGGATCTTGTTCACCAGATCGCCGTGATTGGTGAGGAAAATCAGCCCCTGGGAGTCTTTATCCAGGCGGCCAATCGGGAACACGCGTTTGCTGTGGTTAACGAAATCGACAATGTTATCGCGCTCGCCATCTTCGGTGGTGCTGACAATACCGACGGGCTTGTTCAGGGCGATAAGTACCAAATCTTCGGCTTCCCGAGGCTCAATCAACTGACCGTTTACTTTCACAACGTCGCCGGGTTTCACCTGATCGCCAATGGTGGCTCGCTTGCCATTAAGGAACACATTGCCTTGCTCGATATAGCGATCCGCTTCGCGGCGTGAGCAAATTCCGCTTTCGCTGATGTATTTATTTAAACGGACTGATGAGTCGGGCAGCATAAATTCTCCTGTAAAAAACGGAATATACCGTACCTTTGGGTTGATAAAAAATAGTCATGAGCGAACTATTTGTTATTTCCATTGGCTTGAATTCGTTACCTGCTCAAATCACTTTCCAGAAGCAATGTGCGACATCGTGAGCCATGTCAGTAAGTGGTTAAATTCGCAGTGGTAGCATGCCTCCCGTGATTTCTTACTAACCGGAGAAGTAATGGAACTGCTTTTATTGAGTAACTCGACGCTGCCGGGTAAAGCCTGGCTGGAACATGCACTGCCGCTAATTGCTGAACAGTTGCAGGGTCGCCGCTCAGCGGTGTTTATCCCTTTCGCTGGCGTAACGCAGACCTGGGATGATTACACAGCGAAAACGGCTGCGGTTCTCGCTCCGCTGGGTGTTTCTGTCACCGGTATTCATAGCGTTGTCGATCCCGTTGCCGCGATTGAAAATGCGGAAATTGTGATTGTCGGCGGCGGTAATACTTTCCAGTTGCTGAAACAGTGCCGCGAGCGCGGGCTGCTGGCACCAATTACTGACGTGGTTAAACGTGGCGCGCTGTATATTGGCTGGAGCGCAGGCGCTAACCTTGCTTGCCCAACCATTCGTACCACCAACGATATGCCGATTGTCGATCCGCAAGGTTTCGATGCGCTAAATCTGTTCCCGTTGCAAATCAACCCGCACTTCACCAACGCGCTGCCGGAAGGCCATAAAGGTGAAACCCGTGAGCAGCGTATTCGCGAACTGCTGGTCGTCGCGCCAGAACTGACGATTATTGGTCTACCGGAAGGTAACTGGATCACAGTGAGTAAAGGTCACGCTACGCTGGGTGGCCCGAACACCACTTATGTGTTTAAGGCTGGTGAAGAAGCGGTTCCGCTGGAAGCTGGTCACCGTTTTTAAGTGAATTGCCGGATGCATGATCCGGCATCTTGTTCATAGTGCCTGATGCGACGCTTGACGCGTCTTATCAGGCCTTCAGGGTCACGGTATTAATACTCGTCCCGTCCTTCATCTTCATCCGGCTGTTCCAGCACACTGTAAGCCACCGAACAAAACAGCGAGTTCAGGCGCTGCATATCTCCCAGTAAGCCTAAATGTAGCGAACTGGTTTCAATGCTCTGCACGTTTTGCTGATGCAGGCGATCGACGTGGGCGTGGGAATAGCGGCGATTAAGAATGCGAAAACGATGTTTGCTGCGACGCAAACGACGAGCGCTGGTGACATCGCCAGAGAAGAACACCGACATTGCCAGTTTTAAATTACTGAGCAATTGCTCATAGAGCGCATCCAGTTCCTTCAACCCATCAAGCGAAAATGCCCGCCGTGCTGCCAGTGATTTGTCAGCAATTTCGCTGCCCATGCGCTCGACGATATCGGAGGCCTGTTCAAGGTTGAGCGACATTTCGATGATCTCTGCCCAGCGGCGCGACTCTTCCTCCGCCAGCTCTTCTTTTGGCATCCGCGCCAGATACAGCTTAATGGCGGTGTAGAGAACGTTGATATCATCTGCCAGCTTACGCAGCTCTTTCTCCTGCCGTGGCTCACCGTGCATCACTTTATTCAACCCTTCCATCATCTGTTCCATGGCGTCGCCAATGCGCAGGGTTTCGCGCGCGGCGTTCGCCAGAGCAAGCGTGGGCGTATCCAGCGCGCTGACATCCAGATGTTTAGGCCGTAGCTGGGTATCCAGTTCCGGTTCATCGCGAATAATCGTTTTGCAAAACCGTGCCATCGGGTCAACAAATGGCAGCATGACCAGGCAACGTACAAGGTTGTAGAAGACGTGGAAATAGATCACCAGTTCCGCTTTTGGCAATGACAACTTCCCCATTGTCTCTGCCAGCAAATGGACAAACGGCAGGATAATCAGGCTACCCACCAGCTTAAACAGCAGACTACCCAGCGCGACACGGCGGGCTGCGGCATTGGCGGCACTGTTGTTGAGCATTGCCAGCAGACCGGAACCGAGGTTAGCACCAATCACCAGACAGAGCGCCACGGGGAAGGAGATAATGCCTGCGGCGGTCAGAGTCGCGGTCAGCAGTACAGCAGCAAGGCTGGAGTAGCTGATAATGGCGAACATCGCGCCAATCAGCGCATCCAGCAGAATATCGCCGGTCAGCGAGGCAAAGATCACCTGAACGCCGTTTGCCTGGGTGATCGGCGTTACGGCCTGCACAATCAACTCCAGCGCTAGCAAAATCAGCCCAAGACCAATACCGACGCGGCCCAGTTGCCCGGCGCGTGACTGTTTGCGTCCGAGGAAAAAAATCACGCCGATAAAAATAAGTAACGGTGACAGCCAGGATAAGTCGAAGGTGAGAATACGCGCCATTAGCGCCGTCCCGACATCTGCACCCAGCACAATGACCAGAGCCGGTGCGAGGGCTACCAGATCCTGAGCGACAAACGAGGTCACCAGCATGGTGGTGGCATTACTGCTCTGTACCAGTGCGGTAACGCCGATCCCCGCGCAAAAGGCGAGCGGCTTTTTTTCGACGCTCCGGCTAAGGACAGTACGCAAACGCGCGCCGAAGACGCGCATTACGCCGGTTCGAACAATATGAGTCCCCCAGACCAGCAGGGCGACGGCAGAAAGCAGGTGAAGCAGCGTTAACACGAGTTCAGGTTCTCCTTATCGTTATATGTTCCTGAAGCAATTGAATGACCAAAGGACCGGAAACACGCTGACTGGCATCTTTACTGTGCCTTTTGACATTCGTTTTTCCGGCTAAGATTATTCCAGCCTGTTTCCAGTATAAGTGTTTCATATTAATAAAGAGACAGGGCACTCATTGAGCGCCCTGTTTGTTGTAAGGAAAAGTGACAGATTTGTGAATCAGTCCGCGTCATACCCCAGATTCGGTGCCAGCCAGCGCTCAACTTCGGTAACGCTCATACCTTTACGGCGGGCATAATCTTCAACCTGATCGCGCTGAATTTGTGCTACAGCGTAGTACTTGCTGTCCGGGTGGCTGAAGTACCAACCCGAAACCGATGCACCGGGCCACATGGCGAAAGATTCTGTGAGTTTCATGCCAGTGTGTTTTTCCACTTCCAGCAGCTCCCAGATGGTGGCTTTTTCCGTATGTTCCGGGCAGGCCGGATAGCCCGGTGCCGGACGGATGCCCTGGTAGTTTTCGCGGATCAGCTCTTCGTTGCTGAGGTTCTCGTTCGGCGCATAGCCCCAGTAGACTTTACGCACACGCTCATGGAGATACTCCGCAAAGGCTTCGGCTAAACGGTCGGCAAGCGCTTTCACCATGATTTTGTTGTAATCATCGTGCTGCGCTTCAAAGGCATCAGCCAGTGCGTCCTCTTCCAGCCCGCCAGTCACGGCAAATGCGCCGATGTAATCTGCTTTACCAGAAAGCTTCGGCGCAACGAAGTCAGCGAGACAGTAGTTAGGGAATCCCGTTTCTTCGGTCTGTTGACGCAGATGGTGGCTGACGTTGATCACATGGGTACGCGTTTCGTCACGGTAGATTTCAATGTCATCGCCCACACGGTTTGCCGGGAACAGGCCCACCACGCCACGCGGATTCAGCGTTTTTTCGGCGCTTAATTTATCCAGCATGTCGTTGGCGTCTTTAAACAGCCGCTGCGCCTCAACGCCCACCACTTCATCTTCCAGAATGCGCGGATACTTCCCGGCCAGCGACCAGGTCATAAAGAACGGTGTCCAGTCGATGTAATTACGCAGCGTTTCGATGCTGGCTTCAACTTCCTGCACGCCGAGACGGTGCGCCACCGGCGGCGTGTAAGCCTGCCAGTCAAAAGCGAAATCGTTATCGCGCGCCGCTTCCAGCGTGACCGGTGGTGTGCGCGGTTTCTTGCGCCCGTGCTGAATACGTACGGTTTCGTACTCCTTGCGGGTACGAGCGACAAAATCATCACGCTGAGTATCGGAAAGCAGCGCCGCCACCACACCAACGGTGCGCGATGCGTTCTGTACATACACCGTCGGGCCGCTGTAGTTCTGCTCAATTTTCACCGCCGTGTGCGCTTTTGAGGTCGTCGCGCCGCCAATCAGTAACGGAATAGTGAAGCCCTGACGCTCCATCTCTTTCGCCACGTTAACCATCTCGTCCAGCGACGGCGTGATAAGCCCCGAAAGTCCAATCAGATCAGCATTCACTTCTTTAGCGGTACGGAGAATTTTTTCCGCAGGCACCATAACGCCGAGATCGACAATTTCGTAGTTGTTACATTGCAGCACCACACCAACGATATTTTTACCGATGTCGTGGACGTCGCCCTTCACGGTGGCGATCACCATCTTGCCGTTGGTTTTGCCCTGCTCTTTGCTGGCTTCAATAAACGGTTCGAGATACGCCACCGCCTGTTTCATGACGCGCGCCGATTTGACCACCTGTGGCAGGAACATTTTCCCTTCGCCAAACAGATCGCCGACCACGTTCATGCCGTCCATCAACGGGCCTTCAATCACTTCAATCGGGCGCGTAGCCTGCTGGCGGGCTTCTTCGGTATCCTGCTCGATAAACTCGGTAATGCCTTTGACCAGCGAGTATTCCAGACGTTTATTCACTTCCCACGAGCGCCACTCCGCCTGCTGGGCGTTGGCGGTGTCGTCGGTTTTGCTGCCGCGATATTTCTCGGCAAGCTCCAGTAAACGCTCAGTGCCATCGTCGCGACGGTTAAGAATCACATCTTCCACCGCGTCGCGCAGTTCAGCGGGTAGGTCGTCGTAAATCGCCAGTTGCCCGGCGTTGACGATCCCCATATCCATGCCATTGCGAATAGCGTAGTAGAGGAACACCGCGTGAATGGCTTCGCGCACCGGATCGTTGCCACGGAACGAGAAAGAAACGTTAGATACGCCGCCGGAAATCAGCGCGTGCGGCAGTTCGCGTTTGATGTCTTCACACGCGCCGATAAAGTCCTGCGCGTAGTTGTTGTGCTCTTCAATGCCAGTTGCGACCGCGAAGATGTTCGGGTCGAAGATGATATCTTCTGGCGGGAAGCCAACCTCTTCGGTGAGGATTTTGTACGCCCGACGGCAAATCTCGATTTTCCGTGCGCGAGTATCGGCCTGTCCCTGTTCGTCAAAGGCCATTACCACCACTGCCGCACCGTAACGACGCAAGAGCTTCGCGTGATGGATAAAGGCGTCGACGCCCTCTTTCATCGAGATAGAGTTAACAATGCCTTTGCCCTGGATACACTTCAGACCTTTTTCAATGACATCCCATTTTGAGGAGTCGATCATAATCGGCACGCGAGCGATATCCGGTTCACCGGCAATCAGATTGAGAAAACGCACCATCGCCGCTTCGGCGTCGAGCATCCCTTCATCCATGTTGATATCGATAATCTGCGCACCGTTTTCCACCTGCTGGCGGGCCACATCCAGTGCCTCGCTGTATTTCTCTTCTTTGATCAGGCGCTTGAACTTAGCGGAACCGGTGACGTTGGTGCGTTCACCCACGTTCACAAACAGGCTATCTTCGCCAATGTTCAGCGGCTCCAGGCCGGACAAACGGCAGGCTACGGGGATTTCCGGCAGTTTGCGCGGCGCTAATCCTTCTACTGCACGACTCATCGCTGCAATATGTTGTGGCGTGGTGCCACAGCAGCCGCCGACGATATTGAGAAAACCCGCTTGCGCCCATTCACGTATCTGTTTTGCCATCGTGTCGGCGTCGAGATCGTACTCACCAAAGGCGTTGGGTAGCCCGGCGTTCGGGTGCGCGGTGACGTAGCATTCCGCAATCCGTGACAGCTCCTGCACGTACTGGCGCAGTTCATCGGGCCCCAGCGCACAGTTCAGGCCAAAGGTCAGAGCTTCGGCGTGGCGCAATGAGTTGTAAAATGCTTCGGTGGTCTGCCCGGAGAGCGTGCGCCCGGAGGCGTCGGTGATGGTGCCGGAGATCATAATCGGCAGCTCAACGCCCAGCGCTTCAAACTCCGTTTTCACCGCAAAGACCGCCGCTTTGGCGTTAAGGGTGTCGAAAACGGTTTCAATCAGGATCAGATCCGCACCACCTTCCACCAGCGCTTTGGTGGACTCTCGATAAGCCGCCACCAGCCCGTCAAAAGTGATATTACGAAATGCCGGATCGTTGACGTCCGGAGAAATAGACGCCGTGCGGTTGGTCGGGCCGAGAACACCGGCAACGTAGCGCGGTTTCTCCGGCGTGCGCGCGGTCCACTCATCAGCACAGGCGCGCGCCAGTTTCGCCGCCGCAAAGTTGATTTCCGCCGACAGGGATTCCATCTGGTAATCCGCCATCGCAATGGTCGTGGAGTTGAAGGTGTTGGTTTCGATGATATCCGCGCCCGCTTCAAAGTAGGCGTTGTGGATAGCGGCGATCACTTCCGGTTTACTGAGCACCAGCAGGTCGTTGTTGCCTTTGAGATCGCATGGCCAGTCGGCAAAGCGTTCACCACGAAAATCGGCTTCGTTCAGTCGATAGCTCTGGATCATGGTGCCCATACCGCCGTCCAGCACCAGAATACGTTCATTTAACTGCGCACGCAGTTGTTCCACTTTGCTGCTCACACTTGCTCCCGACACGCTCAACCCAGATTTAATAAAAATTCAACAAACCATACTGGCATAAACGCATCTGTGGTAAAAGCGACCACCACGCAACATGAGATTTGTTCAACATTAACTCATCGGATCAGTTCAGCAACTATTGCATTAGCTAACAATAAAAATGAAAATGATTTCCACGATACAGAAAAAGGAGACTGTCATGGTCGCACCCATTCCCGCGAAACGCGGCAGAAAACCCGCCGTTGCCACCGCACCAGCGACTGGACAGGTTCAGTCTTTAACGCGTGGCCTGAAATTACTGGAGTGGATTGCCGAATCCAATGGCAGTGTGGCACTCACGGAACTGGCGCAACAAGCCGGGTTACCCAATTCCACGACCCACCGCCTGCTAACCACGATGCAACAGCAGGGTTTCGTGCGTCAGGTTGGCGAACTGGGACACTGGGCAATCGGCGCACATGCCTTTATGGTCGGCAGCAGCTTTCTCCAGAGCCGTAATTTGTTAGCGATTGTTCACCCTATCCTGCGCAATCTAATGGAAGAGTCTGGCGAAACGGTCAATATGGCGGTGCTTGATCAAAGCGATCACGAAGCGATTATTATCGACCAGGTACAGTGTACGCATCTGATGCGAATGTCCGCGCCTATCGGCGGTAAATTGCCGATGCACGCTTCCGGTGCGGGTAAAGCCTTTTTAGCCCAACTGAGCGAAGAACAGGTGACGAAGCTGCTGCACCGCAAAGGGTTACATGCCTATACCCACGCAACGCTGGTGTCTCCTGTGCATTTAAAAGAAGATCTCGCCCAAACGCGCAAACGGGGTTATTCATTTGACGATGAGGAACATGCACTGGGGCTACGTTGCCTTGCAGCGTGTATTTTCGATGAGCACCGTGAACCGTTTGCCGCAATTTCTATTTCCGGACCGATTTCACGTATTACCGATGACCGCGTGACCGAGTTTGGCGCGATGGTGATTAAAGCGGCGAAGGAAGTGACGCTGGCGTACGGTGGAATGCGCTGACTTTTTCTGGCGGGCAGAGGCAATATTCTGCCCATCATACCTGAGTGGCAATAGAATAAGGGTGTCTGTTAATCGCATTGACGCCAAAATAACTTAATGTCATACACTTCACACACTTTTATTAACTCGGCATTATTTTTAAACATCAAACCACTTTAATTATTAACAAAATCGCAAGATCTCATTACGCCGAAACTTTTACGGTTTCATTATGAGATTGAGCGATTTATGATATTTCTTTAGTTGTAATCATATTAAATTTTTTCACTGTTCTGATAGTTAAAATTCAAGACATCAATAAACAATGAGATATTTAAATGATTACTCGTATCCCTCGTAGTTCTTTCTCTGCAAATATTAATAATACAGCCCAGACAAATGAACACCAAACCCTGAGTGAATTGTTTTATAAAGAACTCGAGGATAAATTTTCTGGCAAGGAGCTGGCGACGCCTCTATTAAAAAGCTTCTCAGAGAACTGTAGACAAAATGGTCGTCATATCTTTAGCAACAAGGATTTTGTCATTAAATTTTCCACGTCCGTCTTACAAGCTGATAAGAAAGAAATTACGATAATTAATAAAAACGAAAACACGACACTTACTCAAACCATTGCCCCAATATTTGAAAAATACCTAATGGAAATTTTACCTCAACGCTCAGACACTCTTGATAAACAAGAATTAAACCTAAACTCAGTTAGAAAAGAAAAAGAATTCCCAAGAATTAAACTTAATGGTCAATGTTATTTTCCGGGGCGACCCCAAAACCGTATAGTATGCCGACACATTGCTGCACAATATATTAATGATATTTATCAGAATGTTGATTACAAACCCCATCAAGATGATTACTCTTCAGCTGAAAAATTTCTCACGCACTTCAACAAAAAATGCAAAAACCAGACTTTGGCGTTGGTTTCCAGCCGTCCTGAGGGGCGTTGCGTTGCTGCCTGCGGTGATTTCGGGCTAGTTATGAAAGCATATTTTGACAAGATGGAATCAAATGGCATCAGTGTTATGGCAGCCATATTACTGGTGGATAACCATGCTTTGACGGTCCGGCTAAGAATAAAGAACACAACTGAAGGATGTACCCATTACGTGGTTTCGGTTTATGATCCTAATGTCACTAACGATAAAATAAGAATTATGAGCGAAAGCAAAGAGGATATTAAACACTATTCTCTGATGGATTTTATGAATGTAGATTATAGCCTCCTGAAATGGTCAAATGATCATGTTATTAATCAATCTGTTGCAATAATTCCAGCACTTCCGAAAGAACAGCTATTGATGTTAAAAGGATCTGTGGATGAAATAACCCCTCCATTATCACCTGCAACGATGAATTTGCTAATGGCAATTGGTCAGAATCACCAACTTACGCAACTGATGATTCAACTCCAGAAAATGCCAGAACTACATAGAACAGAAATGTTGACTGCCTATAATAGTGGACATATGAACGTTATTAATACTATTTTTAACGCATTACCCACTCTGTTTAATACGTTTAAATTCGATAAAAAAAATATGAAGCCCCTCCTCCTGGCAAATAATTCTAATGAATATCCCGGTTTGTTTTCAGCGATACAGCATAAACAACAAAATGTTGTAGAGACGGTTTATCTTGCTTTATCTGACCATGCACGCCTGTTTGGATTTACCGCTGAAGATATTATGGATTTTTGGCAACACAAAGCGCCACAAAAATACTCTGCCTTTGAGTTGGCTTTTGAATTGGATCACCGGGTTATTGCTGAATTAATCCTTAATACATTAAATAAGATGGCTGAAAGCTTTGGCTTTACGGATAACCCTCGATACATTGCGGAGAAAAATTATATGGAAGCTTTACTCAAAAAAGCATCTCCCCATACCGTACGCTAAATCTTTGCCTGCGCCGATACGCATAAACATCTTCCACATGCCCTTCACGTATGCGGTTTTGTAGTGCGCGCCAGTAATCAGCGCGGAACAGGTCGGCGTGCATCTCTTCAAACAGCGGACCAATACGCGGGTCGGCGCATAGCCAGTGGCGAAACTCTTCCGGGAAAACATCGCCCGGCGAGACGCTGTACCACGGTTCGCTGGCAAGTTCGTCTTCCGGATAGCGCGGCGGCGGGATGTCGCGGAAATTCACTTCCGTCATGTAGCAAATTTCATCGTAATCATAAAAAACCACACGCCCGTGACGGGTGACACCGAAGTTTTTAAACAGCATGTCGCCAGGAAAAATGTTAGCAGCGGCAAGCTGGCGAATAGCGTTACCGTATTCTTCAATGGCGTCGCGCAACTGCTGACCTTCCACTTGTTCCAGCCAGATATTGAGCGGCACCATCCGCCGCTCGATATAGAGATGGCGAATTACAATCTGCTCACCAAGATCGGTGATTTTTTCCGCTGCTTCCTGGAGCAGTAATTCCATTAATGCCGGGGAAATATGCCGCTTCTCCAGCACAAAGTTTTCAAACTCCTGGGTGTCCGCCATTCGGCCCACGCGATCGTGCTCTTTCACCAGTTGATAGCAGGCACGAACGTGAGCGGCAGACATCTCTTTCTGCGGCGCGAACTTGTCTTTGATGACTTTGAATACCCGATCAAAGCCCGGCAGCGTAAATACCAACATCACCATTCCACGAATACCCGGCGCTTCAATGAACTGCTCATTACAGCCCTGTAGATAAACGAGATATTCGCGGTAGCTTTCGGTTTTGGCGTGCTTCTGGCAGCCGATAGCCATATACAATTCAGCGGTGGTTTTACCTGGCAGAATTTCCCGTAGCCACTCGACCAGCGCTGCGGGCAGCGGTGCATAAACCATAAAATAAGAACGCGCAAAGCCAAAAACAATGCTCGCTTCGGCGGTCGTCGTCAGGCAGGTATCAATAAATAACTCGCCGTCGTCCGTCTGGTGGATCGGCAGTAAGAAGGGCAACGTGCCGGAAGGCGTGATCAGTTTGCCCACCAGCCAGGCGGCTTTATTGCGGTAAAACAGTTCGTTCGCCACCTGTAAATGACTTTCCGCGAGGTTGTCTGTCCCCAGCGTTTCCGTCAGATGGCGAATAATGTAATGGATGTCACGGCTTTTATTCTGCCAGCGCAGGCGCAGCGGCAGGTCGCTGATAACGCGCATCAGTAGAGATTCCCAGCCGTGATCGGGGTGAAAGTCTTTCGCCAGCGGGCGGGGAATGGTACGAAAGCGGCGCTCTGGCTGAGAGCTAAAGATAAAAAGCCGCTCGGGAGTAAGCGAGCGGTGGTCAAATAACCGACAGTACACGGAGTTAAAAAAGCTCTCCGCAATCTCGAAGCGCGGGTAATCCGGCAACAGCCGGGTGTAATGCTCTTTAACACGTAGTAAAAATGCCGCGTCCGTACTTTGGCCGTTAGTAATGCAGCGCAGTTGCTCCACGACCAGACCAACGTGATGATCGTAAAGATGGATACGGTTTTTCATCGCCTGCTGGACAGCATGCCAGTCGGCCTGTTCGAAACGCTGCTGCGCCCCGGAAGTCACTTCGAGGAATCGACCATACTGAGCGTCGAAGCCTTGCAAAATGGTTTGAGCAATCAGTAATTCCAGGCCACGCGGCATTTAGCGCCCTCATCAGGAGCAGAGAATTGCCGGATGCGGCGTAAACGCCTTATCCAGCCTACGTTCGGCAACGGTTGTAGGCATGATAAGACGCGCAAGCGTCGCATCAGGCATCGTGCACCGATTGCCGGATGCGGCGTGAACGCCTTATCCGGCCTACAGTCAGCAACGGTTGTTGTTGCTTAGAACTGCGATTCTTCAGTGGAGCCGGTCAGCGCGGTGACTGAAGACGTGCCGCCCTGAATAATAGTCGTCACTTTATCGAAGTAACCTGTACCCACTTCCTGCTGGTGAGATACGAAGGTATAGCCATCTTTCGCGGCGGCAAATTCCGGCTGCTGCACTTTCTCAACATAGTGCTTCATACCCTCGCCCTGGGCATAGGCGTTTGCCAGGTCAAACATGTTGAACCACATGCTGTGGATACCTGCCAGGGTGATGAACTGGAACTTGTAGCCCATATCCGACAGCTGCTGCTGGAAGCTGGCAATAGTTTTGTCGTCGAGGTTTTTCTGCCAGTTGAACGACGGCGAGCAGTTATAAGCCAGCAGTTTGCCCGGATATTTCGCGTGGATAGCTTGTGCAAAGCGACGCGCCAGTTCCAGATCCGGCGTGGAGGTTTCACACCAGACCAGGTCAGCATATGGCGCATACGCCAGGCCACGGCTGATCGCTTGCTCAATGCCCGCATGAGTACGGAAGAAGCCTTCACTGGTACGCTCGCCGGTAATAAATTCGCTGTCATACGGGTCGCAATCGGAGGTGATCAGATCCGCCGCATCAGCATCGGTACGGGCAACCAGCAGGGTTGGAACGCCCGTCACGTCAGCTGCCAGACGCGCCGCGACCAGTTTCTGAATAGCTTCCTGAGTTGGCACCAAAACTTTGCCGCCCATGTGACCGCATTTCTTCACTGACGCCAGCTGATCTTCGAAGTGAACTGCCGCTGCACCGGCTTCAATCATCGCTTTCATCAGTTCAAAGGCATTCAGGACACCGCCAAAACCGGCTTCCGCATCGGCAACGATCGGCAGGAAGTAATCGACATAGCGCGGATCGCCCGGCTCAATGCCTGCGGACCATTGGATCTGATCGGCACGACGGAAGGTGTTGTTGATCCGCTCCACCACAGCTGGCACCGAGTTTGCCGGATAGAGCGACTGATCCGGATACATGCTGGCCGCCAGGTTAGCGTCCGCCGCTACCTGCCATCCCGACAGATAGACTGCTTCAATACCCGCTTTCGCCTGTTGCAGCGCCTGACCGCCAGTCAGTGCACCGAGGCTGTTGATGTAGCCTTTTTTCGACTCGCCGTGCAGCAGACGCCACATTTTCGCCGCGCCCAGTTGCGCCAGGGTGCATTCAGGATTGACTGAACCGCGTAATTTCACCACATCTTCCGCACTGTATGGGCGAGTAATGCCTTCCCAACGCGGTTGAGTCCACTCTTTCTGTAATTCTTCAATTTGTTGTGTACGGGTTTTCATGTGCAGATGCTCCATAGTTATGTGGTGGTTTACGCTAACAGGCGGTAGCCTGGCAGGGTCAGGAAATCAATTAACTCATCGGAAGTGGTGATCTGTTCCATCAAGCGTGCGGCATCGTCAAAACGCCCCTGGGAGAAACGTTCTTCGCCCAGTTCGCTGGCAATGACTTTCATCTCTTCGCCCAGCATCTGGCGGAACAAGGCTTTGGTCACCGGTTTGCCATTGCTCAACGTTTTTTGATGATGGATCCACTGCCAGATTGAGGTACGGGAAATTTCAGCCGTCGCCGCATCTTCCATCAGGCCATAAATCGGCACGCAGCCGTTGCCGGAGATCCACGCTTCGATGTACTGCACAGCCACGCGAATGTTGGCGCGCATACCTTCTTCGGTGCGTTCACCATCACAAGGTGCCAGCAGCTGATCGGCAGTAATCGGCGCGTCTTGTTCGCGCATCACTTCAAGCTGATTTTTACGGGAGCCGAGAATGTCGTTGAATACCGCCATTGCCGTATCCGCAAGGCCTGGGTGAGCGATCCATGTGCCATCGTGACCGTTGTTGGCTTCCAGCGATTTATCCGCTTTTACTTTGTTGAGCACCTGGTTATTGTGCTCTTCATCTTTGCTCGGAATAAACGCCGCCATGCCGCCCATCGCAAAAGCACCGCGTTTATGGCAGGTTTTAATCAACAGGCGTGAGTAAGCATTCAGGAATGGTTTATCCATCGTCACTGCCTGTCTGTCTGGCAGGACGCGATCGGGATAGTTTTTCAACGTTTTGATATAGCTGAAGATGTAATCCCAACGACCGCAGTTCAGACCAACAATATGGTCACGCAGCGCGTGAAGGATTTCATCCATCTGGAACACGGCGGGCAGCGTTTCAATCAGCAACGTGGCTTTGATGGTGCCGCGCGGCAGATTAAAGCGATCTTCTGCATAGCTGAAGACTTCGCTCCACCAGGCCGCTTCCTGCCAGGACTGGGTTTTCGGCAGATAGAAATAGGGACCGCTGCCCTTTGCCAACAGTGCCTGATAGTTGTGGAAGAAATAGAGCGCAAAATCAAACAGGCTACCGGGGATTGCCTCACCACGCCAGGTGACATGTTTTTCCGGCAAGTGCAGACCGCGTACCCGACAAATCAAAACCGCTGGATTGGGCTTGAGCTGATAAATTTTGCCTGCTTCATTGGTATAGCTGATGGTGCCGTTAACCGCATCGCGCAGGTTAATTTGCCCGTCGATCACTTTGTTCCAGTCTGGTGCCAGTGAATCTTCGAAATCGGCCATAAAGACTTTCACATTGGCGTTCAGTGCGTTGATCACCATCTTGCGCTCAACCGGGCCAGTTATCTCGACTCGACGATCTTGTAAGTCCGCGGGAATACCACGAATTTTCCAGTCCGTATCGCGAATGGAAGCTGTTTCCGAAATAAAATCAGGCAACGTTCCGTTATCAATATCTTGCTGCTGCTGAATGCGCGCTGCCAGAAGTTTATTGCGTTGTGGCGTAAAATGCGTCACCAGCTCAGTCAGAAATTCTACCGCTTCGGCAGTAAGAATTTGCTTCTCCTGCTCGCCATACGGCCTTATGAAAGCCAGTTCATCGGTTGTTGTTGCCTGTTCAGTCATCGTGCAGCTCCTCGTCATGGATCCGAAAACTTCCCCACTGTGAACGAAGGATCGTTGTGCGCTTTTCGTTCAGCACAACTAAGACTACTCATTTAAAATGCAAAATCAAAAACAATTTCCATTTTAATTAAAAATACTTGATAACTTATTGATAACAATATGAATAAAATTTATTCACCTCCTGAGGTGCGTTTCGGAAATAAAAAAGGCACCCGAAGGTGCCTGAGGTAAGGTGCTGAATCGCTTAACGATCGACTATCACAGAAGATTAATCCAGCGTTGGATTCATGTGCCGTAGATCGTATGGCGTGATCTGGTAGACGTAATAGTTGAGCCAGTTGGTAAACAGCAAATTACCGTGACTACGCCAGCTCGCTCGCGGTGTATTTTGCGGATCATTATGCGGGAAATAGTTATACGGTACATCCGGGTCTAGTCCGGCTTCCACATCGCGGAAAAATTCCTGCGCCAGCGTTTGCGCATCATATTCGGGATGGCCCGTCACAAAGGCAATGCGCTTATCTTTGCTGGCAAACAGATATGCATCCCCTTCTTCCGTCTCTGCCAGAATTTCCAGATCGGTGTAATCACGAATCAACGCTGCCGGAAAGTCAGCATAGCGCGAATGTGGTGCCAGGAATGAATCATCAAAGCCACGCGTCAGAAGCGCATGAGGATGGAGAATATGATGCTCGTAAACGCCAGAGAGTTTGTCGGTGCGAGTTTGCTTAGGAATGCCGTAGAGGATATTGAGCGCGGCCTGTACCGCCCAGCAGACAAACAGCGTCGAGGTGACGTGATCTTTCGACCACTCCAGCACCTGTTTGATCTGCGGCCAGTAAGCGACATCATTAAACTCCACCAGGCCCAGCGGCGCGCCGGTAACTATCAGACCGTCAAAGTTTTGTTCCTGAATATCTTCAAAGTTACAGTAGAAGTTATTCAGATGCTCTGCGGGCGTGTTGCGCGATTCACGGGAATCGATGCGCAACAGCTGAATATCGACCTGCAAAGGTGAGTTTGAAAGCAGGCGCAGAAACTGATTTTCAGTTTCAATCTTCTTCGGCATCAGGTTAAGGATCAGAACCTTAAGTGGACGAATTTCCTGACCAGACGCACGAGAAGTTGTCATCACAAAGACGTTTTCTTCACGCAAGAAATTGACGGCGGGTAGCTCGTCCGGCACACGAATCGGCATAACCTGATTACCTCACTACATACGCTTATACGTTTAGACATCCAGATAGCTGAAGATAACCAGAAAATTTGCCAATGTCGAGCCTGCATGTTGAAGGTGAGAAAGTTTCAAGGAAAAGACTACGTTAGAATATAAGAATGACTAAAAGGAGAGAAAATGGTTATTAGTATTCGCCGCTCACGGCATGAGGAAGGGGAGGAACTCGTTGCGATTTGGTGTCGATCTGTCGATGCCACCCACGATTTTTTATCAGCAGAGTATCGGGCCGAGCTGGAAGAGCTGGTTCGTTCCTTTCTGCCGGAAGCACCGTTGTGGGTCGCGGTTAATGAACGGGATCAGCCGGTTGGGTTTATGTTGTTAAGTGGGCAGCATATGGATGCGCTGTTTATCGATCCTGATGTGCGCGGCTGCGGCGTGGGTCGGATGCTGGTGGAGCATGCGCTCTCGATGGCACCGGAACTGACAACCAACGTTAATGAGCAAAATGAGCAGGCGGTTGGGTTCTATAAGAAGGTGGGTTTTAAGGTTACGGGACGCTCTGAGGTGGACGATTTGGGGAAACCGTATCCGTTGCTGAATCTGGCGTATGTGGGGGAATAAGCCGCCCCTGCCGTGCCTGCCCAGGCTGGAGAAGACGCGCCAGCGTCGCATCCGACCTTTTTCTGCACCAGCGCAAAAAGGCCCAGTCTTCCGACTGGGCCTTCTGCTTAATTTGATGCCTGGCAGTTCCCTACTCTCGCATGGGGAGACCCCACACTACCATCGGCGCTACGGCGTTTCACTTCTGAGTTCGGCATGGGGTCAGGTGGGACCACCGCGCTACGGCCGCCAGGCAAATTCTGTTTTATCAGACCGCTTCTGCGTTCTGATTTAATCTGTATCAGGCTGAAAATCTTCTCTCATCCGCCAAAACACCTTCGGCGTTGTAAGGTTAAGCCTCACGGTTCATTAGTACCGGTTAGCTCAACGCATCGCTGCGCTTACACACCCGGCCTATCAACGTCGTCGTCTTCAACGTTCCTTCAGGACTCTCAAGGAGTCAGGGAGAACTCATCTCGGGGCAAGTTTCGTGCTTAGATGCTTTCAGCACTTATCTCTTCCGCATTTAGCTACCGGGCAATGCCATTGGCATGACAACCCGAACACCAGTGATGCGTCCACTCCGGTCCTCTCGTACTAGGAGCAGCCCCCCTCAATTCTCCAGCGCCCACGGCAGATAGGGACCGAACTGTCTCACGACGTTCTAAACCCAGCTCGCGTACCACTTTAAATGGCGAACAGCCATACCCTTGGGACCTACTTCAGCCCCAGGATGTGATGAGCCGACATCGAGGTGCCAAACACCGCCGTCGA
>OERT01000167.1_pt1 | contig 16972 bp, 3 predicted proteins | sample 1540111 | NCBI WGS metagenome assembly OERT01 (sample SAMEA3891235, study PRJEB23780) | metagenome | biome: terrestrial biome; feature: animal house; material: water of meat washing | place: Italy | collected 2015-05-12
CTAATTGCAATGTTCCTGTTGCACGTTTCTTAGAATGAAACTTAAGACCATCAAATGTTTGACCGTAATAAGTAGATATTTCCAAGAAAACTAAACGGAAAAAATAAGGGAAGATTTGAGAAACAACACGCTCAGGATCATCAATTTGAGTTAAACGTCTACCGTTGTGATATTTAAACTTAATACCATCAGCCATACTTTTTTCTACCAACAGGCGAATATAGGCATGACTACGAGTAATCATGCTTTTAAGTGGCGTTTTTGCTTCATGAATATTTTCGTATTGCATTTAGTTATCTCACATCTCAAGTCTTAATTGGTCAGCTTCATTTTCTTTTTCAATCGAAACTTCAGCAATAATTTTTTGGGTATTTTCGTTTTGCAGATCTTGATCAAATATTTCATTCACACAAGTTTCGACTAATTGTTCAGTCAAGTTTCTGCAGATCTCAAACTCTAAACCTTTAGGTTGTACGGTAGGGTAGCCGTCAATTAAAAATGAGTTTTTCATTTCATTTTCATTTGAAACTTTAGAGTACAAATAAGTCTCAAAATAACGGGCAAACATTTCGGTACTGGTCGCGTAATACGGCGTTGCACGATTTTCAGCACTGTCGATATTTAAACAATCCTTTTTATAACGCGATAGATTGTCACTAAAACGAATATCACCTACGTTTATTTCAACGTCTTGTGACTTATCAAAGAAGTTTTGCATTTGAGTATGAGGATTTTTAACACCCTCAGGCATGTACTTCTCTACCAGGTTATAGAACTTGTATTTAGATGACTCTATCAAGTATTCAGATAGGTTTTGCGATAGTGTTTTTAAATCCACATTCGCTGCAGTCGCAACACCTGTAATTTTTTCTTCCAAACCGGTTGTAGGTAAATGATGTTCTGGCTGGCGCATATCATTAAGTTTTTGCTGATAGCGCTCAAACGACTTAAAGCTTATAGCATTAATGTCAGTGTTAATTTTAGAGACAATGACATCCACCTTGTCTTGAACCGTACTGAAGAAAGATAGGTTTGTATCAGCTTTATATTCACGCTCATACTTCTTCAAGTACTCTTCAATTTTCTCAAACTGACGGCGAATGAGATCTTCATAGTGCTTTTGGTGCCAGTCAAAGAAGCTGTTTAAAGTTTTGCGCGTAGAATTAGGATAATTCTCTTTATTCTTAATCACTTCATCATGCATTGAATCAGCAACAGTGTGGTACGCCTTGATTGCAGTCTCAGCATTCTCATGAAGTACTTGACCGTAATTTTTCATTGCCTGAACTGGCTCATTCATCATCGCACGATGTAACTTTTCAAAAGCACGACCGGACTCAGTAACAGGGGAGTATCCAGCATCCAACATATTTGATAAGAAGTGTCGTGCACCTGGTATCTCAAAATTAGGAATGTCTTCATAATAGTCCTGAAGTACAGAACGATTCATTTGAGCGTGATTTTTATATACTTCCGCTTTTTCCAACATCCCTAAGTGTGCATCTAGCGCATGGCCATACTCATGAGCCAAACTTCCAGATCCGCTATCACGAGTTAAGTTAACCACGTTCTTAGACAGCTCAAAATGCGCTGCAGATCCTTTAATTCCGCGTGAAGCCAAAGCAACACCCAAGTTCAATAAACCATTGTTTGATTTAAAGCCCATGAGTTGTTTTAAGTCAGCCAATGAGTCATACACGGCATTAACCAACTGTTGAGCCACAGGACTAACTTTATTGCCTACTTCAACACCACGGATAGAAAAGTCATCTTTAAGCTTGAATGAATCCACATCGGCACCTTGGCGGTGATCAGGACCAGTACGAGAGTAATTTAACAATCCGTAAATGCTTGATTGGACTTTTTCAGTCACAAAACCATTTTCAAGTTTTTTCACTTCACTGGTAAATGACGGCAAACGTGGTGCTTTAGGTGTATTCACAGCTTCAGTCGTTGCTTCTATAACTGGTGCAACAGGATCTTTAACATAAATAGGTGCAGATTCAGCTTTAACTAAACCACTTTCAATCGCACTTTTCAGAACGTATGGTTCAAGCACAGTTGAATATAAGCCAGTACGTTGCATGTTGCTGATCGCATCGCTCACATCTTTAGTGACTTTCGACTTACCGTAAAAATCAAAGATCTTACCTGTTGATAGAATCTCACTGAGTTCTTTATCAATCGTTTTTTCGATGATTTTCTCAAGCTGAACACTGATACCGCCTGTATGTTCTGGCATAATGTAGTACTCATTCAAATTGCTAAGCAATTGGAAGTAGTTTTTGTAGTTGTTCTTGGTACCTTTACTATAAAGCCCGATATAGTCTTTACGTTGGCGATCAGTCATACCAAGACTTTCAGCAGATAAGCTTTTATTGTTTCTTACCGCATGAATCAACTCTTCTTGAGTATCTACCATCAAATTTCTGATGTTAGAAACAACAGCCACATACGCACGTAATTCTGTCGCACGTTGGCTATCAAGCATCAACGCATTTTTAGAGAATAACGGTTTAGTTGGGCAGTAGTCATACATTGCCTTTACGAATATTTTGTCATCAATACCGAGTGGCGTATTGGTGTACCAAGCTTGGAATTCTTTATTTGCAACGATTTTTGCTTTTCGATAGTCCGTAGCTGTTTGATCGGCTGATGTCGCTGAAATATATTCCAATGAAATATATTCACCGTAGCGATCTTTATGTGCACCGCCAAACTTGGCACCTACATCACCTAAGTACGTAGCCGGGGAGTCACTTGGCTCTACCTTTACATCAACAGGCACATATTTGTCTTTTGGTACCAATTGATCGATAAACGTGAAGTCAGTAAACACACGGTTTTGAAGTTGTAAGACATCTTCAACTGAGCGCATACTTTTAACAGGAAAAACGCACAGAGACTTGTAATCACCGTGAATATCGGCTTTATCACCAAAAAGTTTAACCGATGCATATTCATTGTCGGTCGATGGCTTGATGGCCAAAAACAATTTGTGATTTTCAGTTTTGATATACGGCTTTATGTGTGCGGTTTGATCGTATAGAGCACCAAGCGTATTCGTAATCAAAGTTTGGAAATGCAAACTTGCTAACCGCTTATTCTCAAAGTCAGTTTTGTGTTTAATCTGAATTTCAGGCAAGTCAGATAGTGCTAATTGCTCTAAAGTGGTACCGAAATTAACCTTAGATTCGATAGCATTTAAGATTTCGTGACTATACTGGTCTACATCATCAAAACCAGTAATCAATTGATACTGAAAGTCATGAGACGGTATACGAAGAAGCACGGCAGTCAATTGAGGCTCATAGTCCGTATCAACCATAAACAATTGCGGTGTTTCATCTTGTTGAGATGATTTGTTTAGCAACTTGTATTGGTGAACTTTAGGGTTGGAACCTACAAAATGCTCAGCATAAGCCTGTTTAACCGTATCTTGTAAAGCTTTGACATGCTCAAGCATGACGGTATTGACTTCATTTAACGCGGTTAAGGATTTATATTTTTCTGCAAACGCCTCATTCACGGCGATCTGCTCTAACATAAATCTAGGCTGAATATCCTCAAGTTCTGGATTGCCTACACGCTTTAATACAACACTAAATTTAAGGTTATTAATGAATGGATCAGGTTCACCATTGATACCATTGCTAAAAAGTTCTTTAAGATCGCTTTTCTGCAGTTTAGAGCTCACCAAATCAAACGGATGAACTTCTTCAAATGCCTGAACATCAAAAACTTTGGTTAAGTTTTTAGGCATGATTGCTGTCTGGCCATCTACATGAGCGATAACATAGGTGTACGCTGGAGAGATGTTGCTCAGAAGCTCAGTGACTTCATTCGGTTTTTTCTCGTAGCTAAGATCCTCAAACTTTTCGTATGTTGCAGAATTAAGATTGCTGATGAAATCTAATTTAGAGTTGAAATTAGATGGATGATCAGAAATGTACTGGAACATCTTGTTTGGTAAAGACGTAAACACTTTATTGATTAAAGTTTGCTGACTGTCTTTAGCTTTGAAGAAGTTGAGATCTGACTCGTAATATTTTTCAAAAGTGAACTTAGCTGGAGGCATAAACGTCATGCTGTTGCGTGAAGTCGATAACTTAAACAAAGCATTCGCAGACGTTTTAACCGCATCTCTATCATTAAAGCCAGTAGCCTTATGCATATTGGCATCTAGGGAAACTGAATGCCCAATAAACGGCGCATTTTTGTCTTTATGATTGTAGAGGCGTATATACTGAAGATCATTCTTTTGAAACACGGTGATAAACATATCATGATCAGGGATCTTGATTGCGCCGTGGTGATCTTCATAGTGCTTTACAGCATTTTCTAGCTGAGTGTTAAAGTATTCAGATTCACTATTGAACTGTACGTTCTCTTCTTCAGCTGATAGCGAAAAATATTTAACGTTATTCTGAAAAGCTACATTAGGTTTGAGAAGTTCCTTAATCACCTCAAATTCTTTTTGTACTTCAACATCAAATTTGCCAAAAACTGTACGCTGATTAATATCAATCAGGTTCAGATAGTTGAATAGCTGAATGTTGTTGTAGTTGTGGTTCGGTAGGGCAGTTTTGTTTAACTGGAGCTTACCATCTTCTAACTGCATGCTTTGGACTTGCTTCAAGTCATCTGCAGTCAGCTCTACACCAAAGACTTTCTTAGTTTCTTGTTTGAGCTCTTTATCTTCACCAGCAATCACTAAGGCAGCTATTTTTTTTGCCTTGTCATAATCGCCGTCTTCTAGATATAGGGTTTTCTCAACAAAATACTTGGCAATGTTCGCATACGCTTGATTTGTTGCTTTGTAGCCATCGGTAGACAATGAAAAATGTTTGTTTTCATCAAATTCATTTGATTTAACGGTTTTAACTTTTAAATCGTCAATGTCACCCGTTGGTTTAATCTGAACATAGATTTCATCTGCAGCGAGATCCATGTTCGAGACAAATAAGGTCGAATTTTTAGAATAAAACTGACGTTCGATACTCGACAACAGATCCTTTGCATCTTTGCGGTCTTCTTCCATGTCAGACTGCATATCTTCAGCAATCGACTTGATGTTTTCGCCACGGTCATCCTTTGTGATAAATGACCAGTCTTGTTGCGGATATTTGGCTGTTAATGCCTTTTGGAAGCTTTGAACCTCAACAAAGCGATTGAACTGACGGTCCAGACTAAACCCATCTGTATGTGATGAAGTTTTAGCAAAAATATCCTCAGGAACAGAATCAGATTTAGTCTTACGATTGAAGTTTTCACTTGCATTTGGCACCAATAAATTACGGAATAAAATCTCATTTACACCGTTCTTTAAGAATGACGCACTTTTAGTTTGTGATAGAGATTGTTTTAAAAATGCTTCATCAAAGTTTGATTCATCAAGAAGCCGAGTAAACTCTTCAAAATACGCTGAAGCTAATTTATCGTTATTAGCAAGATCAGCCGTGCACAGATCGCTTAACTCTAAACGCTGTGCATCTTGCTCTAGCTCTAACGGCGCAGAAAAATCACCAGCAACAAAATCATTGATATTTTGCTCAACATAATTGTTCGTGCGTGACATCAACATATCAACTGCAGTTTCATTATTCACAAATTCCTGAAGCTCAGGCGTTTTAATTGAAACCAATTGATTGTCGAATTGCTTAGACAGTAATTTGAACAGATCCGCTTTGTGTTGATTGCTTTCTACTTCAGATTCAAAACCTACAAATTTGCCGTTTTCATCTTTAGCGTAGTAGAAGCTGTTTTTATTAAACAAAAAGGTATTTGTTGCAGACGTAATGCCAGATACCAAAGTTTCACTTTGCCATAAGACTTTTTTAACTTCATTGTACTGTTTTGAGATCTCAACATTGTGTGTGTCGATTTCGTCAGAGATCGCTTGAATATCATCTACGCTAAAGCTTTTTGTTTGTGTAGCTGAGCGCACGACATCTTGAATTTCAGCATATTTCTGATTTAGATAATCACTATATTGCTTCTCAATTTGTTGAGCTTGTTCAGTAGCCTTAGGAATGACATAGACATCCAAGATCTGTCTAATTTCAAGCATAGACGGCGCGAAATCACGCACCTTGTCATTGCCTCTTGCATCCAATAATTCTTCAGGAAACTTTAAGAGCTCTTTAAGTACGGCAACATCATCAATTTCTGGAGTAGGGAGGTCATTTGCAATGTTGAGTAGATCAGACTCAGTAATAGATGCCTTCTCAGTTGCCTCAAAATTAACATCAAGATCATTCAAGATCTCGTTAACATTTGATTCATTGAGTTGTTCTTCTAGTTTACGCTGTTTGATTTCAGCAGATTGGTGATCATAGAGCGCATTAAACTTAGGAACGATGTTTACAGAGAATTCAGAGAACTCTTGGCTCAGATCGGCAAAGAAAACTTTACCTGTTGGCATCTGGCGTACCATTTGTTGTAAGACATCATGGCGAAGCATGGCAGCGTCATACACCATCTTATCTACAAGGCGTGTTTCAATACCTTGTTTAGACGCCATCCATGTGCCGTGTTCATCTTTATAAAAAGCTGGAATACCTTGTTTAGCTGATTCTAATAGCTTTGGATACGGCAATTGCTGTTGATTAAACACACGGTCTATCACAACAAGATCAGAAGCTAATTTTTGTACATAAGCATCAACATCTTTAAAGCTCATGTTAAACATTCTGTTGCCACGGCCATGCTCAATCAGCTGATTAAAAGTGGACTCGTATTCATGAGCAAAATGCACCAGGTTAATATTGTCATTTAACCCCAATGCTTCATACGGATCATGAGCAAAGATTTCAGGAATATGGCGCAAGTCATCAATAATCAGTAACGAACCATCTTTTTCGTAATTGACGGGTACTGCAAATGGAGACAACTTAATTTTGGCTAGATTATCTGGACTTTCGCCACTGGCCATCGCCGATTCTTCATCTAGATAGACTTTAGAGAAGATATTTTCATAGCCATAATCTTGAAGACGATTAAAAGGAATTTTTGAAGACTGAAATTGAGCCAAGTAGGATTTGTTCGATTCCTGAAGACTGGTTTTCAGCGTATCAAGGATATTAGATCCATTGTTTAGCTTACTGACATACACTTCAGGGAAAGCGGAAAGGCGTTCGGTCGCTGATGCGAAGTAACTTTTCCAGTTCGGAATGTTCTTCTTAAACGGTAGATTGGTGAGATAAATATCTTCTTGCTTAGTCGGTACTTTCATATCGTTGGTAAACGCTGGAAAGACCTTCTGAAGATCGTTTAGATCGATACCAGACTTTGCCGGGTTCTTATAGTAGTACGCATGAATACCATCATCATTTTGCACTTCATAAAAATGGGCATCCATTAACACTTGTTCAAATTGCTTAGAACTGTTTTGTTCAATAGATTTTTTGAATTGCTCAAATTCATTAACAACAAGCATCGCCGTTTTTGGGCGAAAATTGTTGGCTGGCGATACTACAAGACGCGCACCAAGACCAGTTAAATTAGGCCATTTAACTTCATTCACTTTATAGTCTCCTACTTGGTCACATAGCATGATCCAAGACTTCTTAATGACTCTTACGAGTACTTATATGTGCTTATATTAAACTAAAAAATTAACTTTGAGGGAGGGTTTAGGCGTTATTCTTTAAAATAGTATATACCGAGTAAATAGCACTGTTTAAATACCTATCATTTTTAATAAAACCATCTAAAACCGTGCACTATTCTTTCTTTTTTTATAAATAAAAATGCCACCGTATAGGTGACATCTTGCTTAAAGCTGATGGTTACATTTTAACAAATTCGTTTTTAGCGAGTTCGTCTGGTTGGGTGCCATCTTCTACACCTACAATAATTCCAGTACCACGAATAAAGTAGCCACTATTATTCGGATATTGGACCAAGGTAACATTATGCTCAAGGTTACTTTCTAAAAAGGTAGTGCCGTATCCCCAAAACTTATTTAAGCCTTGCCATGGAGCATCCTTAATATAATTGTTTTGGGCATATTGAATGGTGTATTGACCAATTGGAAGAGATATATTGACAGTTTGCTTTTTGGGTACCTGAACAACGGCTCGTAACCTTTTAGTGGCCTTATCTCGAATGATAAACACAGTATCAACATTTTGAGATTCCATTGAAACAGGACCAAAATGTTGTGTGTTTTCCATACTGGAAACATTAATCACTTCTTTTTTAAATGGCATGGCTGCACTATTGGCTACCATTTTTTGATGTTCAGCATAGTCTTTTGCCATTTGTAGACCGTTTTCAGGTTCATTCGGTTGGCCTGGATTGGCTGACTCTACTGATTGAGCTTGTTTCGATATTGCCCGTGTAGCACTTTGAGCAAAGAGATCGACCAATCCGAAATGATTAGCCACAGATATAATTGCAACTGCTAGACCAAAACCAGCAAATTGCTTTGGAATTGCTATTGCCATAGCGCCCCCTGATTCCATTTATAAGATTTAAATAAAAAAAAGATGCCACCCACAGGGGATAGCATCCAAGATCTCAAAATTGCTTATAGTGCCAATTCAGGATCGCTATTCTTTTGTTTGCTTAATTCTGGATCTGCTTGTACTTCAATGTTGGTCATGAGCTTAGTCCAATATTCATCGTATTCAGCTTGTGACATCTCATTAATGACTTCATTCCATTTAACTAGGTTCTCATGTTGATCTGTACCCGGTTGGAAGAAGTGCATTGCATTTCTGACATACTGCTGATGATCAGCAAAACGCAGTTCAGCAATATTTTCCTGAATATAGTCCAGGCCTTTCACCGTAAATTCGCGAATCTCCTTCATGATTGCATCTTTTTCTATACCATGCGGTTGAGTTACAGAAGATGAACCACCTTCAGGACATGGGTAAACAAGCCAATCATTACGCAAGTTCATTTCTGCTAAGGTCACTTGTAAGTACTGCTCACCACTACGGGCAAACATTTCATGTGCGGTCGTCCAATACGGCTTCTTAGCACTTGTTAAGCCCTCTAATACCATCGCATTTTTGTAGAAATCAGTTTTTAGCTGAGATTGATTAGTTGATGTTAAGCGATCGTTCGTCTGTAAGCTTAAAGAAATTAACTTTAAGTGTTCATCTGACAATGGTTTAGGGCTGTTTTCTTTGATGAAGTCGAGTGCACATATCGCAAACTGACTACGCAACATTTGTCGATAATCACGGAATACAACTGATCTAAAGACTGTACTGTTCGCTGCACCAAGTACTTGCGCTGCAAAGACACGATCATGATCAATTTCAGAACGAGATTGCGAGATATATTTGTTGAGCTCAGTCCGTGGGATTGGATACTCATTTTCAGACAAGAACTTATGCAAGCCTTGGGCAACGTGCATATAACGTCTATGTTGTATGGCGTCCTTTTGGAAAAGTTCAGGATCTTCATGACGATTAGCGAAGTTAATCAATGAAGATAGTTCAGTATGCAACTTGCCACGTTCCGCAATAAACGTATTAATTTTCTCTTTTATGCTGTCTCTATCTGGCGTAAACAAATCAACAATGTCAGGTTGATCTACCAATGTTTTATCCAAAATCGTTTTGATGCTGGTTTCATAAAACTTGACTTGATTCTCAAGATTCGTGCGAAGTACTTCTATCGAGTCATCCTTTTTCATTGGCAAGTAATACATCGCTTGATTTACTTTGGCTGCAGCTTGCAACAAATCTTGGTTAATGTTGGCATACTTCTCAGACTTAATGTTATTCAATTCTGCAAAACGAGTTAGATAAGGCTGTACGTTTTCCATCATCATTTTTGGTTGATTGCGTGTCATCGCACTAAAAATGAGATGGTCATAGGCATGGAAAAATTCATGACCAAACGAGCCAAAACCTGAATTCTTGGTTAAGTTAATCACACGGTTAGATGGCTCATAATGTGCCATCGCAGCGGAACGTCCACGCGAACCAAAAGCAACACCCAACATACCGTTAAAGCCAACAAATTTCGGATCTATATCAAGTGCCTTAGCAAGAGCGAAACAACCGTCATATGCGTTATTTAACGCGATTTGACGATCGCTCTGGTTCAAGTACTCGCCAAACTCTACGGCTTTAAATCCAAAGGTCGCTTGCAAGGTATGTGCTGTAACATCTTGGCCATTACGTGAAGCAATGTTTTCCGTCACAACCACATCACTGAGCTTGAATGCCTTACGCATAGTACGAGGCTTAGCATACTCTTTGAATAGGGCATCTAAGGTACTCGCCGTGTCATCTACAATGTGCGATACATTCTTTTCAGATAACGAGACTTCTTGAGTATCATCATTCTCTGCAGTTGCGTCTTTGGTTTTTTTAGCAGTTAACAGATCCATGACCTGTTCAGATAGACCAGCATCAGATCTGCTAAATAGCGTACTCGAATCTATAATGTTGCCACTTCTAAAAGTAACAGTCGCTTTTACTTTGTCTTGGAACGGTTTGGCATCAATCGCACTACGTATTTTTTTATAGATAGAGTAGGTGCCTTTAACTGGCGGTAACTCTTTCCTTAAATGATGAAGTGCTTCAGTGAGCGTTTTACGTGCTTCACTACTATCGGTTTTCGCCAATTCAGAACTAATAATCATGTCAGTGGCAGCATATTCAGCATAGCTTTCTACCAATGAAAATAATGACCGATCTAATGATTTAAACGCCGTGAACAGATCTTTGTCTTCATTCAAACGAACGTATAAATCACATGCATTAGGAATAAATTCACGAACTGTTTTTGCTTCCATTAATGCATCACGCATACTTAAAACAGCGTCATAGTATCCAGCACCTACTTTTTTAAACTGTTCTTCAGTGGCATTTTCAAGCGGATAACGTGGCTGATCATTCGTCATCTTACGTACAGCGTCAGTCAGCAAGTGAATGTAAATATCTCGACCAGCTTCTTTTGCTTGTAAAACCGATTCCTTTTTCCAAATTTTGTCACGCGTAATTAGGTTTTTGACTTGCAAAAGCGACATATCTTGAATCTGACTGAGCGATAAACGTGGACCATACAGATCCTTTTTCGCACCAGGCATTTTCATACCCGTATCTTCAATAAGTCCAACTTCAGAACGTGGCTCAGTGGCTTTCGGTTTGGTTGTTTTTGGCTCTTTTGGTGCTTCAGCTTCAGGCTTACCCTCAGACTCAAACAGTGATGTTTGTTCTGGAGCAACTGGCTCAGTCGGCTCTACAACTTCTACCGTTGTTTCCTGTACTTCTGGTTCAGTAGGCTTTTGAACTTCAGGCTCAGTTACGGTCGGTTCTTCAACCAATGGTTCTTGGGCAACTTCTACAACAGGTGCGCTTTGAACCATATGTTCAGGTTTATATACTTGATCGCGAGACTTAAATAATTCTGCTTTTTTGAATGATTTTGCAAAATCAGTAATTAAGAAGTTCTTAGAGTTCGGGTGCTTTGGCGTAGGAAGAATTTTATAGCCTTGATCAACAAATTGCTGATGTTCGGCATTATTCACAATGGCCAGTTTTAACGGAGCTTGATCATCGGCAACTTTAATCGCGAGATCGAACCGGTCTTTAGATTCAAGTAGCTTTTCACCAAAGGCAAAATCAATTTTATTGACCAATGTTGAAATATTAACAGCCACAATCTCATTAAGGCCTTTAACATCAATATTTTCAAAACTTGGTGATAATGGCACCTTGATTGTCTGCAGTATGTTTTCACGTAACCCAAGATCATTTAATACTTGGTCCACAAGATGCGCTTTTATCCCGTTTAACTGGAAGTCTTTAAACAATCCACCACGCTCGTTGAATTTAGCAAACTGCTCAACATTATCAAAAACCCGTAATTGATCATGCTGTAAAACTGGTGTGTCTTTATCAATGACAGAAATCACTAAATCAGCACCGTCATTGGCCACAATAATTTTGGAGCCGTTTTCAAACGCTTGATCCATTTCTTTTTGATTGATGTAGTCGGTAAAGACGTTCATCAAATCAACATTGGTCATCACATCATTGCTTTTCACAAAATCGATTAGATCTTGTTTCGCCGTTGGATCGATGTATTGATTATCGGCATCACGTAAAGTTAATGCCTTGTAATCGTCCAACTCAGGGTTAAACAATACCTTTTCTTTAAGGTGTAGGTTTTCGATCGACTGGAAGATCTGATAGCGTTTTTCTAATGAGTCGATCAAGTACTGCATTTGCTCTTGCGTACTTAAAACTGAATCATTGCTAAGCGTCAAAGCTTTAAACAGCGCCTTATCGTCTGCAGCTAAGTCATTCAGACTTGATTTAACGATTAAGCGATCGGTAGACGGAATCTGTTCACCGCTGAAATATAAGTTAATCGCGCCGTGCTTTTGTTCATCAGCTGGTGAAACCGTGAGATAAATATTTATCTCAGGAAACTCAAACTCTTTAATGCGTTCAGGATTGGTGATAATGCTTAAAAGAGATCCCGTTTTTGTCTCGAGGGATTTATTTTTTAGTGCCGTCCATTCTTCAATAGAACGATTTTCAAATGACTGCAGTAGGGCAGAATTGATTAAATCACGGTTGAGGTTAAATCCATTCTTGAGTGAGTCTGGAGTCGATTGTAATGCTTCAAGCACAAGCCCATGTTTAAAGAGATTGCCAAAGTCATTTTCACTGTTAACATCGGTCTTTTCAAGTGGCAAGAAACTTGATGCATGCTCATAGACATTCTTAACTTCAATATCAAGCTTTAAGCCTTTTTCATATTTCGGTACCGCTTCCTTGGTCAAAATACGATTAAGAATTACATTCTTAAGGTCATCATAGGTCAGCTTGTTTTCGCTGATCGGATTAGAGCTCAGGATATGTTCAAACGAAGAAGCACCATTAATCATAATGGTTTTTTGCTTTTGTAATGAACTAACCTTTTGACCTAGATCCATCGGTAGTAAGCGAATGAAGTTCTGATCAGATGCTATCGTACTGCTATACACCGCCAAAGAACGTGCGCTAACTTCAGGCTCAACCATCAAAGCGTTACCTTCAGCTAGGTAGGTTTTTACCGCTTCTTCAGTCAACGTGACGACATTTTCAATTTTCGAGTCTTTTGGTGCCGTGACTTCATTGTAGGTCGGTGTTAGATAACCTAGTGCCGTCAAAATATGCTTGTGCTCATTATTAATAATGGCAATAACCGCCTCAGATTTAGACTCTTCACCCACGGCATTTTGATAAAAGTCTTGTAGATAGCGCTTATACGCCATACTTACCGCGACCTTTTTATTTAAGGCAAAAAGCTGTTCTTGTGTATTTGAGTTGAAGTGGTCTTTATGTATCACCTTAGGCAGATAGTTTTGAAAGCTGTCTACCACATAGATTTCATCTTTTTCGAGTGTTTCTTTTAAAGACAAAACTTCATTGGTCGCAGCAAAAACAATCGCGTTGGCCAGTGCATTACCAGGATTCGTGCGTACACGTAATTCTTCATTTATCGCATGATTGAGTTGCGACCTAATATCAGGTAATCGGTTAAGGATAGGGGAGTCAGGATTGTTGCCAATATTGCTACTCAGCTCAGAAAGCACATGAGCCACATCGATGCGCTTATTAAAACCCTTGTAGTTACCGTCCTGTTCTAACAGGTTATAGAATCGCTCTAAGCTTTCATCTGATAAATATTGTGATGCAATGCTATGGGCATCACCATCACCAAGCGCCGTAAATTGGCTATTAATACTATGCAGTTGTTGAAGAATACGAGGCATTTGCTGATGAAATGAAAAGTAGTTTTTACCTACATTTTCAGCACTGGTCGCAATCATGTCCTCAATACTGTTATCCAGCACTGATACAGCATTCGAGAACACCATATCGTTAAAATCTGGCATTGCAGATTCTTGAGATGGTGAATATCCCAAAATAGAATATTCAAACTTTTCGACTGCAGATAACTCTTGATCTTGTTCATCATAATAATGAACCACATCAAACTGGTTAACAGCTTCATTCCAAAGCCCGTTCGGTTCTTCACCTAGATCAACGTTGAAATGATAAATGTCAATGTCATTTGAGGTGTGAGTAGCTTCAAACTCGTTCGCTTCATCCAATAGACGTTGCATTTCATCTTGCAATTCATCATCGGTGACAACGCTTTGTAGGAAGTTATCAAGATCCGTGCCGTATTCTTCACGGTCTATCACTGAATCAAAAAAACTATCATAAAGATTGTTCAGACGCGTAGAAGCAATGTTTAACTGACTTAATGCCAATTCCATTTCATAAGCTTGATCGTCATAGGCTTGCTGATCCAAAACATACGCATTTTCAGTAGCAACAGCGACTTGAATCGCAACCGCTTTTTCAATACGCTCACTGATGGTATGTGTTGCTTTCGCTTCAACAATAGCTTGACGTTCTTCTTTGAGCTTTGCAATTTTTTGTAGGTATTCTTGCTTAATTTTTCGCATTAAAGCGAGTTTAGTCAAAGAGTCCTTAATGACTGGTTCTGGAATGTTCGGCTTAAACTTGGTGTGTCTAAAAAAGTGATCAATTCGATTGAACAAACGTTTTACTGGAACCTTAGGTTCAGGCGGTATGGTTTGCTTAATTTGATTGAGATCCAAGCTTTCTAAACTTGTACCGATGTCATCCAAACTTTCAGAAATTAATTCACGATCAAAACTGCTATCACCAATAGAGTAGGGATCAAATGTTCTTAAATTATTAATATTATTTTGAACGCTTTGAATCAGGTCCTTAATCTTATCGGCAAGGTCGAATTCTTCTACATCTAAAGTTTGGTTGTTGTATTCCCAAACTTTCCAATCATTGTCCACCAGCTGTAACGCAGTTGTTTCTATACCAAATGGTGCCAATGCTGACGGAATGCTGTTTTCTTCGTATGAATACAAACAGTCATTGATTTTCGTGACTAAGGTTTGAAGCTTGATCAATCCTTGGTGATTAACGGCATGATCATCCGATCTGAGCGCATTCACAATTGGATCAATGCTCGTATTCAGCCCCTTATTCAGCTCTCGAATATCAATAAATTGCTTCGGTAAGCTGTTATACGCTGGCCATGCTGGATGTAAAGATATTTTATAATTGGTCAGCTCAGGGATTTGCGTAATATCTTTTAGGGCAAGTACTTCACCGCCTGAATTAACCGAAATCACTAGCTGTTTGCTTAGTTCAATAGGCTCTATCGTATCTTCTATGAGTCCAGCATTTAGCGCTGCTTCTTTATCAACATAATAACGAGTCAGTGTTTTATCTGCTTGGTACCCGTAATTGTCTAAATCAGCCAACGGCAATGGATCTACTGACTGCAGTAATGTCGGTAGCTTATTCCAGCCTAAATCTGCTTTATTGAATTGTTTAACCGCACCCATAATGGTTGTATTTGGGGCAAACGGTTTTTGCTGTTTTGCTTGGTAAAGCACAACGGACTTTTGATTATTGAGTTCAAATAGGGATTGCCACTGGTTTTTTTCAGCACTACTCATTGGGTTTTGCAGATATATATCTGACATATCCATTTCAATGAGGTCATTTTTAGAGTCGTAAGGAAAAACAGATTTTATGTCAGCAAGAGAGAGACTATCTTGAGAACTCTTATACATAAAACTAAGGTCGTTATTTTGCTCATTGGTGATATAAACAAACTTTCCAGTCTGTTTTAAACCTGTTAAGAAGCTGTTTAAGGATGTGTTCAACTTTTTCTCTAAAAGCTCAACATCTTTAATCTTAATAATGGCTGCTTGGTTTCTTAAATCAGTTTTAGGGGTTACTACAAGTTGAGCGCCAAAGCTACTCAGATCCAACCATTTCTTTTTAGTTGACATATAAACTCCATGGCAATATGTATAAGCATCTTTTAATTAAAATATCAAAGCACCATCGGTTACTTTTGAACGGTATATACTAAAGATTATAAGAGAATTTATATAAAGAAACTATCTAAAAGGGTTTTAAACAAAAAAAAGGGATGGCTTAAAACCATCCCTTTTTTTAAGTTTTTTTCATTATCAGTCTGATAATGAAAAAATCAGGCTATTTACTTGCCATTGCTTGTGCAAGTGCAATCCTACGAATGTTACCCGTAGACTTAGAACGATCTGTCACTTCAATTGAGCCGTCAGATAATTTGCTTTCAGCAGAAACTAGCGCAGCCAATACCGCTTCTTTACGTTCATTTGACTTGTATTGTTGATATTGCAAGTTCAAGCGTTCAGTACCTTGAATTAAACCATCGACCATCAAACCACGTTCATCTTTAATCGCTTGTGATTTAGCAAAGTCTTTGTAATCTTGCCCTGAACCTAAATAACGAGCGACACTTTTTTCCAAGTGTTGCATCGGTGCAAGTTTGGTACTTGAATCATGACTATTGGTACCACCACCAGCAACAGGGGAGTATTGCGCTTGAATTGCTTTCAAAGAGGTAATTGCTGGAGAAGTTAAAGCATCTTTCGCCAGTTTAGCCATCACATAATCTTGACCAGCAGATGTTTTCGCAATTTTTCCGTCAATTGGGGCATCAGGTAGACCAACCATGTTGTTGATCAATGCATTTTGAGCACGAGCCATCGCCGTGTCTGGCGCTGCAGTCGTGAATAAAGTTGAAGCTTGTAAACTTAGACTAGCATTTTCACCAGCAGCACCACATAGTCCAGACGCAGCCTGAGAAGTGGTACAAAACTCATTATGAGCTTGTAACATAGCTTCTTGTGCTTTGTGAGGGTTCATGTAGACACCAGGCGCAGCAATCACTTCAGAGCCAACTTTATTTAAAATTGAACTATCAGCAGATTTATTGTCTTGTTGAGCTTGTTCACGATCGCCTAAAACTTCACACGCTTTAAATGCTTGGCCATGTGCACCAAACTCAAATTGAGCTTTTTTCATTTGCTCACTTTGTTTAACAGCTTGGTACGCCGTTACAAGACTTTGTGCGTTTTTATGTGCGTTATCTGAAATACCTTGAGCAGATACAG
>OERT01000177.1_pt1 | contig 16435 bp, 10 predicted proteins | sample 1540111 | NCBI WGS metagenome assembly OERT01 (sample SAMEA3891235, study PRJEB23780) | metagenome | biome: terrestrial biome; feature: animal house; material: water of meat washing | place: Italy | collected 2015-05-12
CTCAGCGATCAGCTGGGTAGGCTCTGCCCGTTGGGTATAGTCAACATTGACGAAGTGGTAACGTGCCACCCGATCCTGGCCAAGGATATACGTCGCCGGGACAGGCAAAGTAAAACTGTCATCCCCGTTGCTGGCCGGAATATCGATACCAAAACGCTCATAAATTGGGCGCAGCACCTCGGGCAGCTCGAATACCAACCCCAGCGAAGCCGATACCCGGTTGCCTTCATCGCTGAGCACAGTGATCGCCAGCTCGTTGGCGGTGAGAGTGTCCTGCGCGGTTGTTGGCATCTCGGGAGTCAAACCGAGGAGGGTGACCCCCCGTTTCACAAACTCGGGCAAAGCGATATTGAGTGCCTGCATCTCGAGATTGCAATAAGGACACCAACCACCTCGATAGATGTTGAGCACCACAGGCCCCTCAGCCAGATAGTGGGAGAGCGGGCGCACCACCCCGTGCTGATCGGGCAACGCAAAGTCAGGAAACTGATCGCCAGTGACAAATGCCCCTTGTCCCAGTCCGCTCGCCCGTAGCGCTTCGGTTGCCCCCTCCATCACCGCCAGAACATCACCAGGGACTTTAGTTCGCTTTATCGCATCGTACTCTTTGATTTTTTGCTCAAGTGTGGGCATGATTATCATCCTTTCTGTAGTGGTCACTACAATATCAAACAAGCCACCAACACTGGTCAAGATATTTTTTAGTGATCACTACAAAAAGACAACGCAAGCAGGAATCGAAATGGCAAGACCGGCATCATTTGACAGAGAACAAGTTCTGGAGGTTGCCCTCAACAGCTTCTGGGAAACGGGCTTCAGCAACACTGGCATCGCCACACTCGTTGACAGAATGGGGTTGAAGCCCAGCAGCCTGTACGGCGCCTTCAGCTCTAAAGAGGGATTGTTTATCGAAGTGTTGCAGCGCTATTCAGCACAGAGTCTGGCGCAGATCGAACTGTTGTTGGCCTCGGCAGATTCTCCCCTAGCTGGTGTGCGAGCCCTGCTCGATGCTGTAGCTCGGGATACCATAGCCAGCGAGGCACATCGGGGCTGCCTGCTGGTCAATACCCTGCTGGAAGTGGGGCGCCAAAATCCAACGATTCAGCATGAAGCCAGCGTTCACTTGGCCGAAGTGGAACAGCGGGTGGCCAATAACTTGCGCCAGGCACAAGCAGCTGGAGAGTTGGCCGCCGAGCGCGATATCGACACCCTCGCGGCTTTGTTGATGACCATGGTGTGGGGAATGCGCGTACTGGGTCGCACCCATCCACCTGCCGCCAAGGTACAGGCTGTGTTGGCCCAGATACAGGCCATGCTTTAAACCACAGACCAGCAGGCCCTCGCACAATTCGTAGCCACCACAGAAAAACAGAGGAGCCGATTTGGCTCCTCTTTGCGTGTTGGGGATCCGAGGCTAGAAACTGGCGCCAAGGCTGAGCAGGTGTCTTAATTCGCTCTCCCGGGGTTCCGGGCTGCCTGTGTCGACAAGGATGTCAGCATCTTCCCAATCCAGCTCACTCGACCAGGAGAGGCGCAGATGGTCGTTGAAGTAGTAGCGCAATCCTATGCTGCCTTTCAGATCCTGATTACGGGTGAAATAGGGGGAGGCTTGTGCCAGATATTTCAGATAGCGCCCCTGGCTGAACAGCTCCATTTTCTCCTGCCAGAGGGAGAAAGGTTGGCGATAATCCCAGTTAAAACCGGCGAAGGGGTAGTCAATGACCCGTTCACCCAGAAAAATCTTGGGAACCTCGCTATCTTCACGGAAGTAGAGTCGGCTTAATCCCCCTTGGGCCATCAGCTCCAGTCGGCGGCGTTTATCGTTCCAGAAGCGATAGCCAGGCCCAGAACCATAGTCCATGTAGAGATAGCGATCTTTATCCAGCATGTCATATTCGGCATCGAGTGAGGTGCGCAAGAACCACTGCTGGTTGAAGAAGTAGTCCAGCGTAGGGTTGAGCTGATAATCATGGCTGTCGGTGACGTTGTCAGCGGTCTCATAGGTATATTCACCGGAGAAGCTGTAACGCCAGTCCAGATTGGCCAGCTCGCTTTTCCACTTGAGGTTGACGTTGTTGGTCTGCTTGTCATTCTGTTTGAGTTTGACATTGAGATCGCCGCTGCCGGTCCAGAGCCAGGCGTTGCGTTCATCCTGGTCATCCTCGAACAGCTTGAGCCCACCCTTTGCCGTTGCCTTGGGTTTGTCCTCTTTATCGATGCGCCAGCGTTTGATGGCCTCCCGCTGGACGGTGACTGCGCCGCTGTAGGGCAGGGCGATGCGCACCGACTGTTCGGTCACCTCCTCGATGTTGCCGGTCAGACGATCGCCATTGTTCATCCAGAGAATGTCCTTGGCCCACAAGGAGTGACAGGCCAACAGGAGTAGGAGGGGCAGGAATTTCATGAGGTAAGGTGACTCCGGTGCGACTCGGGCGCTGGTGACTTAACCACTGACAAGCTGGCTGCTGATGGGGCGGGGCAGGCCATTTTTGCTCTCCAGCGCCGCCGTCACCTCATCCTGCATCACGTCAGGTGCGCTGATAAAGCTCTCTATGGCCGGTGATAGCATCAGCGGGGCGCCATTTTCAAGCTCCTCTTCGGTGCGGGAGAGCGGGGAGTGTACCTCCAGCCAGCGGCGACCATCCGGTTCGATGGCCACCTTGACCGGTTGATTGATGACCCGCACCGGCGTGCCGATCGGCACAATCTTGAACAGGGCCTCGATATCGTCAGGTCGCAGCCGGATGCAGCCTGCACTTACCCGCAGGCCAACGCCAAAATCCTTGTTGGTGCCGTGGATCAGGTAGTCGCGCTTGCCATAGCCAAGGCGCATGGCGAACTTGCCAAGGGGATTCTCCGGGCCGGGGGGCACCACGGCGGGCAGGGTGATCCCTTTTTGCTCCAGCCAGGATTTGCGCACCATGGGGCCGGGTACCCAGGTCGGGTTGGGATTCTTCTCGATGACGGTGGTGGTCATCTCCGGAGTCTCGCGGCCGATATCACCAATCCCGATGGGCAGCACGATGACCTCATTCTTCCCTTTGGGGAAGTAGTAGAGGCGCAGTTCGGGCAGATTGATGACGATCCCCTCGCGAGGCACATCAGGCAGCAGCATCTGGGTGGGCAGCGTCAAGCGGGTGCCCGGCTTGGGTAAATAGGGGTCTACACCCGGATTTGCCTCAAGCAGCGCCAAAAATCCAATTTGCGTATTTTTGCCAACCAGCTCCAGATGTTCATTCTGCTGGATGATGTAATCCTCCAGCTCACCGATGAGGCGACTCCCGGCAGGTGGCAGCGGGTAGCGTTTGGCCTCTGCCGGCGCGGCGCAGAGCAGGATCGCAGCCAGCAGCATGGAAAGGGCGGGTGTTAAGGATAGGAGCTTGAGTTTCGGCAATCGCATAAGGAGATCCATCAGTTCAATCGGGGCGGAACATCATCAACACAGCCGCCAGGATGGCGCGATTGTTCCTCAATCAGCCCATGATTACCAGCTTGCCGCGCACCCGCAATGATGTGGGGATACATAGGAAACCGGCCAAAATCGGCATCACCCATAAATTTGAGCGCCAAGCAGGAAAAAGAGACGCCTGATGGCAATGGGGCAATATCACGATATGGATAATGGCCGGGTGTGCGAGAGGGTTAATGTCGGGTGGATGCAGGGCTATACAGGGTGGCCTCGCAACGCGAACAGCACGCGCCGCATTGTGAGCCTGCTCCCAGATATCTGATTCAGCCATTTGATATCTAAGAAATTTTTATTGCATCCTCGGCCCAGCTTGGGTAAAACTCTCTCCCCACGGAGAGATGCCGGAGTGGCCGAACGGGATTGACTCGAAATCAATTGTGGCAGCAATGCCACCCAGGGTTCGAATCCCTGTCTCTCCGCCACATACCAAGCCCAACCTGTTTAGCAGGTTGGGCTTTTTCTTTTGGTGATGTGCTGAGGGACTATCCGGCCGCCTGTGTATCTGTGGTCATCGAGCCGGATTAATGCTGTTGGATGCTCGCCGTGCCCGCCAGGCTTGAATGCGCGCCTGGGTGCCGATGACGAAGACGAAGAAGACCGGTACGAAGAAGATGGCCAGCAGGGTGCCGCTGATCATGCCGCCAAACACGCCGGTGCCGATGGCGTGCTGGGTCTCCGCGCTGGCGCCACTGGCGAGCATCAAGGGCACCACCCCGAGGGTGAAGGCCAGCGACGTCATCAGAATGGGGCGCAGGCGCAGGCGGGCAGCAGTGACAGCCGCATCAAGCAGTGAGCGCCCTTCGCTGTGCAACTGGCGCGCAAACTCCACGATGAGGATGGCGTTCTTGGCCGACAGACCGATGATGGTGATCATGCCCACCTTGAAGAAGACGTCGTTGGGCATGCCGCGCAGCATCACGGCCGCGACGGCACCGAGCAGGCCCAGCGGCACCACCAGCATCACCGAGAGCGGGATCGACCAGCTTTCATAGAGTGCCGCCAGCACCAGGAAGACCACCAGCGCCGACAACAGCATCAGCAGGGGGGCCTGCTCGGCCGACTGGCGCTCTTGCAACGACTGTCCCGTCCAGGCCAATGCGAAGCCTGGCGGCAATTGCGCCACCAGACGCTCCATCTCCGCCATCGCCGCTCCGCTGGAGATGCCGGGCGCTGCCCCCCCGGCAATACGCACGGCAGGGAAGCCATCGAAGCGCATCATCTGTTGCGGCGATTCGCGCCATTCCGGTGTCACCACCTCCCGCAAGGGGACCATGCCGCCGCTGGCATTGCGCACCCGCAGGCCGAGCACGTCATCGAGCTGCATGCGCGCCGACGCGTCGGCCTGCAGAATGACCTGCTGCATGTGCCCGCCGTTGGGGAAGTCGTTGACGTAGAGCGACCCCATTGCGGCCGACAGGGTACTGCTTACGCTGGCGAACGAGAGTCCCATGGCTTCGGCCTTCTGTCGGTTGATCTCGAGGTGAATGCTCTCGCCGGGAGGCAGATTGTCGGGATACACATCACTGACTACCTGGCTTTTGGCGGCCAGTTCCAGCAGTTGTGCCTGGGCGGCCAGCAGCGCGGCTTCCCCCCGATTGGCCCTGTCTTGCAGGAACAGGGTGAAGCCGGAGGCGGTGCCCAGCTCGTCGATGGCGGGCGGCAGCAGGCTCATTACCGTGCCTTCAGGAATATTTGCCATAGCCGCTTGTGCCAGATCTGCCTCTTCGGCTGCCGTGGCGCCATGACGCTGATCCCAATCTTTGAGCATGGTGAAGGCCATGGCGGCATTGGGGCCTGCGCCGGAGAAGCTGAAGCCCTGCACCACCAGGTTGGTGTCCAGCGCCTCGCGAGAGGCGACGTGAGCCTCGAAGGCCTTGACCACCTCAAGAGTACGCTCGCTGGTGGCGCCGGTCGGCAGCTGGATGGAGGTCATGAAGTAGCCCTGATCCTCGTCCGGCAGGAAAGAGGAGGGCAGCTGGGCGGCGGCGATGGCTAGCACGGCGCAGAGGGCGGCAAAGGTTGCCATCATCCGTCCGCTGCGCCCGACCAGCCGGGTTACCCGCGCACCGTAGCCTGCCGTGAACCGCTCGAAACCCCGGTTGAAGGCACCGAAGAAGCCGCGCTTCTCATGATGATCCGGACTGACCGGACGCAGCAGGGTGGCGCAGAGCGCAGGCGTCAGGGTCAGGGCGAGGAAGGCCGAAATGAGGATCGACACCGCCATCGACAGGGTGAACTGCTGGTAGATGACCCCCACCGAGCCGCTGCCAAACGCCATGGGGAGGAACACCGCCGTGAGCACCAGGGTGATGCCGATCACCGCCCCGGTGATCTCCTTCATGGCCTGCGAGGTCGCCTCCCGGGGCGACAGCCCCCGGGTGGCCATCAGGCGCTCGACGTTCTCCACCACCACGATGGCGTCGTCGACTATGATGCCGATGGCCAGCACCATGCCGAACATGGTGAGGGAGTTGATCGAAAAACCGGCCAGCAGCATCACCGCGAAGGTGCCAAGCAGAGCGATGGGGGCGACGATGGCCGGGATCAGGGTGTAGCGCAGGTTCTGCAGGAAGAGAAACATCACCAGAAACACCAGCACCATGGCTTCCAGCAGGGTGTGGATCACCTTTTCGATGGAGACCTTGACGAAGGGGGCCGAGTCAAAGGGGATCGAATAGGCCATGCCCGCCGGCAGGGTGGGGGCGAGCTGGGCGAGACGGGTGCGCACCGCATCGGCGGTACGCACGGCGTTGGCGCCGGGGGAGAGCTGGATGGCGGCGCTGGTGGCAGCCACGCCGTTCTCCCGGTTGGAAAAGGCGTAGGATTGCGCCCCCAGCTCGACCCGGGCGACATCACCCAGCACCAGCTTGGCGCCATCACCACCGGCTCGCAGCACGATGGCGGCGAACGCCTCGGGGGTCGTCAGCTGCCCTTGAACCGTGAGGGGAACCGTCAGGCGCTGCCCCGGCAGGGAGGGTTCGTCACCGAGGCGCCCCGGTGCAATCTGGATGTTCTGCTGCTCGATGGCCTGCGCCACCTCGCTGATGGTCAGCCCGTAGGCGGCGAGTTTGGCCGGATCTACCCAGATGCGCATGGCCTGCTCGGCGCCGAACAGCTGCACTCGTCCTACCCCGTCGATGCGGCGCAGCTCCTGCACAATATTGCGTGCCATGTAGTCGTTGAGGGCAACCTCATCGAAGCGGCCATCCGGTGAGGTCATGCCGACCATCATCAGAAAGCCGGATGAGGCGGACTCCACCTGCAGGCCGGTTTGCCGCACCGCTTGTGGCAAGCGAGGCTCGACCGCCTTGATGCGGTTTTGCACGTCCATCTGGGCCAGCTCCGGATCGGTGCCCGGCTTGAAGGTGGCAGTGATCTGCGCGCTGCCCGAGGCGTCCACAGAGGACTCGAAGTAGAGCAGGTTCTTCACTCCCGACAGCTCGCGCTCGATAAGGCTCACCACCGCATCGTTCAGGGTCTGCGGCGTGGCGCCCGGATAGGTGGCATAGAGGGTCACCGACACCGGCGCCACCGAGGGATAGCGGGAGATGGGGAGCTTGGGGATGGCGATGACCCCTGCCAGCACGATGAACAGGGCGATCACCCAGGCAAACACCGGGCGATGGATAAAAAACTGCGGCATGGATAACTCTCCGATTCAGCGAATGCCACCGTCAGCCGGTTGGCTGACAGCGGGTGGTTGCCAGGGGGAGGCAATGACCTGAACCCCCGGGGTCAGACGGTCGATCCCTTCGATCACCACCTGTTGCCCGGCACTGAGCCCGGACGCGATGCGGTACTGGCTATTCACCAGTTCAGCGGTGTTGACCGGAACCAGCTGTGCCTGCCCCTGGCCATCCACCACCCACACGCTGGTCTGACCCGAGGTGCGAACTACCGCCTGCTGGGGCACGGTCAGGGCGTTGGCATAGCGGGCCCGGGGAATGCGCGCCTGCACGTAGAGACCGGGCAACAGCCGCCGCTCAGGGTTATCCACCAGCACCCGCAGCAGCACGTCGCCGGTCCCGGCATCGACCTCGATGCCGGAGAAGAGGATGCGCCCCTGCATGCCCAGCGGTGTGCCATTGCTGCCGAGGATCTCCACCGCCAGTTCCGGTGCCGTTGAGCCAGCCTGCTGGCGCAGGGATTCCAGCACCGAGGCCGGTTGGCGCACATCGACGTAGACCTGATCAATCTGCTGGATCCGGGCCATGGGGGTGGCATCGGTGGGCGACACCAGGGCCCCTTCACTCACCAGCGCCTGATCGATGCGCCCGGCGATGGGGGCCTCCACGCTGGCAAATTGCAGGTTCAGCTGGTGCCGGGCCAGAGTCGCCCTGGCCTGGGCTACATCGGCGGCCGCCTGATCCCGCTGGGAGATCGCATCGTCATAGGTCTGGCGGCTGATGGCGTCGGTGCGCAGCAGCGGCTTCAGGCGGTCAATCTGGATGCGGGCGCGGGCCAGCACGGCCTCGGCCCGTTGCAATGCGGCGGCGGCGCTGTCGACATCGGCCTTGAAGGGGGCCGGGTTTATCTGGAACAGCACGGTGCCTGCGCTGATCTCGGCGCCCTGCTCGAACAGGCGGCGCTGCACGATACCGCTGATCTGGGCGCGAATGTCGGCGCTGCGCAGTGCCGCCACCCGGGCGGGCAGATCCTCGCTGATGACCAGCTCCCGACCAGTCAGAGTCAGCACCGACACCTGAGGAAGGGCGGGTGCCTCCTGCTCTTGCGGCGCGACATCGCAACCCGCCAACCCGAATGCGGCAATGACGGCGAGCAGGGCGCCCGCATACCGCTGTTTGACAAACATCATCCACTCACCTCGTTAAACCGTCTCTCCGGTGTGATGTGACCGGAGAGTGCATCGAGCGGCCATTATGGCGAGGGGCTATTGCGAATGATTCGAGGCTTTGTGGAGAATCCATGGAGGCGATGATAAAGTTCAACGCCACCTTTTTTCGAGTCCGACTATGTCCCATCTCAATGCTTCCGCCAGCCCGGCGGGCCAGTCACTGGTACTGATTGCAGAGGATGAAGCCGAGATCGCCGACATCCTCGCCGCTTACCTGCAACGTCATGGCTTGCGCTCCCTGCACGCCGCCGATGGCCGTGAAGCGCTGGCCATGCATCAGGCATTCAAACCCGATCTCCTGCTGCTGGATGTGCAGATGCCGCAACTGGATGGCTGGCAGGTGCTCAGCGAGATCCGGGCGCGCGGCGATACGCCGGTGATCATGTTGACCGCCCTCGATCAGGATCTCGACAAGCTGATGGGGCTGCGCATGGGGGCGGATGACTATGTGGTCAAACCCTTCAATCCGGCCGAAGTGGTGGCGCGAGTGCAGGCCGTGCTCAGGCGCACCCGGGCCGTAAAGCCTGCCACGGCGAACGTGTTGCGGGTCGGCCAGTTTCAGATCGATCTGGAGAGCCACGAGGCCAGCATTTTCCGCGATGACCAGCAGCAGGTGCTGGAGCTGACCCTGACCGAGTTCAAGTTGCTCGCCTCTTTGATGCGGGCGCCGAAACGGGTGTTCAGTCGCGCCGAACTGCTGACTCACTGCTTGCCGGAGGGGGATACCCAGGAGCGTACGGTGGATAGCCACATCAGCAAGTTGCGCAAAAAACTGGAGACACACGGCATTCAGGGGGTCCCCGCCAGTGTCTGGGGCGTTGGCTATCGCTTCGGGGGCGATGCATGAAATCGGCGCCCGGCCTTCGCAGGCAGATCATCCGCTCTCTGGGCTTGATGACGCTTGGCATCATCTCCCTCGCGGTGATCGGCACCTATGTGTTTTATGGCATCGCCGTGGCGTTTGTGCCGGGCAGCATCTCCGAGACCTGGGTGCCCTCCAGAGTCGAGATGTTATGGATCGGCTCCACCATTCTCATTGCATTGGGGATGGCGCTGTACGTGGCGGTGCGCCTCTCTCGCCGCATCCTGACTCCCCTCAACTCGGTGGCAACCAGCCTGCGCGAGGTGGCCGAGGGCAAACTCGATGCCCGCGTGCCGGAGGATGAGCAGGCGATCGGGGAGACGGCGCAACTGGTGCGCGACTTCAACGCCATGGCCGAGCGGCTGCAGAGCATGACCCGCGAGCGGGAGTTCTGGAATGCCGCCATCGCCCACGAGTTGCGCACTCCGGTGACCATTTTGCGCGGCCGTTTGCAGGGGCTGGCCGAAGGGGTATTTCCTCCCAGCAGCGAACTCTTCGAGGGGTTGCTGCGTCAGGTGGAGGGGCTCAATCACCTGATCGAGGATTTGCGGGTATTGAGCCTCAACGACAGCGGTCATCTGGAGTTGCAGCGGACCGAGGTCAGGCTGGCCGACGAGCTTGCCGTGGTGCTTGAGGCGTTTGCCAGCCCTCTGGCGGCGAGCGGATTTGTGTTGCAGCGGGAGCTCGATAGCGAACTTCATGTCTGCTGCGATCTGTTTCGTATCCGTCAGGCCCTGATGGCGCTGTTGGAAAATGCCCAGAAGCACGCGCTGCCGGGCCTGCTGACCGTGCGGCTGTATCGCTCGGAGAGTGTGTGCGTCCTGAGTGTGGAAGATGAGGGGCCAGGCATCAGCGAGGAGATCGCCGCCTGTATCTTCGATGCGTTTCGTCGGGGAGATCCGTCACGCTCGCGCAAGAGCGGCGGTAGCGGACTCGGACTCGCCGTGGTCAAGGCGATTGCCGAGGCCCACGGCGGCAGCGCGGTTTGCCAAGCTACCGGGCGGGGAGGGAGCCGATTCGTGCTCTCCTGGCCCATCTCGGCCATGTCCGGTGGCCCTGAAATCTAGCCTAGGGGTGGCAGGTTCTGATGAAGCTATACAGCTGACAGCTGCCCGCACAGGGGCGTTCGACAAGCGACCGTTATAGGGTTTTCTACCGCTTGTGCCGGGTGAGCAGGAGGGGTTGGGACATGGCTCATTTGGCGCGAAATCATGGTTTTTTGCCGCTAAAAATTGAAACCGTTTTCAGAAATCCTTTTCAACTGTGATCCGCTTCAAAGCTTTTTCGGGCGCCAACCTCTAGCATTGGCTCCACGAATTAGGGGCTAGCGCTCCCGATTTTCCCGCTGTGGGAGGTAACCGGATGATCCGGCTATTTCCTTCGTTACTTTCGACGGTCATCATGGATGGCCGTTTTTTTTTGAGTTATTTCACGGTAAAGGGTCGAGCCGCTGGCGCTTTACCGTTAAAATTCCGCTTTTGCACTTGCCCGTGAGTCTTGATGTCTGCGTCCACCCTCTCTTCGGATAGTTATGCCCTGCTCGCCACCCTGCAATTGCAGCGCGTTGCCAGTACCCGTTTGCTGCAAGAACAACTGGCGATAGGCCATGCCCTGATCGATAAACTGACCCGACTGCAGGATGCGGGGCTGGTCAGATTGCGCGGGGAGCAGCAGTGGAGCCTGACCGCCGAGGGGACGCTGGCGCTGATCCTGGGGGTGCGTGCCGGTCTCTGCCCGGCGCCGGACTGGAGCCGGGTGCCCTCATTGACCGGGCAGGATCTCACCCATGCGGTGGTGCGCGAGCTCTGCCGCGGCAAGGCGGGGGAGATCCCCACCTATTTCTCGGCCAGCGATCTGCTGACCCTGCTCGATACCCCGGACGCTCACCAGTTGCTGGCGGGCTCCAGCCCCGCCTGGCAGCAAATGTTGCTGGAGCACTTCTCGCTGCAACTCTTGCTCGATGCCCCCTATGAAGAGCGCTGGCCGCTGGCCAATGCGCTGGTGCGCTGCGCCCCCGAGGTGCAGGCCCGGGCCAAAGCGTTCGAGGCGGAGTGGCGCTGGCTCTGCGGGGATGGCGAGAGCACATCGCCAACCGGCGAGGACAAGGATGCCGCCCCCGGCTGGCCAGCCCTGCAGGCGCTGGCCCAGCAGAGCCAGAGCGGCCCGCTTGGCGAGCGACTGCTCACCGCGCTGGGCCAGTGGCAGGCAACCGATGAGGGTGAGGCGGGCCAGTGGCCCCGTTCATTCAGCGCCCTGCTCTGGCTTGGCTGGTTGCAGCAGGCCGATCCCGTCATCGCCAGCGAACAGCGCAAGAAGTGGCAGCGCAGTCTGACTGGCCAGTTCCCCCTGCTTGCCGACCTGCTCAGCCAGTGGGCGGGCGATCGCCACGGTCAGGCGGTCGGCCTGTTCGATACCCTGCAACTGCCGGTGGAGGAGCTCCACTGGGGCTATCTCTGGCTCGATCTCTGCGCGCTGGCCCGTCACGGTGCCCAGAGCCCGCAGGTGGCCATGTTGCACAAGTGGGATCTCTCCCATCTGCTCGATGCCGAGCCCCATCATCGCCTGATGGCCTTTTGTCAGGATCTGCTGCGCATCTTGTTGGGCGAGGCGGCCAAAGGGGCGCCCTTGTGCCAACTGCGCGGCAGTGAGGAGAGTGCGCAAGAGGGCAGTGACGAGCAGGATGATGACGGGGACGAGGATAAAACCGCGGCCTCTGCCAGCTGGCTCAACTGGCTGCAGGGGCTGGGACGCTCCAGTGGCGTGCGCAAGCCGCAGGAGCGGTTGGTGTGGCTGCTCCATGCCGAGGGCCCCGAGCTGGAGTGCAAGATCCAGAAGCTGAGCACCAAGGGGGAGTGGACCGCCGGTCGCCGGGTCGATCCGGCCCTGCTCTCTACCCAGTATGCCGCCATGCTCGATGAGCACGACTGGGCACTGGTTCGCACCCTGCCACGGGTGATGGGACGGCTGCCGCGGGATGTCTGGGCGCCGCTGGCCGATCACCCCCGCTTGTTCAACGCCAAGGGGCAAAAGCTGCAACTGGCCATCAGCGCCCCCCTGCTGCAGGTGGTGGCCACCGAACAGGGGATGAGCGCGCAGCTCTGCCCCGATGCGGCCGCCCGCGGGGCCCATATCATGCCGCTGGCGCAGGATCTGTGGCAGCTGATCCTCACCCCGCAGCCGCTGCTCGACCGCTTGCCAGCGCTCGAATCCATCCCGCTGCTGCCCGCCGAGGGGCTGGCCGAGCTGCAACGCACCCTGGACGCCATTCCCGAGCTGCCCTGGCACAGTCAGGTTGCGGGGCTTAGCGGCAACGCCGAACTGGCTCCCTGGCCGGGCATTCCTTCGGTGCAACTGGATTGGCAGGATGGTCAGCTGTCGGTCAAGCTGGTGACCCGCTTTGAGGATCTGCCGCCCCAGCCCCTTGGCAAGGGGGAGGCGATCGTGCGGCAGGGGATCAAGGCGTACCACTACTGGCAGCGGGATCTCGGGGCCGAGAAGCTGCAGGCCCAGTTGCTGCGCAATCAATTGCCCATCGGCCTGCCCGGCAGCGAGTGGCTGCTGCAGGGGGAACAGGCGCTGGCGCTGGTCAATGCCCTGCCCGAGCTGGTGGATGCCGGTGTGGTCATTCACTGGCATCAGGACAGCGCTCGCCTCAAGAGCCTTGATGAAGCGGCTCTGAGCCTGCGCATCGAGCGGCGGCAGGACTGGTTCCAGGTCGAAGGGGCACTGGCGCTTGATGAGCACCAGATCCTCGACCTGCGCCTTATTCTGCGCCAGATGACCCCGGGGCAGCGCACCGTTCAGCTCGATGAGAAGACCAGCCTGATGCTGAGCGACAAGCTGGTGGAGCGGCTCACCATGCTGGGGGCCATGCTCGATGAAGAGCAGCGCATCAACAACAAGCTGGCCTATCCGCTCACTCGTCTGCTCTCGGTCATTACCACCGAAGGGGATGCGGCGTGGCAATCCCTGCAGCAGGAGTGGCAGCAGGAGGTCGATTGCCCGGACGAGCTGCTTACCTCCCTGCGGGACTATCAGAAAGAGGGGGTGCGCTGGATGGCGACCCTGGCCCATCACGGTTTTGGTGCCTGTCTGGCCGATGACATGGGTCTGGGCAAGACGCTGCAGGCGCTTATCGTGCTGCGGATGCGCCAGCACCTTGGCCCTGCGCTGGTGGTGGTGCCCAAGTCAGTGGTCACCAACTGGCAGGAGGAGGTGGCCCGTTTCGCCCCCGAGCTGGATGTGGTGGTGTTCGAGAACCCGGCCGAGCGGGAGGGGATCATTCGCGAGGCCAAGGCCGGTCAGGTGATCCTCATCAACTACGGCATGCTCGGCAGCCTGGCGGAGGCGCTCAAGTCCCGCCGCTGGTCCAGCATGGTGCTCGATGAGGCGCAGCAGATCAAAAACGCCGGCACCCAGCGCGCCAAGCTGTTGTTCCAGCTCGACGGCGATTTTCGCCTCGCCCTCTCCGGCACCCCCATCGAGAACCATCTGGGGGAGCTGTGGAGCCTCTTCACCTTTATCAACCCGGGGCTGCTCGGCAGCCTTGGCGAGTTCAAGCGTCGCTTTGGCAAGGCGGTCAAGGATCCCCAGCACATGGCGCTGCTGCGGGCGGTGATCAGCCCCTTCATCCTGCGCCGTCTCAAGCAGCAGGTGCTGACCGAGCTGCCGGACAAGACCGAGATCATCCACCACATCAGCCTCTCCCCCGAAGAGCGCCAGCTCTACGAGGCGACCCGGCGGGAAGTGGTGCAGCAGGTGCAAAGCGCCGATGGCCGCGCCCTGATGCATGTGCTGAGCGGCCTGACCCGGCTGCGCCGTCTCTGCTGCTCACCGGAGCTGGTGATGCCCGAGTGGTCGCAGACCAGCAGCAAGCTGGACGAGGCGATGGCCCTGCTGGAAGAGGCGATCGACGGCGGTCATCGGGTGCTGGTGTTCAGCCAGTTCGTCGATCTGCTGAGCCTGCTGCGCGCCCGCATCGAGCAGAAATCCTGGGATTACTGCTATCTGGATGGGGGCTGCTCCGCCAAGTCCCGTCAGGACTCCATCCTGCGTTTTCGTCATGAAGCGGTGCCGCTGTTCCTCATCAGCCTCAAGGCGGGGGGCACCGGCCTCAACCTGACCCAGGCCGATACCGTGCTGCACCTCGATCCCTGGTGGAACCCGGCGGTGGAAGATCAGGCGAGCGATCGGGCGCACCGGATGGGCCAGACCCAGCCGGTGACCGTGTACCGGCTGGTGTGCGAGCAGACGGTGGAGGAGAAGATTGTCGCCCTGCACGACGAGAAGCGGGCGCTGGCCGATGGCCTGCTGAGCGGCCAGTCCGAGGTGCGCGGGCTGGATGTGGAGAGCCTGCGGGCCCTGCTGATGGGCTGATTGGCGACGCCACCTTTCATACCGCCTATCGATACAGAAAAGGGGAGAACATCCAGAGATGTTCTCCCCTTTCTCGTTTGGGACGCAGATGCGGGATACTCGTTTATCGCGGCAAGGCGGCGCAGTTATCCCTGAACCAGCTATCCCTGATCCAGTCACCCCTGATAGAGATAGAGGTGCAGCCGCTCGATGATGGGCTCGCCGCCAATCTTGCGATCTCGCCGCGCCTGCCGGCTCTTGGGGGGATAGTTGCCCAGATGGGTGACTGCAGGCGGGGTATCGGAGCAGAGCAGCAGGGGCAGGCTCGCCTTGATCTGCTGCTTGCGCGGGGTGCGCTCCAGCCAGAGCAGGTTGATCATCGGGTGGGTCTTGACCGGGCGGCGGATCCGCAGCTCGGCATCGGCGGGCAGACGGCGAATGTCGTACACCTCCTGATCCACCATCTTGCTCCACTCCTCGTTGTTGGAGAGGGCCGGTATGTAGCGGCGGCTGCGCTCCAGCATCTCAAGCACCTGCTCGCGACTGAGGCGATTGATGGTCTGCTTGTCAGCCCAGGTAAAGCCGAGGGATTGCAGCTCCCCCGCCAACAGGGTCAGTTTGCGGTAGACCTGCAAGGTGATCACCCCGGGCAGGGCGGTATGTACCAGCTCGAACTTCTCGTCCCGTCCCCCCGCCTGCTGCACCAGCGCCTTGAAATCGAGCTTGTGCTGGTTGATTTGGTCGATCAGCGGTTGCAGCAAGGGGGCTGCGGCGGCAGGAAAGCGCAACCAGCCGGGCAGCCGGTGAGTCGCCTTGGTGGAGCAGCCGGGGCGGGCGCTGTGGTCCCGATAGGCGGCGAGGGTGGCCGCCAGCGCGGCTTCACCGTTGAGATAGCCCACCTCAATTTGCTCGATCGGGTCGTGCTCTTCCCCCTGTGCAACCGGGGGGAGGGGATAGACATGGGCCTCCTGCAGCTCGAGCTGGCCAAGCAGATCGGCCAGCTGGTTGAGAGAGGCTTCAATGGCGGCCATCTGTTGACGCAGGGCGGCGGTCGGGGTAAAGGTATCCATCGATGATCCTGTGGTTTCATCCGCCGCTGACGGCATAAACGATGGCGTCAGGGCAGGGGAATAAACTACTGTATAAATAACCATACCAGTATGCCGGTTGCGCGCCAAGAGGGGCGTTTTCGGGTCTTCATCGAGGGAGCTGCGCGGGAGGAAAAGTAAGTTTGTTTTATGTTTCATCGTGTTAATTGCAGATCGCCAAGAGATCATTGAATTAACAATCGAATGTAATGACGGGGTTGCCAGCCATGGCGCGTCCATTGGTGAGTGCATAGGCAATGCGGTAAATTGCATATGTAAGGTGGTGCCATGCAGCACAATATGCTGCGGGCCGTTGATGGTCGAATAGTGACTTAATTATTCTTTATAAATCAAAGCATTAAAATTGTATCAGTCAGTTTTTTACTATTAGTTTTACTAATGTAACGTATCAAAATTCGTCAATTGAGTCGGCCCTGCTCCCTGACTAAGCTTTGCGCATCAAATAAAGCCCAGTGCGTAAACAAATATTCAGAGGAGCCACATCATGGCCAACATGACTTATACCGAAACCGGTTACCAGCATTCCAGCCAATTGAATCTGGTTGCTCGCGTTAAAATGACCGTTCTGACCTGGCTGGAGCGCAGCCGCAGCCGTCGCCAGCTCTCCGAGCTGCCCGAGTACCTGCTCAAAGACATCGGCCTGAACGAAGCTGACCGTTATCAAGAGACCACCAAGCCGTTCTGGCGTGGTTGATCAGCCGGGCATGGATGCCTTGTTTTTCTGCTGATCCGTTTTCTGCTTTGCCCCTGTGGCGTCCGGCCATCAAGCGGGTAATAGTCTGTTT
>OERT01000189.1_pt1 | contig 15993 bp, 11 predicted proteins | sample 1540111 | NCBI WGS metagenome assembly OERT01 (sample SAMEA3891235, study PRJEB23780) | metagenome | biome: terrestrial biome; feature: animal house; material: water of meat washing | place: Italy | collected 2015-05-12
CTCAAGCACTGGTTTACCTCGTGCATACGTCAGTGATGACAAGGGTGCAACATGGTCAATTAGAGCATATACTGGTGATACACCGTCTGGTCAAATTATGGGTTGTGGTCAGATTAATAGCGTCTGGTATCTAGTTGATGTTTCTGGCTCTTTATTCACAACAGCGGACGGGGTAGCATTAACTAAGGTGATTTCAAAACCAGATGGAGTATTTGTACGATTTGCTGCATCGGTATTTGATGATAATAGAAACGCTATCGTAATTGGCGACAACAGCGGTACAGTGTCTTTCACCGATGATTTCACAACGTGGAATACCTATAATGTTGGATTTGACATTAGAACAATCCGAAACATTCCAGGTGATGTTGATTCATTTTATATTGCATCTCAAGTAGGACAAGTCGGTCGCGTAAAACTACAGTACAGTGGTGCGCCATTCAGCGTTACGCCATATGGCCCTATTACGAATAGATTGCAACAAGATCTACCAAATTCGTTAGCTAGAAAGGATTATGTTGATGCAGTTGCGTTTAATACTGTTTCCAAAGATACGCTGAAAGGTTATCTACCTCTAACTGGCGGAGAATTAAGTGGCAATCTTGCTATTAATTCCGAAAGACTTGTAATTGAAAATGCCAACGGAACACTAGATTTTACAACAACTGGCTCACGTGTGATGGCACTAGTATCAAATGGGACAGTGGCTACTCCTAGTCTAAGTGTTAGAACTAATGATATTCCGGTCACTACTGAGCTAAAAAGCACCACTGGTAGACAGATTGGTTTCATTGACAAGATAGGAGATGTTTGGTATACCACTAGCTTTAAAGCTGACGGTTACATTCGTCAATCAGTTAATGAAGGAGCACTTTGGACATCAATACCTGGAATTACTGTAGCTGGCACTAACTCCTTCACAAACATTGTTTTTGTTAATGATACATTGTTTGCATGTGCATACGATGGCATTACGTGGTATAACACAAATAATACCACATGGAAACGAGCAACATTGCCTGATACGTTTGCAACACTTGGTGTAATATATTATAAGAATGTGTATTATGCACCGGCTGGTAAGGGTGTGTTACGCTCTACTAATCCAGCCACTTGGACTAGAGCTTATACTTCTGCCAATGCTGGTACTATGTATGATATTGCAGTAACGCCAGATGATACCCTATTTGCATATGGTCATTTGATCACTGCTACATCAACTGATGGTACTACATGGACTCCTAGTTCATTCTGGGCAAATAAACATCTTGTATCTGCATTCAGCTTCAAAGGCAAGTTGTACGTTACTGAATATGATTCCAATAAGATGTACGTCAACAACGATTCATCTTACACTACTTGGACTGAAGTGAGTTTGTACCCTGGCAATCGCGTAAACCGTCAAACACAAGTGATTGTGAATGGTGTTGCTTATTTTGCTGATGCTGTTACTGGTAGAATATACAGTACTGAAGATTTTAACACTTTCAAGGAATATACTGTTTTCGCGGCCAATACAACATGTGCTCGCTTGATACACATTACTAAGAACCAGTTCTATTACTGTACTGGTGGGAATGGTGGTATCTATGTTGTTGATTTGGGATCACCTGCTCTTGTTCCTTTACAAGTAACCAAGGATGGCGCATTCACGAACGTTGAACAATCCACACTGGGAAATTCATTTACTAGAAAGGACTATGTTGATACTGAGATTCAAAACATTGAGCTCAAGATGGAAGCTAGAAACTATCTACCGCTCGCAGGTGGCACAATTACTGGTAAAGTAATCGTTAACGTACCTGATACTGCCGGTTTGGGTTCTTATGCACTGAATCTGTCTGGAACTGCTATTGGTGGTCTCAAAGCACTAACATTCAAAGATGCGGCTGGTGTATCTGACGGTATTTTCTTCCCGAAAACTGGAAACCACGATAACGCAGATAGAGTAGTTGACTATGATGTTATCAAGGCATTAGATGGTCAGCTACTACTGAACAACAAGAAAGTATATGGTGAGTGGAATAAACCAACTGCGGATGACATTGGTTTAACACTGACTCGGATGTTTATGTTCCGTGATAGTAGTCGTGATCTAGATAAAGATATTCTACCAGGGCATTATCATATCACTAACGATGCAGCCAATAGACCCGTTACTGAATCATTGTTTGGTCATATGCTTGTTACTGGTGGCGGCACTGTTGCTTCGGGTAGTTGGTTCCAACAAACGTTCTATGGTCATTCAGCACCGTTTAGAATTTGGACTCGTCGGAATGTCAATGGTACATTTTCTCCCTGGAAACGTATCTATACTGAAGATGATCCGATCACTGCGAAGGAGCTGGGTATCAATGCAGACGGGTTGAATCCCGATTTGTATTATACTAAGAGTCAAGTATATAGTACTGATCAAGTTGATTTAAAGTTGACCGCTTTGAGTACTAAATTTGATACTAACGGTGACGGAATTGTAGATAAGGCTCAACTAGCAAATGGTGTTACTGGTATCACTGAAACTGGATATCCATCTTACTACGGTAAGGACTTGAATGGTGTTGTTGGTTTCCATGCGTTCACTCCGAGAACCAAGGATGATACGTTAAATCAACAGTACAATATTCCAGCCGCTAAGGCAAATACCCCAGTAAGAATAACGTTGGAATCACCAACGTTATTGATGAATAGTATCATTCAGTGTTATAAAACAATGCCAGGTTTACTCAACGTTGTTGAAACACTAGAAAAGTACAATGCGGATATGGCGTTGAGATATTACATTGAATCTGATAACTTAGAACTATCAGATAGTGGGGTTTCAATTAAACTGAATCACGTGTACGCTGTTAGCTCTGGCCCAACAACTGGCACGTTCATATCAGATGAAATAACACCAGCAACGTTCCAGCAAATCACAAGTATACTATAAGGAAATTTGTATGGCTGATATTAATATCAACAACAAAGTAGCTATCACCACCTTTGGTGGTAGCTACGTGAATGGCGGGCAGGCAAGATTGTTTGCTGAAACTGTTCCCGCTGTGGGTGAAACATATTACTGGGATGATACTGGTCAACCTCGTGAAGGATGGACTATTGCCGTACCATCTGGGATGATTGTTACTAGAATTGTAATATACGGATCACAAAGTTATCCGTTCCGTGCAATTACCGTTGAAAAGGATGGGGTTGAGCTAGCTCCGAGGGGCTACGCTTCAACTTCTGCTCCGTATACGTTTACTGGTGGCATAACAGGAACATTCCAAATTGCTAGATACCCTGGCGGCGACCAAGCAATGACGAGAATACACATTTTTGGTGTAGCTAGTAAAGTATTGTTGAAATCGAATAACGCATTCTATTCTACAGATTCTGCAAACTATAATACAACCACAAAACAGTATACTCCGTTAAATGTCACAGCAGATCAAATAACACCAGACTTTATTGAAACGAATGGTGTATTATCCGCTACTCTGTTAGAAAACGTTACGATTGGAACTGAAACATTCAAGCCTGTTGACAAGTTTGCTAAATTCCAAATTATAACAAAGGGATCTAACCCAGTAACGCTCACAGGAACAAAACGTAGACAGTGTTTGCTTAGAAGTAAAGCTGCATATTCGTTCAAGGGTATGGCAAACATTGACAACTTTACAACAGTTCAAACGCTAGCTGGTTCTGGTTCTATTAAAATGGCCATCCAAGTTGAAGGCGAAACACAGTGGAAAACTACCGCCAACAACGGTGTAACATGGATCCCATTGAATATAACAATTCCAGCATCAAACTACAAAGATCTAACACCTACTGATCTTATTGCGTGGAATGGTGCAATTTCGGCAATTTTGGCAACTGGTATCCCGATTACCAGTGTTTCAAGTATTAATTTCAACGCATTTGCTGGAAAGAAAATATTTGTTGCGTTCGTTCTAAACATAACAAATGCAGTAGATAAAGCAATTCTTACTTCGTTAAGTACTCAATACGATGGAACTCCATACTTGCGTTTAATGAAGGATTCGGAACTCAACGTGGATTTGATCGATGATGTTACTATTCAAGTCACACCATTAATTGCTAATGACTTAATTAAAGTTAATATCAGTAACGGAGGAACTCGCGGATTATCTTAATATAAGGAGGGCTCAGTCCCTCCTTTCTTTTTTTGTATTTGTCATAAATATAGAAAAGTAACCAAGGAGATTTAGAGATGTTACAGTTTAAGCGTAGTTCGGTAATTGGCTATAAGCCTGAAACTGGACACCTACTTCCGGGCGAGATTGCTATTAACTTGTCCGATAAAAAGATTTATACAAAAAACGACAAGAACGAAATTATCAATATTGGTTTCAGTGAAGCTGATGCAACTGACGCATTCCTAAAACGGTCCGGTGGCCAACTTACTGGCCCAGTTGTTCTTTTTACTGGGACAATGCCAGGTAAAGATGATGAGATTGTTTCTAAACGATATGTTGATACTAGATTCGGTACAGGTACCAATCAGGCGCCAACAAACGACCAGTTACGAAATGCTTACGTTCGTTTAGATGGCGGCACAATGACAGGTCCACTCATTTTGAATTATACCGTCAACAACTCAACACCGCCCAACGGTGCAATCACTAAGGGGTATGCTGATACTGCATACTTAAAAACTACTGGCGGAGTTCTTACTGGATCATTGCAAATTAACACCGATTCGCCAACAATCTTACTGAGAGACACGGACGGCTTGTCATCATTTGTCCATTGTAACAGCAACCAGTTCTATGTGTTGCGTTCTGGAGCAGCTGGTGGTACAACGTTTGATGGTGGCCCTAATAATCGCCACCCAATGACATTGAATTTGACTACTGGTGATGCTATCTTCTCAGGCGACGTTATTTCATATTCTGATAAGCGTTTGAAGAAGGATATCGTTGACCTTGCTAGTCCGTTGGACAAAGTGTGTCAACTACGTGGTGTTAATTATCGCAGAAAGGGTAATGATACCAACAATCGTCTAGAGTGTGGTTTTATCGCACAAGAAGTCATAGATGTGATTCCTGAGGTAGTTCGTGAGCTAGATGATGGTTCAAATACTCTAGCAATCAACTATGCTAGTATGGTTGCTTATATGGCAGAAGCTATTAAAGAATTGAGAGCTGAAATCCAAGAGCTCAAGAATCAAAAATAATAGGGAGAGCATTTAATGAGTGCATATAGAATAAAAGGTGAAGACGGAGTCATCATCGATAGCACCAACTACTTGGAGCTGCCGAAAGGTGCAGATTCAGGCCGCCCTACAAACCCACGTCTTGGTATGATCCGCTTCAACACCACTGCAACAAATCGCGGTGTTGAAGCAGTAGTTCTTGTTGAATCACAAGGAAACCAAGCGCTTGAATGGCGTAGGATTGCGCATCTGGACGTTGATGGTAAATTGTTAACATCCCAGTTGCCTTCAAGTATTACCGGGTCACTAACATATAAAGGAACATGGGATGCTAGCATTAACGATGTTAACGAAACATCAGCAGACGTTGATCCTCCACTGGATCCATTACCAGCACCTACTGGTAAAGTGGGTTTCTACTACATTGTCCGCGTTGAAGGTGACGGCGGTGGCGCAGCAAATTTAGCACCAGTTCCATCTGCTCCGGGTGCAAAATACAAGAAAGGCGACTGGATTGTATCAAACGGCGCAACTTGGGAAAAGGTAGACCAATCACAAATCACTACAACAGCAGCACAAACACAGTTCAGTATAAATGCAATGCGTACTGCTCACAACATTAAAGCCTCAGTATCATTGCAGGATGGCTTAGATAACCTTGTTGAACACGCTCTTGATCGTTACGGCGATACAATGCGCGGCACGCTTACCATTGGCACTGATGCAGAAGCACGTATTCTGTTAGCAAATGGTTCCGCCGCTAAACCAAACCTGTCATTTGTTAGTGATACCAACACTGGTGTATATTGGGAAAAAGCTGATACTATTAGTTTCAGTACTGGTGGAGCAAAACGCGCAGAACTAGGTAATACTGCACTTACGAGCACTGTTCTCATTAAAGCCGCTGATGGTACCGCTGCTACTCCAGCATTCACGTTCACTAGCAACGACAATACAGGTATCTTTAAGGCTGCGGCAAACGTTATAGGGTTAACAACCTCAGGTGTTGAGCGCGCGAGAGCTTACGAGAGAGGCTTTCAGGCGTTGGCATTTGATGCAGATCAAGGCTCAGCAACTGATGCGGCCTATGCGTTCAAAGGTGACAATAACACTGGTATGTATTCCCCAGCTGCTGAACAAATTGCTTTCGCGAATAATTCAGTTAATACTCTAACATTGAAACAGACTGAATTGCAAAGTAACGTTCAAATTAAGAATATTAATGGAGTTGTTGGAGCGCCAGCATATTCATTTAGTTCCGATGCCAAAAGTGGTATGTGGTTATCAGCACCAGGGGTTGTTCAACTGTCAGCCAATGGCGTAGGTATTATCAACTTTGATACCAACAGCGTTAACTTCACTGTGCAAAGCCTACATGCTAACGGAACTCTTGCCGCTCCTGGTATTGCATTTGTATCTGATCCGAACACAGGTTTCGCTAGAACAGCCGAAGGCGTCATTGACGTTGTTAGCAACGGTGTAAAAATTCTAAGCTACGGCGGAAATGGTATCACAACCAACAGTGTTACTAAATTAATTGATGGTACTGAAGCGGTTCCGGCATTAGTGTTTGCATCAGATGAAGACACGGGTATCTATAAATCAGCTACTGGTACATTTGCTATTAGTGCGGATGCAACCAACGTTGCTAGTTTTGCAAAAGGTCTAACAACTTACAACAGCATTGTTCAACTTCTTCCGGGAACTGCCGCTGAACCAGGCTTACGTTTAAGTGCTGAAAAAACTGGCTTATTCCAGTCAGCAAACAAACTGGGCGTTTCAGTTGCAGGCGTTGAGAGATTGGCAGTATCAAATGCCTCAGTATCAACAAATACCAAATTTGCCGCTCCTGCTGGTTCAGCTGCCGCGCCAAGTATCACATTTGGTAACGATACGAATACTGGTTTATATTCAGTCGCAGCTGATCAAATTGGTATCACTACAAACGGAACGGTTGCTACAATCTTCACTAATACTGAAGTTGTTAATAAGATCCAAGTTCGTATTCCAATGGGCACTCTAGCAACACCTGGCCTAGTATTTGACGGTGACACCAACACTGGTATTTTCCGTGATGGCGCTGTAGCCGCAGAAGACAATATCACATTCTGTGCAAATGGCGCAAAAGTGTTCCAAGTAACACCAACATATACGAATCCATTAGCACCAGTAAAACTGATCAATGGTACTGTTGCCGCTCCTAGTTTGTGCTTTGATGGTGATGTGAAATCCGGTCTGTATTTTGCTGGCAGTACGGTAAAAACTACAATCGCAGGTGTTGATAGACTATCTGTTAGTGCTGGTTCTATCGTTGCAAACACGACCGTTGCAATTGGTACAAACCCTCTAACATTGGCGAAATCTAGCATCCAAAGTACCGCAGATGGTACTATTCAGTTCAAAGCTGAACATGCAAGTACACCGTTCACGTTTGGTGTTGGTACTACGGTTTATTCTTCAATTGGTCCAGGTTCAATCTTGTTGCCAACGGGTACGACCGCAGCTAGACCTACTGGCGTTAATGGCATGATTCGTTATAACAACGATATCAAAAACATGGAAGGTTTCATTGATGGATCATGGGAAGAGTTGGGCGGATCTGGTAAGATTACCAAATCTGGTACTGCCACTGCACCAGCAGTTACTTTTGGTGATGATTTAAATACTGGTCTATTCTCAGATGCTGCCGATACAGTTAGCGTGTCTGCTGGTGGTGTAAAGCAAGTAACAGTCGCAACAACTGGTACTACATTTACTAAGCCTATCACTATTAATACTGGTACTGGTTCAATTACAATTGGTTCCGAGAATACTGCTTATAACCACTTCAAGGGAACTAAGCCTGCATACTTTGATCAACGTGTTGAAAGCGTTGGCGGATTTAAAGTATACAACAAAGATACTGCATTGCAACCTGATGGCAAGATTATGGAAAATGGAAAACTACTTGAAGACAAGTATGTTCCATTCCATCCGGGTCCGTATAGTACACTGATCCCAGAAGGTAGCGTTCAGATGCAAAATACCGCTCGCCTACTGTGGAATTACAACAGTGATTGGGCAGGTATTTCGTTCTTGAATACAGGTGACTCAGATACAAATTCACATATGTTGTTTGAAACTGGCGATAACGGAACTGAGTACTTTAAATTTGCACATCGCATGTCTGGGGCAACCAATAACATAACATGGATGGATATTAAGAGTACTGGTATTACTGTACCTGGTAAATCCAACACATTGGGTGATTGGGCATTTACTGACGGCAGCATGGATTATAAAGGAAACTCAGTAATCACCGTAACTCCTACCGGAGATGTCATCTTCAATGGTGGCGCTGCGGGTGGTGCAAGTGGTGCAACGGCTGCTTATTATGTCGCGACCAAATCTGGTGGTGAAGATTCAGTAGCATCATTCTCCGGTCCTGGTAAAGGCGGATCATATGCAACTATGTACAATCGTCATGCCACGTTCCACACTAATATTAATCAGAGCGGTTCGTCATATGCACCCATCATAAGTGCAAAATACATCAACAACACTACCGGTATGGGTATGTACTCCATTGGTATTTTGGATGAGAACGCAGCCAATGCAGGTAAATTAGTATTCCATCACATCAACAGTGCTGGCGGTAGTTCAAACAATTTGTCGTGGGACGGTGAAGATGGAACACTATCTACCGCAGTGATTAGCTCTCCGCGTATTGTTAGTAACTCAGTTGTAATTACTGGTGATACACCAATGGTGACGTTCCAAGATACTAATCAACGATCGGCCTTTGCTCATGTCAATAGTAACCAATTCTATATCCTACGTGGTGCAATTAACGGTTCTACGTGGGATCCGGGTCCAAACAATCGTCATCCAATGACATTGAACCTAGAAACTGGCGATGTAGTGTTCAGTGGTGACGTTACTGCATTCTCTGATAGACGGTTGAAGAAAGATATCGTAGACATTGATAGTACTACTGCTTTGTCTAAAGTATTAAAACTTCAAGGCGTTAACTATAAGAGAATTGGTAACGACACTGATAGAGTACAATGCGGTTTTATCGCACAAGATCTACAAAAAGTTATCCCAGAAGTTGTACATGTACAGCCTGATGAAGATAGCACATTGACTGTTGATTATGCGAAAATGAATGCGTACTTAGTTGAAGCAATCAAAGAGCAACAAAAACAAATTGAAACTCTTTACAAACTGATTGATCAATTAATGCAAAAATAAAAAAAGGCGCCTCGTGCGCCTTTTTTATTATACAGCCATTGGAGCCTTGATAGTGTCCATTGGATTGTAATTCACTAAATGGAATGAATCCATAGTGAAGGAATCAATGTCAGTAATGGAAGTGTCAATCCACAGAGTTGGCAACTCACGCGGTTCGCGCAGAAGTTGTTCTTGTACCTGTTGTACATGGTTCTTATAGATATGCACATCGCCACCGGACCATACAAAATCACCTACTTTCAAGCCGCATACTTGTGCAAGCATGTGAGTGAGTAGTGCATAACTCGCGATATTAAACGGAAGTCCAAGGAATACATCGCAAGAACGCTGATACAGTTGACAGCTCAGTTCCATGTCTTTGTTCACGTAGAACTGTGCAAAACAGTGACACGGAGGCAGGGCCATTTTATCAAGTTCACCCACATTCCATGCCGATAGAATATGTCTACGACCAAACGGGTCATTTTTTAGCCCGTTGATGAGATTGGCAATTTGATCAATTTCTTCATGCCAAATATCACCACTAGAGGTTTCGCAGTCATACCAAGTGTCAGCTTCGCCTTTCCACTTGCGCCATTGTACACCGTACACTGGGCCAAGAATGCCATCTGCATAACCAAGCGCCTTCCCCTGCTTATTAGCATTGGCAGTCCAAATCGTAGTCTTATCCTGTAGCTCTGAACGGTCTTTGCCGTACATGATTTCAGCCAGTCTACGCTCGTCATCTGAGCCTTCTAAGAACCATAGCAGTTCAGAGGACATTGCCTTCCACGCTAGTTTCTTAGTTGTTACTGCTGGGAAATATTTCCGCAGATCAAAGCGCATTTGATAACCAAATACGCCAATGGTGCCAACACCAGTGCGGTCATCACGTTCTGAACCATTTTCCAGAATATGAGCTAGTAAATCAATATATTGTTTCATTTTTCATCTTCCCTGATGCAAATTTATTTTCGTGGTCCTACTATGTGTTCATACAGTTCGAGGTATACAGTTCTTGAATATTGAAACACATTATCATTCATGAGATGACTCAAATTCACATTAGGACTCAACTCAGGCTGCGCTAAAAGCTCAAACATTACTTCTGGATGGTGAGTATCGATATGTTTTAGAACGTTATACATGTTACTCAGTAACATATCAGTTATATCTTTACTTACTACCATTTGTATATCAACTTCATTGTTCAATGCCTCGTTGTCGGCTTTTAGGTCGTCATAGTCGTCACTGAGTTTATCCATGTCTGATTCAAGATCTGCAACTCTATCAAGACTTTGACCTAGATCATATTCAAGATCGGATATTTTATCTTCTAAGTCGCCGCAGTTGCCGCATTGCTCTTCGGTGGCAAATCCTCTTGACATATAGTGCCTCTCATAAGTAGATCAAATATAATTTCAGGATTATTCTCATCGATCCATGCAAGAACTTGCATTAGTTTGTATTTGGCTAGTTGTTCAGTTGGGGTAACTTGTGGTTGGTTCTGCAACCGCACCCATTGGGTGCCATCATACATCTCTACTCCGCCATGAGTAGGTGACATTCGCAATTCACCTACTCTGTACGTTTGAGTGGTGTACCAACTACTTCCAGTATTGGGTGAAGTTGTGATGTATCCTGTGCCATTTGGTGCTATATGCGTGTGATTGGCTATACTGTTTAGATTGGGTTGTGCCATATTTTCTCCATGAGTTTTATAATCTCAGGAGTAATTTCTCTAGAACCTATACCCGCCCACACACCACTAGGTCTTGGCGGTATGTCAATAGGAGTCCACTCCTGATGCTTCCATTCATACCATTTCAGATCCACCTTATTGAGAACGTAGATCTCTCCATTTCGCTTGTTCATATCCTTGAACATTTGAATAGCCCAAGCGGTGCCGCCCTCAACTGAGCCGTACTTAATATTTGCAACTGCATATATCGCGCGAGAAAACGCTATCTGGTAGAAGTTACGGCATAGCAAGTTACGTACATAGCCCGGCTGGGGAATCTTGCGACAAAGCGTTATATTAGCTTTCCGCACGAAGTCCAAAGCACTTTGCAAGTAGTCCTCCGGTACATCCACGCGGTATTTTTTTGAATGCCCTTTGTACGTGTGATCAGCAAAACAAAAATGAATAGCATCCTGGCCATAGAATTCTGCAAGTTTTACCCATGCACAGTCAGAACCAGCTGCCCCACCAGACACACACATATCGCTAGGGTATGATTTCAACTGTGTTAGTAACGTATGAAACATAAATTTTCCATAAAAAGAATGCCGCACTAGGCGGCATATCTTATTTGATCTTGTCCGGATTATGAGCGCGCCAAGATGCTTTAACTGATTCAAGCATCTGACGTTGAGATACAGTCATATCTACAACTTCATGTCCTTCTGGGATTCCAACCGAGGATTGAACACCCAGTCGCTCAGAAGCCTTTTCAAACAGCTCAACAACATCTTCCAGTGGCATATCAGCAACGTCTACTTTGTAAACACGACGACTGTCTTGTTCAGCAACAGTGATACCAGGCTCGAGTGCCTCAGCACGTTTGCGCTTAGATGCAGCTTCAGCTTCCAGCTTTGCAGCTTCGTTAACGAGCTTTTGAGCAATACTGTTAGCTTCAACATTAGTGTTGTCTTCAAACGGATTGAACTTGTCTTGAATATCGTTAGTCTTGGTGACTTCTTTGCCTTCATCTTGCTCGCGAATTTGCTGGTTCAGCAAATCCAAACGAATAGTAGTATTACCGTCGATGTGAAGCATAACGTTGGAAGTATCGTACTTGCGCAGATATCCCATTTTGTGGAGTCCAGTCAACATAACTTGACCGTCTGGGAAGGTGTGACGATTCAGCACTTCGTACAAATCGCGAGTCTTCTGGCCTTCTTTCATAGTCAGACGAGTCAACGGTTCACGATAGTATTCGTGCATAGAGTCTGCCTCGTAAACGAGGCAGCTCTGAATCTCACCCGGCAATTCACGGAATACCACTACGCAGCGAGTACCAGTGCTAATTACGTGACCTACGTGGCGAGTAATTGACATTATTCAGCATCCTTTTCAACGGCAGCTTCAACATCTGCTTCAGCTTGCGCTTTTTGCTGGGCTTCAATTTGAGCCAGGAATGCGTTGAACTTGTCAAAAACGCCAGCAACGCCAGACATTTCTTCAGCACGGAACACGCCGCGCTCAATAGCAGCCTTCATGATTTGGGTTGCGTTAGCGATATCAGCCAGTTCCAGGCCAGCGGTTTGTTGTACTTGTTCAGTCATTGGAAAACTCCTTGTTAGTTTGTCTTTATTTCCGTATACGTTATTATAACAATTTTTTACTGGAATGTTTAACTTCTATCAAACAAAAACAGGGGCTTATGCCCCTGTAGTTTCACCAGCAAATTCGTAATACACCGTCTGACCAAACGGTGCCACAATGGATGTAGTGCCGTGGATAACAAACAGTGTTTCACAGTAATCTTCATCACCCCATGAATCCCACGGGTAGCCGTCAGTGAACATAATGAGTTGCTTAGGCTTGTAGTCCTCAGCTTTCATGTAGTTCCATACGGCGTCAAAGTCAGTACCACCACCGCCTTTCACAGCATATTTCAGCAGCTCATTGATGGTAGTTTCGTCAAAGTCTTGCGGGTTGTACACCTGGGTGTCAAAGCACAGCAGCTTGATCCGGAACTGACTGAATTGCTTGGCCATACCAAACACTTCACCAATCATCTCTTTTGCCATTTCATTCGTAATAGAACCGGACATGTCCAGTGCAATACAAATGTCAATGGTTTCTTCTGGCAGGTAACCCGGCAGAATACAACCCAACTGCCATGAACGGCGCGACGGACGATGGAACGCCATGTCACGTTTCAGGTAGCTTTGCAGAGTCCGGCGAATTTTGGTTCTCCAGTCAATGCGCGGTTGTGCAATGTCTTCCAGAATACGGCGCAGATCAGCCGGAACGTTGGATGCGGATTGTGCAGCGTTACGTACAGTCTCACGGAAGGATTTGATGTCATCAGCCATCTCATCTTCGGAGCCCTCAAACAGATCACCTACAGTACCACGATCGCTACCATCATCATCACCGCCAGCACCACCAGGTTGACCATAACCCGGACCTGGGTGAGTATCCAGAGTGGAGCCTTCGCCGTCTTCATCTTCCAACAGCTTGTAGATCTCTTCCGCACACATGTTGTCATACTTTTTATCAAACAACCATGCATAGTTACCGTCAGCGTCTACCTTGATGTCGGCTAGATGCTTCTTACCACAATTCGGACCCATTTCACGCAGAATAATCTGGTTGATGGCGTAGTCCGCAGCACGGTTCCACTTCTTGGGATCACGACCATTACGGCGGATAAAGTGTTCAAACATGCAGTGCATGATTTCGTGAATTACCACGAAAGTGAGCTCTTTATCGGTCAGGCCCTTGCCAACTTCGGCAAGTTGCGCATCGGTGATATCCGGCAGTTGTTCTTTTACACGAGCATGGTATTCTTCCAGCTCTTCTGCAGGTACACCCATGATGAAACCGGCGTTGTAGAAGAAGTGCTTACCATCAGTGGCAGCAGTAGGGCAACGAATGTTGTCTTCTACCAGTTTCAGTTTACATGCAATGATACCAAAGAACGGATACTGGATCACCAGTTTAGAACGTGAGTCAGAAATACGCTCGCGACATTGGTCGCTCAAAGCGTGTTTAGGACCACGTGCATCGCCATAATTGCGTTCTATGCGCATCATGTCGCTTTGTTGGCTGGATGCGGCAACATTGTACGGCATCGCGAGCATAGTTTCGTTGGACATGCGTCACTCCTCTTGTTAATTAATGTGGAGGGCGCATAGGCCCTCCGAGATCTTAGTTCTTGCCCAGGATCTTTTTCAGCTCTTCACGATACTTCTTACCAAAGGTGACGTACTCCGGAATGTCCTTGTGGTTGAAGAACACGTTGTTCTCGAACAGGGACTTCACGGTCATCATCAGCATTTCCATTTGGCCACGTTTACCGGTTACCTTGTCCACGCCGTAGGATACGTCGAGGAACTTCAGGAAGTTGGTGCCGTACTTGGACCAGTTGGCAACTTCCAGCTCTTTGTTCTTCAGCTTGGTGTGCTGCATGACCATGGAGTAGATCAGGTTGGAGCACAGTGCATAATGCAGAGATACTTCCATATCCGGAATCTTGTTAGCATCGGTCACTTCACCACGCAGAATCTTCATCGGATCCGGCAGCTTGGTGGTCATCTTACGGTGAGAGTTGAACCGCAGAGCGATGTCATCACCGATGGTACCTTCAATCATTGCGTTCATCGCAACGTTGGTGCTCATGCCGTTAGCGTCAGCGAACTTGGCATAGTCGGACACAGTAACCCAGGAACGCGGAGAAGAACCCTTACAGATGGACGGGTTGTTCGGGCTCAGGGTGTTGAAGTCGCCAGCACGAGCTTTCAGGTAAGAGATCACGTCAGCGTGTACCAGCTTCGGCATTGCGTAGTTGGAGATCCACTCGTCCAGGTCAGCAACCAGTTCAACGTGGGTCATACGGTCAACCAGCGGGGTTGCGAGCTGGAAGGTTACGCCACCGTCAGTTTCACGGTTACCTGCTGCACAGATAAACGCACCCTTCGGCAGTTTGCACTCACCAATCCGACGATCAAGGAACAGCTGATACGCCGCAGCTTGCACGATCGGCATCGCGGAGTTAGCTTCGTCCATAAAGATTACACCCTTCCAGTCTTCCGGCAGGGTCAGGACTTCCGGAGATGCCCAGATGGTGGTAGTTTTCTTGACTACGTTCATAGACGCAGTTACCAGGTGGTCCGGAACGAACTCTTGGGTGTCCACGTTGATGTAGCAGGTAACCGGTACCGGAATACCACGCAGGTCAGTCGGTTCAACTTGGGACAGACGGAAGTCAACCAGGTTAGTGGACTGATTCAGGATCCGGCCCTTGAATGCTTCGATGTCACGTTCGGTGACAGCATTGTCATTCACGTCGCCATCTTCGGTGATCACGTTGTTGGCTTCCATCAGGCCACGCAGAGCGTCCAGGCGCTTGCCATTGGTGGCAGCCAGCGGGAACATATTGTCAGCAAATTGCTGTACCATTTGGGACTTACCAATACCCGGCGCACCCCAGATAAACAGGGACTTACCGCAAGCGTAGGCGATAGTCATTGCTGTAATGAGTTGGGACGGCTTCAGTACAGTCTGGATACCGCTTGCTTTGGTGTTCTTGGACATCTCTATTCCTCTTGCGTTTGTTTAACAATTTAGCGCTGTATTGCGCTTACATTGTATTATAACAACGGCAAGCCGAAGTGTTTATTGTGTTTGTTGGGCTTTCATGTATGCCATAAATTGTTCGAATGTGTCAGCCATTTGGAATGCAAAGATTTGCATATCATCTGTTATATAAATGAAATTTTTACCGATATAGTATGGAGAGTCGCTATACTTGTCAAGAAGTACAGTTTCGCGTGAATTGAGGTAACTTGGTCGTGGAATTTGCTCAAATATATAGGTTTTTGAGTTATCCAGATATTGAAATGCTTCAAAAGTAAGACTCATGCCTTTATCCTTGCGATAGTTACGCAAT
>OERT01000202.1_pt1 | contig 15371 bp, 15 predicted proteins | sample 1540111 | NCBI WGS metagenome assembly OERT01 (sample SAMEA3891235, study PRJEB23780) | metagenome | biome: terrestrial biome; feature: animal house; material: water of meat washing | place: Italy | collected 2015-05-12
GTGTTGATTTTTGAGTAATCAAAATTTCTGTTGTAAAAACTTACACTGGTACCAAAAGAGAATTGGTCTTTTCTGTCTCCCTCACTACTTAGTGGAATAAAGTATGAAGCACCTGCTGTAACACCGCCAGAAGACTCTGCTCCGTTACTGTCTCTGAATACTGTAAGACCGGCACCTACTCTATCGAATATGTTAGCATTGATTCCCACTGATTGTACGTTCGGGGATTCGCTGAATTTTGAAAATTGCTTTTGATAAATGGCATTGAGCTGTACGTAGTCTGTTTTACCGTACTGAGCTGGGTTGAACAGGAAATCACCATCCAAAAGATACTGTTGATAATATGAATGATATAGATATAAAGAACATTCTAAATAGAGTTTTAGAGCTTAATAAGGATAAACTTATGTACTATCCAGCAGCAAAGTCAAATCATCACTCTATAAAGGGTGGACTTTTATATCACATAACAACTATGTTAAAATTAGCTGAGAATATTTGTGGAATATATGATTTCTTAAACAGAGATTTAGTTTATGCAGGGGTAATACTTCATGATATGGCTAAAATCAAAGAGATGTCTTCTAATGAAATGGGAATAGTTGATGAATATACTTTAGAAGGAACTTTACTTGGGCATATTACTCAAGGAATAAAGGAAATTGAGGTAATAGGAAAAGAAGTTAATGCTGATAGTAAGATTATAATGTTACTTCAACATATGGTCTTATCACATCACTATGAGCCTGAATACGGAAGTCCTGTTAAGCCTCTTATACCAGAAGCTGAGATGTTACATTATTTAGATGTAATGGATGCTAGAATGTACGATATGAAAAAAGCAATTAAGGAAACTAAGGAAAATGAATTCTCAGAAAGAATTTGGTCTTTAGATAGTAGAAGAATATACAATCACGGAATGTATGAAAAAAATAAAAATTATATGAATGTAATCAAAGGTAAAATATTTGAAATTAAGTCTAAAACTGGTAGAAGGCCCAATCCATTCTTTAGAAAAAGCCAAATCCAAAATACCAGTAAATCAAAATGTAGGAGGAATCGCAACTGGCACCGCTTTTGCAGGTGTACTGGCTGAAAGTAGTTCTTTGCTTACCAGTGCTCCTATACTAGTGATGGCAGGTAAAGCTAAAGATGGCATCACGTTTACTGGGGAAATAGAAGGACATTCTTTACTGGGGCAATTTACGACGACACGTTTTAAAGAAAATGATGAACTTATTGCTGTAATTAGTGAAAAATGTGTAGATGGGCGTCATCAGGTTTATGCAATTCTTGATCCTAAATCAGGCTTATTGTATATGATCTATGAAATGGGTCGTTCAATAAAAATGGGCTATAAAGCCATTATTATGCAGACTTACTATTTTACATTGTTGTCATGGGGTTTCCTCTTTATTTTTATTTTTATTTTATTTTATTTTTTCCTATTCTATAGATCTCTTTCATAAATCAAAAAACGACCTTCTTTTTGGTTAATATTTGCACTCCGGATTTCTTGGCATTCGTGCATAATCTGCGGATGAAATACATCGATTCAAACAAGCTTTCTGATCCTCAGTTCAAGCGATACACAGGCATCTCATGGTCAACTTTCTATTTGATGGTTGAGCAATTGCAGAAGCATGTCTCTGCCAAAGGCAGACCGCCCAAGTTAAGCCTGGAGGATCAGGTTCTGCTCTGTCTGAGCTATTGGCGGGAATACCGAACCTTATTTCACGTTGCGACGAGTTACGGGGTTTCAGAGCCCACAGCCTCAAGAATTGTCCGTCATGTTGAAGACTGCCTGATTCGGTCCAATCTGTTTAATTTACCCAAAGATTTACCCGAGGGCGAAGGCATCGACTGGAATGTTGTGATCGTGGATGCCACGGAAATTCCAATCCAAAGGCCTAAAAAAACAGAAGAAAAGCTATAGCGGCAAGAAAAAGACCCATACCTTTAAAGTACAGGCCATGATTCACTACAAAACTCAGCAAATTCTGAGTTTATGTGCCAGTCGCGGGGCAGTGCATGATTTCGAGTTGTTCAAACGCAATTTAAACCAGATTCCTTTTGGGGCTTTTATCCTTGCAGATAAAGGCTATCAGGGGATTTATGTGTTGTATCCGAATAGCCTGTTGCCATTAAAAGCCAAAAGACACTGTAAATTGGATCCTGAATTGAAAATCTATAATCAAGAAATCAATAAAAGATGAATCGGAATTGAGCATGTATTTGGCAACCTGAAAACCTTCAAAATCCTTGCTGAGCGTTATCGAAATAGATGTAAAAGGCTTAGTTTGAGATTCAATTTAATCGCTGGAATCTACAACTTGGAACTGAGCAAAAAATGATTTATGAAAGAGGTCTAATTACTCATGTAAAATAAATGGCATATTTAATATTAATAAATCTTCAAAAATCGCAAACCCACTCCCGGTTCAGTAATAATATATTTAGGCTGCACAGCATTATCATTTAACTTCACTCTTAATTTAGCAACCAGAATCCTTAAATAATGCGTATCTTCTTGGTGCGTTGGCCCCCACAGCTCTTTCAATATTTGCGGCTGAGTAATCAATTGGCCTTTATTTTTCGCCAATAAATTCAGCAGCTGATATTCTTTGCGTGTTAAGGAGAGCAATTGTTGATTTAAAAAAACCTGCCGTTTGGAAAAATCGATTTTTAATACGCCATCATCAAAAATTGCCGTATCAACAGTACTATGCTGATGCTGCCTAAGCAGTACACGAATGCGCGCCATCAGCTCCTGAACACTAAACGGCTTGGTCACATAATCATTTGCGCCAGCATCCAGAAGCTTCACTTTTTCTTCTTCATTTGCCCGCACAGACAGCACTATCACTGGAACGTGCGACCATGTGCGAAGCTCAGACAAAACCTCATAACCATCCAAATCTGGCAAACCCAAATCGAGGATCACTAAATCCGCGCCTTGCAAAGCTAGGAGTTCCAAACCCTTTTGGCCATTTTCAGCCAAAAGCGTTTTATAGCCTTGCGCTCTGAGTGCTATATCCAAGAATTTTCGAATCTGATTTTCGTCATCAATAATCAAGACATTGGTCATGGAGCTGGCTGATTCATTCTGTTCTGGCATTTTCCCACCTAAAAGCTGCTAGATGCTTTAAGTAATTTGCTGAATAGGAAGCTGTATGCGGATACATGTTCCTTGATTGTTCTTGCCTGATGATGCCATGATTTTCCCCATATGCGCACCCACAATCGCTTTCACAATCGTCAAGCCCAAGCCTGTACCATATTGCCCGCGGTCACCGCGCTGCATGGTATAAAACATGTCAAAAATGCGTTCCCGCTCACCTTCCGGGATACCCTGCCCCTTATCAGTTATGGCAATTTCGATCTCATTTTCATTCACCTGCTGCACCTCAATCATCACAGCTTTATTTTCTGGTGAAAATTTTGCGGCATTTTCCAGTACATTAAAAATGGCCTGTTCAATCAAGGCGGCATGTACAAATAAACTCAAAGATTCTTGAGGCGCATGCACTTCAACCAATGCATCTGGCATATAACGGTTTAAACGGCGCACTGCTGAACCGATCAGTTCATCAACTCCAATCCAGTCCCGCTTCAAGCTTAAGCCTTCATGGCCTAAACGGGTCATATCCAGTAGGTTTTGAATATAGCGGTCTAAACGCTCCCCCTCTAAATGAATCGCTTCCAGCAAGCTGTCCTGATCATTTTCATTCATGGAATGGCGGTAAGTGCTCAAAGTATCCGCTGCTCCAATCATCGACGCCAAAGGCGAGCGTAAATCGTGCGATACGGATGATAATAATGCCGAGCGCAATTTTTCCGTTTCAGAATTCACATTGGCTATTTCCAAAGCCTTGGTCAGCTGGGTGCGGAAAATCGCCTGCGCAAGATACTCTACCATGAGTTCAGCGAGCTGTTTTTGCTCCGTATTGATTACTGCTTGCACATCTTTAAGTTTCAACCCCACCACGCCTAAGCATTGCTTGGAAGCCAATAAGGGCAAAAACCACCACTCATTTTCCGTCAAGGTTTGGGTAAAGCGACCGGACGGTTGATGGTTTTTGAATGTCCAATCGGCTGAAATTTTTTCTTTATTACTCATGATAGTGGATGATGCTTGAGTTGCTGCAGTATCTGGGAAATACAGCCAGACATCTGCATTGAGATTTTTACTCAGGCTATGTTCAGCAATCTCCTTGATTTGTGCCAAATCTAATGCTGTGGACAGCTTCTGCCCTAAATCCTGCATAATGCTGTTATAACTGTTCGCCGTTTTGAGTGCAGTCACCTGCTCTTTCAAACGTGACGCTAATCGGCTCGAAATTAAAGCCGCGCCCAAAAATGCAATCACGGTGACAATCCCCTGATGTGCAGAAATCTGAAATGTAAATTGCGGGGAAATAAAGAAAAAATTATAAGCTAGAAAGAATAGGATGGCTGAAAAAGCTGCAGCCAGCATCCGTGTTTTTGATGCCACAAAAACCACAGCGGTGATAAAAATCACCGAAAGATCTTCAATCCCTAAATACTTTTCCCCTAAGCTTGCAATCACAATGCTGATGACCGTGGTGGCTAGTACGTACTGTATTTCTCTCAGCGACAAGAATGCCCTTTGAGTGAAAAAGGACAGATGCTTATTCTCTGCAATAATCGGCACAATACTGAGTTCAAAACTGGGCCGGTATTGCAGTAATTGATCAATCAAATTGAGCCTTAAATTCAGCGAAAACTTTTGCGGAGCCGCTTGTGCTAAAACCAAGGTTGAAATGCCGCGGTCCATCACATAATCAAATAAAGTTTTAGCATGTTGCTGGCCGTGAAGGACTTCTGTCATTCCACCCATTTGACGCGTTAAGTTTAAAGCCCGTTCAATTTCACGGCTTTGCGAGTTTTCCTGTTTATTCATGATTTGCGTATCATGAGAAAAAGCAACAACCGTCCATTTTGCCGCACGATGCTCGGCAATACGGCATCCAGTCCGAACTAAAGCTTCAGAATGCCCTTTGCCATCAATCATAATTAAGACATGATTTTTTAAGGGGATTTGAGCAAGCCCTTGAATGGCGAAATTTTCGCGTACATCATTATCAACATAATTGGCAACGGTTTGCATTGCCAGTTCACGCAGTGCCGTTAAGTTGGAGCTGTTGAAAAATCGCTGTAAGGCCTGTTCCGCCTGCTCAGGCACATAAACCTTCCCTTGGTTTAAGCGCTCCAACAGCTCATTCACAGGCAAATCAATTAAGCGGATATCTCTAATCCGTTCGAACACCCGGTCTGGCACGGTTTCAGTGACACGAATCCCAGTGATTTGATATACCACATCATTCAAACTTTCCAAATGCTGAATGTTCATGGTGGTAAAAACATCAATACCAGCATCTAATAATTCATTGATGTCTTGCCAGCGTTTTTCATGACGGCTGCCGGGCATATTAGTGTGGGCAAATTCATCCACCAAAACAATACTGGGCTTTTTATCCAAAACGGCATCTAGATTCATTTCCTCCAGATGCTGCCCTTGATATTCAATAGCCTTGCGCGGAATTATATCTAAACCAGAAATTAAATTTTCAGTTTCTCTACGGCCATGCGTTTCTACATAGCCAATGACGATATTAATACCCTGCAGCGCCAGTTCATGCGCACGAACCAGCATGGCAAAGGTCTTTCCCACGCCCGGAGCTGCGCCTAAAAAAATCGTCAGCCGCCCAGACTGATAACGCTGTGTATGTTGCAGCAAAACATCGGCTTTATTGGTTCGTGGATCAGTCATAGAAGTAATCTTTATTTATTGCTTTAAAAGATGTTTTTAAATTCATTTAAATGCGTCTAAAGTCAGCTTGGCTATTGCTGGGCAATATGGATGCCACCGTTGGGCGGAGGTATAGAACATCCCCTCGCCCAACAATCGTATATAACTTAATTCAGATTATTCAATAGCTTTCAATCACTATATTTTAATCATCAAGCCATTCATATCACTTCCCGCCCCGATCCAAAGCCAAATTCAATTCAAGCACATTGACACGTGCCTGCCCTAAAATCCCAAAAATCGGCTGAACCGTATGCGACTGAATCAGTTTTTCGACATTCTGTTCAGGCATATGCCGTGCATGGGCAATCCGCTTCACTTGAATCATGGCTGATTGCACGCTAATTTCAGGGTCGATGCCACTGCCTGAAGCGGTGACCAGATCCGCAGGAATTTTAGATTTTTCAATCTGTTCCTTCGCTGCGATTCGATTCAGCCGTTCCTCTATGGCTTTCTGCAGTTCAGGATTGGTTCTCGCCATGTTGCTTCCGGCCATCGCCATAGGATCATAATTTGCGGCAGATGGACGCGGATGGAAATATTGAACTTGGGCAAAAGGCTGTGCCACTAAGCGTGAACCGATCACTTGATTATTTTCGACAATCAAGCTGCCGTTGGCTTGTTTTGGAAAGAGCATTTGTCCTAAGCTGGTTGCAGCAGCACTATATACAAAGCCGCATAAGCCTAGAGCAATGATGGTCATTCCAAACGAAGCGCGCAGTTTCTCACCCCATGATGAGTCTGCCAATTGATGATTTTGCATATTCACTTTGTCATCCTCAAAAAATTTATAGGGCCAAGATTGGACTGATCAGCAGATCAATCGCTTTAATGGCAATAAACGGTAGCAGCACCCCGCCCACACCATAAATCAGCATGTTGCGGCGCAATAATTGGGTAGATGTCGAAGGTTTGAATTTCACACCGCGCAGTGCAATTGGAATCAGCAGAGGAATAATGATCGCATTAAAGATCAGCGCAGACAGGATGGCACTTTCAGAACTGCCTAGTTGCATGACATTTAACACATGCATTTGCGGAATTGCCGCGACGAATAATGCCGGCAAAATTGCAAAATACTTTGATACATCATTCGCCAAGGAAAAGGTGGTTAATGCACCGCGAGTAATCAGCTGCTGTTTGCCTATTTCAACCACAGATAGCAATTTGGTTGGATCAGAATCTAAGTCCACCATATTGCCTGCTTCTTTGGCTGCTTGCGTTCCCGAGTTCATGGCTAAGCCAATATCTGCTTGGGCCAACGCCGGTGCATCATTAGTACCGTCACCGACCATCGCTACCAAATGTCCTTTGTTTTGCTCGGTTCGAATGCATGTGAGTTTATCTTCTGGTTTCGCTTCAGCGATATAATCATCCACACCAGCCTCTGCTGCGATGGCCGCTGCTGTGAGCGGATTATCTCCGGTCACCATCACAGTTTTAATGCCCATTTCACGTAAGCGCGCAAATTTTTCTTTAATGCCTTGCTTAATCACGTCTGATAGTTCAATGACACCCAACAAATTCTGATCTTTAGCCACGACCAGCGGCGTTGCCCCTTTTGAAGCTATTTGTTCTACGCGCGCTTTCAGTTCGGCATGATTTTCAAGGTTTTGCGAAGCGAATTTAAGAATGGCATCCATAGCGCCTTTACGCACTTGATGACCATCCGCCAAGTTAAGGCCTGAAATGCGTGTGGACGCATTAAAAGCGATAAACTCAGCCTGTTCAGGCTCGGCCACTCTTTCACCTTGCTCTTTGGCCAAAGCAACCACCGATTTACCTTCTGGCGTTGGATCGGCCAAAGAAGTCAGTACCGCCGCTTGGCGAAGTTCAGACTCCGTCACTCCTGTTAAGGGATAAAAAGCAGTCGCCTGACGGTCACCGTAAGTAATAGTTCCGGTTTTATCGAGTAGTAAAACATCTATATCGCCTGCAACTTCAACCGCCTTGCCTGATTTGGCAATCACATTGGCTTTGAGCGCTCTGTTCATCCCTGCAATTCCAATAGCTGGCAATAAGCCGCCGATGGTGGTTGGAATCAAGCAGACCAATAGCGCCACCAATAAAATCGGGCTGATTTCAATATGCAGGAAATGTCCAATCAACGGCAGGCTGACCACGACGATGATAAAAGTCACAGTCATCACGGTCAGTAAAATACCTAAGGCAATTTCATTCGGTGTTTTTTGACGGTTTGAGCCTTCGACTAAAGCAATCATTCGGTCGAGAAAGCTATTTCCCGCCTCTGCGGTCACTTGCACGATGATCCGGTCGGTTAAGACTTTGGTTCCCCCAATCACCCCTGATTTATCCGTACCCGCTTCACGCAGTACCGGCGCAGATTCACCTGTTACAGCAGCTTCATTGATCGTAGCAAAGCCTTGAATGATCTCACCATCTACGGGAATGAATTCCCCTGCACGCACTTCAATCAAGTCATGCATTTTCAATTCAGCCGCTGAAATCTGCACCCCATCCATATCATCTTTAGAATGGATCCGGCGCGCCGTCAAATTCTGACGCGCTTGACGCAGGGATGACGCCTGTCCGCGGCCTTTAGCTTCGGCAAGGGCTTCAGCATAATTGGCAAAGAGAACAGTTACAAATAAAATCAATGTCACCAATAAGCCAAAAACCAGACTGGCTTGCCCCAAAATTGTACTAACCAGTGTAATCAGCGTCCCAAGCCAAACGATGGCCATCACCGGATTTTTAATCACATGCTGCGGCAGCAGTTTAATAAAAGCATTTTTCCATGCTTCAGCTTGAAATAAGGTTGAAGCTATGGTGTTTTGCTGTGTTTGAACAGTGTGTTTTGAATGATTCATTGTACTCACCCTTAACCTTGAACCAATAACAGATGATCAGCAATTGGCCCCAAGACCAGGGCTGGCATAAATTGCAATAAGGTCAACATCACCACAATGGCAATTAAAGTCAGTGCGAATGTTGGCGTTTCGACTTTTAAACTGCCGCTGCTTTCAGGTGCTTGGCGTTTAGCAGCTAAACGTGTAGCGATGATTAAAGGAATAATTAATGTCGGGAAACGGCCGAGCAATAAAGCAATACCGCATGTGACATTCCACCACACGGTATTGTCTGATAGCCCTTCAAAGCCTGAGCCATTGTTGGCAAATGCAGACACATATTCGTACAGAACTTGAGAAATGCCGTGGTATTGCGGATTACTGTTGCCCGTCAATTCAGGAAAAAATACAGTTATTGCGGTTAAACCAAGAATGACGATGGGTTGGATCAAAATCACAACAGCGAGCAGCTTGATTTCACCGGCTTCAATTTTGCGGCCAAACAATTCTGGGGTGCGGCCGGTCATTAAGCCTGCAATAAAGACTGCTAAAAACAGATAAATAATGAATTGCTGTAAACCACAGCCAATCCCGCCCCAAATGGCATTGATCAGCATATTGGACAATTGCACCATACCTGTGAGCGGTGCAGATGAATCATGCATCATATCCACTGAGCCGTTATTGACTTGGGTGGTGACCGCTGACCACAAAGCAGATGATGCCTCGCCAAAACGCACTTCTTTACCTTCCATGGCGGAAAGCAATGTCGAAGTCGATGAAAGGCTTTCTGACCAGATAGCGCTAGTCGCAGAAATGATCGACATCAGCAGCATTGAAGCAAAGACCAAGCCTGCGAATTTGGCGCGTTTGGTGAAAAAGCCCAGCATAAAAATCACCGAAACAGGGATCAGTAAAATCGCAAGCATTTCCAGAAAGTTTGACAATGGTGTCGGATTTTCCAAAGGTACACTGCTGTTCGGACCATACCAGCCACCACCATTACTGCCCAATTGCTTAATTGCTACCATGGGCGCAACAGGGCCTAAAGGTATTTTTTGCGTTGTTAATTCGCTGCTTTGGTCGATGACTTGAACTTCTGGGCCGCCTTGAAAAGTCGATGGTACGCCTTGGCTAGTGAGCAATAATGACCAAACCATGCATAAAGGAATCAGAAAGCGGAACGTCGGACGAATCACATCGGCCCAATAGTTGCCGACATTAATTTGTTGCACTTTATGCTTAAAGCTGGTCTGTTGATCGGTTTCAGAAAGTGCATTGGATTGTTTGTAGAACAGTGCTCGAACTGTAGCCACCACCATCGCCAGGCCCATCATCGGCGTGATGATCTGCAAGCCGACAATGCCAACCATTTGCGATAAATAAGACAGTTGTGCCTGTCCTGAATAGTGCTGCTGATTGGTATTGGTCAGAAACGAAATCATGGTATGCAGCGCCAAATCCCATGACATATTCGGTGCATGGTTTGGGTTCAACGGCAGGCTGGCTTGAACCATAAATAGAGTCCAAGTCACCAAACCGATCACTGCACAGCTCATGACAAAATTGAATGAATAGGTTTTGACATTCATCCCCCGTTTGGGATTGATTCCTAAAACCGCGTAAATGGGCTTTTCAATCCAATTGAATAGAGGATCAATTTTCATATCGCGGTTGTGCATAATTGCTGCGAGGTATTTACCCAAGGGATAAGCCAGAACAAAGACGATGGCTAAAAGCAAAGCAAACTCTAACATGGCATTTCACTCCTATGTTTCAGAGCTGAAATCTGCATGCAGATATTGAAATAACGTTTATTTTGATTATTTAGTACAACGCAATTTTTTTGATGCTGTACCTGCTGATGCGCGTGAATGACCGCACTCATGTTTTTCATCCTAAGCATTGGGATATTCCAAAATCCAGTATGAAAAATAAGACCGTAAAGTCTCTATTCATAACTTTGGATGCCGCGTAAAGAAAGCGTAAAAATTTAGCTCAATGCACTTATAAATGCAGAAAAATATCTTAAAAGTGATGGCTATTATTATTCTGTGACTCACTTTATTTATGGATATAATTTCAGTACTTAAAGCCTTATTTTTAGGTTTTATAGAAGGTTTAACGGAGTTTTTACCCATTTCCAGTACTGGTCATTTAATTTTATTTGGCCATTTAATTGATTTTCATTCAGGCTCAGGCTGTGTCTTTGAAGTTGTCATTCAACTGGGCACAATCTTAGCCGTTTGTTGGCTCTACCGTAAAAAAATTATTAATCTACTACATGGTTTTATATCAGGTGATTACCATGCGAGACGTTTTGCGATAAATGTCTTCATTTCATTTATTCCTGCAGTAGTGATCGGAGTTATAGCTGTTGATTTTATTAAACAAGTTTTATTCAGTCCTTCGGTTGTGGCATCTGCACTGATTATTGGTGCACTGTTAATTTTTGCTGTAGAAGCTAAAAATTTTAAAGTCCAAACCATTGAGGCAACCAATATTGGATTCAAACAGGCCATTGTTATTGGTTTGGTTCAATGTCTTGCGATGATTCCGGGGACTTCACGGTCTGGTGCAACCATTATTGGTGCCGTTACTTAGACATATTTCGCAACGTTGATGTTTTAACTTCAGAAAATTTATTGAATATTTCCGTAGGCTTTGTAACCGCATTCATCGCAGCTTTGCTTGTGGTAAAAGCCATGGTTAAATTTGTAGAAAAACATACTTTAAAAGTTTTTGCTTGGTATCGCTTGGTATTAGATTCAATCATCTTATTTGTTTTTTAATTCAAAAAAAATAAATTAAAGAGAACTCGCTGTTCTCTTTAAATTTTTTAATTTACAATCCTTACATTCTGCTTCAAGCTTTTCTGAATCTCTTGTACAACACCCTCTCCCTGATGGGACTTAAGCTCTGATTTAGATTTATTTTTGATTTCAGTTTGTACCGATTCAGACTCAAAACCCTTATCATTATAAAACTCTTCAACCAAATCTAGTCCCTCCTCAGCATTCACCTCAAATCGTGCATTACCATAACCCTGCCGTGCCATTTGATCTAAAGCAGCCTGATTAAAACCACACAACTTACTTTTCTGGTCAATTTCCTTCGCTGTTTGAATCGCCTCTTGTAAATGAATGCCATCCCTGAGCGTTAAATCCACGTAGTACACAGGTTGACGATAACTTTGCGTTGTACTCTTTCCTCGCAAGGTCAGCTGCAGTGGCAAGCATGAAAGCAACCCATTTGATGCTGCATGGTAGTAGCTCAATCGTGCAGCCAACGTACGTATGCTGTTAAAGCCTGTTGTTCTAAAAATGAATGTACCAAATTCATCCGACTCATCTAAATTGACATGCAGGCGTCCATAAGGCTTACAGTGCCCGCCTTGTCCAAGTGGGCATAAGTCGGGGGATGGGCAAGGATGTTGCTCTACACCTTGTGATGTCATACGTTGACAGGTCTGACCATTCCCCACACAAATCGGGCGACCTGTCTGTCGGTCAAACAAGCTGTACTCGGCACGTAAGTTCAATTCAGGATCATTGAAGATCATACGCACAGGAATGCTACGCAGCTTTTGATTCGGTGCTTGACTACGCAATTGCTCATCCAAGGGGTGTTTGACCCAACCATCCTTGCCTTGTATTTGACTGGTAATGGTGAACTGATCGTCTTTCTCAGGCAGACGCTTGCCATTCTTTTCGACTACACGACCAATACTGATCCGGCCCAAGATGGGTGGTGTGATTGCTAGACCTTTAATCATGTTGAAATTCCTCTCGTATAGATGTTGATGTTTAGATGTGTTGCACTGTTTGCTAAAAATGAAATCGGTATAAAAATCCCATGCAGGACTGCACGGGATTTCAGGTTTTTTCTTGCTGAGTGATTAACTCTAAGCTTTGAGCTAATCGTGATAAATGTTGAAACGACGACTGCCTGCTTTCTGCAATGGGTATTGTTGGATGAGTTCAGGTTGGTGCTGAAGTAAGGACTTGGTATCTAGGCTAATACTGTCCTTGCTCTTTTTCCATGTCACTGAACCTTGCTGAAATACGGCACGTTCATGTTCCTGCATCAGTGCCTGAACACGGTGTTTGAGTAGATCAAACTGGCTTTGGTGTTGTTCAATCTGCTGTTTTTCCTCTATCAACTGATCAAACAGTTCATTGGCAAGTTCGACCTCCGTTAGGTCAACACAGCTCAGTGGGGTATGTTCAGGATAGAGCTGTTGTAAAGCTTTGGCTGCCGATTCACTGGCATCCACTGCTGGTGGAACATCATTTTCAACACATTCCCAAAACAACCGTTCCGCCTGAATGATCTGTTCAATCAAAGCTTCATTACGACTGACTTTGTAGATTTTGGTTTCCTGTCCACACAGCAACACACAAATATGTGCCGCTTGCTTGCCTGTCACCGCCAGTTGATGTTGTACCTGACATAGCACATACAGAGGAACGCCCTCCTTCCATAGTTTGGCGCCATATTCTCCTGCAGTTTTACATTCCAGTATTTGCACGTCTTCATTGCCCACTACGGCATAATCCAAGTTCGCCAACATAAAGGCTTTGTCAGGATCAGGGTGTTGCAGCACCGCATTGACCCGACGGACTTTATTATTGGTGTGCATGCTGTAGTATTCTGCGACCAAGGGTTCTAACTGTTTACCCCAATATAAAGGTGCGTGTCCTGAGCTTTCATCATCAATATTCTGCTGTACCCGTCCTGTTTTGATCATCCACAGTTCCAGCATCGACATATAAGGATTTATGCCACAGGCGGCTGCGGCATCACTGCTGCCTATTCCCTGCTTACGCACTTCCAGCCATGCCTGATAGTCCAGTTGTTTGGTGCTGATCAGACGTTTGGCATTTAAACTACGTTTTGAACCTGATTGACTTTGTTTAAGCTTGTCATTGGCTACAGTTGGTAAATACTGAGATTGAGACGTTACTGCTGGGTTTATAATCTGATTCATGGATTTAACCTTCTATCATTGATTTTAAAACGGCATAAAAAAGCCACATCCGAAGATGTGGCAAAGAGGGATACGAGATAAAATTTAGGCTGCAAGATATAAAGCTTGCTCCAATCCACGTTGTTTCAATGCTGCCCCTGCACCAAACCATGCCGAATCGAGGCGGTGATCAGTACTCATTGCTCGACGTTCATGGTCGACAAACTCGGTGATCGCACAAAGTAGTCCATAGGCGGTGTCTTTGGCTGAAGATAAGTCTGCTCCACGTCCCTGCCCATTAAACATATTCATGACTTTGGTCATGGCACGTCCATTCGGTTCAGTTTTATTGGGCTGTGGATTGGCTTGAGACGCGACATTACGATAGTACTGAATAATGTTATCCTCCTGTTCCATCGCACTTAGGCTATTGTTGTTAAATACCGCATCAAAATAAGCTGCTGCTTCTTTCTGGGTGACTTTACGTTGGGTAAGTTGTTTCATTTCATACATGTGGTCGTACCATGTCTTGACTGAAATACCGAGTTGATCTTTGACTTTATCAGCATCAAACTTGGTACTGTGTGGTACTTTGACCACGCCTGCATTGGAACTCTGTCCACGCAAGGCAATGGCTAAAGTGTTGTTACACACCACACGGATATTGGTGAATTGTGCGGTGGTCGCCAACGTACCGTCACATGCGGTTGCCAGCAGAATATAGCCATTGCTGACATCTCCACCTTTCAATTCTGCAGTTTGGCCTGTACGTGCCAAGGCCCAGAACTTCTTCCCACCTTTTAAAACACCTGCGGTTTCCAGTTCAAAGCCTGATTGCTCAGTCAGATCACGGTAGAATTCCAGAATCTCCATCGGCTGGACTTCTTGATAACGCTGACTGACTACGGATAAAGGAGCATGGGTATCTGAACGGTACAGTACCCGTTGTTCTTCATACGGCATAATGATGCTTTGTCCACGATCATTTTTAGCCATGTAGCTGACATTGGATGATTCAATACGCCAATCCATACCTGCTTGCTTGGCCCAGACTTCAATCGGTTGGTTTTGAGTCAGTGGGTTGCCTAAGCCATGCCAAGGGGTTTGGCCTACATAGGCCATTTGTTCAAGTTGATGTGCCATAAAATAATCCTGATTGTAAATAATGAATATTTTGAAATGTGCGAAGAAGTAGAAATTAGATACGTGTTATTTGTGCAATGGAGGACGGCAAGCGGCCTGTGTCTGATCCGCAATCACGAGAATCACGCCACCCAGCATGGCTCCTGCAATCCCGCCAATGAAAGGTGAATAGCCCAATGACTTTGCCAACGACATGCCCAGCACAGCTAAAGTGGTCGGTGCATTGCTGAGACCTAAGCTCTGCATCATTGGCTTGATCGGTTCACGCTGCGGAAACATGGCATCTTCCATCTGATCAAAATCTCGATACGGCATAAAAAAAACTCCTGAATATGGGTGCTATCGCTCCGCTGCACATTCATCCTGAGATGAAATTAATGTTCAGCTTCTGCTTCATTCAGGTGTTATGTATCTGAAATTATTTACAATCTGTTTTTGAGTATTATTTAAGCCACAGTGGTTTAAGCATTAAGAAATGAAATTGACCCGCTTTCAGCTTGGCATTATGATGGGCTTGCTGGCCTACATTGCCAGCCGGTTTTGACAGACCGCTTAGCCAAGCACACTAAAAAGTCTAACTTTTTGGTGGGCGACCCTGTGTGTCCCCCTCTGCGGC
>OERT01000205.1_pt1 | contig 15149 bp, 12 predicted proteins | sample 1540111 | NCBI WGS metagenome assembly OERT01 (sample SAMEA3891235, study PRJEB23780) | metagenome | biome: terrestrial biome; feature: animal house; material: water of meat washing | place: Italy | collected 2015-05-12
CCTGCCCGAGGTGGATTTCGCCAGCCTGTAAGCAAATCGGCCTGCCCTGCTCTCCTCATCCTATACCCGCCAGAATAAGAAAACGGACACCCGAGGGTGTCCGTTTTTATGTCATATCACCTTGCCCCGAGGGGCTGTGTGCTGACGGTTTACAGATAGCTCTCATCGACGCCGATATGAGCCAGCGCAGCCAGTTCGAGCGGCGTCAGCTGGCTGGCGGAGTCGATCATGGTCGGCTCGCCACGGGCGGACCCGGGCAGTTGCAGCCGCTCCTTGAGCGCATCGGTCAGGCTGCCCACCAGATTGCCCATGCGGGTCAGGCGGGAGACCAGCACGGCCTCAGGGCTGCTTTCGCTATCGGCAAAGCCGGAGACCTGAGCCACCGCGAAGTCGCAGATAGCCCTGGCCCGATCACCAAAAGCCCCTTCCAGCTGTTGCAGCACCTGCCGTGCCTCGCTGTCGCCGAGACGCCCCAGCTCCGCCTGCATATGGCCGGTGTCAAAGCGCAGTCGCGCCCCGGCATCTAACCGTTCCTCTCGCGGCTTGAGCGCGGTATGGTCCACCCACGCCTGCTCGGTCTGACCGGCAAACTGCATCAGGCCGCCCAGCACCAACCGCTGGTTGGGGCGCGCCGAGGCGAGGCTGTCGAGGGCATGACCAAGGGAAGAACCCTTGGCATCGCTGCCGCTGGCCAGCGAGAGCGCCAGAGTGCGCAGGGTTTGCAGATCGCCACGGGTCTGCAACTTGGCCATGTGGGAACTGTTGATGGAGCCATCGGCAATGTGTTGATGCAGGGCGTTGAGATCGCTGCTGCTCAGGGTCACCTCGGTCGAGGTTTGATCCCGCAGCAGGTAGCTGGCCTGATAGCTGATAAGATCCAGCGCCAGCTTGTAGCCGGTGGCCGGGGTCTGCCGCGCCATGGCGACCTGTTCGCGGGCAGCCCCTTTGCTCTCACCGCGTTGGACGGGCACCGCATCCGCTGTTGTGGCCGCGCTTTGCGCCGGTTCGCCAGCGATTTCAGCCTTGACGGCCCGCTGCAGGTCGGCCACTTCACCCATCGCGGTGTGCAGCTGGCTCATCGCCTCCTGCAACAGTTCGGGGGTGGCGCTGGCGAGCAGCTCGGTCACCTTGCCCCCCACAGTGCCCCACTGCTGGAGCGGGATACCGGCGATGGGGCGGGCCAGCAGCCCGGCAGCCAACTCCCGGAGTTGCGGCTGCTGGGAGCCGACGACAACGGCCTGCAACGCGGTGCAGAGCGAGCGCAGTGGGCCGTTGCCGGTCGCCAGAGTGGCGTGCTCCTTGCCCAGTTGTTCGGCGGCGATGTTGTTCAATACGTCCGCCTTGGCAAAGCCACCCAGCGAGCTACCAAATGCAGCCTGCTTCATCAGACGCTGAAGATCCTCGGGGGAAACGGCGGTTTGCGCCTTCGGCGCAGCGGCACGCTTGTCCGTCCCCAGCAGGTTGCCGATCCACTCTTTCAGGGCCACAAACGGGCGAGCCAGCTGGGCCCCCAGTCGCGAGAGCAGCCCCTGCCCTTTCTGCGGTTCGCTGCGACTGCCCAGCAGGATCGCATCTTGCCCGGTGGCGATCTGACGCGCCTCCAGCTGGCCCATCCGGCCAACCCCTGTGGTTGCATCACTGTGGTGAGCGACGGCCTGTGTGCCGACGGTGTTTGCTTGAATCTGCATGATGATTGTCTTCTTGTGATGTTTCGCCGCCAGTCTAGGAGAGGCCATCAACAGGGACTATCGGGATTGGTCGCGATTTTTGTACTGAGCGCGGCGCGCTATCTCGCTGACCGGAAAGCTAAAAAAAGAGAGCCACCATTAACAGTGCCGCGGGCGGCGACCTGCTCTAATGGCGCCATCACCAATCTGGAGCCATCAATGAACTCTCTTTATCACGCCGCCATCCACCAGCTGTTTCTCTCCCTCTCGCTGCCTGCGCCGCAGCAGGAGGAGAGCGTCACCAGCCTGCAGATCGGCGAGCTGACCTGCCATTTGACCGAACACCCGGCCAACTATCTGCTGATGTTTACCCGCCTCGACGCGGCCACCAGCGCTCAGGCGGCCGCCCAGAACCTCTTCAGTCAGGACCCGTGCAAACCGGTACTGGGTTTCGATACCGAGAGCCTGACACCGGTGCTGTGGAGTCGTCAGCCCTTGCAGCAGCTGGATCGTGCCCAGATCCACCACCAGCTGGAACAGCTGGTACACGCCGCCAGCGAGATCAACAAAGGCCAGGACGGCACCATCCGGCCTTGAGCCATTAGCGTGACCACACCCCACGTCACCATAGATGGATAACGACACCTCTGGCCTGAGCAAACTGGGCAGCGGGCCCCCGGACTGGTATGGTTTTGCCATCAATTCATCAACGACCGAGATATCATGAAACGCAAAACCATGGCCCTGCTGCTGGGCACCCATCTGCTGGTCGCGGCGGCAGGCTTTGCCGCCGGTGTCTACACCCTGCCGATCCTGATCGCGCCACCCGCCCCTGATACCGAGCAGGTAGCGGCCAGCCAGCAGCAAGCGAGATTCCACGGCACCTTTCGCCGGGATCTGAAAGACAGCGATCGGCTGCACTGGGGGGAAGGCAAGGTGAGCATAGGGCCGGATGCCGTCAGCCTGATGGGCAAGCTGGCCCCCGGGCCGGACTACCAGCTCTACCTCTCCCCCGAGTTTGTCGAGACCGAAGCCGATTTTGCCCGCCTCAAGGATCAGATGGTGCGAGTCGGGCCGGTGAAGACCTTCGACAACTTTATCGTGCCGCTGCCCGCCACGATCGATCCGGCCCGCTACAGCAGCGTGATCGTCTGGTGTGAAACCTTCGGCCAGTTCATCACCGCCGCCCGTTATCAGGATCTGCGTCCGGAGCAGTAACCTCGCCCCAGACCCGCACCATGAAAAAGGGCTGACATCGCTGTCAGCCCTTTGGCTATCCGGCCCGCTCGTCATTAACGCTCCGGCTTGGTCATCTCCCGCAGCAACTGATCGATGCAGCCCACTACCTGCTCTGAGTTCTGCTCGATCTCGCGGTAGAGCGCCTCCGCCTCTTCATGCTTGTGCTGATTTTTCAGCTCGATAATCTGCTGGATCACCTGATGCAGTCTGGCGTGGGGGGCGGCCATCGCCCTGAAGGCGGGTTGATCGCCGCAGCATGCCTGCCCTTCACTGAAGTACCAGTGGCCAAGGCGGCACTCCTTGTCACTGACCGCCTCGCTGCGCGACAGCCCCTCCTGCCCATCCAGATAGGCGCGCACCCGGGTCTTCCAGCCCATATGAGCGGCGCGGGCGCGACTCAGCACCATCCGCACGTTGGAACCATCCTGGAACTGCCCGGCCAGATCCCCCAGCTTGTCCACCAGGGTCGCCACATGGCTGGCGATATGGGCGGTATCCCGCGCCACCAGCGTGGTGGCCTGGGAGATCTCGTGGACGCTGACGATATTGCGGGTGATCTCGTCGCTCACCGAGGATTGCTCCTCCGAAGCGGCGGCGATCTGGGTGTTCATGTCGCGAATGCTGTTGACCGCCCCCTTGATCCGGCCGAGGGCTTCTCCCGCCTGATTGGCCCGCTCCACCGACTCCCCCGCCCGCGAGACGCTGTGTTCGATCATGGTCACCGTGGTGCCCACCGCCCGTTGCAACTGCTCGATGGTGCCGCGGATCTCGGCGGTGGAGTGCTGGGTGCGCCCGGCCAGCGAGCGCACCTCGTCGGCCACCACCGCAAAACCACGACCCTGTTCACCGGCCCGGGCCGCCTCGATGGCAGCGTTGAGGGCCAGCAGGTTGGTCTGTTCGGCGATGCCGCGGATCACGCTGATGACGCCGCCAATCTGGCTGCACTGCTGCTCCAGTTGGCCGATGGTGTCGGCGGTGCGCAGCACCTCGCGGTTGATATGGTCGATGGCCTTGATGGTGCGCTCCACCACATCCTCGCCCTGACCGACCACGTTCTGCGCCTCCTGGGTCATGCGGGCGGCTTGCAGGGCGTTGCCCGCCATGTCTTGTGAGGTGGCGGCCAGCTCCTTGATGGCGGTGGCGACCTGATGGGTCTCCCCTTGCTGATCGGCAATCACCTCCTGCGAGCGGCAGGTGCGCGCTTCGATCTCGGTGGCGCTCTCCACCACGGTGACGCCATTTTCCCGCACTCGCAGCATCAGGGTGCGCAGGGTCTCCAGGGTCACGTTGTAATCCCGGCTGATGGCGGCCAGCTCGTCCTGACCGACGATCTCGATATGCTGGCTGAGATCCTGGGCGTTGACCCGGGCGGCGATATCACGCACTCGCGCCACGGTTTCGCGCAGGGAGAGGTAGGCGCCGATCATCAGGTAGAGGTAGAGCAGCAAGCTGGCGGTCAGCGGCGCGGTGACCCACCAGAAGTGGCGTTGGTTGGCGGCCAGCCGCTGATGCAGGTCGGCCTCCAGCCGCTGGCGTACCTGGCCTGCCAGTGCGGTGATGGCCTCGTCCATCTTATCCCCCAGTGCTTGCACCTCCTTGGTGGAGAGCTGCACCAGCTGATCCTTCATCATCTTGTTTTCCATGGTCTCGACCCCCTGACGCACCAGCTGTATCAGAGCATCGGTCTGCTGACCCAGCTCGGCGCGGTAGGCCGGTTCAATCTGGTAGAGCAGGGTCAGATCGGCCTCCAGCTCCTGCAGAGTGGCGCTGATCAGGTCAAGACGAAAACGCAGGCCGCTGTAGCCCTCGGCCTGAAACAGGCCGAAATCGGCGATGGTGGCGGCGCGATCCCGCACCTGAGCCAGCAGGTCGCGCAGTTGCGGCAACCGCTCGCTGGCGAGGATCACCATGTAGTAGGTACCGAGCGCCGGATCCTGGATCAGGCTGCTACTGGCGGTAATGTGCTTGTAGAGGTGGCGCACCTCGGTCAGCAGCTTGTCGTGGCGCAGGTTGCTCTGCTCCACTTCCAGCTTGCCCGCTTCACTCTGCAGGGCGGCCCAGCCCTGCTGGATCACCTCAAAGGAGGGGTTGTTCTGGCGGGTGTCGGCAAAGGCTTGCAGGCTCTGATCAACGGCTTGTGCGGCTGCCTTGACCTGATCATCACCGACCGGATCCACCTCATAGGCGTGACGGGTCACCAGATTGCGATGGGTGAGCAGGGCTTGCTCGATAGCGGGCACGGGGGCGAGATTGACCACTCCCGCCAGCTCGCGGTTGGCCTGGACGTTGTCATCCTGCAGCCGCCCCAGCAGATTGGTCATGCTGTAGGCCAGTGGCAGCAGCATCAGGCAGGACCAGAGCAGGAATTTGTATTTGAAGGAGAGCTGATTGCCCAGCCGGATGGCGGGGTTGAAAATCCATTTCATGTTAAGCCTCGATACCTGAGTGCGGGCGTGAGTCGTGTTGCCTGAATAGTACTCCGAGCGGCCTCCCTTGGGTGATGGCCGGTTGCAAGTTGTGATCCCCTTGGCTTTTTACTTCCGGGCGGGGGCGCCGTCAGCCGCACCAATAGAAAACGGGCCACCCGAAGGTGACCCGCGGTCGATAAGGGGAAACCGATCAGTTGAACGCCAGGAAGGGCGAGACGCAGAGCAGCAGGCCGGTGACGATGATGATGTAGAGGGAGGTGCCCTTGTACTTGTGCAGCGCCGGTACCTGATAGACCAGATAGGCCGGGATGAGGCAACCCACCATGCCGAAGATGGGGCTGCAGATGGAGGTGAAGCTCAGTACCGGTGCGTTGAGCACGATGGCACCCCAGGAGAGCATGACGGTAAACACCATGATCCCTTTGCCTACCAGACCCTTGTTGATGCGGTTTTCCGGCATCACGCGGCGCAGCAGGTTCATCGCCAGACCCTGACAGGCTTCACGGAAACCGAGGTAAACGCCGAAGTAGGCGGTCATCACCGCGAAGATGTTGAGGGTGAGGCTCAGGAGCTTGAGGGTCTGGCCGGGCATCCCCTGGGCTACCATGGCCAGCGCGGAGATGTTCTCCTCGGAGGCTTTGACCGCCTGATCGTGGCCCATGGCCAGAGTGAAGGAGACCGCGTAGAAGAACACCACCACGAACAGGATGCCGAAGGCGATATTCATGGCGCGCATCGCCTTGAAGCGGGCCACTTCCAGCGACTTTTCCCGCGAGCGGTAGGAGATCACCATGGGGCTCAGGCTCTGGATAAAGAGGATGGAGGTGAGGGTAAAGGGCAGCATGATGATGGCATCCTTCATCCAGTCACCGGCAGCGGGCATGGCGGTGATGTTGGCCGCATCCCACTTGTCCACCATCATCAGGCCGAGCACGGCCACCACGCTGATCTTGGTCAGCACCATAAAGGTGGAGATCTTGAACAGCAGGTTTTCGCCGCGCGAGGCCAGTGCCACCAGACCGCAGATCAGCACCAGACCGTAGAGCGGGTTTTCGGAGAGCAGGCCGTCGGTGACGCCGAAGCTCTGCAGGAAGGAGGCGCTGTCATTGGTGATGGCGGTGGAGTAGACGAAGACCCAGATCACCAGCATCACGAAGTAGAGCGCGCCGAGCAGCACACCCCAGTTCTTGCCAAGGTAGCCGGTGATGACGCTGGGGTAATCCTTGCACTCCGGCGAGGTGGCCAGGGTGTTGATAAAGAGGCGCTGGAACATGTACATGGCGGGGTAGCCGATCACCGCCGAGAGCAGAAAGACCCACAAGCCCATCAGACCCACCTGTACCGGCAGGAAGACGATCCCTGCGCCGATGGCCATGCCGATGCTCATGATGATCCAGCCCCAGTCGGTGCTGTCGAAGCGAACCGCTTCTTTCCATTCCAGCGTGCCCATCACGGGGCTGGCGAGTGTAGTGCTATGCGCGTCCATTAAAACCTTCTTTTTTGTAGGGATGTGGGAAAGCGGCGCAAATATAGTTGAATGAAACTGTCATAAACAATGCCCATAAGAGTACTTTTGTTCAAATCAGGATGGTGATCACGGTTTATATTGAGGCCGAAAGGTGCCTTTAAACGCCATTTTTGTATCTTTTTGTTGAATGGATAAAATAAAAAGCAAATAATGTTGAACGGAATGAGATTCATGATTGCAAAAAAAATTGCACAAACAGGAGTGGCTATATGAAACGCATCATCACAGCAGCAGCGGCACCTGACGCTATCGGTCCCTACAGCCACGGCACTGCCTATGGCGACCTTATCTTTACCTCCGGTCAGTTGCCGGTCTGCAAGCAGCAGGGTGGTGTGGTGGAAGGGGGGATTGCCGCCCAGACCCGCCAGTCACTGGAAAACCTGAAATCCGTGCTGGAAGCCGCTGGCGGCTCGCTGGATACCGTGCTCAAAACCACCTGCTACCTCGCCGAGATCAGCGATTTTGCCGCGTTCAACGAGGTCTATAAAGCCTATTTCCAGAAAGATTGTCCGGCGCGCAGCTGCTTCGCAGTGAAGGATCTGCCGATGGGCGTCAAGGTTGAAGTGGAAGCGATCGCCCATATCGCTCGTTAATGCTGATAAAAAGGTTCAAGTGATGAAACAAGCGTGGCAGCAGTATCTGCAGATTATTCAACAGGTTGTCAAACCAGCGCTGGGTTGTACCGAGCCAATCGCCGCCGCCTATGCCGCGGCTGTCGCCGTCCGGCAACTGGGCTGTGAGCCCGGTCGCCTCGAGGTTGCGGTGTCGGACAATCTCTATAAAAACTCGATGGGTGTCTATGTACCGGGCACCGGCAAGATCGGTCTGGCCATTGCGGCCGCGGCCGGTGCCATCGGCGGCAACGCCGATGCCGGGCTGGAGGTGCTGGCCGCGATCCAGCCAGAACAGGTGGAGCGTGCCCAGCAGCTGATCGATGCCGGCAAGGTGCAGGTGAGCCGCACCGCCGCCCCCGAGTTTATCTTCTGCCGCGTGACCGTTTATGGCACTGATGACAAGGGTGAAGAGCACAGCGCCGAAGTGACCCTGTGCGGCGGTCATACCCGCATCGTCGAGCAGCGCCGCGATGGCGAGGTGACCTTCACCGCCGATCAGAGCCAGGGCGGCGCCACCGGTTCCATCTGCGATGGCGTCGATATCAGCATCGCCGCCATCTACGAGTTCGCCACCCAGGTGGAGTTCGAGCAGATCAGGTTCATCCTCAAAGCCTCCGAGCTTAACGGCAAGCTCTCCGCCGAGGGGATGAACAACCCCTATGGCCTGGAGATTGGCCGCACCATGCAGCAGAACATCAATGCCGGTCTTATCGGCGAGGATGTGATGAACCGCATCGTGATGATGACGGCGGCCGCCTCCGATGCCCGCATGGGGGGCGCGACCCTGCCAGCCATGAGCAACTTTGGCAGCGGCAACCAGGGCATTGCCGCCACCATTCCGGTGATGGTGATTGCCGAGCGCTTTGCGGCCAGCGAAGAGCAGCTGGCTCGCGCCCTCATCATGAGCCATCTGGGCGCCATCTATATCAAGTCCCACTATCCGCCGCTGTCGGCCTTCTGTGGCAATACCGTGACCAGCGCGGCCGCCTCCATGGCCATGGTCTATCTGGCGGGCGGCAGCTTCGAGCAATCCTGCTTCGCCATCCAGAACGTGCTGAGCGACAGTGCCGGCATGGTGTGCGACGGGGCGAAAGCCTCCTGCGCCATGAAGGTGAGTACCTCCTCCGGCGCGGCGGTGCGCGGCTTCCTGATGGCCCTCAACAGCCACTCGGTGTCGGGGCAGGGGATCGTCGCAGGCGACGTGGATCAGACCATCCGCAACGTCGGCCAGATGGTGAAGGAGGGCATGTCTGCCACAGACAGCACCATTATTGATATCATGTCCGCCTGATGTCCCTGTCGGTTGCTGCCCGGCGCCCATTGTCCGGCAGCAACCCTTGCAAGAAGGTCCCATTGTGAAGCTGCAAGAGTTGAGTCCGAGCGATTTTGAGATCCTCAAGTCGATGGAGAACATAGTGGATGGCATCGCCGCCATGTATGGCCAGCACACCGAAGTGCTGCTCCACAGTCTGGATGCGCGCAATCCCTCGATCGTCAAGATTGCCAACGGCCATATCACCGGCCGCAGTGTCGGCGCCCCCATCACCAACCTGGCGATGATGAAGCTCAAGAGCGGGCAGGATATCTCCAGCCCCTACATGACCAAGTGCGCCACCGGCAAGACCCTGCGCTCCATCACCACCGTGATCCGCAACGGGGAGCACAGGGCCATCGGGTTGCTCTGCATCAACAGCGACATGGATGCCCCGCTGCAATCCGTGCTGCGCACCATGATGCCGGAGTGCATGCATCCCCACGAGAGCCATGCCACCCCGGAGGTGTTCGCCCGCAACATCGACGAAGCGCTCAACAGCACCATCGACACCGTCAGTGCCGAGGTGCGTGGCAACGAGGCGGTGCCCCCGTCCCAGAAGACCCGGGTCATCGTCAACCAGCTGCACGACATGGGGATCTTCGAGTTAAAAGACAGTGCCCAGATTGCGGCGCGCCAGCTCGGGATCTCGGTCCACTCCATCTACCGCTATCTGCGGGAGATCAAGAAGGGCTGAGCCGATACACTCTGGCCAAATTGGCAGCAAACGGGTCAGCCTTGACCCGTTTTTTACGCCCGCTTTAGCCTCTCTGTTTGGGCCATCCTTCGGGCTCATCTGCTATCATCTTCCCCCTTTATTTTTCTATCTCTCTGAACGTGCTGGAGAAATCATGTCTCGACTCATCTATCTGCTGCGCCACGGCCAGACCCGCTTCAATGCCGAGCAGCGTCTGCAGGGGCGTTGCAACTCCGATCTGACCGACAAGGGCGAGGCGCAAGCCATCGCCATGGGGCGGCGCCTTGCCGCCGAACTGGCGGATCCCGCCCGCTGGACCGTCTATGCCAGCCCGCTCGGCCGTGCCCGCCAAACCGCGCTGCTGGTGTGCGAGCAGCTGGGGTTGGCGGCGGATCGCATCGTCTGGGACGATCGGTTGATGGAGCTGGGGATGGGGGAGTGGGAGAGCTGCCAGATCCCGGCGCTGCGTCTTGCCCACCCCGAGCTCGATACCGGCAAGGGGGACTGGTATCTGCAGGCACCGGGGGCCGAGAGCTTCGAGAGCATTCAGCGCCGGGCACACCAGTGGTTGCAGGATCCCGCCATCGCCGAGCGGGCCATCGTTATCTCCCACGGTCTGCTCGGTGCCATGCTGCGTGGCGTCTATGCCGATCTCGACTATGAGGCGACCTGGTCACAGGAGTTGCCGCAAGATGCCTTCTATAAGCTGCAGGATGGCCACATCACTCGCATTGCTTGCTAGTTTCGTGGACGTTGCCGCCATCAGTGCATGGACGATGCAGGCTGCAACACGCTACGGATTTTGCTTTGCGAAGATTAGACATCAACGAAATGATGAATAGACTCAAAAAGCGCATTATCAATAAGGGCATTAGCCCTTCTCCTGCGGTGATGTGTTTAAGGTCTGGTTTTGCGAACAGGTTGCAACTTGCATTGCACTATGGTGCACAGACCGCGCTTTTTAATGAGGTAAGCGGGTGATTGTATTGAAATGAGTGGTCGCGTGATGCTTGGTGTATCAATTGCATATTAAACGACCAGTGGCCTGAGTATGAGGACGACACCATGAAAGGGATCTCGGTTCGTAGCAAATTATTGATGCTGGTTGTGGTACCGCTGTTTTGTATGATTTTGCTGTGCACTCTCTCCCTTTGGGGGATGCGCCTGATGAATCAGGCTGCCCATCAGGTGAATGAAGAGGAGGTGCAGCAGTTATCCGAACTGAAGCTGATTTCAGACTTGTATGCGGTCAGTGTCGTTGATGCGATCAATAAAGCGCATGTTGGATTAATCACCCGTGAAGAGGCAAAACGTTCCGTTACTGAAGCGCAGTTAAAAGCAGCAACGGAATGGAAGCGTTACATGGCCCAGAAGATGTCTGCGGAAGAGCGGGCGATAGCGGAGTCTGCCCAGGTATTGATGAACAAAGCCGACATTACACTGGATGGTATTAAGAGTGATCTTTCATTAAAAGCTCCTCTTGATAAGGCAATTCATCAGTTATACAGCACGGTTGATCCTTTTAATGAGGAGCTGGGCAAGCTGGTTGAACTCCAGCTGAGATTTGCAGATGAGCATGTTGGTACCCTGGAAAGTCTGGCCGTTGATTTTTCATTTGCCTTCCTCTCCATTACCGGGATTGCCCTGTTCGCTTTATCCGTGCTGGGGATCTGGATTTTTCGCGGGATCAGTCAACCGCTCACCGCTTTGCGCAGAGCACTTTACAAATTGCAGCATGAGCAGGATTTGACCGTCACCGTCCCCGTCATTCGGGAAGATGAATTGGGGCAAGTCGCACGGGCGCTGAATGATATGGTTAGCCATTTCCGCAGATTGATTGGCGAAATGGATGACGTGGCCGAACAGTTATCGACAGGCGCCGATGCACTGAACGAGCTGGGGCTAACCAGTGCAGAGCAAATGGCCCAGCAGCGTCTGGAGACAGATCAGAGCGCTGCGGCGATGAATGAGATGAGCGCAACGGTTAACGAAATCGCCCAGAATACAAATAGTGCTGCAATTGCCGCCCGTCAGGCTGAAAACAAGGCAGAAGAGGGGCAAGCGGTTGTCAAGGAGACCATTGGGAATATGGCTCTGCTCTCTGGTCAATTGCAAAATACATCCACTGTGCTGCAAAACCTGGCTATCGAAAGCAATAACATTACCCAGGTGATGGGGGTTATTCGCTCGATTGCCGAACAAACCAATTTACTGGCACTGAATGCGGCAATTGAAGCCGCCAGAGCGGGTGAGCAGGGGCGTGGCTTCGCGGTGGTGGCTGATGAAGTCCGGGTACTTGCTCAGCGCACCCAAAACTCTACCGGAGAAATCCAGAATACCGTCAATCGCCTGCAACAGAATGCAACTATGGCTGTTGATAGTATGAATATCGGATTATCTGAAGTGGAGAAGACGAATACCCTGATGCTGACCTGCGGCGTCTCTTTGGAAGAAATTGTGAGTGCGGTGGATGATCTGAATAATCTCAATGTGCAAGTCGCCGCTGCAGCCGAAGAGCAAAGCAAAGTCACCGAAGAGATGACGCGCAGCATGGTCAATATTGCCGATATCGCAGTACATACCTCGGACTCGGCAGCCCATGTATCGGCCAAGTGTCAGCGTCTTGATGAGATGGCCAAGTCAATGAGAACACAGATTAATCATTTTAAATGGCGCTCACATGCCGCTTGATATAGTTCGATGACATTACCCCCAGGCCCCGAGAGTTCGGGGCCTTTTTGTATCATGTTGGTCGTACTGCACCTGCGTTGAAACATGTCATCGGTTTCCATAGATATGGGGAGATTAATTACCGGACTGATGAAGTGACGCTTTCCGAAAAATTGTGCATTTTTGACGGCAGCCGTCACCCTGAATGGCCATTTTTGCCGCAGTTCAACACATCAGAGCACCTTATCGCGGCAAGATGAGGTATCTTATGCCCCGATTTCATCCATTAAACGGATCCGAGACCCCATATGATCATCAAACCCAAGGTTCGCGGCTTTATCTGCACCACCACTCATCCGGTCGGTTGTGAAGCCAATGTTCGTCGCCAGATCGCTTATACCAAGGCCAAGGGCACCATCGAGAATGGTCCCAAGAAGGTGCTGGTGATCGGCGCTTCCACCGGTTATGGCCTGGCCTCCCGGATTGCGGCTGCCTTCGGTAGCGGCGCCGCCACCCTCGGCGTCTTCTTTGAAAAAGCGGGCACCGAGTCCAAGACCGGTACCGCTGGCTGGTACAACTCTGCCGCCTTCGACAAGGCAGCCAAAGAGGCGGGCCTCTACGCCAAGAGCGTCAACGGCGATGCCTTCTCCAACGAGTGCCGCGCCAAGGTGATCGAGCTTATCAAGCAGGATCTGGGTCAAATCGATCTGGTTGTCTACTCCCTGGCCTCTCCGGTGCGCAAGATGCCGGAAACCGGCGAAGTGGTGCGCTCTGCCCTCAAACCGATCGGTGAGGTCTACACCACCACCGCCATCGATACCAACAAGGATCAGATCATCACCGCCACCGTCGAGCCGGCGAACGAGGAAGAGATCCAGAACACCATCACAGTGATGGGCGGTCAGGATTGGGAGCTGTGGATGGCTGCCCTGCGTGATGCCGGCGTGCTGGCTGACGGCGCCAAGTCCGTGGCCTACTCCTACATCGGTACCGATCTGACCTGGCCAATCTACTGGCATGGCACTCTGGGCCGCGCCAAGGAAGATCTGGACCGCGCCGCTGCCGCCATCCGTGGCGATCTGGCTGCCAAGGGCGGCACCGCTCACGTGGCCGTGCTCAAATCCGTGGTGACCCAGGCCTCTTCCGCCATTCCGGTGATGCCGCTCTATATCTCCATGGCCTTCAAGATCATGAAGGAGAAGGGCATTCACGAGGGCTGCATGGAGCAGGTGGATCGCATGATGCGCACCCGTCTCTACGCGTCCGACATGGCGCTGGACGATCAGGCTCGCATCCGCATGGATGACTGGGAACTGCGCGAAGATGTGCAGCAGACCTGCCGCGACCTGTGGCCATCCATCACCAGCGAGAATCTTTCCGAGCTGACTGACTACACCGGCTACAAGCAGGAGTTCCTGCGCCTGTTCGGTTTCGGTCTGGACGAGGTCGATTACGATGCGGATGTGAATCCGGACGTGAAATTCGACGTGGTCGAGCTCTGAGTCTGACTCAAGTGAAAACAGGGCCCCGCGGGGCCCTGTTTTTTTGGCAAACATTCCGCTAATTTGCGGAATTTTATTATCAGCGATCACCTTTTTCCCATATCAAACCCGCTAGTCTTGCGCTGATCGGATCACAGACGGCATTGCCGAGGAACGGAAGCTATGACCACTCCAAACGAGGCGCCCAAGAAGCGCCAACTCCCCACTGTCTATACCCTGCTTTTCATCATCATCGCCCTGATGGCCGCCCTCACCTGGGTGCTGCCAGCGGGCAAATATGACTATGTCACCGCCAAGACCCAGCAGCCGGTGGCGGCAGCGGCCGTGGCCGATTACAGCGGCGACGAGCGGCTGTTGCCGGTGCCTGGGAGCTACACCGAGTTACCCGCCCACCCGCAAGGGGTATTCGAGGTGCTCAAGGCGCCCATCCAGGGCTTTCACAAGGCGGCCGACGTGGCGCTGTTCGTGCTCATCATCGGTGGTTTTCTCGCGGTGACCATGCAAAGCGGTGCGCTCGATGCCGGGGTGGGGGCCATTGTGCGCGGCTTTGCCGGCCGTGAGCGGCTGCTGATCCCGGTGCTGATCGCCCTGTTTGCCCTCGGCGGCTCCACCTTCGGCATGGCGGAGGAGACGGTGGCCTTCTGGGCGCTGATCGTGCCGGTGATGATGGCGGCGGGCTTCGATCGCATGGTGGCGGCGGGGATCATCCTGCTCGGCTCCGGGGTCGGGGTGCTCGCCTCCACCGTCAACCCGTTTGCCACCGGCATCGCCTCCGGTTTTGCCGGCATTCCCATCGGTGAGGGGATTGGCCTGCGGGTCATCCAGTGGCTGCTGCTGGTGATCTTCGCCTCCTGGTTCGTGATGCGCTACGCCAAGCAGGTGCAGCAGGACAAGTCCCGCTCCGTGCTGGCCGACATCGTCTATGACGACGAGTTCTCCCAGATGAAGAGCGGCAACCTCGCCTTCACCGGCAAGCAGAAGCTCACCATGCTGGTCTTCTTCGGCACCTTCCTGCTGATGATCTATGCGGTGGTGCCCTGGTCGGATTTGGGGATCGATGTGCTGCCCACCTTTGGCTGGTGGTTTGACGAGCTCTCCACCCTGTTCTTCAGCGCCTCCATCCTGATTGCGCTGATCAACCGGATGCCGGAGTCCAACTATGTGGCGACTTTCCTGAGCGGCGCTCGGGATCTTATCGGGGTGGCACTGGTGGTGGCGGTGGCGCGCGGCATCTATGTGGTGATGGAGCAGGGCGTCATCATCGACACCATTTTGCACTGGGCCGAAGGGCTGGTGACCGGACTCTCCTCGTCGGTCTTCATCCTGATGGCCTATCTGGTGCACATCATCCTGAGCTTCTTCATCCCCTCCACCTCGGGGCTGGCGACCGTCTCCATGCCGCTGATGGGGCCGCTGGCGGACTTCTCCGGCATCTCGCGGGATCTGGTGATCACCGCCTATCAGTCCGCCTCCGGCTGGATCAACCTGTTC